>Ga0164241_10000594_pt1 | contig 61365 bp, 42 predicted proteins | sample OricomyardsoilBY_FD_108780 | JGI IMG/M metagenome (GOLD analysis project Ga0164241, IMG submission 108780) | Backyard soil microbial communities from Emeryville, California, USA - Original compost - Back yard soil (BY) | ecosystem: Environmental > Terrestrial > Soil > Unclassified | place: USA...
GGAGTTCTTCCGACAATTGCGGCTTTTTGCCGAGCAAGGCCTGTCATTGGCGGCCTTACTGGAGAAGTCGTGGAGCTCCAGCAGCGAAGCCACGGCCGTGCACAACTACTTCGCGAAGCTCGGCGAAACGCTGACTGCGCTCGAAGGAATGGCCAAAAACCAGCGTGAAGGAACGCCGTTCACGACGGAACAGCTGGCGTTCGTCAATGACGCCGTGCGCATCATCAAGGAGAACGTAGTCTGCACGACCGTCGACAAGCCAGACGGCTGGCTCGCGGACCTGTACTTCGTGCCCGATAACTCGATCGAGGCGACGCCGACGATTGCGGACGTGCACACGCAACCCGCAGATGAAAGCGGCAATCCCGTGGGTAACGTGCTGCATGTGGCCACGGGTTATCCGCGGCTCATGGTGACCACTGTCGACACTTGTCAGGGGCCGCGCGCCTACGCAGGTGTCACCTTTGCGTACCATGAGCAGGTCACCAAGGATCTTCAACGGCTCACTGACGAGGAGTGGTCGACGCAACTGGAATCCGGCTCACGCCCCGCGGACGTGTCCTGGATGGAGCCAATCATCGCCGAGTAGAGCGCGCATCACATCGAAGCGAGCGGCCAGTAGATTCGAAGCAGGGTGCGCGGCGCACAATCCCGTAGGGTGACGGACCACAGCCCGTCACGAAGTTCGATGCGCGCAGGTCGCTCGCGACCAGTGGTGAGATCGGTGGCGCTTGCAAAGGGCTGGAAATCATCACCCGGGCGCGACGCCAGCCGAAGGGTCGCGTGGTCCGCGCCGTAGCGGCACAACAGCCCTACCCACTCGAACGCGGTTCCCGGACCATAGCAGCGCGCGGCCTCGGCGAGCGTACGACACAGCGCTTCATGCGCGCGATGTGCGGTCGGCTCTTCCAGGGAGATGTCGACGCGCCGGTAGCCGCGCCCTTCGGGATGTTGTCGTGACCCCGGCAAAAGGTGTGGCAGCGCGTGCACGAAGTCCTTGTAGCGTCGGAGTTTGGCGCCAGGCTTGAGCGAGACGCGCCGTTCACACACGAAGTCCCATCGTGCACTCGAAATGCGTGAACGCGACAACGTGTAGGTCGATTCGTCCGTGAGCACCCGCGGAGGAAAGTCACTGGCCTCGAGTCCGCACGGCTGGAGATCCCATTTGGAGCCCGAGCGCTTGGCGCGCACGAGATCGCGACGAACCGGCGGGCGCCCGCTGCGCTTCGGCGAAAACGACAGCGCCTCGACGCGCAGCTGCTGCTCGGAGAGTTCGACCAAGTTGAACGAGGGCCAAAGTCGCGCCGGGTTCGGCTGCGTCGAATACACCCCTTCCGAACGCCCGGCGCTGCCGGCGGAAACCAACATCAGATCACCGGAGTGAGTATCCAATGCTCGCAGGACGCGCGCGGTGGGCACGTGTTTATGCCCGTGCAAGAGCAGCACTGCGCGTTCGAAGGAGTGCAGTGCCGAGAGCGCGGTGCCAGCGCCGAGCGCGGTCATCGTTAGCTCTTCACGATCGGCGTGCGAGAAAAGCTTCGGCAAAACCGAGCGCACGAGCCAGCGCACGACGCGTGGCGTGCCCACCATGTCGATGTGGCTGATGTCCGTGACGGGAGTCGGGATCAGATGATGATGCACGAGCAGCACGAGCGGCAGTCCGTCATCCGGCAGCTGCGCGTGAACCTGCAACAAGTCTTCGAGCCGAAAAGTTCCGCCCGCACCGACTAGGCCGCTCGGCAAATAAGACGAATCATACGCCACGACGTGAGCCGGAAGTCCATGCAAGGCTCGAGGCACGACCTCCGCCAAAAACGGCGTGCGTTGCCCGAGCACGTGCATGCGTTTCGGATCTGCGGCCCGATGGAGTGCCGCGAACAACGCTTCACGATTCGGACCCAGCAAGCCGAACCTGCGGCGATCATGATTGCCCGGCAGAACCACCGTGAATGCGTTGCCCAGCACCTCGAGCATCCGCGCATGCCAGTCCAAGAACTCTTTTACCAGCACGCTTGGCTGATCCGTACCGGAGTCGAAGACATCTCCCGTGATGAATACGGTCGTGCGTTCCGGACGCGCCTTCTCGTGCTCCGCTTTCAACGCCTCCAGCAGTTTGTCGAACAGCCGGGATTGCGCGCGATCGCTGCGCGTCATGTGCAAGTCCGAAAGGTGCACGATGAAAGTCATCCGCCTCCTTGATTTCACACGCGCCGCCGATGCACAAGACCGCGCAGTCACTCCAGAACGCGGTGTTACCTATCTGTCACCCAGGAAACTGCCGGACTTGCTTTCGGTCGCGGAGCCCCTCAAAATCAAGCCCAACCGAGGAGAACCGAAAATGAGCGCAGAACGTGCGGTATTGGCTGGAGGATGCTTCTGGGGGATGCAAGAGTTGATTCGCCGCCGCGAAGGCGTGACCTCCACGCGCGTAGGCTACTCGGGGGGTGACGTGCCGAATGCTACGTATCGAAACCACGGCAGCCACGCGGAGGCGCTCGAGATCATTTTCGATCCCAACCGGCTCAGCTATCGCGCGCTGCTCGAGCTATTCTTTCAAATTCACGACCCGAGCACCATGAACCGCCAAGGTAACGACCGCGGCGCGAGCTACCGCTCGGCGATCTATTACACCAGTGAAGAGCAGCGCCGCGTCGCTCTGGAAACAATCGCGGATGTCGATGCTTCGGGTCTGTGGCCCGGCAAGGTCGTGACCGAGGTAGCTGCGGCCGGGCCGTTCTGGGAAGCGGAGCCCGAACACCAGGACTATTTGCAGCGCATCCCCAACGGTTACACGTGCCACTTCCCACGCCCCGGGTGGAAGCTCCCGGCCCGCCCGCGCGGCGAGGGCGCTCAACCGGGCGCCCGCTAGTCGGGAGCTCTCGCTCGAGCAAACCCCGGGGGGTGAGCGCAATCGTCGCCGCTGAAAAAATGCCCATCGCGAGCATCGGGTGATACGGTCACCATCGAACCCGCGACAGGGCGTAGCGATGTCAAAGCTAGTTAGGAAGGCGACGGCTCACGCGGGGAGAGTCAGCGCGCTCGACTTGGACGTGATCGAAATTTTCGGTTTCGGTCCGATGGGTGCGGCTGTCGGCGCGTTCCGCAACGGTGATGGGGACCTCGAACTCGGCAAATGGATCGTAACTGCGGATGGAGCGAGCGTCTCGCGCGCGAGCATCGCGGGGGCGTCGGGCGTGAGTGAAGTCGCGGCGACCGTGGTGCATTCCCATGTCGTCACCGCGGTCAAGAATGGTTCGGGCCAGCTCGAGGTCATCGCTTGGACACACGAACTCGTGCGGGTGGGCAGCGCCACGAACGAAAACGCGAGTCACATCGCGATCTGCGCGTTCCGCCACGAAAATGAAGCTGACAAATTCGCGACCGGCCACCGTGACCTGAAAGGCAATTTGAAACTGGACGTCTGGTCACTCTCCGAATCCGGTGCTCCTGCCTGGCGCAGCGGAACTTCGGCGGGGGCCGCGAGCGAACTTACCTTGGCATTCTTGGGTTCCGGAACCGGCCTTCGTTACCGCTTCATCTCTGCCATTCGCAATCGCAGCGGTGACCTCGAGCTCATCCAATGGTCGGTCAGTTCGGACGGCGCGACGGTGCAGCGCCTCGGATCGATCACTGCCGGCAAGGCCAGTCAGATCTCGCTCTGCACGCTCGGCGATCTGATTTTTACCAGCTTCCGTGATGACGCGAGCAGCTTGCAGGTCATCACCTGGCGCGCCCGGTCGAACGGCACCATCGAGCGGCTCGACAGCGCGCGGGCTGGTAATGTCGAGGACGTCGCGTCTGCGTTGAGCTTCGACGCGTCAGGGGCGCAATTCCTGACCACCGCCACGCGCAATGGATCGAACGAGGTCGAGCTCATCGACTGGCAGGTGCACCAGAGCGGCGTGCTGCAACGTACTTCGTCGGCATTCGTCGGCGTGGCTTCACTGGCGCGCATTCGGTCCGCGTGGAACTCTCGAAATCCGGGCGCCGTGAACCCCGCGCCTCACACCGTGTTGGTTGCGGCCCTGCGCAACAGCTCTTCAGCGCTGGAATTGGTGTGCTTCACGCGAGAGTAGCGAACTCGACAAGGACGAAGATGATGAGTGGCGGACGCACTCGAGGGTCGCGGCGTGCCGAAGACGGCGTTGTCCCTCTCCAGCGCTGCAGTCGACGGTCCTCCGGCATGTTCACGAAATCTTCATCTGTCACCTACCGTGTGCGCATCGAGTTCGAGCAACTCGACCTAGTCGGCGCGTTGCTCGACGCGATCAGCGAGACAAAGAAGGCCTCGTTAAGCACTTAGATGGGTCTACGATGACAATGGCGAGGAGGAACGACGAGTGACGATGAGGGTGGCTGTCGCATATTTGGTCGAGCAGCCTGTGGTCGCTTAGGGTCCAACCACACTCCTAGTCTTATCTTTCGGGTGGTGTGTCCGTTTGGTCGTGCAGCACGGGTTCACCGAAAAGTTGGTGCGCCTCCCTCAATCGGTCACTCTCTCCCTGCAGGCTCGAATTCCCCGTGATCACTCAAGCTCAAGTTCGCTTCGAACAACTCGGCCCCGAATTGGTGGCTGTCGAAATCGGACAGCGGTCGTGTTCCCCGCTGATCGGCTCGGTGCATCGTGCGCTTTTCGCGCTCGGACTCGACATTTCTTCCTACCGTGCGCGGCCCGAAGCTGGGGGCTTGGTGGAGCACCTGGTGCTCGAGCGCTCGGGTGGAGGTCGAATCGAGGGGGCGCTGAGTGCTGAAGCAAAAGCAGCGATTTTACCAATCGCGTTCAACGTGTATGCGAGTGAAGGCCGACTAGACACTCTGTGAGTCCCGAATGGCCGAGTGGGGGAGTTGCCGGCGACGGTGACCGCCTCGGACGTGTGAGAGTTTCGTAGGGGTGCGATCGCCGAGGCGAGAGCCAGTTGCCGGAGTTGGCACACTGTGCCAGTCGTCTGTTGCATACTCGGCATTTGACGGCGTTTTTTTGAGTCGAAGCTGCTGGCGCGGGGGTTGCAATCGGACCTCCAATGCAAACTCGCGCTCTCCTGCTCTCCGTCGCCTTCGGATGCACCGCCCAGCTCGTCGTCGCGTGTGGCGGGCAAGCGAGCGAATCGCATTCGAGCAATGCCGGTTCCGGAAACTCCGCCGGCTCGGGCGCGGTGAGTGGCGCCGGCGCGAGTGCCGGAACTTCAGCCGGAGGCGCGACGGGCACCGCGGGCTCCGTGGCGGTTGCAGGCGCAGGCGGCGCAGTTGCGCGGGCACCAGCCAAGCATCGCGCGAGCGCGGCTTCCTGCGATCACACCCGCGCGACGGTCGAGCCCAATGTTCCGCCGGACGTCGACGGGTCGATCGCGATGTGCCGCTCCGATGCGGACTGCAACTCGTCAGAGAACGGTCGCTGCGTGGGCAACGGCCACGCCGGCTGGCGCTGCACCTACGACAAGTGCTTTTCGGATTTGGACTGCGCAACCATCGACGACTCGCCGGCGCTGTGCGAGTGCGAGGGTGAAGGCGTAGTCAGCGAGGGCAATACTTGTCTCAAAGTCGAGTGTCGCTTGGATTCCGACTGCGGAAGCGGCAACTACTGTTCACCCAGCTTCGGCTCATGTGGCAGGTACTCCGGCATCGAGGGATACTTCTGCCACAGCAAAGCGGACGAGTGCGTCGACGACGCGGATTGCAACCCGGACGGCTCAGCCAACGGAGTTGGGTACTGCGCCTTCATGCCGACGGTTGGCCATTGGCAATGCTCGACGGCTCAATGCGTGGGCTGAGTTCGCCCCTGAGATTTCGTGGCGCGCTATGCGCGTTGGCGCTCGTGAACGCGTGCTCCGCTCCCATCGACTCAGCATCGACCAGCGACGTCGCTCGCGGTCAGCGCTACGACGAGAGCGAGAGCTTTCGCCGTGAAGCGCTGATCGCCTCTCTCGAAAATCCGGACAACGGCTATTCGCAGCTTCGCCTCGAGCGTTATCGCGCCGAGCAATGGGAAGCGCTGCCGATCTGGGACCCAGCAGTCCGCGTCGTGTCCGAAGCAGACACCGCTGGCCCAGCGCCAAGGTCTGGCTTCACCGCGCTCGAAATCGACGGTGTGCCGTGGGAAGAAGGGCCGCTGCTCGAACTCGGGCGGCGCGCTTTCTACGAGTACCCGGTGCAAATCATGCCGCTTACCGCGGTCGCGCTGCACGACGTCGGCGCTCCAGCGCAGTACGGCTTATGGAATGCCGAAGACCGACTTGGCGGCTTGGTATGGACGACCCTGCCTGGCAATCGCGTCTCGCTATCCGTCACGTGTTCCACCTGTCATTCCAGCGCTCGTGATGGCCAGCTCGTTACCGGAAAGAACAACGCTCGGATCGATTTCGGATTGATGGCGTCAGATTTTGGCGGTGGCGCCGCGAACCTCGCTTGGGGCCCAGGGCGGCTCGACGTCACCAATGACGAGAGCGACAACCCGGTCGCGATCGCCGATCTGCGCCCCATTCGCTTCCAAAAACATTTGCAGCGCGCCGCGACGGTGAAAAATGATCTCATCGCATTGGCCATCCGCACCGAGACACTCATCATCACGTCCCTCGGGCAAACGGTGCGGCCGCCGCGCAAATTGGCATTCGCAATCGCGCTCTTTCTCTGGCGTTTCCCGAGCGCGCCAGTGCGTTCTGGCGATGAAAGCTCCGAGGCCGGCGCGCGCGTCTTCGAGCAACGCTGCGCGTCTTGTCATCAGCCCGACGACTACAGCGGGCCGCCCGTCGCCCTCGACGTCATCGGCACCGATCCGCTCGTCGGTGAGAGCAACGAGCGAGGCACCGGCACCTACCGCGTGCCGTCACTGCGCGGTGTTGGTGATCGCACGCCGCTCTTCGCGTCTGGTTCCGTGCGCGATCTGACGGAGCTGCTCGACCCGGCGCGCGCGGCCTCAGGTCACCCCTTCGGACTAGATCTCGACGCTTCCCAACGCGACGACTTACTCCACTTCTTAGAGACGCTGTGATGGTTTTGATTGATGGTCACGCGAGAACGTCGCGCCCGTCACAGCCTTCGGCGTCGCGTTGCGAAAGAATGGGAGAGATTCGCTCAGACCCAATGAAATAGCGGGCGCGACGCGGGCATTCCCGGCCACGGAATGCTCGACAAGATCAAGAGCAGCGCGATCCCGAAACCCCAAGCCACGCGCTTCTGCCGCGCGCGCGAATCTTTGGCCCGCTTGGCGTATCCCCATGCGCCGTGCGCCGTGATCAACGCCAACAACATCATCGTGATGTGCTCGATGGCGAAGAAGCGCAACGCGCCGACGTGCATCGCGGCTTTGAACTCGGCCCCGGTCTTCGGAATGATTGGGCTCAGTACGAAGTACAGCAACAGGCCGAGCAACCCTTGAAGATCCAACGAGCCGACGAACGCGAGCGCCAGCCGTTGGTCCTTCTTCGTCCACTCCCTTCGAGCCGACAGACCGCTGATTGCTGCCATCAGTGTGGCGATGGCGGTTAGCAACACCAGCCAGCGGTTCCACGAGTGCACAATCAGAATTACTCCATACATCTTCGGAACTTGTACTCGGTTCTCGCGCGGCGAGCGACTCTCGCGCGATCAGAAAATTGGCCTATCGACGGCGAGGGTCGACCCGCGTGAACTCCGGGGTTACTACTGAGCGGCTACCGGTGTCCGATGGTGCGATCCAGAAGGGCTTGGTTTGGCGTGTTTGCCGTCGCTATCGCGGGTTCCACCGCGTGGGCGTGTTCGAGCGCGCCGAGCCCAGGATCCCATGGCAGTGCGGGTGGCGCGGGTGGCAACACGGACTCGCAGCACGCGGGGGCGGACTCGAATTCGAACTCGGGAGAAACCGCCTCAGGCAGCCCGAACCGCGGTGATGCGGGACCAGACGGTGAGGGTGGATTAAGCCCCGGAAACGCGAGCTTCGGTGGCAAGAGCGCGGGCAACACGGCGGCGAGCGGCGCAAGCTCCGGTGGCGCATCGAGTGCGACCGCCGGCAGCAACTCGGCAAACGCAGGCACGAACAGTTCGACTGCCAGCGAGGTACGTCGTGTCTACTACCTCGATGTACAGGGCAGCGTGCGTACCTTCGACGAAGACAAACCCACGGCGCGCACGTTGGTCAAGTCCGCAGGTCAAGGTCCCGATGGTATCGCGGTCGACGCCGCGAGCGGACACATCTACTGGACTACCATGGGTGTGCCCGCGGCCGATGATGGCTCACTCCGTCGTGCCGAGCTCGACGGCTCGAAGGTGACCACGATCGTGCCCGAGGGTGGCAGCTACACACCCAAACAACTCAGACTCGACTCCGCGAACAAGCGCCTGTATTGGTCCGATCGCGAAGGCATGCGCATTCAAAGCGCAAACATCGACGGCTCAGGTCTCGAAACGCTCGTCACCGTTGCGACCGGCGATAGCGCCCGGAAAAACGCCCAAAACTGGTGCGTGGGTCTCGCGCTCGACGTCGCTCAGGGTTTCATCTACTGGACACAAAAGGGGCCCGACAACGGCATGGTCGGCTCGATCCGCCGCGCGCACTTGCTCATCCCCGACGGCGAAACCGACACCACGCGCACGGACATCGAAGTCTTGATCGACAAGCTGCCGGAGCCTGTCGATCTCGATCTCGATGTGAGCGCTGGGCAGATGTATTGGACCGACCGCGGCGACGACACCATCAACCGTGCGCCGATGGAGATCCCGAGCGGCAAGACCGCCGCGACACGTACGGATCGCGAAATCTTGGTGCGTGGTGTGCGTGAAGCGATCGGCGTGACGCTCGATCTCGAGCGCGGTCACGTGTACTACACGAGCGGCGCCAGCGGCCGCGTCGGCCGTGCCAATCTCGACGGCAGTGGCGCGGTCGATCTGGTGACGGGCAGCGGAGCGCTCACGGGGATCGCGGTCGTGCCTGCAGGGCGTTGAACGGCGCCGATCAAAAACACGCAGTCGTGCAAATCTCCGGGGGTTGTCCCATGAGCTCGGTGCAAGTGGCGTTCTTCGTTGCGGTAACGCAGCCGGGCGCTTTGCTCGCGTCATAGCCGTTCGGGCAGTATTGCGCCGTATCGCAATCGTGGCCTGCAACGAGCTTGCAGTTGGCGACAGTGCCGTATTGATCGGTGGCCGTGGGGTCGCATTCGAAAATGCGATCGCAGAGCAGGTCGTTTTCGGCTTTGCAGAAGTCTTTGCGCGTCGCCAGGGCTCCTGTGCTACCTGCGCCACCCGTGCCCGCGACGTTGCCCGTACCTGCGACGTTGCCCGTGCCTGCAAGGTTGCCGAAGCCTGCGATGTTTCCAGTCCCGGCTGTGTTTCCGGCGCCGCCGCTAGCGACCACAGCGCCGCACGCAACCTCGCAACCTCCGGACGGCGCGATCGTCCAGATAGAACAGGTCTCGAGCTCGAGTGCTTGGGTGCACGCATCGGACAGAGCGGTATTCAGCTGCTTGCCGGAGCCGCAACTCGGCCCGAAAGCGTCGCTGCCACTCTGGTTGGTCATGCAGCGCTGTGCGAGCGGTTCCCAGCAATCATCCTTGCTTGCGCCATAGCGCGCGCGAAATGCCGCGTCTTGCCCACTTGCGTCGACGCACGAATACGCCAAACGACAAACCTCGTTGGCCCACTTGGTACAAAAGGCTTCGGAAGCAGGATCTCCTGCTGCGTTGCTCTTGTCCGAGCCGCTGCTGCAACCCAAGCCCAACCCGAACACCAACCAAGCGAGACGCAGCTGTCGCATGAATCCTCCAGATTTCCCGACTATCCCGCGCCTCGATCGCTGTCAACGGCGCGCCTCGCTGGGGGCAGGGTGATCATGAAATCGAATCTCGATCTCTCGACGTTGTCGTGACTTTTAAGAAGCGCGCCGAATCTCGGAAAGGTTCCTCACAAAGGCTCGAAACGCTCGAGGTTCACGCGCAACGCCGCTTATCGAAGCGATGTTCAATTCGCGCAGCGATTGATCGAAGGCGTCAGCGCAGACTTCGACCCAGCCTTGGGAGTCGCGCTGCGACGCGGCCGCGCGGGACGTTCATTGGCAGCGAGCGCACGCTCGCACGGCCATCAGCTCAGTAGATCGCTGGCAAGAAGGCTTCAGTGTCCAACTTGCGTTCGGGCTGAGTGAGCACTCGCAGCGCCGCATCTTGCTCACGTGTGAGCCCGTCATGGAGGCGACCCTCGCGCCCGCGCATTTTTATCACGAGCGCGCGCAGCTGCTCCTCATCACTGAGTGTGGCGGAGGCCACTTCCGCGATGGGCGCGGGGCTCGGGGCAGCACTGGTGGGAGTGCCGGGAGCGAACGCAGCGCTGGGCGGCGTTGCACGTTCAGCAATGAGTTTTTCGTTGAGAGCGACCAAGCGATCGAGGCGATTCAATAGCTCTCGATTTTCCGACTGTCGCGAGTTCGCGAATAGCGCCGCACCCTCGATTCGAGAAACGCGCGACTCGAGCGCTGCCGCGCGCGCCTGTTGCGCCGCAGCGTTCGCCTGCGCGCGTCCGAGCTCTTCACTCAGGCGCAACGCCTCATCATGCTGAGCGGCACAGCCGCTCAGCAGTCCGCCCAGCACCATCGTGCCCAGCAACGTTCGCCCCGCATCAAACCAGCCTCGCATGGTCAAAAGAGGTTAGCACGTCGCTGTTGCCTGCCCAGACGGCGGCGCCACAATGCTGCGCCGAGCGCCATCACGCAGGCCAGCGCGGACCCAGACCTGTCTCGACTGTCTCGGCTTGTGCCGGCGAACGAGCACGCCGTTGCGTTCACCCTGCTGGCGCGTTCTTGCGGCACTTGGCAGGCAACCCCCGAGAGTAGTCCGACATTACCGTAGGTATCCACGCTTGCGACTGCGATATTGTAGGACACGCCGTTGAGCAGCCCGGGCACCACTGCAGTGAGCGCACCCTTGGCTGCGCTGCCGCAGCGCAAGTGTTGCAATGTGGCAGCAGGTGCCCCGGGCACCAGTTCAGCGGAGGGCGAACAGGTGGGGGTGAAAACGCCTGCATCATCGGTTACCGCCTGCGCGTTCGCGGTTGCATTGGGATCGCTCGGCGCGGGATCGCAGAACAGTTGCACGCCAGCGAGGAATTGATCGGTGTTGTCGGGTGAGAATGTTGCCGAGAGTTGACGATCGCCGCTAGCCACGGAATCGAGCGTCGGTGGCGGCGAAGCATTCAATCGATACGTGAATTTCCAACTGGCGAAGCCCCGCACGTCCGTGTTGGCGTCGACCAACATGAGGTAAGTCGTCAACACCTGCGGCGCGGTGGCCGTGCTGGACAGCTCGCAGGCCGGTTCGCCTTGCGAAGCGCCGCTGTCGGCTGGTTCGACACCTGCCCAAGTCCGACCGTACAACAAGTCGCGAACGGCTAACTCCACTGTATTGAGATCATCGTGGGGTTGCACGCTGTACACTTGCCAGCAAGTGGCGGTGACCGCAGGTGCGCGGTTGGGCTTGCTGTCGCACTGATCACCCGCCCAAACCTGGAGAGCAAAGCCTTCAGTGCCCCTGAGCTCGAGCGCAATTTTCACCGAATCATTCGTTAGGCAGTCCGCGTAGTTGATCTCCGTGGGCGGCCGATCACCATGCGACGCTCCACGCGCAACGTCGAGAATCGTCACCGTGGAGCTTTGAGCCGCTGCCGTTGCTGTGAACGAGCTCGAAAGCACCGCGACCGCCAGGACAATCGGAAACTTCCCCATATTGCGTCCCTATCATAGCCATAGCCCACTCTGGGAATACCTCGGAACGTGTTTCTCGAGCGTGTCCGTGGAGAACGCGGTCACGGGACTTTGCATTCCGGCAGAATCCTCGCTTTGCCTGACGCTGAGTTTCTTCTTCTCTCCTCGTCCGCGACGCCGAAGGCTGGGTGCTCTTGGACGTGTTGCTTGACCATCAAAAACAAATCAGCTCGCCGCGATGACTCCTGGGATCCCGGAGAACGAAAAGGCTTCGCCTTCGACCGTGAAGCGCGCGGTCAGCGCCCCTTCACCAAGCGAGGAAGCGCCCACGGTGAGTTCGAATTCGCCGGGTTCGACCACGCGGCGTTCGTAGGCATCGACGAGTGAGAATCGCTCTGGGGGGATCGACAAGCTGACGGTGCGGCGTTCACCGGCGCCTAGCGTGACGCGCGCGAAGCCGACCAACGCCTTGTTCACCCAGGTTACTGACGTTACCAAATCGGAGCCGTACACTTGCGCGGTCTCGGTGCCCTCGCGCGTGCCGCTGTTGTGGAGTTCGAAGCTGAGCTCGAGCGCTTCACCATGGGTGAGGCGTGATTTGACGAGGCGCAAATTCGAGTACTCGAAGTTCGTGTAGCTGAGACCGAAGCCAAAGGCGAAGCGCGGACTTTGGTCGAGGTCCGCGTAGGACTTGCCGTGCTGTCCGCGAATTTGGCTATAAAAGCTCGGTTGTTGTCCGACGTGCTTCGGAAACGAGATCGTGAGTTTACCGGACGGATTGAGGTCCCCGAAGAGCAGCTCGGCGAAGGCGGTGCCGCCTTGCATGCCAGGATTGAAGCCGCATACGATGGCCGCGGCTCGCTCGCTCGAAGCGGGCAGAACGAGGGGCTTGCTGCACACCAGCGCGAGCACCACGGGTTTGCCCAAGGCGATGATCGCGTCGAGCAACGCCGGTTGTCCACCTTGGAGCTCGAGCGTCGCGGTGCTGAGCGTCTCGCCGATGAATGGCAGTGCATCGCCCAGCGCGAGCACGATCACGTCCGCGTTCGCGCACGCGTCGAGGGCCGCCGCGATCTCACTCTGATCTGTACAGTCGAGCGTGCAGCCGCGCGCATACGCGACGGACACGGACGCCGGGACGCGCGCGCGAATGCCGTCGAGCAAGGTGACCGTGCATTCACGCGGGTGTTTGCCGGCGCTCGGCGGGTGCTGCGAGCTGCCCAATGACCAATCACCGAGCTGCGCGAGCGCATCATCGGCGTTGGGGCCGAGCACCGCGATTTTGCGCACGTGCTCGACCGAAAGCGGCAAAAGGCCGTCGTTCTTGAGCAAGACCAACGACTCGCGCGCGGCCGTCAGGTTGAGCGCGCGGTGCTCGGGGCAAGCGATGACGCGCGCTTGCGCCTCACGATCCGGGCGCCGCGGATTCTCGAACAAGCCCATGCGGAACTTGAGCAGCAGGATCCGGCGCACGATGGCGTCGATCTCCGCTTCGGCGAGCAGTCCTTCGCGCACAGCGCGCTGCGCGGCTTCGAAGAAGCTCGGTGTCGCCATGATCAAATCGTTGCCACAACGCACGGCGACCACCGCCGCTTCCTTCGCAGAGGGAACGATGCGCTGTTCCCAATGCAAGCGGCCGACGTTGTCCCAATCAGTCACGAGGATGCCGGTGAAGCCCCACTCTTCTTTCAAGACCTGCGTGAGCAGCCAACGGTTGGCAGTCGAAGGGAGACCGTCCATCGATTGATAGCCGGTCATGAACGTCATACAGCCTGCGCGTGCGGCGCGCTCGAATGGCGGCAGGAAGAAGGCGCGCAATTTGCGACGGGAAATATCGGCCTCGGACGCATCGCGCCCGCCCTGCGTTTCGGAGTAACCGGCGTAGTGCTTGGCGCACGCGAGCACGCCGTCCGCGTCAGCAAGGCCCGTGCCTTGATAGCCACGGATCATGGCCGCGCCGAACTCGGCGATCAAAAACGGATCTTCACCGAAGGTTTCGCCGGTGCGGCCCCAACGCACGTCACGGCTCAAACACAGCACGGGCGAGAACGTCCAGTGCGCGCCGGTGGTGGCCATTTCACGAGCGGTCACCCGCGCGGCCGCCTCGAGCAGTGACTCGCTCCACGAACAAGCCATCGCGAGTTGTGTCGGAAAGATGGTCGCGCCGGGGTGGAACGAGTGGCCGTGAATGCCGTCCTCGCCGATCAAGAGCGGAATTCCGAGCCGCGTTTCCGCTGCCGCGTCCATGGCCTTCGCGAGCTCGTCGTTCAAGATGTGCAAGAGCGAGCCGGGTTGCAGCTCGCGCACCGTTTTCAGTGGTTCGATCTGCCCGTTGAGCTGCAGCAATTGCCCGACCTTCTCCGGCAGGGTCATGCGCGCGAGTAGATCTTCGACGCGCTGTTCGAGCGGCGCGCTCGGGTCCTTGTAGGTAGGTGTTTCGCTCATGTGTGACTCGGCTGGCTTTCGTCGCGGTGGCTGCGCGGCAGCGTGCTCGATTAGTCGCGATCACGCCGTCATACTCAGAAAAAGCGTCCCGTGTTGGAACGGAAATGGCTCTCACCAACCATCCCAATCCGAGCCGGCCCCGAAATGCCCATCGCAAGCGCCATCACTCGAGCATCACCCAAGAGGGTGAGGTGAGTGACAGCTTTGATAGTTCTCGGGAATTTTTCATATAAATGATCGGTTCTCGTGGCGTTCGGCACAGTTGAAATGCATGATTGTGGGTTAGCGTGCTGAACAACATACTGAAAAATTGCGTTGTTGGTGCTTCTGTCCTGTTCGTCGCGAATGGCTGCGCAGGCGGCGCAGTGAATGACGACGGCGAAGCCGGAGCGCCGAGCACAGGCGGCTCCTTCTCGAGCGGCGGCTCGTTCTCGAGCGCTGGCAGCACGAGTTCCAGCGCTGGCAAGACCAGCGCCGGCAGCGGCGGCAAAGCCAGCGCTGGCTCCACTGGCAAGGGCGGCAGTGGCTCGGGCACGGCCGGCGCAGGGTCGGGTCCGAGCACGGCCGGTTCAGGCCCTGCGACGGGTGGCACGACCGGCGCAGCCGGCGCCGGCAGCGGCACGAGCGCCGGTGGCAGGTTGGAGATCGGTGGGGATGGGCCGCAGTTCGTCGGCAACATCACCACCGGCTTCATGAACGGCATGGATCAGGGCACTCGCAAGTTTGCTACCTACTGGGATCAAGTAACCCCGGAGAATGCTGGCAAATGGGGCTCGGTCCAATCGAACGCGGGCGCGGCCTTCAATTGGACCGCGCTCGACGCGATCTACGACTACGCCGAGAAGAACAAGATCGTCTTCAAGCAGCACACTTTCGTGTGGGGCAGCCAGCAACCCGGCGGCTCCATCAGCCCGGAAACCGTGCAGAAGTGGATGACCGAATTTTGCACGCGCTATCCGAACACCAAGATCATCGACGTAGTGAACGAGCCACCGCCGCACACCACGCCCTCGTACGCGAACAACATCGGCGGCGGCACCAACGGTGATTGGAAGTGGATCGCCAACGCCTTCACCTGGGCACGCGCAGCCTGCCCGAACGCGATCCTGCTGCTCAACGACTTCAACAACATCGAGTGGTCGAACGACAACGCGCATTTCATCGACATCGTGAAGAAGATCCAGGCCCAAAACGCGCCGATCGACGCGATTGGCGCCCAATCCCACGATCTCGATAACGGCCAAGTCAGTCTAGCAACGGTGACCAAGCTGCTCGGCAATCTAAACAGCCAAACGGGCCTGCCCGTCTACATCACCGAGATGGACATCGACACCACGGATGATGCTCGGCAGCTGAGCCTGTACAAGCAGTACTTCCCGCTGTTCATGACCACGAACTACGTGAAGGGCATCACCATCTGGGGCTGGATTTACGGGCAGACCTGGTCATCGGCACCCAACAGCGGACTCATCAAGAGTGGCACGCCACGCCCGGCCATGAACTACCTGATGGAGCAACTCGGTCGACCCGCGCCGTGAAGGCTCAGCGCGGAGCTTCGCTCGCTGCGCTCAGCGGTACGGCGTAGACCGCTAGGCGGTCTTGCCCCTGGGCGCCGTCATCGCTGATGAAGGCGAGGCGGCGTGAACTGGCCGCCAAGTTCGTGATCAACTTGCGCGGTGCCGGCACGAGCTGGCGCTTGCTTCCCGCGGTCGAGAGCTCGAAGACGCCCTCCATCGTGGAGCAATACACGTTTTCGGTCGCGGTCATCGGTGAGCAGATGAAGTCTTTGGCGAGCGTGCGCTCTTGCTGCAGATCAGGCGAGAGGCTGAGCACGTCGCGGCGCGCGCCGTCGTAGTAGATCAAGTCTTTCTCACCGCGAAGCAATGCAGGCCAGCGCCCGGTTTTGTTGCCGGTGAAGAGCGGCTCCCCGCCCGCGAATTTCACGCGGCCGATGCGCCAACCGCCGCCGGAGCTCGGTCGCTCGACGAAGTACAGCGCGTCACCGAGCATCGTCAGTGCGTCGATCGGGCCGGTCGAGGTGTAGAGAGTCTTCGAACGCTGGCCATCGAGCTTGACGATGGCTTGCTGATTGTTCTCCGAGCGAGTGAGCCAAGCGAACTCGTCTGTCGCAATGTCGGCGACGATGCGCTGTGGTTGTTCGGTGAGCGCGCTGAGCTTCGTCGTGCCGCCGGGGTTGGAGGCGCGACGTGGTTCGCTCCAGAGCGCGTCTTTCGACCAGTAGATGTAGTTCTTGCGCGTGGCGGTTGCTGCAAAGCCCAAATCGATTTGTCGGACCAGGGGCGCTTGATTCGGCAGGAATCGATACGCCGTGGTGGCAGTCAAAAGCTCGATGGCTTCATCGTCCGCGAACAGCGCTGCTTGATACGCTGAGCTTGCGATGGTGAGTAGCAATGTCGGCGTCAGCGGTGATGCGAGCGCGGGCGCAGCGCTGTCCGTGTTCCCGGTGCTCGACGCACTCGCGGTGCTCGGCGTTGTTGCTCGAACGGGCTCATTCTGAGCCGGTTCTTCGATGCGCTTACAGCTGCCGATGCACACCGACAACGCGAGAGCCAAAGCCGATCTGCGGAGTGGCAACATGCCGCAACATACGTAGCATTCCGCCCGCGTGAAATGCGAAAATCGGCGCGTTTGCGAGCGAATTTCAGATTTGCCCCTTCTTGTCACGGGCCCGCGACGACGGAATATGCGATGATTGGACACTGCCAAACATGACTCGTAATCGCTCCTACTCCATGCTCTCGTTCCGGACGTCGTCCCCGTTGTTGCAGCCTGCCTTGCTCGGCGCGCTGCTCGTCGTCGCTGGCATGACCGGCGCCTGCGCGGACGACCCGAAGACGGCAGGGAGTGGTGGGCAGAGTTCGAGCGCTGCAGGTGCTGCAGTAGCTGGCGCAACGAACCCGGGCACCGGTGGAGCAGGGCCGAGCACCGCGGGCGCACCGGCGACAGGTGGAACGGTCGGCACCGCGGGCAGCGCGCCCAATGCTGGTGCGGCACCGGTTGCAGGTAGCGGTGGCAGCAATCCCGGCACGGCCGGCAGCAGTAACGTCGCCGGTGCGAGCGGGAGTGGAACCGGTACCGCGGGCGGCGGTTCTGGGGGTGCTGGGTCGACGCATTGGGTCGGAACTTGGACGGCTTCGCCGTATACTACCGCCGCTGCGGATGCGCCGACTCAATCTCTGGCGAACAGTGTGCTTCGCCAGATCACGCACGTATCGCTCGGAGGTAGCCAGATCCGCGTACAGTTCTCCAACCTCAGGGGCGACGGCCCGGTCACCATCAAATCGGCTCACGTCGCGTTGTGCAAGGCGACGCCAAAAGTCGACAGCACGATCGATACCACGACCGACAAGGCCCTTTCCTTCTCGAGCATGGCTAGCGTCACTATCGCCGCGGGTGCAGAAATCTGGTCGGACGCTCTCGATTTCACGATGCCCGCGCTGTCGAACGTGACGATCACCACCGCCTTCGGCAACGTTCCCGCCGCGCTCACTTCTCATGCGGGAGCGAGGACGAACTCATATGTCGTATCGAACAGCACGGACGTGAGCGCGGCAAGCATGAGTGCGGGCACCAAGTACATTCACTGGTATTTCATCTCGGGCATCGACGTTATGGCGCCTACCGCGGCCAAGGGCATCGTCGCGATTGGGGACTCCATCACCGACGGACGTGGCACGACGGACGATCAAAACAATCGCTGGACGGATTATCTGGCTGCGCGCCTGCAGGCGAACGCCGCGACTGCGAACGTATCGCTGATGAATCAAGGCATCGGAGCAACTAGCCTTGCTGGAACGGACCCCAAATCGGCCGAGTCAAGATTTGTTAGGGACGTGTTGGGGCAGAGTGGTGTCAAATACGCGATCGTTCTAGATGGCGTAAATGACATCGGCGGCAGCAACTCCAATACGCTCGCCGCCATGAAGGCAGCGTACGACAAGATGATCAAGGCCGCGCACGATAAGGGAGTGCTCATCTATGGCGGTACTATCACGCCGTTTGGAAGCAACACCGGTACGAACGGCTACTACACCCCAGAACACGAGACGCTACGCCTACAGGTTAATACATATATCAAGAGCGGTGTCTTCGACGGTGTAATCGACTTCGACGCCGCAGTCACGGACGGTGGAACTGTCCCGAGCTTGTCGGCAGCCACGATGTCCGCCGACGGGTTACACCCTGGACCCCCTGGCTATAAGACGATGTCCGACAAGGTTGATCTCTCATTCTTTGCTAGGTAGCAGGCGCACGGCTTGGCGCGCATTGGGGGGGAAGCGAATCTCAAAGCCAACTACGGAAGGTGTGCGATCCAACCCTGTCCACTCGGACCGCCATCCCCGACCACGAACTTGCCGTCGTCGGACACGCCGAATGCGTTCTGGAGTTGGTGTGCGCCCAAGTCTTGCGTGCCACTGTCGTAAATGAGTTGTTGGAGTGAACGTGGGCCCGCGTTGTCGAAGATCCACGCCGCCGTGACCTCCGAGTCGGTTCCGACGACCACGCTGCCATCACCGTTCACGGCGTTAGCCTGCCCATGCCAAAGCACAGACGTCGTAGCCTTCGCGCCCGACCACTTTACAGCGAGGGCTGTCGTATTGGGGTCGACTGAACCGACGATGACTTTGCCATCCGCGCTCACGTCGGTCGGGCCGTAGTTGTTCCAGCCGGAGAGCTTCTCGAGTGCGACCAAGCCGGTTGCAGCGGTCCAACGCACTCCGCCCACCGAAGTGTCGCGTCCAACAGCGACAGTGCCGTCAGCGTTGGTCGCGACGAAGGTCGTTCCCGAATTCGGCTGCAGTGGTCCGAGCAATGTGTTGGTGCTGCCCACTTTGCGCAAGCCCTGGCTACCGACGTAACCAACGAGCACTTTGCCATCCAAGCTAAGGTCAGAGGCATACCCGCTAGTTGGTAGGTCGATTGCGACGGTGCCACCGGCGGTCGTATGTAGAAATGACTTTCCTTCGCAGTCGAGAAGCACCGCACTTGAGTTGTCGACGGCCTTCGGTCGGCAACCGACTGAAGGCGTCAAGGTCGTAGGCTCTGCGATGAACTCCAGCGTGCCGCCGTTGATTGAACGGAATGCGTGCGCAGGAAGCGAGCCGGAAATGCCAGCGATGACGCTGCCATCGTGACTGATGCAGGTCACCGAGCTCGTGGCGTCCCCTTGTAACGTGCCCACAGTTCGAAATACCTGAAACTCACAGTGCGTGCCGTTGAAGCGCGCCGAGCAAACGCAAGCATTCGAGCTGTTGCACGTCCCCGCATTGCTACAGTCATCGTTACCGAGACACGCCACGCACTGTGAACTCGCGCCGGATCCTTTGCACACAGGCGTGTCGCCCGAGCACGATCTGCCACCGCACAGGTCATCGCTCATACCCGTGGCTCCGGCGTCTGCTGGATCTGGCTCTGCACCAGCCGAACCGGCGCCACCGAGTGTCGCTCCGGCATCTGCGCTCTCGGCGCGCCCCGCAGTGCCGCCGTTGTTTTCCTCTTGTCCGCCTGCGCCCGCTCCAGATTCGTCTCCTGCTGCGCCCGCCTCGTCCTTAGGTTTAGGAGGGCAGGTTCGGGTTTCGTAGCAGGAATGGAAGGGCGCTGTGCACGCCGCGGTTTGGACGCCGCCAACCCATAGGGCCCCGAACGCCAAAATGCATGCGCCCGATTTTGAAGCTCTAGCTGAAACTGCCATGCTGTACCTGTCGACCCGCCGCAGGACGAGTTGCTAACTTTCTCAAAATTCTTCGCCCCGTGGCGGCAGGCACTTTGCACGAGCGCCGACCGATCGCGCAAGTGCGCCAAAACTGAACTTCGGCGGTTTTCGACAGGGGAAACCGATGAGCGAACGAGCGCCAGTACGAGGCCCGCATCAGAGCACGCCTCAAGCGCTCACGCGCTCACGGCAAGTGCGCTACCCAAGCCTCACGATGGTTCTGATGCGTGCCATAGCCGACGACGAACTTCCCGTCGTCCGAGACCGCATTGGCCGAGTCGAGCTTCCAATCTGAGGTGAGATCGGGAGTGGCACCGAGCAGTGATTTGAGCGCATGCGGCCCGGCACTGTCCCAGAAGGTTGCCTCGGTGGTGCCACCTTGATAGCCAACGATCACGCTGCCGTCCTTGTTTACGCCTAACGCACCCGCTTGGCCCGCTGCTGGGCCCAAAGCGGTTGGCGTGAGCGAGCCTCCCGACCATTTGACCGCGATCTGACCGGCCAAGACTTCAGACTCCGCGGAGGCCCAACCAACGATGACTTTGCCATCGGTGCTGACGTCCGTCGCAGACGTGTATATCCAACTCGAAAGTGCGGTGAGTGAAGTCAGGCCCGTGCTTCCCGTCCAGCGAATCGCCACGTAGCCGTTGCCTGTGACGCCGGGTCCGTGATGCGCACCGACTGCGATCGAACCATCGCTATTCGTTGCGTAGAGCCGCGTGTCTCCACTCGGCAAGAACGGCCCGTACGAGGTCGCCACACCGTTCGCATGACGCACGGCTTTGCCATCGCTCGCGGTGCCGACGAGCACTTTGCCATCCAAACTCAAGTCGTACACGCTGCCGCCCGTTGGCCAATTCACGGGGGTAGCAACGCCTCCGGCGCTATAGAGGAATACGCCGGTGTCGCAGGAGAGCAACACATTGCCGGCGGAATCGACCGCGAGTGGGTTGCATGCTCCGCTGCCGCCACCCGGGTTCGCGATGAATTGCATTGGTCCACCGTCGACGATGCGAACCGCATGCGTCGACGATGTCGTCGACGAGCTGTTCACCGAAGTTCCGATCAGCACGCTGCCGTCATGGCTGACGTTCGTGACGACGCTGTAGTCGTCGTTCTCGAGCGTTCCCAACGCGCGAAAGACCTGAAACTCACAGTGCGCGCCGTTGAAGCGATTCGAACAAACGCAGGCGTTGGCGCCGCTACAAGTGCCGCCGTTGCTGCAGTCGGCGTTGGTGAGACAAGCGACGCATTTGGCGCTGGCGCTCGTGGCTTTGCATTTCGGCATGTCGCCCGTGCAGGAGACAGAAATGGGGTTATATTTACAGCCGCCGTCGTGGCAGGTCCCGCTCGCAGCATCGAACGTGCTGAGCGTGCTGTCGTCCTTGCAAGTCGCGGAGTCCGGCGCGCTGTCGCATTTGACGCGGCGGCAGGCGTCGGGTTCGTCAGTGGTGCCCGCAGCCCCAGCGTTGTCGGGCTCGACCTGAGTTCCTGCAGCGCCCGCGTCTCCCGGCAATGGTCCGTTGCCGGCGGCTCCGGTAGGGCGCCCGGCGCTACCAGAGCTACCACCCTGTGCGTCGCCCTGTCCGCCCGCGCCGCCGTTCACGCCGAAGTGCCGATTGGAATTGCCGCAGCTGGCTGCGGCGAACCCCAGAAGTGTGAATAAGGTCAACCCCGATCTCATGGTCTCAGTTTTTGACATGGACCGGACTTCGGTGCGAACGGCAATTGCGCGTGGCTTCATGCACACACCTGCGCACTCAGGAAATTGCGGCACAAAAGCAGAAAGGCGCGGTTCGTCTCCGAACCGCGCCTTCGCGTTATCGTTGGGACTGATTCGGTATCAGAACAGGAGCATCACGCGGAAACGCGCGCTGAGTGCGTTGTTCGTGTAGATGCCGGTCTTGAAGTCCTCGACGTGGTTCTTCGCGTGCGAGAGCACGAACTTGAAGTAGAGGCGCTCCCAGAGCGTGTACTGAACGGCGCCGAAGAGCAGCGTTTGATCGTTGGTGTCGACCTTGCCCTTGTGCGGACCGTCGCGGCCATCGGTGCGCATATCTTCGCGGCTATTCTTGAAAGCACCGAAGCCGAGCACGAGGGGCTCGTAACCGGGGCTACCGTTGATGAAGCCGCCGAAGGTCTGAACCGTGTTGCTGCCAGTGAGATCGACGTTGCCGTCCTTGTCGTAGTTGTCCTCGAAGCCACGCGCAAAGCTGCCGCCGAACTCTACGTACGGGTTAACTACGAATTGCGCTGCGGCGCCGTAGCCGTTGCGAACGTTCTTCTGCTTTTGCGTCGAATCTTGCGGGCTCGCCTTGCCGTACTCCAAACCGGCCTTGAGCTTCATCCAGCCGATATCGAAGATGGCGGAGGGACGGATATCGAGCTGGTAAGGCTGGGACGTGTTGCCACCCGTACCGATGTGGCCCATCACCTCGCCCCGCAGATACTTGGTGGGGTAGATGTGTGCTGCGTATGCGCCGAGCAAGGCATCGGTGCGATCCCAGAAGTAGCTGAGACCGTACCCGTCCGTCGGCTTGGGCAGCGAAGAGCCGGGGATGTAGGCACCAGCACGCTCGAGAGTGTTCTGGTCGAGACCCATGCCGTAGTGGTTGGCAATTTCCCAGCCCTGAAAGCGGCCGAAGGTCACGTCGAACAAGTTCCACTTGCCAACGCGCACCCAGAGGTCGTCCGTGGTGCTCAGGTTACCGGTGAGCGGATCGGGACCCATGTCGCCGTGTAAAACCAACTCTGCATTGCCTTGGACGAACCAACCGTCTTTGGCGTTGTAGGTCGGCGTCACGCGGATCACGCCGCGCGTTTGCGTGGTCCAGCGATTCAGATCGTGGAGGCTCGCGGACAGCGCCTTGTCAGCCAAGATGTGAGTGTTGCTCACGTCGTTCCAGAGCGAGCCGGAGAGGCCGATTCGGAGTGCGGGGCCGCCCTCGATCTGCGGCATGTACGGCCACTGCTGACCGTGGAACGTGAGCCACAGCGAGCCATACTTGATGCCGCGCGTCTGCACGCTCGGGTACGCCGAGCCGGGCAGATTTTCGATGCCCACGAGCGCGACGGTTTTTTCGCGCTCGACGCTCGTGCCGGACGCCGTGGTTGCGGTGGGCGGCGGGAGCGGTTCTGGAGGCTTCACCGTCTCGGCGACCTTCTCCGGTTCCTTCGCGGGTTCGACCGCGGGGGTGCCGGCGGGCGCATCCGCCGGCTTGGCTTCTGCCTCTTCAGGCGCGGCCGGCTTGGTGGTGTCGTCCTGAGCCAGCGCAGTCGCGCTCAAGCCAAAGCAGAACGAGGCGATAGATAGGGCTACACCGAGCCCCAAACGATTTCGTCGATGAGTCATGCTGCTGATTCCGATATTCGCGTGTGTGCCGGTTCCGCTCAGTTAATCGTAAAGGTGGTCGTGAGGCCGCTGCTCTCCGCGTCGTCTGCGTCCTTGCCAATCATCACGGTGTACGTTCCGGGGTCGACGACCCACTTGCCAGTGGTGCTCGTTTCCGCCGGCGCGTCCGGCGCCCAACGGCGGAGATCTCGAATGCGCAGCGGAAGCTCAGCAGTCGTCATGCCGCCCGCAGGTACCGACACGCGCGCAAAGCTCTTCAGCTCCTTGATCGGACGGTCGCCCGCGATGCTGTCCGGCTTCTTCGGCGGCTTCACGAACGCCATCACGACCTCGTCGCCCGCGGGGCCGGCGGTGTTCTTGACGTCGACCTTGACGGTGAAGATGGCGTCTTTGGCCACCGACTCGCATGGCGACTGAACGTTCGAGTACTCGAACTTGGAGTAGCTCATGCCGTGGCCGAACGGGAACACCATCGCTGGCGTTTGTCCTACGGACTTCCGGCGATCGTATTCACGATAACCGAAGAAGTAGCCCATCTTCGTCGAGGTATCGGCGTCCTTGAATGCCAGCTTGTCTTGCTCGGCTTGCGTCGGCCAAGCCATCGGCATCTTGCCCGAGAAGTTCGCCTTGCCGAAGAACAGCTGCCCGAGCGCGGCGCCGACTCGCAAGCCGCCGTAGCCAGCCCAAACCGTGGCTTGGTTCTTGTTCGGATGGTTGAGCCAAGGCAGGTTCACGATCGAGCCCGAGTTGACCACGATGATGGTGGGCTTGCCGCGATCGAGCACCTTGTTGACGAAATCATTTTGGCTGATTCCGCCGTCTTGCCCGCCGGGTAAGTCGAGCGTGAATCGATCGCCACCTTCGGAGATCGCGTACTCCTCACCTTCGTCGCCCGAGGTGTAGCCGACGACGACCACGATCGTGTCTGCGTCGGGAACCGCGTCTGGAGTGTTGCCTGAGGTGACCGTCCGGTTTCCGCCGGCAGCGTCTTGAATGCCTTTGAACGGTCCGACGGTCTTTGCCGGATCGCCGTTGACGCGGCTCGATCCGCGGTCGCCGAGCGCGGCATCCGTGGCGAAGTGGAAGTTGCAATAGCGTGCGCTCTGCCCTTCGACGGGCGTGCAGCTTTTCGGCACGGTCGAGGTGAAGAGCTCGAAGTGGCGATCTGGTCCGAGCACCGCAATCTTGCTCGTCGCGTCACCAAGCGGCAGCACTGGCGTGGCGTCTCCGTTCTTGAGCAGAACTGCAGACTTGACCTCGGTTTCTTCGGCCAATGCCTCGTGATCGGGGTTCGAGACCGACGTGCCGGACAACGTGGACTTCACGTCCTGTTGGTTCCGGCTCCAGCCGTCAGTTGGGAGAGCCGACTTGAAGCGGAACTTCTGGGTGAGGACGCGCCGCGCGGCTTCCTCGACCAATGACTGATCAGCTTTGGCGAGCGTAGCGGTCGAGTAGTGAAGCGTCCAAGGGACTTCGATATCGAGACCGGCGACGACAGCGTCTTTGGTATCGCTTTCCGCCTTCGAGGGATCCGGGATGTTGTTGTCGCCGGGCATCGCCCACCAGTCGGAAAGCACCAGACCCTGGTAGCCCATGCCTCCCTCTTCGATCGGAGCCTTCAGAATGTCTCGCAGCAAGTGCTTGTTCTGCGTGTTCTTGACGCCGTTGATTTCGTTGTACGACGCCATGATGCAGCCCATGCCGCCGTCCTGAACGACCATTTCGAAGTGGCGCGCGTAGATCTCGCGCAGCGTCTGCTCATTCATGACCGCGTTCTGGGTCGAACGTTTGAGCTCGATGTTGTTGGCTGCATAGTGCTTGGCGCAGCCCACCACGTGGTGCTGCAACCCGACCGTGAAGGCGGTTGCCATGCGGCCCGTGTGGTAGCTGTCCTCGCTGTACGTTTCCTGCGTGCGACCCCAGTAGGGGTGGCGGATGATGTTCATGCAGGGCGCGAGCAGCATGTTGTTGAGCGAAGCGGCGGTCTCATCACCGATCGCAAGACCGACCCGCTTTTCGAGGTCCATGTCCCACGACGCGGCGCGCGCTGATGCGGCCGGGAATACCGTCGCGTAGTTCTTATCGTCAGTATTCTTGCGGTTGTTGGGTTGGCCGGCGTCCAAGTTCACGCCGTGGCCTGCGTCACGGTAGTTGTAGCCACGGATCGTCGTCCCGTCGTCCAGGGTGACGTCAACGCTGCGCTCGATGTCTTGGTAGTCGGGCGAGGCGGCGACATCGATACCGAGCATCTGGCTCGCCTTCTGTGGACCGGTCATCGAGCTGATGGTGTCGTTGACCTGCTTCACGACCTCCGGCGACACCGAGTACGCTTCCATGTACTTCGAGTCGAATTGCTGGATCGGCGCCGTGCCACAGCCTTGCGGCACGGGCCCGCTGCCTGCGGTCCCGGTGTTGCCTGCGGTCCCGGTGCTGCTGCTGTTGCCGGTGCCATTCGAGGAACTGTTCTTGGCGCTCTCGTATGCGTCCTTGACTTCGCTCGAGTGACCGCACGCAGCGGCGATCCATGCGATGGCGAGGGCGGAGGTGATCGCAGAGGGTTTGATAGGCAGAGACCGACTCATGAACGGGAACTCCTTCGGGCGATATACATGAAGCTAAAAGCAACCCAAAACGGGACGCCGCGCGCCAATCGCTGCGCTAGACCACGGCACCACCAGCGGGGCCGCGGACCTTAGCGCATGACGAGGCGCGCAGATCTTCTCAATCTTGACTAAAAGTAAGAGCTCGTGAGCTAGGGAAAGAACTTTTGAGCGACACTTCAGGGACCATTCCGGCTGCTGGGCCTTGGGGCTGAAGTCCCAAGACACTTTGACGAACGTGGCGAGCCTTTCAAGTGAAGTGCGCGCGCAGCGTGCGATGTGGTTCAATTCCCGGAACCGGCCGTGTTGATCACGGGTAGGGCGTTCGGCGTTAATTTCCCGCGTTGTGCGTGGTCTCAGGGGTCGAAATCTTCGGCGTGGCCGGACTCGGGCCTCTGGTGCCAAGGTGCGCCTCAGCGAAGAGGACTGCGCAGGCAGGCCGTGCCCGTGATCGAACTGTCATGGCGTCGGAATGTCATCACGTCGCTCACCGGGTCTGACCCCGGCCGCGAAGAGTGGCCTGCGCGGAGCCTCACCACGTGTGAAAACCGAGTGAGGTTCTGCGCTGTTGCGCAGATCTACCGAGTGTCGCGCCAGTCGGATGGGGGTGACGTGCATTCTCGAGAGTGTCAATCACCGGAGTATTCGTCGATTCGAGTGTACCGCGAGCACAGTCGTGCCCGGGGCTCGAGCGTGTTCTCCCGGCAGTTCTCCCGCCAATTTCGAAGTCTGCTGCCGCGCTACCCCGAACGCGCTAAAGGGGTCCGGGGTTTCGACACGTGCAGCAGGGCTGGGTAACTGGGATGAGACGGAACAACTTGCGGCGCTTCGCAATCGCCGTGTGTATGGGTGGTTTACTCGCTTTGGCGCCCTCGTACGCTCGAGCACAAAAGCCGGAAGTCGTACCCCCGACGCAGCTTGCGGCGGAACCCGTACCGTACCCAGAGGGCGCACGCGGTGCGGCCGAGGTCGTGCTCGAGTTGGTGATCGCGCAAGACGGCAGCGTGACTGACGTGAGCGTGCGCGAAGGCAACGAGCCGTTTGCGAGCGCAGCGCGCGTCGCGGTTGCGCGTTGGCAATTTTCGGCCGCGACGCGCGATGGCATCCCGATCCGCGCGCGCATCACGGCCAAGGTGACCTTTCGCGAACCGGTGTTCGTGCCTGCAGCGTCGCCAGACAGTACACCGAGCACGCCCGATCAAGCCGCGAGCGCCGCCAAGCCGAGCAATCCCGTAGAACCGCCGCCCACCGAGATCCGCGTGGTCGGTGAAGAACGGCAAGAGCTCGGCTCGCTGCACATTCCGCGCAGTGAAACGCGGCTGATCCCCGGTGCGTTCGCGGATCCGTTTCGCGTCGTCGAGGTGTTGCCCGGCGTGGCGCCAGTGTTGAGCGGCATACCCTATTTTTACGTGCGCGGCGCCCCACCCGGTGACGTCGGGTATCGCATCGACGACATTCCGGTGCCCTTGTTGTTCCACGTGGGTGCGGGTCCTTCGGTGATCGCGCCGGCGCTCGTGGAGCGCGTCGATCTGTATCCGGGCGCGTATCCTGCCCAGCATGGGCGCGTTGCGGGCGCAGTGATCGCAGGCGAAACGATGGCGCCGAGCGCGGTCGCGCACGGTGAGGCGCAGGCGCGTATCTTCGACGCGGGCGCCATGGTGGAGCACCCGTTCGCGAATGGGCGCGGCAGCGTCGCGCTCGGCGGTCGCTATGGCTATACGCAAGCCATTTTGTCGCTCGTCGCGCCGGATTACGGACTCAATTATTGGGATTACCAAGCGCGCATTGCGTATCGCATCAACGCGACCGATACCTTGTCGGCGTTTGCGTTCGGCGCGCTCGATCAGCTGCGAAACGAGAACATTCACCGCACGTTATTCGATACCCAGTTCCATCGCTTGGATCTGCGCTGGGACCGCCACACCGAGCAGAGTCACTTTCGCGTCGCGCTCACGCTCGGCACCGATCACGTGTTGAACGCGCAAGAAGGGCCTTCCGGTGCAGGCAGTGAACTGCGCGACAGCACCGCACGGCTGCGATTCGAAGCCAGTCACCGCGTGAGCAAACAGCTGCGCTTGCGCGCGGGCGCGGACGCCGGGCCAAGCAACGTCAAGACGGAGGAAGATCGTCTCGGGTCACAAGTCATTTCACAACCCGCGCGCGTCGACTTCGCGGGTGGAGTTTACGGCGACGCGATTTGGCGTCCTGCGCGCGTTGCGGAACTCGTGCCCGGGTTGCGCATCGACTTTGCGCGCGCAAGACAACAAAACCACGCCTACGTCGAACCGCGGCTCGGCACGCGTTTGCGCGTCGCCCAAGGCATTTCGTGGGTCTCGGCGTTCGGCATCGCACACCAGTTGCCGACGCAATCGGTGCGTGTACCGGGACGCGCGCCGAATGGGCTCGAGCTGGCCGAACAAGAAGCGTGGCAAGCGACCACGGGTGTCGAGTTCGTATTGCCCGCGAGTATGTTGGGCAAAGTGAGCTTGTTCCACGCCTGGGTCGATGCGCTGAATGCGGACCTCACCGGACGCGCTTACGGCGCGGAGTTTTTTCTGCGTCGCAACTTCAGTGAGCGTCTCGGCGGCTTCATTTCCTACACACTTTCGCGCACGACCTACACGCGCATCCGAGAAACGTATCAAGCCGAGTTCGATCGCCCCCATGTGTTGTCACTCGTGCTCGGCTACGATCTCGGGGCAGGCTTCCGCCTCGGTGGTCGCACACTCTGGGAATCCGGTCGTCGCTACGCCGTCGCGTGTCCTACGCCAGATTGCGGCCCAGGCGATCCCAACGCACCGCGAACCTTCATCGACATGGGGCGCACGCACAGCTTTTTTCGGCTAGATTTTCGCTTCGAAAAGCGCTGGCAACTCGCGGGCGGCCGCTGGATCTCCGGCACCTTTGAATGGTTCAACGCCACTCTCTCGAAAGAGGCGGACTATGTGAGTTGGGATCCCGTGCACGGCGGCCTCGTCACCACCGATCGCAGCCCGCTCACGTTGCCGAGCATTGGGGTGGAAGCGGGTTTCTAGGGCTGCCCCGCCGTTCGACGTCGCGATACGGCCCGGCGTGCTCGCGCTTCGCGCTCCGCGCGCCGGGGGCCCCCAAACGCCGGCTCCGCCGGACGTGGGGGCCCAGACGGACCTGCTTTCCCGCACGAAAGAACTCCTTGCTTCGCCCTCCGTGAGCAATTGCCGGTGACGCGCTTCGCAATCCGCCTCGGTCTTTTCCTCTGTCTTCGAGCTATGGAAGCGCGATCCGAACGAACCGCTCGGTCAGTCCGAGCCCGGCTAGTCCGAGATCGCTCTCGACCTCCTTCCGCGTCCGAAGAAGATACATTGCGAACCGAGTATCTTTTTCAGTGTGAAAGCAGCGTTCGCTGCCCTTCGCGGAAGTAGCGCTCGAGTTGCGACGTGGGGCACGCTGTTCCGGAGCTTGGGGGAGCGTGCGCCGGGCAGGGGCATGAGCTTTGCGAGCTGGGTCAGGGATCGGCGGTCCCGGGGAATGATGTTTGCGAGCAGGGTCCGCGCCTGCCGGAGCCGGGGCACCACGTCTTCGAGCAGGGGTAGCGACTGCTGGAGTGGGGGCACGGCTCGCGTGAGCTCGGAATGCGTGAGCTGGAGCGGTCTTGCGGCTTTGCGGCGCGATTTTTCTCGCAACTGGGACGGAGAGCGAGCCGACCGTCATTTCACCAGAGGCGAAGTGAGTCTCTGGATTGAAAGGAGAGCTAGGCCGATGAGACTATCGCTGGAAGACAAGAGATCTCGTGTGATTTGGTTGCTGCTGGGGCTGCGCGAGCCGCGGATTTCCCTCGGGTTCGCGCGCGACGGATTCAAGCCGTCGCGAGCTGAGGCTTGGGCGTCGATGCGCCCCGGGACGGTGAGTTGGACGTGTGGCCGCCGCAGCCGCGGGCCGTGGAGACCGTCCTCGCCTTGGATGCTTCGCAGACTGAGCGGTTTCCGCGCACGTGGGCGACGCTGGAGCGCCAGCACGAGGCGGTCAGCGCCCAGCTACTTTTGAATGTTTCAGAGTGCGGGTTCAGGAGCTCGGGGTTCAGGTCGGGCGTTGTCCGGGTGTAGTGGAGACGGGACATTCCGGACAACGCTCGCGATCGTGAGGACTCTCTCCAGCTTCGCCGAACCTCGACGCCGAAGGCTATGACGACTCATGACTTGGCGCGTGACCATCAACCCCCCAATCAACCATCGGTATGACTCGGGTATGATTGTGCGCTCGTCGCGGTGCCGCATCACGGCAGCGGTTGCAGGATGACGGGTCGGATGACGGGCGGTCTTTGGATCGGCACCAGGTTGATCCAGTACGGGTCGGTGTTGAAGCTGAGGTTGTCGAAAGCGCCGTAAACCGAGGGGGAGCTGTTGTAGTGTTGCGAGGAGATGCGGATCGATTTGATCGCGCCGTTGGGGTCGTCGATGCGCAGCGTTTGCCATTGGCCGAAGCCGGGCGAGCCGTACGCCGGGTAGTAGGCGGCAGAGCCGATTTTGTTGCCCGCGCTGTCGTAGGCTTCGAGCCACGGGCGCGCGACGGGAGTGCCCAACCATTCGACTGGCAACACGCCGAGTACGTCGATGCTGACCCAACTGCGCGGGGTGGTGAATTCGGCGCGCACGCCGCCGCTGCGCGAGTCGAACAGCGGGTTGATGGGGGCTGCGACGAGGCTCACGCCGTTGCCGGCACGTCCAGGAGCGCGCGCAAAGGCGTGATTGCTCGAGCAGGCGATGCACGTGAAGGTGACGCCGAGGCTGTTGTACGTTGCGTCGATCGTCGTTCCGTCCGCGATGGGCGTTTGCGCGGGGTCGCGGTCAAAGTCGATCACCGTGGGAGCGGGGTTCGAGACGTAGTACATGAGCGGTTCGGTCGTGGAGCTCGACTCTTCGCTGCCGCTTTCCGCGTCGGCTGGGGCCATGGCGCAACCCCCGAGGGTGGTCGAGGCGAGCAGAGTGAGGAGCAGCGCAGTGTGTTTCATTGGCGAGACTTCCTTTGGAGCGAAGGGCGCTGCGACTTGCCGCGCCGTGTTGGAAGTCCCTTTTGCACCTTGCGTGCCGCGCCGCCGGACCCCAGAAAACTAGGGGTTTCGTCGAATCGAGCCGCGAAAGCGCGCCTGTGACGGGCGACTGCCCATGGGACTGTCCCATGGGACGCGTCCCATGGCTCAGCGCTCGATGCCGTACAACTCGAGCCAGCGGTAGATCTGGCGGCGGTCTTTGCCGAAGTGTTTGGAGGTCGCGCGCACGTTGCGGCCCGTGCCCTCGTACACGGAGAGAAACGCTTCACGGCTCGGACGATCGAGCGCGGGCTCGCTGCGCGCGGGGGGCGCGGTGTTGCTCGTGGCGGGCTGGGAGCTTGCGCGCGTCGGCTCCGCTGACGGCGGCGTACCGGCAAGCTCGGGCATCACCGAAGCCAAGGCGCGGCGACCGATGACTTTGGGTTCGAGCGCGAGCAAGCGATGAACCAAGCGATCGACCCCGCGCAAGTTCTCGGGCCATGGGTGGAGCAACAGCGCTTCGGCAGCGTCAGGCATGAGCTGCAACGGCACGTGCGGCTGCGCGCGCGATGCGGCGAGGACCGCTGCCAAATGCTCGAGCCACCAAAAGAGATCTTGGCGTCTCGCGCGCAACGCCGGCAAGCGCACTTCGAAGAACGAGAGCCGCGCGTAGAGATCGCGACGGAACGTGCCGCGCTCGACGTCTTCACTCAATTCGCGATTGGTGGCCGCGACCACGCGCACGTCGACGTGGACCGCAGTGGTGCTGCCGAGCGGCCGAATTTCGCCCTCTTGTAGCACGCGCAGTAGTTTGGCTTGGAGCTCGAGGTGCAGCTCGCCCACTTCATCCAAGAACAGCGTGCCGCGATCGGCGGCCGCGAATAGGCCGCGGTGTGAGCCGCTCGCGCCCGTAAACGCGCCGCGTTCGTGGCCGAATAGTTGCGAGTGGGCGAGATCGCGTGAGAGCTCCGCGCAGCTGAACTTGACGTACGGGCCAGGTCGACCGCTTTGCTGGTGGATCTCGGCGGCGACGCGCTCTTTGCCGGTGCCGGTCTCACCGAGGATCAAGACTGGTGCACCACCCGTGCCTGCGCGGCGCAGCGCGTCGCGCGCGCGCACGATTGCGGGCGCAATGCCGGGCAAAGCGGGCGTCCAATCAGCGCCAACGAAGGGCCGCTCGTCCACCACGCCGAGTACGCTGCCGATGCGAACGACCGCGTGCGGCAGTAACACCGTCGGCTTCGTTACGGGCACGCCGTCGACGCGCGTGCCGTTGCTGCTGCCCAGATCTTCGAGCACCGGCACGCCGAAGGCATCGCGCACCAGCGCGTGGCGACGCGAGACGGTGGGATGAGTGAGCACGGCGAAAGGCGCGCTGCCCGAGCTACCACCGGTACTGTTTGGAGGGAGCGAAGCTTCGCGTCCGATCGTCAAACCGGGGACCAGCTCGATTACGCCCATGAGTTCGGGCGGATGCACGATGTACAGCGCAGAGCGCGCTCCAGGCAGGCTCGACCGAGGAGCCTCCGGGGAGGTGCGAACGCTAGGCGGCTGGTTCATCGCGATCGCAAACGACTGTTGCCGGGCGCACTCCCGCGGTCAATATTCTAAATTATCAATTGCTGTTGTAGGCTCTGCGTCATGGGCAATTGGGCGCGTGGGTTGGTTTTGGGTTGGTCGGTCTCGCTAGCAGCATTGCTGGGAGGCAGCGCTGCGCACGCTGCGGACCCCGCGCCGGCGGCGAGCGCACAAGAATGGGGCGGGGACGATGCCGACGCCGGTGACCACCCGAAATATCACCCTGTCGAGGGCCCGAACCACGTTTCGCTCGGGCACGAGCTGTCGCTCGAGCTGCCCGCGGGTTTCTATTTCCTGGAGAAGAAGGAAGCGGACGAGATGATGCGTCGCTTCGGCAATCAGGACGATTCATCACTCCTAGGGATTGTGCTCAAGCCCGACTCGTCTTGGATCGTCACCGTGTCCTTCGACGCCGAGGGCTACATCAAGGACGAAGACGGCGAGAAGCTGGACGCCGACGAAATCCTGAAAGCAATCCGCGAGGGTACGGAAGAAGGCAACAAGTACCGCGAGGAGCACGGTTTCAAGCCGATGCATGTCGATGGTTGGTCGGAGCCCCCGCACTACGATCGCAAAGTTCATCACCTGATTTGGGCAGTGAAGGGCAGCGACGCTGATGGCACCTCAATCAACTTCAACACGCGCATCTTGGGCCGTCGCGGCTACGCTTCGTTGAACCTGATCGACGATCCCGATAAGCTCGCACAGTCCAAGCTCGAGGCCGCCACGTTGCTCGGCGTCACGCACTTCGACTCCGGCGCTCGCTACGAAGATTTCAACGAAAAGAGCGATAAAGTCGCAGAATACGGCTTGGCCGCGCTGGTCGCGGGTGGCGCGGGCGCGGCTGCGCTCAAGCTGGCCAAGGTCGGTCTCCTCGCCAAATTCGGCGGCAAGCTCCTGGCTCTGTTGATCGCCGGCAAGAAGGCCGTCGTTGCCGCGTTCATTGCGCTCGGCGCTTGGGCCAAACGCCTGTTTGGCAAGAAAGCGCCGCCTGCCGAGCCGAACAGCGGCGCGTCGTGATTCAGCTCGGGTGCAGCAAGCGCTGCGAGAAATACATGCCGGCCGCGAGAAAACCGCACAACCCGAAGTAGTGGACGGCCATATTGAGTCGCTCGCTCGGCGTCACTTGGTCATCGCCGAGCGGGGGCGCCTTGCTGCCGAATAGGCTCGGCAGCGACAATAGGCCGATCAAGAGCAGCTGTGGGGAATGGGTAACCGCAAACATCCCCACCAAAACCACTGCGCCAACGATCCACATCTTGCGTGAAAACAGCTTCACCACGCGCCCGCCGTCGAGAAAGCCGAACGGCGTGAGGTTGAACAGGTTCAGGAAGAAGCCTGCGTGCGCGAGCGCCAAAAACAACGGTGAATGCGTGACGAAGAACAAACCGCAGGCGATCAGGGCGGACAGGGCTCCCGCGACGGGCCCCGCAATGGCGACCTCAGCTTCGACCAGCGGCGTGCGCGGCTGATCCTTCATCGAGATCAACGCGCCGAAGAAGGGGATGAACACCGGCGCGCCCGCGGCCAAACCATGCCGACGCATCGCGTAGCCGTGCCCGAGCTCGTGAATCAGAATCATCACCACGAAGCCGATCGCGAACGGCGCACCCATCCCGATGGCATAGACGGCCATGCTCACGAGCATGGTCCCACTCGTGAGCAGGATCTTCGCAAACGGCAGCGCCTTCAGACCGACGAGCAAGAACTTGAGCTTGCTCAGTGCGAGCATGGCGAGGCCGGCGATTGTGACCCAGGGACCGCGCGGCTTGTTGGGGGGGGCGGGATCGGGTTTGCGCTGGGGCTCTGTAAGTTGCGGCTGGAATCTGCTTTCGCCCAGCGGCGATTGATCGGCCATTTCGTCCCGAGTCTACAACGGGCCGCGGGGCTGCGCTCTTGTGGGGGGCTCCGCCGCTTGTACGGCCAGTCAAGTTTGGTGCAATGTCCTCGTCGGCGGGACCTCTCGAGGTCGAAAAAAGTGCGCAACTCGTCTTGAGAAGCGGTCGACAGGGACGGCATGGCAGTTCTATCTAAGGTTTCAAAGTCGGGTGTGGGGTTCGTCTCGCTCGCGGTTCTCGGAATGGCAGGAACGCAGAGCGCGGCGTGCTCGACGCCGTTTCACTCTTGTTATGAGACCCGGACTTGTCCGCCGAAGGCTGAGGCGGACGGGGGAGCGGCTGGGGAGAGCGAGGGCGACTCCGCTGGCGGAGTTGGGACAGGCCATGGCGGTTCTGGTGGCGAGCGAAATGGGATGGGTGGAGTGGCCGCAGACGGCGGCATAGCCGATTCCGGGGGCGGGACTAGAGACATCGCTGGAGGCTCGTCGTCAGCGGATGCTGATCCAGCGGGTGGAGGCAGCGCGGGAAGTGCAGGCGACGGGGGAGGCACAGATTGCGCCACAGCCAAAGATCGATTGTGCACGCCCGAGTGTCCGTGCGCTAGCGCAGAGGGCGTGTGCACCGCGAACAATCAGTGCGTGACCGGAACAACTTGTGTCGCTGGCAGCGGGAAGAAGGTCGGGCGCACCGGCGACACTTGTCTGGCTGACCATTGCAACAACGACAAGTTGGACGGCGGTGAGACGAGCCAGGACTGCGGTGGGGAGTGCGGGTGCCGCGCTACGTTCGAGATCGTGTCGTATAAGAATATGCCTTCGGGTGCGAATGGCCCCAATCTCAAGACCATGAGCCGCGACGGAAGGCGGCTTGCGGGCAGTGTCGGGCGCGGACAGTCCACGTATCCTGCGGCGGTGGCCTACGATGGCACGGTAACCGAGCTGGAGAGTTATGGAGCGGGCGGAGGCGTCGTCGCGGCCAGCAGCGATGGCAGCGTGCTGGTTGGCGGTATCGGATGCGCGAATCCGCCAAGTTGCACCGCGTCAGGGTCGTCGAACGTGCGATGGGCTGGTTCGGCCCCGCCAACGGTGCTCGATGTCACTGGATTCCTTCGAGCAGCTTCGAGCAGCGGGACTATTGTTGGAGGCGATGGTAGCGAGAGCGGGAACGCCTTCCTATTCAATGGCGCTCAGCGCATTCTGATTCCCGAGCTCACCTCCCTTGACGCGATCACGCCAGACGGCAAGTACGTCGTTGGCAGACTTCAAAATCAAGACAAGGCCGGCGTTTGGTCAGCGCAGTCTGCCAGCCTCACGAACATCGGTGCTGACAGCTGGACAACCACAACAATCAAGGCGGCCAATGGAACGGACCCTGCGGTTGTAGGCTACGCTTACGTCAGCGCGAGCAATTCGTATGTCGGCTTTCGCTGGAAGGGCGGCGCCATTACCGACCTCGGGTTGCTCGCTGGCGGGGCTTACACTTGGCCCTACGCCGTTTCCTTCGATGGTGGCACGGCCGTCGGGCTGACGGGCACCAACGCTTTTCAGCAGGCTTTCATTTGGACAGACAAGGACAAACTTCGAACAATCGTGAATGAATTGAAGGCACGCGGGGTCGAACCCACCGTCGACCTGACGCTACCGAGTGCAGATTTCGTCTCGGATGATGGGAAAACCATCGTCGGCGAGCTGCCAACGTCTCCACCAACTTTCTGGCGTGCCGTACTGCAGTGATGAAGCCTTAGCAGTCGACAACTCGCGGTGAACGGAGCTCGCGGTGCAACGGAGAGCCGGCCTTGTGTTTAAGACCGGTCTCCATTGGAAGTCACCCGCTACAGTAAGCTCACTTGTTCACGACGCACTTGAATTCGTCTACCGACAGGTTGCCGCCGGAACCGCCGTTCCAAATCTCGAATCCGCCGAACACGTCCGTGAGATACATGCTGCTGGGGATACCGAACTGCGCAGCAGCCGTGAGGAACTCCTTGATATTCACGTTGGTGAAGTTCTGAGCACGGCTGTTGTCGTCCTCCGTCGGGTTCACGAACGAAACCACCGGTGCATTGCTCTGCGAGCCCATCGGGCCAGCACCACGCGGGCCTTTCCAGACCTTCCACTTCATGCCAGCAATAGTGACGGTATTGTCGCTTGAACCAGAGATCGTCTGCACGGAGCCGATGGGCTGCTTGCCCGACGGGTCGCGCAGCCAGATCATCACGAAGCCGTCGATACCGTCGTTGTAGGTCGTTGTTGCGCTCGGCGGGGAGTTGGCGAACCAGATGTCGTACGTGGCGTTGAATACGCTGGTCGAGCCGCTGTAGCGGAACGTGCTCGTGATGCTCTGAATAGCCGATATTTGCAGCGGCAGATTGTCGCCCGGGTGGGTGCTGTAGTTACCGTTTGCCGTATTGCCGCTCGCGCCGATGTAGATCGAGGGGAATGAGGCCGGTGCATCTCCACCGCTGCCGCTGCCGGCGGTGACCTTGAAGCTGTTGTTCTTGTAGGTCAGCTCGAGATCGGTGCCGCTCGGGTTACCCCAGTTGTTGTTCTGGATGACGTAGTCGTGGCCATCGACGCTGACGCGGGCGCGCGCAAAGTCCAAATCAGTGCTGCCGGCGCCGCCGATCTTGCCCGTTTGATCGCCTTGCATCGCGGTGCCATCCGGAGCATCCGCGGCGCTCGTGCCGTACGCGAGGCCATTGACGCAGAAGTCGTACTTCGTGTCCGTGGTCTTGCCGGGCACGGTGAAGACGACGGCTGAAAGCGGCTGCTTCGCGTAGGGGGTGCCCATCGCCGCGGCCGTCGTTTCCCAGCAGCTCGGCGTGAACGAGGACCAAGGCACGAACACCTTGCCGCTGACCGCGGTGATCGTGGAGCACCAGCGATCCTTCGCGCCAGCGTCGCCCGCCATGGCGCCGTTCGGGCCCTGGATCTGGACGCGCAGGGTGAAGGTCGTGTCAGTACCTTGCTTGATGAAATTGATCGCGATGCCGTCAGCCGTCGGGGTCACCGATGGTGGGCCCATGGCGGTGGTGTCGACGGGCTTGTACGCACAGCTCGCGGAAGACGGCTCGTTCACGTTGAAGCCGAGCAGCGCGACGCTCTTGTACATCGGCTCAGCACCGACCGTGCCGCTGACGCAGTACGCGGCGCCGGAGGCTTTGGCGGTAAAATCTTTGGGCGTGATGGTCGACGTGCCGTCGGTGCCGACGCCGGTCCAGCTACAGCCGTGCCAGTCTTTCGAAGTCCAGTAGCCCGCGCCGCCGCTGGTGATGGGGCCTGAGCCAGCAGTGCCCGTGGAACCCGAGCCTGCAGTCGCGCTTGCTCCGCCCGTTGCCGGCGCGCCCGCGGTATTATTACCGCTACCGCCTGCGCCCGGGACACCTGCGGTGCCTACGTTGCCGCTGCCGGCGGTGCCCCCGACCGTTCCGCTACCGGCCGTGCCCACGACGCTGCCATTGCCTGCAGTGCCAACGCTACCATTGCCGGCGGTGCCGGTTTGGATCGGCACGCAGGTGGTGTTCTGGTAGCAAGCTTGACCTGCCGGACACTGCGGGAGGTTGCCGCACGCTTGCGATGCGGGCGTTGGGTCGCTCGACGAGCAAGCGGCCGCCGAGAAAAGCGCGAGCTGCGTTAGGGCAGCCAAGCGCAATGTCATTTTTGCAATCTGCTTGAGACTCGAGGTGCTGGCCATAGGGCGCACACCTTGGCTCAAGAGTCGTGATCGGTCTAGCGCTTCGGCCCGCTCCTGTGACCGATTCCGCAAGTTTCTTCCTTAAAGAAAGAGTCTTTCCAGAATCGCACGCCGAAAAATGTGGTACCGGTACCAGGTTTTCGGCGGAGCGCGGCAAATTGTCCGAATCGTAAAATTTGGACCCTGCCGGTGCGGGTGAGACGTGTCTAGCGCGGCGTGCCGCGTTGCCTGAGCTGATCGATCGCGAGGCGCATGCCGTCTGCGTGAGGAGCCGCGTTGCCCAAGTGCCCGCTCAGCCACGCGACTCCCTCCGGAACGGACGCGAACACCGTGTGCGGGCACTTGGGCCGCGAGAGCATCGAGATGCCGATCACGATCGAGCGGATCACCGAAGCGCGAAAGCCAGTGCCCTCGAAAACGACCGCGGAAGCAACCAGGCGCGCTTCGTTCTCCTTCAGCATCTCAGCCAGCGCGGCGCGCGTGGCGGCGTCTGGCGGAGTGGCTCGATCGCCGATCACTTGCAGCAATCCCAAGCTTCCGAACTCCGAAGCCAGGCTCGAAACGAGGTTCGCGAGCTCGCGCACGGCTTCACCGGTGGTCTCGGTTTGCCAATGCACGACCAGTGTCCGTTGGCTGAATGCGATGCCGTGCGAGGCTTCGCTGCGAAGCATGCGAACCTCCGCTTCCCTGGGGTTTTTGAGCGGCGCCATCTGTTCAGGCTCGAACGGCCGCGCCGGCTGTTTCCTTAGCAGCCGGCGCTTTCGAGCAATGAGAGCCTGATTGCGTAGTGATTCGGCGGCGCTCGAGCGACGAGAACACTGCTCGCGCGTGGGGTGCGCTGCTGGATCGCGAGCGCCCCCTCTCAGAAAAAGAAGTACGTAACGCCGAACGAACCGCCGAGCTGCCCGCCGATCGTGGCGGTGTTGTTGTTGTCGTTGTTCAATTTGAGACCCAAGCCTGCCGTTGCACTGAACGCGACGTTCTGCACGACGAACGCGCGGATTTGAGCGGCACCTTCGAGGTGAATCGGGTTCGACGAGACGCGGCCATTCGGACCGTCACCGTCTGGGTCGTGCGTCACGTGCTCGAAGCCGATGCCCGGACCGACCGAAAAGTCAGCGTATTGGCTGCGGTGGAGCGGGAAGAAGAAGCGGCCAGCGACGGCCAGGTCGGAATCAAAGTGCTCGAAGGAGCCGCCGAGCAGCGCGTCGACGTGAAATACTTGGGCGTCATACACGAAGGTGGCACCCACGATGCCGGTCAGCGTCGCTTCCGCGCCGATGCCGATGCCGCGCGCAACGGGCGCGTTTTGTGCGGCTGCAGTGCCGGTTGCGAAGAGCGCGAGGGTGAAAGCCGGGATGAACAACTTGGTCGAGTTTCGCATGCGGCGAGTGTAGTAAGGTGGAGCGAACCATGTACAGGGGCGTAAAGCGCGTTGGGAGTGCGGTCCGGCTTGCGCGTTGCTTGGCCGACGCGGCGCAATTGCGGACCGTGGCGCGCTTGGGCAAAGCTCAGCCGGCGCGCGATTCCGCGCGCAAGCCTGTGCCGAAATTTCACGTTCGGCTGTGCGCCCTGTGCGTCGCATTTGCGCTCGCGCTCGTGGGGCGTGTTTCACGCGCAGACTCGCAAGAGTTGCCGTCACACCCAGCCAGCCCAGCGAAGGGGCGCGGTGAAATTGGAGCCGAGGGCCACGCGATGTTGGTTGCTAGCGGCGGTCAGGTCATTTGGTTTGGCGGCAGCCTTTGGTACCGCCTGCGGCCTGCGATTGCGTTGGGCATGACGTATGAAACCAACATCATCGATACCGGCGGAGAAGGGATTGGGCTTGGCGGTCAAGCGGGCATCGATGGCGGCGCGACGATCTTTAAAGCGTTCGCGGACTACCGGATTGCTCCGGCGTCTGCGGTCGGCTTTTTTGCGCGGTTTTCCCTGGGAATCGCTGACGTTCAACCGGTGTACCCCAAACCCGGAGGAGGCTCGGGTGGTCGCTACGGCGCAGCGGGGCCGGAGCTCATCTGTGAGCTTGGCGCGGGGCCGGAGCTGCGCATTTTTCTCAGCAGTAAGCCCGAGGCGCCTCGGCCGGCGATATTTCTTCGCTTGGGCGGCTCATTCACGCTGATGGCGCCGCGCGCGTTTCCCGGCGCGACTCTCACTCTGGGGGCTGAAGGCTGAAGCCAACGTGCGAGTTTCGGGGCTAGAGTCGTCGTATGTCTTCGGCCGAAAGCACGCGCCCTCAGGTCGCCATCCCTGCGCGACTCGTACGCGCGAGTTGGGCGCTGGTGATCATCCTGACAATCGTTAGTGTCGTCGGCACTTCTTTCTCGCCGCTGCTAGTCGTGAAAGCGCCGCTGCTGCTCGTGGCGCTCGCGCCGGACGGCCGTCACGTCGCGCTGGTTGCAGCCAGAGTCGACCCAGTGTTGCTCACGAGCATTACCGTGTTGCGGAGGGCGCTCTATAGTGTTGGCGTATACGGTCTCGGCGCAGCATACGGCGACGTGGCAGTGAGTTGGATTGAGGGGCGCGCGCGCCGACTCGGCAAGGCCCTGCGCGCCCTGGAGCGGATATTCGCGCGCGTGGGGGCGGTGTTGCTGCTCGTGATCCCATTTTTGTCCGTGTGCGTCTTGGCTGGTGCGTCGCGCACGCGGTTCATCGTCTTTTTGCCTGCGCTCATCGCCGGACATTTTATTTGGGTATTCACCACGATTTGGCTCGGGACCCGCTTTGCCGCGCAAGCACAAGCGGTGGTGGATTTTTTCTCTGAGCGTTTACTCGTCAGCACTCTGGTGTGCGTTGCGTTGGTCGCCGCGTATCAGTTCGTCACGCGCAGGCGCGCTGCCCCACCTTGAGATCATCATGCCGCAGGTCCTCAGGGTTTGCCCGGCCCTTGCTCGAGGTTCGAAGCAAAGCTAAAGCTTCTTACCCAACGTGTGCTCGAATCTCGGGCCAGCGCTTAAGACGAAATAACATGAAGAAACTCGCCATCTCCACGAGCTTGCCGTTGATTGCGTCCTTGTTTGCGCTGCCGGCACACGCTGCTGATTGGTACGTGTCGCCGACCGGTATGTCCGCGAGCTGCCCCACGCGCGATACGCCGTGCAGTCTCGGCACCGCCGCGGCGAGCGCGGTCGCGGGCGACACGGTGTACCTGACTGCGGGCTCGTATACACAGTCGTTGTTCGTCGCGAACTCGGGGACCGAAGCCGCGCCGATCACGTTCAAGGCGGATGAGTGTGCCACGCCGATCATCGAGAGCATGACCGACGTGGATGCTGATCAGACGACCGGCGTGCACTCCAATACTGGCGAGTACCTCGTGTTCGACGGCATCGTCGTGCGTGGTTGGTCAACGGGCTTCGGCAACCGCTGGGCTGACGGCACCGACTCCACCGAAGTTTCGAACGGCCATTGGACGATCAAGAACTGCATCTCGTACTCGAACGGTCGCACTGGGTTCACGTTTTTCAGCGCGCCGAATTTGACGCTCACCAACTCGATCGCGGCGCACAACGGCAGTAGCACCGCGCACTCGTGGTCGAGTGGCGTCACCCTGTACGAAGCCACCGGCACGAATCTCGTTCAAGGCGTCGTATCGTTCGAAAACACGGACGAACAAAAGCACACCGACGGCAGCGGCTTCATCGTCGACGAGGAGTCGAACGGCGCGAGCTTCATCAACAACATCGCCTTCGGCAACAGCGGCTCCTGCTTCCGGCTCACCAAGAGCAGCGGCACCGTTTTCGTGAACAACACCTGCTACCACAACGCCCAGTTCGGGAGCCAAGCCATGGGCCCGAGTAACCCCTCGGAGTTGTATTTTACGAACGGCGGAGTGACGATCCAAGACGTCAACTTCAAGAACAACATCATCGTTGGTACCGGGACGGCACCCGCCGGCTCACAAGCGATCCAAAGCCAACCAACTTCGGGTTGGACGACCAACCTGGTGAGCTTGGGCGCGACCACGCTCTTCACCGCTCCCGACGGTGCGAACCCGGACTTCACGCTCGCGGCGAGCGCGACGACCGCGATCAGCAAAGGGACCGCTGGCACCGGCACCCCCGCGACGGACGTGGGTTTCGATCCCAAATGCATCGTGAAGCGCGCGCCGAAAATGTACGGCATGGTCGCCGGCCTCAGCCGTTGGCAATACGATATCGATATCGACTACATCACCTCGAAGGGTGGTATCGCCAAGTGCTTCAACGCCGGCACGCGCTCCGGCACGCCTGACATCGGCGCCTACAAAAACGGGGCCGTAGCGACAGCTCAGAGCTGCGCGCCCAAGCCCGTGGGCACGGGCGTCATCGCCGGCGGTACGGCGGGTGCGGGCAGTGGCGGAGGCGCAAATGCCGCTGGTGCAGGCCCGATTGGCAGTGCGGGAACCGCAAATACGAATACCGCAGGCGCGCCGGCAGCTGGAGGCGCGCCGGGTGCCGGTGGTGCACCGAGTGGCAGCGTTGCTGGTGCGAGCAGTGCAGCGACTGCGGGCGGCGTCGGAGTGAGTGCAGGCACAGGCAGCGTGGCGCCGCCATCGAGCGGCAACAGCAATGACGCAGGTGGCTGCAGCTGCCGTACCGCTTCCAGTCGCGGTTCAGATTTACCGGGAGCTCTGGGTTTGTTTGGGCTCCTTGCTTTCGCTTTCGTGCGTCGACAACGCGATCGAGTGTAATCGCGTCGGACATCGCGCGAATCCTGACTATACTGACCGTCCACCTCGGGAGCTGTCGCTTCCCATCATTCGCACCTCAACTTTGGAGCTCCAGTGCGTTTACTTCCGACTTCGCTCGCTCTCGTTGGTTTGACAGTTGCTGCTGGCCTCGCGGGCTGCGGTAGTGATTCATCGGGCACCGGGGGCACCAGTGGCGCGCCTTCCACGGGCACCGCAGGCGCCGGAAACGTCGCAACCGCCGGAAAACCGAGTGTTTCGACCGCTGGTAGCGCCGGTACGACCGTGGTCGGTGCTGCCGGGAGCGGCAATACCGGTAATGCAACCGGGGGGAGCAGCGGTAGCGTTGCTGGCGCGTCGAACGGCACCGCTGGCGCGTTGAATGGCACCGCGGGAGCAGGCGGAAGCGGCAACACCACTTCAACGGGCGGCACTACCGGCACTGCCGGCAGCGGCAATGCGGGTGGCGGTACGATTGATCCAAATGCCCCCGACAAGATGAACAAAACGAATGCGAAGCCCGGCGACAAGACCTCGACCAAGCTCGACTATCTGAAGATGGGCGACATTCGCTTGATCAACAACAATTGGGGGTCGGTCGCGTGGAATTGCACGGACAAGTCGCCGTCGAGCGTATTCATCAACGCCGACAAGACCTTCGGTTGGACCTTCGATCGGCCCGACTGCGACACCGGTAATACCAACACCAAACCGGATTTTCCCGAGCTCGAGTTTGGCATTCATCCGTTCGGGCTCGGCAGTTCGGATGCAACGTCGCCCGACTTCTCGACGACGACACTCTTGCCGAAGCAGATCAAGGACATCACTGAGATCAGCGTCGAACTGACGAATCTCAGCATCCAGCTCGACAAAGCGGACTCGTGGGATCTCACCTTCGAGTTCTGGCTGAGCAAGCAGAACCCGGCGACTACGCAGAGTAACGCGGGCGTCTACGCAGAGCTGATGACATTCTGGGGTTGGCAGAATAACCGCTGGCCGCTCACGGGCATGACCGGCGCCAACAGCCCGACATGCGACACCGGGACGTGTGACACTGGGCTGTCGGCGGGCACCAAGTCCTACGATCTCCTGGTCCAAAGAAACAGCTGGGGCAGCGGCTGGAAATACTACCAGTTCCGCGGCAACGATGGCTCGAAGCAGAGCTTCACTGGCAAGGTCGACGTCAAAAAGCTGATCGACTACATGGTACAGAAGGGCGGCGCCACCCAGGACATGTGGGTCACTCGTCTCGAAGTCGGCAGCGAGATCGACGACAACACCAAGGGCAAGGTGACGATGTCGAACGTGATCTTCTCGGTGAACGGCGAGAAGCGCTCGCCCGTGTTTGGTCAGTGACCGTCGAGCTTCCGCGCCGATACTCGCGCTCGTAAGAATCGTCATTCCTTTCGGTCGGCTCGGCGAATCGCGACGCCGGGCTGACCGTTCTCAGCGCGATCGCGAAACGCGAAAAATGCCTACTGTCTCGTTCGCACTTGTTTTTCGTTGGCACGCTTGCCCTTGCTGTCACTCTGCTCGCGCTGCGATTGTTCCTTCACAGCGTATCGGTGCAAAATCGCAGTGACGAGGCAGTAAGCGTGATGTGCGGTCCGTTCGGGCGTGTTGCGCTGCGACCTAAAGAGAGCTGCTACGGGGTATATCGGTTTGGGGCACGTCGATGCATTGCCAGGTGCAAGTCGGTGGACGTCCGGTTACATGCTCCGCGGACCTGCGACCTTTGAGCCTCGCGTCGGTTGAGATCACCCCAACCGGTCGAGTCGAATGTCGATCCCTCAACTGACGTGCCCACCAAATTCAGCGTGGCTGTTTTGGCATCAGATCCGGTCCCTAGCAGAACCGGTCGTTGGTCCGTGACACGCACGACTTTTCGTCGATACTCCCGTCAGTGAAAATCTCGCGTCATTCCTTCGGCCAGCTCGGCACCCGCGAAGCCGGGCTGACCACGCTCAGTAGCGACTCAATCGAAGTCCGTGTGCTCGACTACGGCGCGACCGTGCAAGCGCTGCTCGTGCCGGATCGCCAAGGCCGTCTCGAAGACGTCGTGCTCGGCTTCGATCGCGTGGAAGATTACGTCGCGTGCACGGCGTTCGTCGGGGGCATCGTCGGGCGCGTCGCGAATCGCATCGCGTACGGCCGTTTCGAGCTCGGTGGTCGCGAATATCAGCTCGACACGAATGACGCGCCTCATCACTTGCACGGCGGCTACAGTGGCTGGGACAAGATGCTCTGGGCCTACGATGGCTCGAGCGTCAGCGAAGATGGTCAGAGCGCCAGTGTGCGTCTAAGTCACGACTCGCCTGACGGTGAGGGTCACTATCCCGGTCGCGTGCAGGCGCGCGCCGAATTCAAAATCACACGCTCCTCACTCGAAATCATTCTGACTGGTACCGCAGACCGTCCCACGTTGCTCAACTTGGCGCACCACGGTTACTTCAACTTGGGCGGCCCAAGCTGCGCGAGCGTGCTAGAGCACGAACTCGTGCTCTACTCAGATGAGCGCACACCCGGTGTCGTTCCAAACGGCACAATCATCCCCGTGGGTGGTACACCTTTCGACTTTCGCACCAAAAAATCACTCGGTCGCGATCTCCCCGAGCGCGATGGCGCGCCTCCGGGGTACGACGACAATTTCATCGTGCGGCCCACTAAAGATCCGCTCTTCCCGGTCGCTGAGCTCAGCGATCCGGTTTCGGGTCGTTCGATGCACGTGAGTAGTAACCAACCCGGCGTTCAGCTCTATTCTGGAAATTTCTTGGACGGCAGTTTGAACGGCAAGGGGCGTCGCTTCACGCGCCACTCCGCCGCGTGCCTCGAGACGCAAGCGTTCCCCAACGCCGTGAATGTCCCGGAATGGCGCGGGCAAGTCGTTCTAGAACCCGGGCAAACGTACCGCCACGTGCAGATATTTCACTTTGGCTGACCTGCGTGGCAGGCTGTCAAACTCCGCTAAACTTATTGTCGAAGGGACGGGTGTCGGGATGACGCGAACGAAGAGTACGCTTGGGATTTCTACCGTTATTTTGTTGGGCTCGGCACTCGTCGTAGTGGCGTGCGGTTCGGACTCCAACCCCGGTGGTGGTACCGCAGGCGCAGGTGGCAATAGCGGCACAGCTGGCCTCTCTGGCACCGCCGGTAGCGTCAGCAAGGCGGGCTCGTCCGGCATGGCTGGCTCGGGCAACCCGATCGCCGGCGCGGGCGGCTACGGTGGCTCGGGCGGCGCGCCCAACAACTGCACCAAGTTGCCAGCGAACTTGCTGCTCACTGACTTCAGCCCCGCTACGTTCAAGGCGGCGGACGGCACTTCTTGGACTGCCAGCAAAGCCGATCTTTGGGGCAGCTCGACCTCACTCACCGGTGGCGACGTTTTCTATCAGGGCAAGTCCGCATCCGCGGCGAAGGTCACCGTGCACGGCACGACCTTGACCGTCACCGCGAGCGTCCAACCTGGCGACTACATGGGCTACATGTTCAACTTCAAGCCGGCGTGCACGAACGCGAGCACGACCACAGGCCTCAAGTTCGACGTGCTGCCCGACAGCACGCTCGGCAACGCGACGCTCAAAGTGCAAATGCAGCAAAAGAGCGACTATCCGTCGACAGCGAATCCTGGCTCGCGTCCGGGTGGCTGCGTGCCAACCAGCGTCGACACGCAATACAACGACTGTTTGAGCCCTGCGAAGACCGTCGTCGAAAGCGGCTCGACGTTGACTGCGGGAACCGTGGAGCTTCCGTGGACCAGCTTCTCGGGCGGCCAACCCGTTTCGACGGTCGACAACAGCGAGCTCATGGCCATCCAGTGGCAGTTCGAGTGTCCGTCTGGCGGCGGCACGGTCGACCCAGCCGGTGGCAGCGGTGGCATGTCAGGCGGCGGCGGGGCTTCTGCCGGCGCGGGTACTGGTGGTAGCTCGGCGGGTGCCGCAACCGCGGGCGCTGATCCAGGCGGTGCGGGCGGCGTTGGCGGTGCGGGCGGCGCGAGCGCCGGAACTTCGGGCGATCCAGGTCTCGGTGGAGCGTCGGGCTCAGGTGGCGCGTCCGGCTCGGGCGGTGCCTCTGGCTCCAGCGGCTCGGGTGGCTCTGAAGCAGGTTCGAGCGGCACGGCAGGTTCGAGCAGCACCGCTGGTTCGAGCGGCACCGCTGGTTCGAGCGGCACCGCTGGTTCGAGCGACGCCGGCGGCGCGGGTGGGACGATCGCCGTGGGCGGCGCGGCGGGTTCCGGCGTGGCGGGCAGTGCGGGTGCGGCGACTGGCACCCCGTCCGCGTGCGTCATCTCGTTCACAATCGACAACGTGACTTTCTACTAAGCCGCGCTGATCGAAATTGCCATTCGCGGGCATGCCCACTCCTGATGTTCAGGAGTGGGCGGCGCGAACGTGTACCGCGAGTAGCAGCTCGGAGGATTCTAGGCGATTGCGGCTAGCATCTTTCCTTAAGCTTTGGTCTACTCCGCCGCCCTCGGGTCGGTACATGAGTTTTAAATCCTTTCTCGTCGTTGCGTCTCTCGCCGTAAGCGTTCTGATTGGCCTCGTGCTCGGGCGCGGCTCGGGAGGCGGAGCACAAGCCGCCGAGTCTTCCGGTAAGAAGGTCATCAAGATCGGCCTCTCGCTCGACACGTTGAAGGAGGCTCGCTGGGCCAAGGATCGCGACGCGTTCCTGGCGCGCGCCAAAGAGCTCGGTGCCGAGGTCACGGTGCTCTCTGCAAACAGTGACGACACGCGGCAAGTCGCCGACGTCGAGTCTCTCATCACGTCCAAGGTGGATGTGATCGTGATCGTGCCGCACGACGGCAAAGCGATGGCCAAGGGGGTGGAAGTGGCGGGCCGCGCCGGCATTCCGGTGATCGCCTACGACCGCATCATCTCGGACAGCAACCTCGACCTGTACATGACGTTCGACAACGAGCACGTCGGCGAGCTGCAGGCGAAGTTCATCCTCGACAAGCTGTCCACCACGAAGCCGATCCGGCTCGTGCGCATCTACGGCTCCAAGACCGACAACAACGCGATCTTGTTCAAGAACGGCCAAGACAAAGCGCTCAAGGATGCAATCGCGTCGGGCGCGGTGCAAGTCGTTCATGAAGACTGGGCCGACGATTGGAAGCCGGAAAATGCCAAGCGCATCATGAATGCGGCCATCACCAAGAACGGCCACAACATCGACGCGGTACTCGCGTCGAATGACGGCACCGCTGGCGGCGCGATTCAGGCTCTGAAAGAAGAGGGTTTGGCGGGTAAAGTCGTTGTTACGGGTCAGGATGCCGAGCTCGTCGCGGTGCAACGCATCGTGGGCGGCGAGCAATCGATGACCATCTACAAGCCCGTGCAAGCGCTGGCCAGCCGCGCTGCCGAGGTTGCCGTCGCCTTCGCCACCGGCAAGCCCGTGGTCGCCAAGGCTGAACTCAACAACGGCAAGCGTGAAGTCCCGACGATTCTGCTCGACGTCGTGACGGTCACCAAAGACAACGTCGATTCCACCGTCGTGAAGGACGGCTTCCACACGCGCCAGGAAATATATGGCAAGCCCTGAGGGGCAAAAGCCCGTGCTCGAAGCGCGCGGGCTCGTGAAGCGCTTCGGACAGGTACTCGCATTGCGCGGGGTCGATTTCGACCTTCGCCCCGCGGAAGTGCACGCCCTGTGCGGTGAAAACGGCGCAGGCAAATCCACGCTGATCAAGACGCTCTCCGGGATCTGGGCCCACGGTACGTACGAGGGCGAGATCTTGATGGGCGGCCAAGTGCAACGCTTCGCCGCGATCGCGGATTCCGAACGCGCGGGCATGTCCGTGATTCACCAAGAGCTCGCGCTGGTGCCGGAAATGTCCGTCGCCGAGAACATCTTCTTGGGTCACGAGCCGACGCGCTTCGGCGTGGTCGATCACGACCGCATGCTGACTGAAACGGATCAGCTGCTCTCTCGCTGGGGCATCGACGTCAGCGCTAGCGCGTGCGTCGCGGATCTCGGTATCGGTCAGCGTCAGTTGGTGGAGATCGCCAAAGCGCTGCGCAAAGACTCGAAGGTCCTGATCTTGGACGAGCCAAGCGCCGCGCTGACCGACAAAGAAGTCGCGGTGCTGCTCACCATCGTCAAAGAGCTGCGCAGCCGCGGCGTGAGCTCGGTGTACATCTCGCACCGGTTGGAAGAGGTGTTCGAGCTGTCCGATCGCATCACGGTTCTGCGCGACGGCCAAACCGTGATCACGCTCGACACCAAGAACACCGATCGCGCGCAGGTCATCGCGCACATGGTGGGCCGCGAGATCGACAACTTGTTTCCGCGTCGGCGCTCTGAGCCCGGACAGTGCTTGCTCTCCGTCAAAGGGCTGAACGTCGCCGAGCGGGGCAGCGAGAAAATCCGGCTCCACGACATCTCGCTCGAGCTTCACCAGGGTGAAGTGCTCGGCATCGGCGGCTTGATGGGCGCTGGTCGCAGTGAGCTCTTGATGCACATGTTCGGCATCTGGGGTGACCGCAAGACCGGCACCGTCGAGTTGGAGAAAGCACCGCTCGCGACCTCGCCGGCCGCATGCATCGAACAAGGCCTCGTGCTCGTGACCGAGGACCGCAAGCGCTTCGGCTTGGTGCTCGAGCAAACTGTCGGATTCAATCTCTCGCTCTCGGCGATCGACGAATTTTCGCCGCGCGGCTACGTCGACCGCGACCAGGAAGTGAAGCGCAACGCCGAGTACGTCAACTCGATGCGCATCAAGGCCTCGAGCCAAGAAACCATCGCCGGCACGCTTTCCGGCGGTAATCAGCAAAAGATCGTGCTCGGCAAAGCGCTGATGACCAAACCCAAGGTCGTCTTGCTGGACGAGCCGACCCGCGGCATCGACGTCGGTGCCAAATACGAAATTTACGAGCTCATCAACGAGCTCACGTCGCAAGGCGTCGCGGTGCTGCTCGTCTCGAGCGAGCTCCCGGAGCTGATCGGCATGAGCGATCGAATCTTGATGCTGGCCGACGGCCATATCGGCGGCTCGTTTACAGGCAGCGAAATCACGCAAGAGGCCCTGCTGGCCGCCGCGATGCGCCCGAGTTCGGGCCCGCGACCGGAGCCCGCATGACCACGCAATTGGCTAAAGAGGCAACGGTCAGCATGACTCAAGACGCAAACAAGCCGAAGGGCAACGCGCCCAAACCGGCAAAGGTCAACCTGCGCGACTTCTCGATGTTGATCGCGCTAGTGCTGATCAGCGCGGTGTTCGCGGTCATGGACCCCGCGTTCCTCAGCTCGCGCAACCTGTCGCAGTTGGCGATCGAGCTCTCGGCCACGGCCGTGCTCAGCCTCGGCATGCTGCTGATCATCGTGCCCGGCCACATCGACCTGAGCGTCGGTAGCGGTCTCGGCCTCGTCGGCGGCTTGGCCGCGGTGCTGATCACGGGCAAGGGGCTGTCTGCACCGCTCGCACTGATCGTCTCCGCGCTGGTCAGCGTTTGTATCTACGCTGGCATGGGCGCGATCATCGTGAAGGAGAAAATCCCATCCTTCATCATTACGCTCGGCGGTCTGTTGGTGTTCAAGGGCGTCCACTGGCTCGTGATCAACAACTCGACGATCCCCGTCGTCACGGGCGGCGACCAGAACGTGTACTCGATTCTGACCACGTACTACCTGCCGCCCGCGCTCGGCTACGTACTGGCCGCGGTGATCGTCGCGGCGCTCGGGTTCGCCGCCTTCAACAACGTCAAGAAGCGAAAGGCCCGCAAGCTCGAGGCTGACTCCGAAGGCGCATTCTTGAGCTGGTTCCTCTCGGCGCAGCTCTTGGTGCTGTTCGTCATCGTGCTGAACCAGTACCGCGGTTTGCCACTCTCCCTGATCGTGCTCGGCGCGACCGCGTTCGTCATTCACGTGCTCTCGCAGCACTTCCGCTTCGGCCGTTACTTGTACGCGATCGGCGGCAATGAAGAAGCCGCGCTGGTCTCCGGCGTGCCGACGGACAAAGTCGTCGTGCTCGCGTACGCCGTCATGGGCGTGATCGTCGCGGTCTCCGGCTTTCTGCAAACGGCCTTCGCTGGCGCATCGACCACCACCACCGGCGCACTCATGGAGCTCGATGCGATCGCCGCCTGCGTGATCGGCGGCACCAGTCTCAAAGGCGGGCGCGGCACGGTGGTCGGCGTGCTGTTCGGCGCGCTGATCATGTGCGTTCTGCTCAACGGCATGACGCTCCTCGCGCTCTCCCCCGAAATGAAATTCATCGCTCGCGGCGTTGTCCTCGCCCTCGCCGTCTGGATGGACGTCCGCCTCTCCCGCTCCACCGCCCGCGCGTAAAACCTCACCCCGTAAAACCTCACGTGGGGTGAGGTCAAAGGTGTCCCCCCCCACGGCCTCGGCATCCGAGAATTTATTTGATGGTCACGAATGGCGGCGCGGGGCGGCGTAGCCTTCGGCGGCCCATTGCGGGTGCGACGTCAGTGGCGCCGAAGGCTGGGTGTTCTGAGTGGTGCTGATTGACCATCAACACACTCTCGAAGCCAGCTCGGACCTCGAGACAGAAAGTCGACTTGGCACGGAGGCGCAGACCAGAACCGCTTGCCCGAGCGTGTCGCGCGCTTTCGTCACTGCCTCGCCAAACGCGAACTCCACAACCTAAAGGTTGTGAAGTCTCACCGCGAAAGGAGCTCCTGTTGGCCCGCATTCGACGCGGTCGCCCGTGGCCCGTTCCGTTGGTCGACGTAGCCGGCTCTGGTTGACTCTTGAGAAAGAACGGGCGCTTTCGAGTTGCTACAGATCGGGCAGGGTGCCGATCGAGTACTGAGCCTCGGCTTGTGTGCCGTAAGCTTCGACTTCGGCGAGTCCAAATGCCTGCGCGATCGAGACCAACACGCGATTGTTGGACACGGTTTGATAGTCCGGACCGCTTTCAGCGCACGACGTGCCGAGCGGACAATCGGTGCGGTATTTGAGCCGTCTGCCCATGCGGATCTTACCGCTTGCGCCGCCGGCGAGCACCGTCGGCACGTTGCGCGTGCTGTGCGTCGCGGGGTTACCCATCTCGCTCGATGCATACACGAGCGTGCTGTCGATGATGCCGTACTCGTCGAGGCGCTGCAGTAAACGCGCGATTTTGCCGTACGAGTAGCGGTTGAACTTCGCGAGCGCTGTCCACGTGTTGGGGTCGCCTGCGCCTGGGCGTCCGCTGTTTCCGAGGGGTGATGCCGAGTAAACGTGCGCCATGCCGCCGTGGTTGTCTTCGGGAAGTCCCAAGGGGTTTCCGGCGTAGGAGAGATCGTTCATCACCAAAGTGCCAAAGCGGGTGATGTCGCAACTCATGGCGAGCGCGAGCAGATCGATGTGATAGTCGGTGATCGCGTCGAAGTACGGCTCGCCGCCATTGTAGCGCTCGAGTCGAGGAAAGGCGCTCGGTCGGGCGGGCACTGCGCAGCCGTTCGGCAATGACACGGCTTGCCACTTCTTTTCGAGTGCGCGCAGAGCGTCGAGGTGTTGATCGAGCTTTTGCACCTCGTATGGACTCACGCGAGCGCGCAGTCGGTTCACGTCGCCGTTCACGAAGTCGATCAGGCTCTTGCCCAGCTTCCGTTGGCGATCGGCTTGGGCCTGCGCGCTCGGATCAGCGCCAACGATGGCGTGCTTGAACAGGAAATCGAAGGCGATTGCCGGGTCGATGAGCTTCGAGATCGGGATACCGCCCTTGCCGAACGACAACGTTTCACGCGCGCTCAGCTGCTTGTTGCCGACGCCGAGGGCGATGCTCGGGACCAGCGTTGCATCGCCGAAACCTTGCTCGATGGCGAGGTACTGATCGATGGAGCTGTTCCAGGGCAACCCGCCATCACCACCAACGATGCGGCTTCCGGTCAGGATGGTGCCGGCGGAGTTGTGCGCGTTCGTGTCGGAGAGCACGTCGATGCCCTCGACCACCACGATCTTGTCTTTGAAACTGCGCCCGTACGTGGCGGCATCGTCGAACGGCTGCAGCGGGCAATCGGGATAGGTGAGATCGAAATTCGTCGGAGTGTCGCTGTCGCGCATCGTGAATAGTTCGGCAGCGACGCCGTACGGATGGTAAACGCCGATGAAGCGCTGCGGCGGTGGAAGATCCGCCGCTCGTGCGCGTGAGTTTTCGAACAAGCGCGCGAACGGCAGGGCCGCGGTGGCCAAGCCTAGCCCGCGCAGAAAAGTGCGGCGACTGCCGCTGATGGCTGACCGCTTCATGGTGCGCTCCGCGCCGCAAAATTAGCCGATTTTGCCGCGCTCACGAGGGTCTCTACGATGTTGCCCCGCTCGCTCGCGGGCAGCGCGCGAATCCCATCGATGAACTCCGCTTCGCCCGGCGTGGCCGCGCCGTCACCGGTGCCCGCAGCGGCGCGGAACATGAACCGAGCGAAACACTCTTGCACCTCGGCGCGGCCGGCGAGCGCAGTCGCCAACTCGTTACTGTCATTGTACGTCCCCGCGAGCCAAGTCGGAGACGTCACTTGGACGGCGCTATCAACGTTCTTGCCGTGATCGAGATCGCGCTGCGCACCGATGCCGTCGTAGTGTTCGAACGAGAAGCCGAACGGGTCGATGATCTGGTGACACCCCGCGCAGATCTCGTTCGTGCTGTGCTGACTGTAGCGCTCGCGAATCGTCAAATTGGGATCGGGCGCCGGCGGCACGACTTGAATGTTGAACGACGCCGGTGAGTCCAAGCCCATGCACGCGACGCGCTGAGCTATCGCCACTCCGCGGAAAACTGGATGGCCTTCATGCGCCTGAGCATAAGTCGAGAGGAACGCGGACTGATTCAAGATCCCGACGCGATCCGTGAGCAGCGTCGAGCCCGGGATCGGCCCAGCGCCAGCAGTCTGATACAAATCGAGCGGGCCGGTATTCATCGTCCAGCGTGCGCCAAACAACTCGGACACGTTGCCGCTCGCTTCGAACGCGACCGCGCCCACGAAATCCGTGCTCTCGGCTACGATGCTCGGCTTCAGGGCCTCGAAATTCGGGTAGACGAGCGTGTCCTTCGCACTCACGACAATGCGATCGATCCCCAGCCACTCGCGTACGAGTCGCACCGCAGTGTCCTTTGCGCGCGCGTCCGTCGCCAACAATCGTCGCGCTTGAGCTTCGCGCTCCGCCGGCTCTTGCAGTGCGCCGTTCGCTGCTTTCGTGAGCAGCTCATCATCCGGTGGTGCGGACGTAAGAAAGTAAGAAAGAGAGGACGCGAGCTCGTACGGCGTCAGCGGTACGATGCCGCTCTGCGGGCGCTCGCCAGTGCCGAGCTCCGTCAGATACAGAAATCCAGCAGATTGCAGCAGGCCGCGCGTCACGTGTGCGATGCCGTCGGCGTACGAGGCGTCCTCTGCGCCGGCCGCGTAGAGAACGAGTAGTGAGTCGATCTCTTCATCGAGCAGCGGTCGACGGTAGACCTTGCTCCCAAACGTGACGATGAACTGCCGAGCGCACGTCGTCTCGTCCGTATTCGCCGCGCAGGGAGCGAGCCGCGCCAGGGTCCCATGCTGCTGGGCTTCGCTGACGAGCGTGTCTGCGGCGTCCGCAAGGCGTTCGACGATCACGGCGTCGACCCGTTGTGAGGCATTGACGGTGAACCCATCTCGCCGCAAATCTGGCGGAAAATCAGCCGCTTCCGCGGGGGCTAACTGTGTGCCGAGCAGGCTCTGCAGCGATGTATCGTACTCGACATTCGCCAACCGGCGAATGCGCGCCGGGATCAACGAGTCGGGCGGACGCATCGGCGGTTCAGCAGGGGTTCCCGCGCTCGCGCTTTCCCCGCTCGCACCGCCTTCGCCGCTCGTCGCTGGACTGGCACTGTTTCCGGCGAGGTTCGATGGGGTACCGCCGGCTCCGCCCGCGTTGAGCGCGCGGACCGGCTCCACGCCGGAACAGCCAAGCGCAATCGCGCACAAAAGGACGAAGCGGTGCCCCGCCACGCGGAACACCGCTCCAGGCAACCCGTCTCTACTGCGCAGGAACGCTAAAGCCAGATCGGATCGCTCCTCGCCAAATCAAGATTTCGCGAAAGGATCCCAAGTGAGGTTCCCGCTCAGCATCGGCGCGGTCCAATCGATGAAGTCGTCCGGCTTGAACGTCTTGAGCGTGCTGTTCTTGCCGTTGAACACATCCACGCCGCTGGTATCGGCGGTCATATCCAACATGAAGCGGTTGAGGAACGCCGTGAGCGAGGCTTGCTGGTTCGAGGGGAATGCGCAGTGGCTGTGATTGGGAGCGACCGACACGCCAATGCGATCCTTGATCCCCAGGGCGTCGAACACCATCCGAGCAGCGACGCCGCCGCCGTAGGCCGCGACTGGACCGAGCCAATCGATGTCATTTTCCAGCAAAATGACCGCGCGGGGAGCGCACAGCGCCACGGTGAAGTGCTGGTCGGCCAAGAGCTTTTGCACCGGTGCCGTCTTCTTGTTTTGCCCGCTGAACAGGGCTTTGAAATCGCCGCCCTGCCAGTTCTGTTCACCGACGATTTCGGTCGCTTCCTGGATGTTCTGACCGGCGGCAGCTTCTGCGGTCGAGACGCGCCAAAGTGCCGAGCCGCCGGAGCCGCCTTCTTGCATCATCGTCAGCACGATGCGCTCGTCGAAAGCGCCCATGCACAGCGCGCCCTTGCCGGCGTACGAGCAACCGGTCGTGCCCATGCGCTTCACGTTGATGCCTGCCTCTGGAAGCAACTCGAGCGCGTCGATGATCCGGCTCGCGCCCCAAGCCCAACAAATATCCGAACCAGACTTGGCCGCTGCCGAGCCATACAGCGTCGAGACGAGTCCGTTCGTCGGAATCATCTTGTCCTGCTTGGCGAAGGTATCGCTGTTCAGCGTGATCGTCGCGATGCCTGAGGGAATCGGGAGGCTGGAACCGTTGCAGGTGATGACGCACGGCACCGGTTTGCTCGCATTGCCGCCGCCGGTGATCTTGAACGTGAACGAGCCAGTCTTGGAACCCACGGTCATGTTCACGGTGACCGTGCCGCCGCTGTACGTTGCGGTGAGTTTGTCGGGCGCTGGTGGTTTCGGGCCATAAACTGAGGCTTGGAGCATCGCGCTCAGATCGGCGCGTAGCTTTTCCCAGTCCGCCTTGCTGCTGATGCGCGTGCCGTCGATGAACTTGAAGGGATCGGGCAGCTTGGGGATGTTCGCCGAGGTGCCGTTCGAAGGCAGAGCGGGCAGGGGCGTGTAGTTGTTCTCCTTCCAACCCGGGCCTGACATGCCGACCGAACCACCGCCGGCAGTACCGCCTGTGGTCGGTGCTCCACTCGCGCCGCCTGCCCCGCTCGGCGCGCCCGCACCGCCCGACGGCGCGCCGCCCGTTGCTGGCGAAGGAGAGCCTGCAACGCCGCTGCTCGCACCGGCTGCGCCGCCCCCCGGCGCCCCCCCGCTGGAGCCAACAGTGCCAGCTCCGGCGGTACCGCCGCTCTTGCCTGCGCCGCCCATGGCTGCGCTGCTGCCCGCGGAGCCTCCGCTTGCGCCAGTGTCGCTGCCGCACGCGGTGACGATTCCCGTTGCGACGAGCGCACCGAGAAAACCCCGGCGCGAGTTGATTGGCAGGTCATCACCCGCGCGTTCGAGTTCTGCGCCGTTCGACTCAGTACGTGATTCATCCGACATGGCTGATCTTTTCCTTAACGGCGCGAGAAAATTTTTAACGCACCGCTAGGCACAGCAGTGCGCTCTCCTCGCAGCTTCCGTCATGCATTCGCACACGCGTTCGAGCCGCGAGGTACCGTCGCTTTTTGCGACGTTTACCGACGATGAGCGACGAATGCGCGTGTTCGGTCGCGCACCACGAGCAAGCGTGTAGCGCTCGAAGAACTATGCACGGTCAGCGAATTCGTATGCGCATTTTTAATGCGTTAAGGAAGCACTGCGGGCGAAGGATTGCCCGTGTACATCTGCGGACAGCGCGGTTTCTTCGCGTCCATCGGACAATTGGTGAGTCCTTGATAGAAGCTCAGCGGCTTTTGCGGCATCGCGTAGCCCGCAGGGATGGCCAGCTTGGAGAACGTTGCGAAGTAGCTCAGACAAGCGTCGCGCCACCAGCGCGCTTCGTAGTGTTGGATCTGCAAGAAATCGCTGACCTCGCTGAAACGCTGGCTGTCGACGTGGCTCTTCACGCTCGTCCACGCATCGCGCATCTTTCCAACGTCATCGACACCTTGGCTATAGCGACGCACGAGCTCTTCCCAGAGCGTTTTGCCCGTGTCGAGCGTGTCGCTCCAACCGACGTGATGAAAGAAGAGCAGCGAATCATCCGAGATGGTCGCGCGATCCGCGAATGCCTGGCCGACTGGGCTCGCGTATTGTGAGACCGCGTTGCTGCCAGTCGCCGTGCGATCGAAGCCAAGGCCTGCACTATCGGCCTTGTGATAGTAAACAGGGTTCCATTCGGGTTGGCTGAGGTTGCTCACCCATGGTGCAGGACCGTAGTGGTGATCGGTGCCCATCATGTGGGCGAGCCCGAGCGGCTCCATGTAGTTCACCAAAGTCTGGCGCGAGCCCATCATCATTTCGACGACGGGGCTGACGAACTCCGGATCATTGGTGAACGTTTGCCCAATCCACTCAGTGGCGATGGACTGAGCCGAGAGATCGGGATCCCACGCCATCCGCCCATAGACGTACCAGTTGGCTTGATTGAAGTGCGAGCCGGTCCAGTTCACGTCGCTACCGACGTTAGCCACGCCGGAGATCGCGCTCAGCGCGTGCTTCTCGAGTGAGCCGTCGATCACGCGCGCGACCGTGGAGCCCGGACCATTCACCTGCGTGTCGGCCTTGAGCACTTCTTCGTACAGCGGACCGAGGTACGCCAAGTGCGTGTCCTCACCGAGGTACTCCTTGGTGATCTGTAGCTCGAGCGAGACTGGCGTGTTCGGCATCGCGCCGAACAGCGGATGGAACGGCTCGCGAGGTTGAAAGTCGAGCGGCCCGTTCTTCACCTGAACCAGCACGTTGTCGTCGAACTTGCCGTCGAGCGGTTTGAACTCGTCATACGCTTGCTTGATGCGGTCCGAGCCGGCCACCGTCGAGTACACGAAGGCGCGCCAGATCACGATTCCGCCGTGCGCTTTGAGCGGCTTGGCGAGCAGGTTTGCGCCATCCGCGTGCGTGCGATTGTAGGTTTGGGGTCCGGGCTGTCCCTCGGAGTTGGCCTTGACCAAGAAGCCGCCGAAATCCGGGATTGCGGTGTAGATTTCGTCGACTTTGTCCGCCCACCACTTCTGCACGCCCGCGTCGGCGGGATCGGCGGTGCTGAGGCCGCCGAGTTCGACCGGCGCACTGAAACGCGCGCTGAGATACACCTTGATGCCATACGGACGGAACACGTCCGCCAATGCTTTCACCTTGGCGATGTAGTCTGCCGTTAGGATCTGTTTGTCCGCATTGACGTTGTTCAGCACCGTGCCGTTGATGCCGAGTGACGCGTTGGCGCGAGCGTAAGCCTTGTAGCGTGGGGATAGCGTCGCGGGTAGCTTGCTCCACTCCCAGAGCGAGCTACCGGCGTACCCGCGCTCGATCGTGCCATTGAGATTGTCCCAATGATTGAGCAGCCGGATTTTGATCTTCGGCGCGCTCGCGAGCGAAATCTCGGATAGTGCACGATGAGTGGCGAGCTGCCGGAGCAGCGCGAAGCTCCCGTACAGCACGCCGAGCTCCGTATTCGCAGCGACGGCGATGACGTCTCGACCTTGCAGCTGCGCGCTGCGCACGATGTACCCATCGGAGCCGAGCCCAGGCAGTTCACTCGCTAGCGAGAGTCCCGCGATTGACGCTGAATTTCCCGGTGTTCCGAGCACGACCGCGCCTGGGCCTTGCACGGCATCGGCGGCCGTGACGGCCTTTCCGGTGAGCCCGCTCAGGCCTTTGACCAATTCCTCCGCGGCGACTTGTGTGCTCGCTCCTCCACCCGAGCTCACCACGTGCGTGAACGCTGCTTGGTACTCCGCGAGACGGGCGGGCAACGTGACCTCCGGGTATCTGAGCCAGAGATCTGCGCCCGTCTCGTCCGGCAAAGAGTCTGGGACAGGATAGCCTCCTCCGCTGCCCGCGCTCTCACCACCGCCACCATCGGCGTTGCCGCTGCCAGTGCCGCTGCTGCCGTTGCTCTTACCGCCGTTGCCGCTGCCCGCGACTGAGCTTTCGCCGCCCGTGGCGTCTCCGCCCGCCCCGTCGCCCGCCGTGTTCGCGGCGCCTGCAGTTTGCGAACCGTTCGGCTGTCTGTCGGAGCTGCACGCGCTGCCTAGGGTGAGGCAGAGCGCGCTGAGCAAACTTGGAACGAAGGATCCGGTGCGGATCATACGCGCGAATAGCTTCACTCGTTAGCCTTTCCAGTAAATCGTGGCCCAGCCCTGCGCTGGCATTTGAACTTGCACGGTCGTTCCACCGCCGAGGGCAACCGTCGTGTTCGCGGCCGCGCCCGAGTTGAAGAGCACGGTCACCAAACTTCCGTCCGGGTTCTTGAACGCAACCGCATCGCCACCCGTCGTGGCAACGCGCACGGCGCCCGGATCGACGAAAAACGAGAGGTGCCGGAACACGTAATAGACCGGCGTGACGATCAACTGTTTCGCCGTTCGGTCCACGACCAAAAGCGCGTTTTGCGGCCAGGGGCGCTGCTTATCGAGGTTCTTGCCGTTCGTATCCAGCACCATGTTCCACGCGCTGTAGCCGTTGGAGTTGGCGACGATCCACTGCTTGATGTAACCCCAGCTTTCGACTGCGTACGCTTGGTCGTTGGCGGGCTTGTCGGGATTGAATGCCGGCGTACCCGCGACGGTGAACGGGTAGTTCCCACACTTGTGCTCGGACTGCATGATCTGGAAATCCGGATGCGCGCTCAAGATCGACGGAATGCGGCCGATGGTGTTCCACTGCAGCGTCACCCCGTCGGTATATTTGAGCGCATCGGCGGTGAGGCTCATGATGTCGGTCGGATACGTTCCGTCGTTCGACAGCGTTCCGAACCAGACTTTGGTGCTCAGGTTGTGCGTGGCGAGTGTCGGGCCGAGGTGAGTTCCGACGAACGTGCCGAGCGCGCCATCGTCCCAATTGCACGACGGGTAGCGCGTCGCGTACCCAGGCTCGTTTTGCGGTGAAACTCGGTCGATAGCAATGCCCTGCTTGGCGTATTCCTCGATGTACTTGGCGAAGTACAGCGCGTAAGCCGCGAGCGTCGCGGAGTCGCTCTTCATCTTGGCGGTGAACGTGCCGCTGCCGCCGCTAGGCGGCGCGTCGGTCCCGTCGAACGTCGCCGGGTTCTTCATCCACGGCGGCGGTGTCCACGGGCTCGCCCAGAATTTGATGTCACCCTTCACGGCCTGCGCGGCCTTGATGAACGGGATCAGCCGCATCTTGTCGCGCTCGATGGAGAAGTGATCCATGTTCGGATCGGGCGCGTTGTCGGTGGTGTCGTCGAGCGTGTAGCGATCGAGCGCGTAGTCACTCGCGCCGAGCGGCAGCCGACCCCACGCGAAGTTTGCGCCTTCCGCAGGGCTGAACAGCAGGCGGATCGCGCGATCGCGATCGGCTTGGGACAACACCGAGAGCGCGTCCCACCCTGCCTCGTTGAAGGTGCCGCCAAAGCCGATCCATTTCTGCAGGCTCTTCGTCGGATCGACGGTCACGGTCGCGGTGCCACCGCTCATCGGCGTCAGGGTTCCGACCTGCCAGTACGCGTTGGGACCCGAGGTCACCAGCGCGGGGCGATCGACGCTGACCGCGCCCGCGGTTCCTGCGCTACCAGCGCTGTTCGTGCTGCCCGCGGCGCCTCCGCTGGGGCTGCCGCTCGCGCCTCCACTGCTCGCGCCGGCCTGGGAGCTGCTGTTGCCGCCACCGCCACCGCCGCTGACGCTGATCGAACCAGCGGCCCCGGGCGTCGTGCCGCCGCCGCTCGCCGGAGTCCCGGCCGTTGCGCCGCTCGCGGTGCCGGAGGCACCACCAGTCTGCATCTGGCTCCCGCCATCCGATGAGCTGCACGCCACGCACCAACACACAGTCCAAGCCCCTAAAAGCGATAGTTCAAGTCTGGTCATGATCGGCTTTCCACGCTGACGAGCGGCGCATTGGTTGGAGCTAAATCAAGAAGTGAAGCTCGCCTTCAGTGCAGTGCAAGCCGCAACTCATTCTCAGCTCATGAAATGCCCGGCACAGCGCGATCTTGATCAGCGCTGACTCAAAGTGAAACGATTCATCACGATCTGCCGCGCGGTTCGAAGCACCGCGGACAACGCAAACTTCGGACATCTGCGATGCCGAGCGTTGATAAACTGGTCGTGACCTTACAGATCCAACGCACCCATTGGTGCACACGTCGTCACCGGTGCCCCTCGAATGAAGGGACACCGGGAACGTGTTCGGCGCGTGATTCTGCTAACGCGCCTCGTTACTCACCTCAGGCGCCCTTGCCGCCGGAGCCGCCCTTGCCGCCGCCACCAGTGGAGCTCTTACCAGCGCCGCCAGTGGAGCTCTTGCCGCCGCCGCCAGTGGAGCTCTTGCCGCCGCCGCCAGTGGAGCTCTTGCCGCCACCACCAGTGGAGCTCTTGCCCGCACCGCCGGTGGAGCTCTTGCCGCCACCACCAGTGGAGCTCTTGCCACCGCCGCCAGTGGCAGACGTGCCGGCCGCCCCGGCCGTGCCGTTGCTGGAACCAGCTGTGCTGGTGGCTCCGGCTGTGCCAGTGCTGGGGGAACCACCAGTGCCCCCGGTGCTATCGCTGGCGCCGCATGCAACGCTGAGGAAGCCGAGAACGAGCGCGTGAACGGGGAGTAACGACTTATCCGTAGTTTTTTGCCTGTCTTTGAGCGCTTCTCA
>Ga0164241_10000595_pt1 | contig 61056 bp, 57 predicted proteins | sample OricomyardsoilBY_FD_108780 | JGI IMG/M metagenome (GOLD analysis project Ga0164241, IMG submission 108780) | Backyard soil microbial communities from Emeryville, California, USA - Original compost - Back yard soil (BY) | ecosystem: Environmental > Terrestrial > Soil > Unclassified | place: USA...
AAACTCGCCGCCATGCTTCTCGGCCATCACCTTGGTCAACGCCGCCGTCAAAGTCGTCTTGCCATGGTCAACATGGCCAATCGTCCCCACGTTCACGTGCGGCTTGTTGCGTTCGAATTTTCCTTTTGACACGGCTCTCTACGCCTCCGGCGGGTTAAAACAAAAAACCATCAACAACTCTTCGCGCGCGCGTCGCTGGAGCTCACGACCGGGATTGAACCGGTGACCTCGTCCTTACCAAGGACGTGCTCTACCAACTGAGCTACGTGAGCGGACGACGATCTGCTTCAGGCGATGCGGACACCTCAATCAACCACGCGAACCGGTACCGTTTGTGCCTGCAGGGTGGCTGGAGCGGGTAGCGGGAATCGAACCCGCGTCATCAGCTTGGAAGGCTGAGGTTCTACCATTGAACTACACCCGCCTTCCGCTCTCGCTCTGTCCCTTGGCTCACGCCGTTCGATTCGCTCTCACCCGAACCTCGCACGTGGTGGAGGGGGTAGGATTCGAACCTACGAAGGCGTAAGCCGGCAGATTTACAGTCTGCTCCCGTTGGCCGCTTGGGTACCCCTCCGCGCAAAAACGAGCCGCGTATTCTGATTTCCGGCCGCGGCAGTGTCAACGCGAAAATCGGGCAGATTCAATCCTGTAAGCCAACTCCCTCGGATGGCAGCAACTGCTCGGGGAAGCTGGTGGCCAGGCGAACGCGGCCGACCGGCAAATCCTCGGGCAATTCATAGGGCCCGTATGCCAGGCGCTTGAGCCGGCTGACCTCGTGACCAGCGGCTTCGAACAGCCGCCGGACCTCCCGATTGCGTCCCTCCCGCAGGGAAACCTGGTACCAGGCATGACCGGCCGACCGGCCAGCCGGCTTTATTTGCTCGAAGCGTGCCGGGCCGTCTTCCAGTTGCAGGCCACGCTGCAGCTGCCGCTCGAGTTCTTCACCAGGCGTCCCACGCACCCGCACCAGGTAGCGCCGCTCAACGCCGAAAGATGGATGCATCAGACGGTGCGCCAGCTCCCCATCATTGGTGAACAGCAGCAGGCCCGAGGTATTGACGTCCAGCCGCCCGATGACCACCCACCGCCCGCCAGGTGCCGGCGGCAGCCGATCGAAAACCGTGGGACGGCCCTGGGGGTCGTGGCGGGTGGTCACCTCGCCCACCGGCTTGTGATAGAGGAGTACCGCCGCCTCGCCCGGTGGCGCCAGGGCTGCCTTGCCTAGCTCCAGCGCCCGGCCATCCAGCTCGAATCGGTCCGTGGGCTCGGCCTTCTCGCCCAGCTGGGCCTGCCGTCCGTTCACCCTCAGCCGTCCATCGGCCAGCCACTGCTCGATGCTGCGGCGCGACCCCAGGCCCGCGGCAGCGAGCAGTTTCTGGATGCGCTCGGCCATCGGCTCGCCTGCCTTGCTAGCGGATGGGCAACTGCAGCTTGGCCAGGACTGCCATCTTCGCCTCGGGTTCGCGTGCCTCGATCGCCTGCTCGATCAGGCGGCGGTTCAGGTGCGGCCCGAACAACTGCATGAAATCGTAGGCGTAATTGCGCAGCAGCGTGCCCCGGCGGAATCCCACCCAGGTGGTATGAATCGGGAACAGGTGCGAGGCGTCGACCAGGGCCAGGTCCGAATCCAGCTCCGGCTCGTATGCCACGCTTGCCACGATGCCCACGCCCATGCCGAGGCGGACGTAGGTCTTGATCACGTCCGAGTCGCGGGCAGTCAGCGCAACGCGGGGCCTCAAGCCCTCGCGCGCAAACAATGTCTCCAGTGACGAAGGCCCGGTGAAGCTGAAGACATAGGTGACCAGCGGGTACTTCTCGAGGATCTCCAGCGACAGCTTCGGGGCGTCCTTCCGCGCCAATGGATGAGATTTTGGAACAATAACTTGTCTATACCAGCGATATACAGGGAGAAGAACCAATTCCGGAAACAATGCCTCGGATCCCGTGGCAATCGCCAGGTGCACACGATCGCTCGCCACCATCTCGGAAATCTGCTCGGAAGTGCCCTGGTGCAGGTGCAGATCCACCTCCGGATAGCGCTTGCGAAAACTCTGGATGACGGGGGGCAAAACGTAGCGCGCCTGGGTGTGGGTGGTGGCGATCGACAGTGTGCCGCGCGCATCCTGGTTCAGGTCGGCAGCCACCGAGCGCAGGCTTTCGATCTCAGCCAGCGCACGGGCCGCATACTCCAGCACCTTGGTTCCCTCAGGGGTTACACGCGCAAAGCTTCTCCCCTCGCGCACGAACAGATCGAATCCAAGTTCCTTTTCCAGTTCCTTCAACGCGCGGCTGATGGCCGGCTGCGAAGTGCCCAGAGCCGTGGCGGCATTGGTCACGGAAAGCCCGTTGCGGGCCACCGCGAGTGCGTACTGGAGTTGATGGAAATTCATGACCGGGGTGCCAAAGGGGGTGCAGGCAATTATAACGAACAGTTATCAACGCATCACCCACCCCGGGGAGGCTGTCGCCCCGGGGCTTGCGGATTTAGAGTCGGCCTCCGGTCCGGGGCGATCGGCGGTCGCACAACAACAGCTGGGGACGCGCAATGATCTACAACAGCATCCTGGACACCATCGGGCGCACGCCCGTCGTTCGCATCAACCGTCTGGCTCCTGCCGGCGTCACCCTGTACGTCAAGGTCGAGGCTTTCAATCCGGGCGGTTCGGTCAAGGATCGCCTGGCGATTGCCATCATTGAAGAGGCCGAGAAGAGCGGCGCCTTGAAGCCGGGCCAGACCGTGGTCGAGGCCACCTCCGGCAACACCGGCATCGCGCTGGCAATGGTGTGTGCCGCCAAGGGCTACCCGTTCGTGGCCACCATGGCCGAATCCTTCTCCATCGAACGACGCAAGATCATGCGCATGCTGGGCGCGAAGGTGATCCTCACCCCGGCCGCCGAGCGCGGTACCGGCATGGTGAAGAAGGCCGAAGAGTTGGCGAAGAAGCACGGCTGGTTCCTGGCGCGGCAATTCGAGAACCCGGCAAACCCGGCCTACCACCGCAATACCACGGGCCCCGAGATCCTCAGTGACTTTGCCGGCAAGCGGCTCGACGCCTTCGTCTCGGGCTGGGGCACTGGCGGCACCATCACCGGCGCGGGCGAGGTGATCAAGCTGGCGCGCCCGGAAACGCAGGTCGTGCTGGCCGAGCCCGAAAACGCTGCGCTGGTCTCGGGCAAGCAGTTCACCCCGCACAAGATCCAGGGCTGGACACCGGACTTCATACCCAAGGTACTGAATACCAGGGTCGCCGACCGCATCGTGCAGGTCAGCGACAGCGATGCGATAGCAAGCGCGAGGCTGCTTGCCACGCAGGAAGGCATCTTCTGCGGAATCTCCTGCGGCGCCACCTTTGCCGCGGCCCTGGCCGTGGCACGCGATTCCAGGCCCGGCAGCGTGATTCTCGCGATGCTGCCTGATACGGGGGAGCGCTATCTGTCCACGGCGCTTGCCGAAGGCATCAACGAAGGCAGCGACTCCGAGCCGTGAACGCGGTGCGCAAGCAATTGCCAGAAGTATCGGCCGTGCGATACGCGCGACTGCCGGATCCCTTCGAAATGTGGAAAGGCGGCGCGCTGTCCGGCGCCCAGCTTGCGTATGAAAGCTGGGGCCAGCTCAATGCGGAACGCAGCAACGCGATCCTGCTGTTCACCGGTCTGTCACCGTCCTCGCACGCGGCATCTTCGACACCCAGCCCCGAGCCGGGCTGGTGGGAACGCATGATCGGCCCGGGCCGGGCCATCGATACCGACCGCTTCTTCGTGATGTGCGTGAATTCACTGGGCAGCTGCTTCGGGTCCACCGGTCCCGCGTCGGTGAACCCGGCAACCGGCAAGATCTGGCGACTGAATTTCCCCGAGCTTTCCGTCGAGGACATTGCACGCGCGGGCTTCGAAGCCGCACGTGCGCTGGGTATCGAGCAACTGGATACCGTGATGGGTCCCTCGCTGGGCGGCATGGTGGTCACGGCGTTTGCCGCCGTGGCGCGGGGCGGCGCGCGCCGGCTGGTTTCCATTTCCGGCTCCTCGGCTTCCTCGCCGTTTGCCATCGCACTGCGCGCGGTACAGCGCGAAGCCGTGATGAGCGACCCGGCCTGGAACAACGGCCAGTACGCGGAGAACGAACGCGGCCCACAGGCGGGCATGCGGGTCGCCCGCAAAATGGGCACGATCACCTATCGCTCAGCCGCGGAGTGGTCCGGGCGGTTCGGGCGTTCAGGGCTCACGGAAGTCGGACAGCGCGCGGTCGAGTCGGCGCTGGCCCGCGTGCCGCCGGGGTTCGGTCCGCGCTTTGCGGTGGAAACCTACCTGGAAGCGCAGGCGGAAAAGTTCGTGCGCGTGTTCGACCCGAATTGCTACCTGTACCTGTCACGCGCGATGGATTGCTTCGACATCGCCGAGCACGGCGTTGCGCCCGACATCTACAGGCGTTCGGGAATCGCCAAGGCGCTGGTCATCGGGGTGGAGTCCGACTTCCTGTTCAAGGTGGAAGAGCAGGAACAGATTGCACGCGACCTGCAGGCCGCCGGCATCCCCACCACGTTCGCGCACCTGCACAGCATCGAGGGACACGATGCGTTCCTGGTGGACTTGCCGCACTTCGACGCGGCGATCCGTGGATTCCTGAACTCCTGAACTGATTCCCTGGTGGAAGTGCGGATGGCGATGCCGGGTGCCATCCGCGTGTACATGCTCGTGCGCGGGCGCGACTTCAGCCGCAGGCGCTGCCTGCCCGAACCTGCCCAGTTTCCAGATCGCCACTGACAGTGCCCACGACAGCACGAACAGCCCGACGATCAGCACGCCGGCCGTCATATCCAGCAGCGACATGCCCGCGGCGAACAGCAGCGGCAGCGACAGCAACGCTACGCCACCATTGAGTCCCGCCAGCGCCCTACTGGAGGAAGCCAACCTTCACTTCCTGTTCGGACAGCAGCCGTACCGGCACCGGGTTCGCGCGCCAGATGTCGCGCGCGTATTCACCAACGGTACGGTCGGAGGAGAACATTCCCGAACGCGCACTGTTGAGAATCGACATGCGAACCCACGAATCCATGTCGGTATAAGCGGCCGATACGCGCTGCTGGCATTCGCGATACGCGGTGAAATCCTGCAGCACCAGATAGGGGTCGTGCCAGGTGAGGTTGTCCAGCAGCGGACGGAACAGGTCGGTGTCGCCACGCGAGAAGAACCCGCTGCGGATCAGGTCCAGCACCTCGGCCAGCAACGGATCGCGCGCGCAGGCTTCCATCGGCCGGTAGCCCTGCCGCCATACCTTGGCGACCTGTTCACTGCCGAGACCGAACAGGAAGAAGTTTTCCTCGCCGACCTGTTCGCGGATCTCCACGTTGGCGCCATCCAGCGTGCCGATGGTGAGTGCGCCGTTCATCGTGAACTTCATGTTGCCGGTGCCGGAGGCCTCCTTGCCAGCAGTGGAAATCTGCTCCGACAGATCGGCTGCTGGATAGATGCGCAGGCCGTTCCTGACATTGAAGTTCGGCAGGTAAACTACCTTGAGCCGATCACGAATGGCGCTGTCGCGATTGACCACATCGCCCACCGAGTTGATCAGCTTGATGATGAGCTTGGCCATGCGATAGCCCGGCGCGGCCTTGCCGCCGAACACGAAGGTGCGCGGCGGCAGCGACAGGTTGGGGTCGGCCTTCAGTTCGAGATAGAGCGCGATCACATGCAGGATGTTCAGGTGCTGGCGCTTGTATTCGTGGATGCGCTTGACCTGCACGTCGAACATGGACTCGGGGTCGATCGCGATGCCGGTGCGCTCCAGCGCCAGCTGCGCGAAGCTGCGCTTGCTGGCCTGCTTGATCGCCTGCCATTCGGCCCGGAACGCGGCATCTTCGGCCAGCGGCTCCAGCCGCCGCAGCTCATTCAGGTCGGTGATCCACGAAGCTCCGATGGACGAGCTGATCAATCGTGCGAGCTGCGGGTTGGCCAGCACCATCCAGCGGCGCGGTGTCACGCCGTTGGTCTTGTTCTGGAATTTCTCCGGCCACAGCTCGTGGAAGTCGCGCAGCACATCGGTCTTCAGCAATTCGGAGTGCAATGCCGCGACGCCATTGATCGTATGGCTGCCTACGCAGGCCAGGTGCGCCATGCGCACATAGCGCTCGCCGCGTTCGTCGATCAGTGACAGACGCGCCAGGCGCTCCTCATCTCCGAGAAAGCGGATGCGCACCTGGTCCAGGAAGCGCGCATTGATCTCGTAGATGATCTCCAGGTGCCGCGGCAGCACGCGCTTGAAGAGGTCGATGGGCCAGCATTCCAGCGCCTCGGGCAGCAGCGTGTGGTTGGTGTACGCAAACGCGCGCGTGACGATGGACCACGCATCGTCCCAGGGCATCACCTGCTCGTCGATCAGAAGCCGCATCAGCTCGGCCACCGCGATGGCCGGATGCGTATCGTTCAACTGGATCGCGAACTTCTCCGGGAAACGTTCCACGGCAATGTGCTGCGTCTCGAGGATGCGGAACATGTCCTGCAGCGAACAGCTGACGAAGAAGTACTGCTGCTCGAGTCTCAGCTCCTTGCCCTGCAGCTGCTCGTCGTTCGGATACAGCACCTTGCTGATGTTCTCGGAAGCCACCTTGCGGATCACCGCGCCATGGTGATCACCACGGTTGAAGGTGGAGAAGTCGAAGGACTCGGGCGCCTCGGAGGTCCACAGGCGCAAGGTATTCGCAGTGTTGTTGCGATAGCCGAGGATGGGCGTGTCATAGGGCACGCCGACCACCTCTTTCTCCGGCACCCAGCGCACCCGCAACCGGTCATGCTCATCGCAGTACTTCTCGGTGAAGCCGCGGAACTTCACCTCGACGGCCCACTCGGGCCGCTGGATCTCCCACGGATTGCCGAAGCGCAGCCAGTTGTCGGTGCTTTCCTGCTGCCAGCCGTCGACGATGCGCTGGTGGAAGATGCCGAACTCGTAGCGGATGCCGTAACCCAGGCACGGCAGCTCCAGCGTCGCCATCGAATCGATGAAGCACGCAGCCAGGCGCCCGAGGCCGCCATTGCCCAGGCCCGGCTCCTGCTCCAGCTGCAGCAGCTTGTCGAAGTCCAGGCCCAGTTCGGTGATGGCGGCACGCACCTCTTCATACATGTCGAGGTTGATCAGGTTGTTGCCCAGATGCGGGCCCGTCAGGAACTCGGCCGACATGTAGCAGACGGTGCGCGAGCCCTGCTTGGTGTAGGCCGCGGCGGTACTGATCCAGCGCGACAGCAGCTGGTCGCGAACGGTGTAGGCCAGCGCCTGGTAGTAGTCGTTCTGCGTCGCGAGCGCCGGGAACTTGCCCTGTGTGTAGAACAGGTTGTCCAGGAAGGCGTGTTTGAACGCGTCGCGGGAGGCAACACCCTTGACGTCGACCGGCTGCAGCATGTGGTGTCCGTTGTGTCTTCTTGAGTTCAGGTCTTTGCAAATCCCGTGCTGGGATTGGGGGCGCTCTCCGGCCCGGCCGCACGCGGTCGCGCACCATGCCGGGGCGAAACCGGCAGGCGCTGCTCCGCCTTGAAGCAGGAGGGAGGCTCAGCCGCTGTTGCGCAGCGCGGTGGCCACTCCATTGATGGTCAGCTGAATCCCTTCGGTGACCCGCGGGTCGGTATCGCCGGCGCGGTGCCGGCGCAGCAGCTCCACCTGCAGCATGTTCAGTGGCTCGATGTACGGCAGTCGCAGCCGGATGGACTGGTCCAGCGCCGGGTTCTTCTCCAGCAGCCGCGACTGGCCGGTGATGTCCAGCAGTGTCTCGACGGTCAGCTTCCAGCCGGACTCGATCTGCGAGAAGTACTGCTGGCCCATCGCCTTGTCCTGCACCAGGTCGAGGTAGTGCCGCGAAATCGCCAGGTCACTCTTGGCCAGCACCATCTCCATGTTGTCGAGCGTGGTGCGGAAGAACGGCCACCGTTCGGCCATCGCGCGCAACAGTCCGCGATCCGGATACGCGGCCAGTGCCTGCCCGGTGCCATACCAGCCCGGCAACATCACGCGCGCCTGCGCCCACGAGAACACCCACGGAATCGCCCGCAGGTCCTCGATGCGATCCGACTTCGTGCGCGATGCCGGACGCGAACCGATCTTGAGCGTGGCGATCTCGGCCAGTGGCGTCATCTGCCGGAAGAAAGTCCTGAAACCATCGGTGCCATACACCAGCGCGCGATAGCTGTGGAAGGCATGCGTCGAGATGCCCGCCATCGCCTCGATGAAGCGTTGCTCTGCGGCGTCTTCGGCCTTGCCCCCGGACAGCGACGCCAGCACGGTGGCGCTGACCATGGCCTCCAGATGCATGGCCGCACTGGCACGCGTGCCGTACTTCGCGGCGATGATCTCGCCCTGCTCGGTAATGCGGATATGGCCCTGCACCGTGCCGCGTGGTTGCGCGCGAATCGCCGCGTAAGCCGGGCCGCCACCGCGACCCACCGAACCACCGCGGCCGTGGAAGATCTGCATGGTGGTGCCGGTATCTGCGAACACCTCGGCCAGCGCACGGCTGGCCTGGTTCAGGCTCCACACCGAAGTCAGGTAGCCGCCGTCCTTGTTCGAATCCGAGTAACCCACCATCACTTCCTGGTGGCCACGTTGCCGGGCCGCGGCGGCGATCTCGGGCATCGCCAGCCAGTCACGCATGATCGGTGGCGCGCGCTCCAGGTCGCCGATGGTCTCGAACAGCGGCACCACCATGATGGCGGCGGCGCCCGGGTCGGCGGGTCGGTACAACCCCGCCTCCTTCAGCAACAGGTTCACCTCCAGCATGTCCGACACGCTGTCGCACTTGGAGATGATGTAGGCGGTGATGCAGGCCGCGCCGTAGCGTTCATGCGAGGCCGCCGCCTCGCGCAGGATCGCAAGTTCAGAGAGCGTCTCTTCGCCGTACTGCTCGAACGCGCTGAACAGCGGCCGCGCGCTTGCCAGTTCCTTCCTGAGGAGCGCCACGCGTGCTGCCTCGTCGAGATCAGCGTAGTTCGCCGCGACGCCAGCCACTTTCAGCAATTCGGATGCGACACGCTCGTGCACGTCGGAGTTCTGCCTGAGATCCACTGTCGCCAGATGAAAGCCGCAGGTCTCCACCAGCCGGATCAGCCGCCCCAGCGCGCCGCCGCCGGTAAACACGCCGGCGCCATGCGTAGCCAGACTGCGCGCCAGCCACGCCAGGTTCTGGCGCAGCTCCTGCGGCGTGGTGTAGGCCGGCGCCACCGCAGTGGGCAGCCGTGCCGGCGGCTGACCGAAGAAATCCAGGTACGTGGCTGCCAGGCGCGAGTAGATGCGCAGCACTGCGCGCCGATACGGTTCATCGTTGCGGCCTGCATAGGTGTCGCCACTGGCCTCGGCCAGCTGCATGACCTCCGGGCTCACAGCCGCGAGTTCAGTGGAAACCGAAAGCTCCTTGCCCAGCGAATGCAGTTGCGCCAGATATTCGGTGAGCAGCGCACGCGATGCAGCCTGCAAGGTGTAGCGCAGGCTGTCGGCTTTCACGTTCGGGTTGCCGTCGCGATCGCCGCCGATCCAGGTGCCCAACCTGAGGAAGCTCGCCGGCCGATGCGGCAGCAGCCGTTCCCAACGTGCATACAGCTGCGGCAGCACGGGCAGGAACACGTCGCGCAGATACGCAAGCGCAATCTCCACCTCGTCGCGCACCAGCATGCGCTCGCGCCGCAGCGGCCGCGTCTGCCACAGCAATGCGATCTGCCGGACGATGGCCGGCTCGATCTCATCGCCATTGGGCGTCTCGGTGTCGCCGCCATCGCGCATCAACATGAGTTCGGCGATGCGGGCGCGATGGTCCAGCATGCTCTTGCGCATCACCTCGGTGGGATGCGCGGTGAGCACCGGCACGATCAGCGCCTTGTCCAGCAGCGCCGCCACGGCCTCGATGCTCACACCCTCTTCGGCCAGTTCGCGCAACGCGCCGGCCAGACCGACTTCGCTGGCCGCCTTGCGGCCCTGCCGGTCCTCGGCCAGGTTCGCCAGCATCGAGAACAGCATGAAGCCGCGCACGAAGGCGAGCGTCTCATCCGGGCCCAGCGCCGCCAGGTTCTGCCGCAGCCGGCTGGCATCGGTGAGCCCGCGGTGGCGCTGCACCGAGCTTGCGCGGATCGCCTCGGTGCGCTCGAACAGCTGCTGCCCGCCATAGGTGCGGATCACGTCGCCCAGCAGACGACCGAGGTAGCGGATGTCCTCGTTCTGGCTGATGGGTTGCGGTTCGGAACTCACGTCCCCGACAGGATGCAAGATTCCTGCCGGCAGCTCCAATCAAACAGGGCAAAGAGCGCAGAAATGCGCCAGCCCGAGCGCTGCGTTACATGCCAGCCTGCGGCGGATGATGAATGCCCGCACTGTGCGTATTTCCAGTCTGCTGCTGCTCACCGCGCTGCTCACGCGCGGCACGAGCGCGCCGGCGGCCCCGCGGCCGCTGGTCATCGCCAGCTGGAATCTGGAGTGGCTGGTCGATACCGACACTGCGCACCGCGCGCGCATGGCCTGTCGCGACGGCGCCCCGAGTGAGCTGCCCTGCGATGTGGTGCGCGACCTGCCGCGCAACAGCGCCGATCTCGCACGACTCGCCGCCTATGCGCAGGAGCTCGATGCCGATGTGGTGGCATTCCAGGAGGTCGAAAACGAACGCATCGCGCGCCGCATATTCCGCGGTTACCAGATCTGCCTGAGGCCCGGGCCTGGGTTGCAGCAGGTGGGCTTCGCACTGCGGCCCGGGCTTGCCCACCGCTGCGGCCAACCGTTGACGCAGCTCGCGGTCACTGCACAAGGTCGTGCCGGTCAACCCATGACGCTGTCCGTGCCGGGGCTGGGCAACATCGAGCTGCTGGCGGTGCATCTGAAATCCGGTTGCGCACACGACCCGCTGGAAAGCACCCGTGAGGCCTGCCGGCTGCTGGCCGCTCAGGCCCAGGTCCTGGGTCAATGGATTCAACGCCAGAGCGCCCGGCGTGTGCCTTTCGTGGTGGTGGGGGACTTCAACCGCGGGGGACCGCCTGCGGTTTCCGATCCATTCTGGGCGGCGCTGGGCCCGGATCTGTTCCTGGCCTCGTCCACCGTCCTGCCCTTCGCCAACTGCAGCTGGGGCGCACCGTATCGCAACTTCATCGACCACATCCTGGTCGGCCGGGACCTGATTTTCGCATTGCCGAAAGACCCCTTTGCACAGCTGCGATACCGGCCCGGCGATGCCGCCCGCTACCTGTTGTCCGATCACTGCCCCGTAGGAGTTTCCCTGAATGCCTTCGCCCGCCTATAGTTTGCACACGTTATGTTCAGTGGCCGGTTGGCACTGCACCATCGCGCGGGATAATGTGAGCCAGTTCAAGGTCAGTGGAAATGGGGCACAGAGTGGAACGTCGTCTTCATACTCGTCACCGGGCAAGGACGCTTGTCTACATCATCATGCCCGACGGTCGTCGTTCGCTGTGCAAGGCGGTCAATCTGTCGGCCACTGGCGTTTTCATCCGCACTTCCGGCATGGGTCTGCGCAAGGGCCAGAAAGTGCAGCTGGCCTTCGCGATCAATCTCGGCACCATCACCAAGCTGCACCGGCGCACCGCGGTGGTGGCACATGTCTCCGGTGGCGGCACCGGCCTCATGATGGATGCCTACGCTTCACGCTGAAGCACCCACCCAGCAGCCTTCGACAACTCCCGTGAACGCTGGCTCCACCGGCTTGCTGCTGGTCGAGCCACTGGCATTCGGCTTCAACGCCGAAACCGCGGCCACCAACGCCTTCCAGTATCCGACCGACCTGCCTCCCGCCCGGGTCGCGGCCGAAGCCCGCAACGAATTCGGGGGACTGGTGAGCGAATTGCGTGATGCCGGCATACCGCTGGCCATCGCTGCCGACAGCACCGCCCCCCCCAAGCCCGACGCGGTATTCCCCAACAACTGGGTCAGCTTCCACGCCGGCGGTACCGTGGTGCTGTACCCGATGCGCGACCCGACCCGCCGCGCCGAGCGGCGCGAAGCGGTGATCGACACCGTGAAGGCGCAGCTCGACTTCATCGAACGGCGGCGCATCGACCTGTCGGGCGAAGAAAAGCATGGCCGCTTCCTGGAAGGCACGGGCAGCCTGGTGCTCGATCATCACGCGCGCGTGGCCTATGCCTGCCGTTCGCCACGCACCGACGAACAGCTGGTGCGCGAGTGGGCGCGGCTGATGGATTACGAACCGTGCGTGTTCGATGCAGCCACGCCGGACGGCACGCCCGTGTATCACACCAACGTGCTGCTGTGGTTCGGCGAATACATCGCCGGCGCGGGCCTTGCCTGGGTGAACCCCGAGCAGCGCACTGCCCTCGCGCAGCGTCTGCGGGCGCCCGGACGTGAACTGCTCGAGATGACCAATTCACAGCTGCGCCGCTTCGCCGGCAACATGCTCGAGGTCAAGGTCGGCATGCAGCGGCACCTGGTGATGTCCGCCACGGCAGCCGAGTCGCTGCATCTGGAACAACTGCGGCTGCTGGCCGAAGCGGGCACCGATCCGCTGGTCGCACCCATCCCGTTGATCGAGGAACTCGGCGGCGGCAGCGTGCGCTGCATGCTGGCCGAAGTGCCGCTTGCAGCAGGGAGCGCGGCCTGATGTCTTATTCAGCGCTGCTGCTGCAGCGGCTGGCCATTGCGCGCGCTGCCGAACAAGGCGCGCCGCTGTACGTGTCCGGCGCGGCACTGGCCGCGGATTTCAATGTCACGCGCAGCGCCATCTGGAAGGCCATCGGCCAGTTGCGCGCACTGGGCACCGAGATCGAGGCGATCACGCATCGCGGCTACCGGCTGGCGCTGCCGGTCAGCCCCCTGACCACCGCCGGTGTGATGGCGCGGCTGACGCCAGGCGCACGCGCGAAACTGCGCGAAGGCCGCTGCGAAGCGCAGCTGGATTCCACCAACAGTGCGTTGCTGGCGCGCGGCATGCCGCCCACCGGTGGCTTCGACTTTCTCACCGCCGAATACCAGAGCGCCGGCCGCGGCCGCCGCGGGCGCAGCTGGCTGGCGCCGCCCGGTGGCGCGGTGTGCCTGTCGTGGTCGTGGAATTTCGCAGGGCTTGCCACGCAACTGGGTGCGCTCAGCCTCGCGGTCGGTGTCGCGGTGCTGCGCGCGTTGTCATCGCTTGGCTGCGCAGGCATTCAGCTCAAGTGGCCCAACGATCTGGTCACGGCACGCGGCAAGCTCGGCGGCATCCTGATCGAGATCCGCAGCGAAGCCGCCGGGCCGGTGCATGTGGTGGTGGGGCTGGGGCTCAATGTCGCCCTGGGTCGGCTGGCGCGCGCCGGGATCAGCGAGCTGGGCAATGCCGCGACCGACCTTGCCGAGCTGCAGGGCGAGGCTCGCACCCCGGCGCGCGAAGTACTGGTCGCCGCACTGCTCGAACACGGTGTCGCGGCCATGGAGGAATTCGCCCGATCGGGGCTGGCCAGCTTTGCGGCCGAGTACCGCGCGGCAGATGCGCTCGCCGACCGCATGGTGCGCATTGAGGGCGGCAACGACCCGGTGGACGGCACAGCACGCGGCATCGACGATGATGGCGCACTGAAGATCGAGCATGGCGGGAAGATTCATCGCATCATTGCCGGCGAAGTAAGCGTGCGGGGCGCATGAAAACAACGGATACGCTGCTGTTCGACGCGGGCAACTCGCGCTTCAAATGGGCGCTGGTACGCGCGGGTCGCCTCGGCAGGCAACAGGCACGGGCGATTACCGACCTCGCCGCGTTCTCCACATGGCTCGCGCGCGCGCCAGCATTCGAAAGAGTGGTCGGCGTCAACGTGGCCGGCACGCGCGTCGAGCGCCAGCTGCGCGCCATGCTGCGTGCGGCAGGCCGGCCCGCTCCCGAATTCATCGCGGCCAGCAGCGAGGCAGCGGGCGTGAAGAACGGCTATGCGCGGCCACTGCAGCTTGGCGCGGACCGCTGGGCGGCGCTGGTTGCGGCGTGGCATCGCGCCGGCTGCTATCGCACGGTGTGCGCGGTGAGCATCGGCACCGCCGTCACGCTCGACCTCGTGGATCAGGACGGTTACCACCGCGGCGGCCTCATCGCACCCGGACCACAGCTGATGCTCGATGCACTGCTGGGGCGCACCGCGGATATCGCCACACGCGCCACGTCCACCGCGCGCGGACCGCGTCGCGGCAAGCGCGTGCCGGACCACGAACGGGTCCCGCCGCTGGCCGACACCACGCAGGCGGCCATCGAGGAAGGCAGCGTCGCGTCGACCGCCGGCTTCATCGACCGCACCGTCAACCAGATCACGCGGCGCCTGGGTGTGCGCCCGGTGGTGTTCATCACCGGCGGTGCCAGCCCGCCCGTGGTGCAGCGCCTGCGCAGTGCCTGCAAGCCCACCGAAGACCTGGTGCTGCGCGGTGTGGCCGTGCTGGGTCAGGTGACCATTCGCCGGCGCTCTTGATAGGCTCACCGACATGCGCAACCTGGTTTTCGCACTGCTGGCCGCCAACCTGCTGTATTTCGCGTGGGCGCACTGGGGCACCGCCAGCAAACCCGTGCTCACCGCAGTGGCCATGCGCGATGCCCCTGCCACTGCGAATCCGCCACCCCCACCGCCCTGCGCAACGCTCGGCCCCTTCCAGGATGAGCTCCTGGCGGGCAGCGCCGAATCGCAGCTGGCCACTGCCGGCCTGCACGCGCAGCGCCGCGACGGCACCGCCCAGGTGAACGATGGCTGGTGGGTTTACGTGACCAGCGCCGATGCCACGGCGCAGAAGCGCGCGCTGGATGCGCTGCGCCGCGCGGGCCATCGCGATGCGTTCTCGATGCCCAGCGATCCCGAATTCCGCGTGTCGGTTGGCGTGTTCTCCGACGAGAAGCGCGCCGCGGATCAGGCCGCCAAGGTCAGGGGCCTGAAGCTCGCTCCCGTGATCGAAGAGCGCCACAAGGACCAGCCCGAAATCTGGTTCGACGTGCCTGGCATTGCGCGCGAGGCCCTCGGCGACGGGCGCCTCAACAACCTGGATCTGCCGCTGCTGGATCTGCGCATCGAATCCTGCCCACCGTGATCCGCGCACGGGATTTCACGGCTCCGCGCGTATAATCCGCCGCCTCGCCGCCCCCAAAGCATTGTGGTGATGCAGCGGTTTTGTAAACCGCAGAGCTTGGTTCGATTCCGAGTGGGGGCACCAGTGCAGAGAGTCTTCGCGCTCTCTCACTCAGCTCCGCCGCCAACTCCGCCTTTGGCAGTCTTGCGCCCGTTTCGCCGCAGAGTCATTTTGCCCATGGCCTGCGAGAAATTCTGGCCGGACCCGCCTGCCTTCGCGACTCTGGCGGCTTCCAGGAAGCGCTGGGCTTGCGACCTGGAAACATCGTTCGCTGCCGACTTCTTTGCCTTAGCCATTCTTCCACTCCAGCCATTCATTCCGCAGAAAGGTCGGCGACAGGGTACTCCAGAATGACCATCCCGCGACCAGCACTTAGCTCAGCTGTGAGGCTCGTTGGTGAAGCGCACACCCTACTTGAACAACCCCAGATCGATCGACTCCCCCACCGCCTTCAACCCCGCAGGGCTGCCATGCAGATGGTCCCCGAAGTGATATCCCTCACGCATCTGCTGCGGATCAGCCGGGTCGGCAAACGCCGTGTCGATGCGGGTGGTTGCATCGAATGCACCGCCGTTCAGGATCCAGTCGTTGATCTTCTCGCGTGCGGCCTCGCCGGCTTCGGACCAGTACGACGCCCCTTTATATGGGCCAATCGGCGAGCCGATGACCTTGATGCCCTTCTCGTGCGCGCGCGTGATGAGCTGCTGGTAGCCGGCGATCATCTGCTCCACGGTGATCTGGGGCTGATCGAGGCCAGGCAGGCCGGGGCCACCGGTGCTGGCGCCGAAGCGGTTGCCGATGTCGTTCACGCCTTCGAAGACAATCATGTACTTCACGTTGGGCAGGCTCAGCACATCTTCATCGAAGCGCGCCAGTGCCGCCTCGCCCATGCCGGGGCTGAGCACGCGGTTGCCGCTGATGGCCGAATTCGCCACGGCCCAGTGCATGCCCGCGGCCTGCAGGCGGTTCGCGAGGATGTCGGGCCAGCGATTGTCCTTGCCCGCCTCCGCGCCCACGCCATCGGTGATGGAATCGCCGAACGTGACGATGGTGCCCAGCGCCTCATGCGATTCGACTTCCACCACGCTGAGGAAGGCGCGGAACTGCGCGGTTGAAACCGGCTCGAACGGCTTGCCGACGAAATTGCCGGGCGGCGACACGGCCAGCGTATCCACACCAGTGAGATGGCAGGTGCAGGGACCGGTGGCCTCGGGCAGGTAGAACTCCACCTTCAACTTCGACAGGCTGGGCACGGCGAGATCCACCACATCGCTGGCAAATGGCGAACCGCGCGGAATCACCGCAGCGCCTTCGCCACCAAAGGTCAGCGTGCGCGAGCTGTCGGCGATCTCGTGGCCTTCATCGTCCAGGCGCACCACCCGCGCGGCGCCGATGGTCAGCGGGCCGGCGCCATATCGATTTGAAAAGCGGATGCGCAGCTTCTCGCCACCCTGGCTGACGCGCAGGATCTGGCTCAGCGTGACGTTGTCGTAGGAGGCCGCGGCGAAGCGACCTTCAGTGCCCAGCGGCGCGTGTGGCGGCGCGACCCAGGTGGCCACCCACATGTCGCTGGCCGGTTCACTCTTCGTGCAGCCGGACAACGCAGCAGCAAGAACGATGAACCCCGCGGCGAGTGCCGCAAGTCCGCCTTTTGAAATGCGCATGCTCATTACCTCCCCAATGTCCGGAAGACTCCAGCCAATCTCACGGGATCCCCGTGGAGGCAACGCTACCATAGAGAACCTCAGCCAGCCGCCAGCAGGAAGCCGGATCTCACCGTGGTTCTCGCGGAACGGTAATGGTCCCCCGATATTCTGATATCGTGCCCGGCGCTTGAACGCCACAACCCCAGACTTCGTGATCGAGATCGAAGGCCTGCGCAAGCAGTTCGGATCGGTGACGGCAGTGAGTGATCTGTCGCTGCGCATTCCCAGGGGTGGCGTATTCGGTCTGCTGGGCCCGAACGGTTCCGGCAAGACCACCACCATCGGCCTGATGCTGGGGCTGATCCGCCCCAGCGCGGGTTCCATCCGCCTGTTCGGGCAGGACGTGAGCGCTGCACACCAGCAGGCCCTGCGGCGCATCGGCGCCATGGTGGAATCCCCCGCGTTCTATCCGGACCTGTCCGGGCGCGCGAACCTGCGCTTCTTCCAGGGCATTGGGCCGAGCCGCGGCGGCAAGAGCGTGAACGAGTTGCTGGAGCTGGTTGGCCTCGCGGCGCGCGCCAACAGCAAGTTCCGCACCTACTCGCTGGGCATGAAGCAGCGCCTGGGCATTGCCTATGCATTGCTGGGTGATCCGGAGCTGGTGTTCCTGGATGAACCCACCAACGGGCTCGACCCTTCCGGCATGGCCGAGGTGCGCGAGCTGATCGAACGGCTTGCCAAAGCCGGCCACACCATCGTGCTGTCCAGCCATCTGATGAACGAAGTCGAACAGGTCTGCCAGGACGTGGCCATCCTGTCGCGCGGCCAGATCATCGCGCAGGGCAAGGTGCAGGATCTGCTGCAACTACAGGGAACCGTGCGGCTGAAGACCACAGCCGACGAACGCGCCGCACAGATACTGGGTGCGCTCGACTGGGTGTCGGCGGTGCGAAGTGAAGGCGGCTACCTCATTGCCAGCGCCTCACCCGACCGTGCCGGTGACCTGACACGCGCGCTGGCACAGCAGGATGTGTACGTCACCGAGATGGTGCCGCAACGTGTGTCGCTGGAGAAATTCTTCCTGCAGGTCACGGCCCAGCAACCCGACGCGGCGGCCACACGGCAATGAGCCGCATCTTCACCGTCTGCCGCTGGGAGTGGTTCAAGCTGCAGCGCCGGCGCATGCCGTGGATCCTGCTGGCGATCCTGTTTGCGTTCTCGCAGCTGTCGATCTGGGGTGGCTATGCGTCCTACGCATTTGCAGCGGCACGCGGCGGACAGGTCCTGGTGCCCACCACACCCACGAACCCCGGCAGACCGCGCATGGTCAGCTGCAACGCGCTGGAACAGGATGCGGGGTCCGTCCTGCCGGCCGACTCGTCTCCTCAAGTTGTCACCAGCCTCGCGATGCAATGCCAGGTGCAGAAGGCAAGCCTTGCAACCCGTTATCAGGTGTTCGCTCCCGCAGGCAGCGTCACGCTGACGCTGAGCGTGGCGGCGGGGCTGGGCATCATCCTGCTCGGCATTCTCAGTGCTTCAGTGGTCGGCATCGAGTATGGCCTCGGCACGTTGCGGCCCATCCTCACGCGCGGCACCGGGCGCCTGCCCTGGCTTGCCGGCAAGTACCTGATGCTGGTTGGCGTCACCACCGCGGCGCTGCTGCTGGTGTGCGCAGCCGCTGCCGGTAGTGGCGCGCTGGCCGGGAAGATCGCGCCGCCGCCGCCGGACGGTCCCAACCTGCTGGCGATCTCGTGGTCCTCGCTCGGCATCTCGTTCGTGAAGACCTGGGGAGCGTTGCTTGCATTCGTGACCATGGCCGGCGCCGTCACGCTGCTGGTACGCTCCACCGCGGTGGGCATGGCGATCAGCCTGGGTTACTACATTGGCGAAGGGATTCTGATCCGCCTGCTGTCCATCGCCTTCGACTGGATCGACAAGGTGGGCAACTACCTGCCCATGCGCAACATCAGTACGCTCGCCAGCTTCCGCACGAACATCGCCGCTGCGGTGAATATCAACGCAAACGGCATCAGTGCCCTGCACGCCAGTCTGGTAGTCGCCGCGTATGCGATCGGGCTGGCCGCCATCGCGGCGGTGGTGTTCCGCAGACGCGATGTGGTGGGCGCGGTCGGCAGCTAGCGCAGGCACCAGTTCGGCACGCCCTGCGCGGCCAGAAATTCTTCCGCGCCCGCGCCCTGCAGCATGGCCAGCGTGGCCATCATGCCCGCTTCGAGACAGCAGGCCGCGGCCACCGTGACCGAGCGCGGTGCGCCCTCTACGGGATAGCCGCTGCGCACATCCAGGATGTGGCCGTAGCGCTTGCCGCCGTGTTCGAAGAATCGATGTGTATCACCGCTGGTGGCAAGCCCGCCGCGCCCGAAGTCCAGCAGCAGCCGCGCCGCGCCGTGCGCATCGGGGCGCTCCACGCCCACCTTCCACGGCCCGGAATCGGGTTGATGATTGGCCGCGATGTCGCCGCCGAAATTCACCAGCATCGCGCCGTCGAACTCCCGCAAGACCAGCGCCAGTGCGCAGTCCACCGCGTATTCCTTGCCGATGCCGCCGAAATCCAGCTCCATGCCGGGCGGAACGATGAGCGCGCTCTCCTCGAAGCGCAGGCGATCGAAGCCGATGCGCGTGCGCAGCGCTTCGATCTGCACGGCATCCGGCATGCGCGCGCCGCCGTCAAAGCGCCACGCCCGGCGCAGCACACCCGAGGTGATGTCGAACGCGCCATCGGACAGTTCATGGCAGCGCGCGGCGAACTGCAGCAGCAGCATGGTCTCCGGGTCCACCGCGACCGGCACGCCATTGCTGTGGTTCAACGCGCCGATCACGCTGTCGTCGCGATAGCGGCTGTACTTGTGCTCGATGCGCCACGCTTCGCCGGCCGCCACTTCACCGAGGCGGCGGGCCAGATCCAGATCCCGCGTGGCGACCAGCAGCTCGCAGGGGCTGGCCATGGCCTGCCACTGCACGGCGACCAGTTCGCCGCGCCGCTCTACCCGCAAGGCATCCCGCGCCACGGCAAGCATGGCTCAGAAGCCGAACTTCCAGTCCAGCTGCAGCATCACCGCGCGCAGCCGCGGGTTCAGATCCAGACCGGCAAGACCAGCCAGTGCACTGGTGTGCGTCTTCGGATCCTGTTGATAGGCCTCGAGCCGCACGCCGACTTCACCACCACTGGCCAGTGGCACGCCAAGCTTCACCCCGATGGTCTTCGCCGTGAACGCACCCAGCCGCGGATCGGCCGACTTGTCGCTCGTCGCGGCATCCGCGCCAGTGAGATACATGCGATAGAAGTCGGCCGCGCCCTGCTTGTACCAGCGCAGGTGTGGCTCCAGGTACATGGAACCCCCGACGCGCATGCGGTAGTGCGCCTCGACCGTCTGTGAATCGATGCCCCAGTCATCGGTGCCATAGCGCAGCGACAGATCCAGCACCGAGTTGCCCAGGGCCAGCTTGTTGCCCAGCCACACGCTGCGGCGCTGGCGCGAACCGGGCCGGCTCTCGAAGAGGTACTGCTGGGTTACACCATTGACGTCGACATTGCTGACCAGTTTGTACGGGTCGTTCAGATAACCGCTGGAACTGTCGACGGAGAAATTCAGCTGCGCGATCCAGTTGCGCGCCAGCACCTGCGTCACGCCCAGCTGCGCGCCCAGCACATGCTTGTTCTCGGTGCCGTCGCTCTTCTGGAACAGCGTGTAGTCCGACCCGGCCACGGGCACGCCGCCGATGGGCTTGATGACATCGAGTTCGCCACTGACGCCCACACCCAGTGTGGTGTTCTTGCTGTTGAAGTCGCGACTGAACATCAGGCTGGTCGAAGCCGACTGGAAGTCATGCTCCACCGACAAATGGCCGTTGGCCGACAGCTTGTTGCCAATGCCCAGCGGCTGCGACCAGGTCAGATCGCCGGCCACGCGCAGATCGCGGAAGCTCGGATCCAGCGGCTGGTCGCCCGGCGCAATGGTGTATAACTTGCCATGTTCGTCATCGTCTTCGCCGCGCGGCCGCGGAGTTGCCACCAGCGAGCTGCCGGATGGTGTGGTGAATGTCTGCGGCGACAGCTGCGCCACCGCGCCATTGGGCGAACCCCCGGTCAGCGAATCCACCGAACCCGTCGCGGTGAGCGTGCGTTCATCGCCGAAATCATGGCTGAGCTTGACGATGGCATCGATGCTGCGCACGCGGCCCTTGTCTTCCTGGTAGTACAGCAGGCCCGTGTCGACACTGGCGTTGTCGAATTCATCAGCGCCACTGACACCCTGGGCCTTCACCGACGGAGCCAGCAACGCACAGGTTGCCGCCATCAGGCCCGCGCGCAGATTGCCTGCAGCCGGCTTTGGCTTCAGTTGCATCCGCAACCTCCGCCGCCAAAGCCGCGACCACCGCCGGTCGCCTCCTTGCTGAAATACACGTGCTCATCGAAGGACGTATCCACCGGGCTTGCGTCCAGCGCCATCTCGGGGCGGGCCAGGATGTCGCGCTCCCAGGGCTTGATGCCAACCGTGCTGCAGCCCGCGATGCCGGCCACTGCCAGCAGCAGCGCGGCGCGAAGAAGAGGTTTCATGCGATTCATCTCCAGGTAACTCAATGCAGCGCCTTGCGGATCGCCTGCTCCAGATCGTCTGCATCCTTGCTCTTGAAGCCTTCGTGGATCAGCAGCACCTTGCCATCGCGTCCGAGCAGTGCGCTGGTGGGCATGCCACGCACCTTGAACCGGGGAGCCAGCTGGCCTTCCGGGTCGAAGTGGACCTTGAATTCAGCCGGATACTTCTGCAGGAACGCGTCGGCGTCACCGCGCACCTGGTCCATGTTGACCGCGACGATCACCAGACCGTCCTTGCCGTACTGACGATGCATGCTGTTCATCCACGGAAATGACTGTTTGCAGGGCACGCACCAGGATGCCCAGAAGTCCACGTACACGACCTGGCCGTGCCAGGCCGAGAGATCCAGTGGGCCGGTATTGGCGGGTTGATCAGCGACAGCCAACCCCGCCCATAACGCGCCCAGCAACCACAGCGCGAACCTTCGCGTGATGCCTTCAGAGCCCATATCCACTCCTGTTCCTGCGCTGGTAACATGCGCCCGAAGGGATAGACGCCGCAGCCGTGCCCGATCCGCAGCAGGGGCCTGCGGCAACGCAAGAAGGGCCATCCGGGAGACCGCCATGACGGATATCAACTGGGTCATTCACGGCCGCGAATTCGCCAACTGCAATTGCTCCTATGGCTGCCCCTGCCAGTTCAATGCCCTGCCCACCTATGGCAACTGCTCCGCGGTGGTCGGAATAGAGATCGAATCGGGGTTTCACGGCGATACCAGGCTCGATGGCCTGCGCATGGCCGGCATCTTCCGGTATCCCGGACCGATCCATGAAGGCAACGGCGAGGCGCTGCCCATCGTCGACAAGCGCGCCAACGCGGCGCAGCGCAACGCGATCCTGCGCATCATGAGCGGTCAGGACACGAAGCCAGGCGCCACCATGTTCGCGGTGTTCTTTTCGATGTTGAGCAAGGTGCATGACCCGGTGTTTGCCGACATCGACTTTGCGGTGGATATCGCGAAGCGCCGCGCGCATCTGAAAGTGCCGGGCTACATCGAGCAACGCGGCGAGCCCATCGTCAATCCGGTGACGGGCGCCGAGCATCGCATCCGCATCCAGCCGGAAAACGGGTTCGAGTTTGCTGAAGCGGAAATCGGCCGCGGCTGGACCAGGGCCACGGGGCCGATCAGCTACGAGCTCGCCGATTCCTACGGCCAGTTTGCCGAGCTGCACCTGGGACCCGACGGCATCATTCATTGAGCACTGGGTCCATGCTCGCTGCGGCGCTGCGCCGTGAGCGGATCGTTATCCTGATCGCGCTGCTGCTGGTTGCCGCACTGGCCTGGGTGTGGGTGGTGCGGGAGGCAGCGCGCATGGCCGCCATGGACATGCCGGCGATGCAGGGTGTGCGCATGAGCCACATGCAGATGATGTCCCCGGCCTGGGCACCCTGGTCGGCAACGCTGGCGGCGTACCTGTTCATCATGTGGTTCGTGATGATGATCGGCATGATGACGCCGTCCGCGGCGCCCATGGTGCTTGTCTACATGGGCGTGGCGCGACAGGCTGCCACGCGCGGACAACGATTTGCCTCGGCGGCGTGGTTCTTCTGCGGCTATCTCGCCGCGTGGGCCGCCTTTTCACTGCTGGCCACACTGACGCAGTGGTGGCTGGAATCCAGCGCCATGATGACGCCCGCCATGCGGGCCAGAAGCAGCTGGATCGGCGCGAGCGTGCTCATTGCCGCTGGCGTGTACCAGTGGCTGCCACTGAAGGACACCTGCCTGGCTCATTGCCGCACTCCGCTGTCATTCATCCAGCATCACGGCGGGTTCAGGCCCGGCGCCAGCGGTTCGCTCGGGCTCGGTTTCACGCATGGCCTCTACTGCGTGGGTTGCTGCTGGCTGCTGATGCTGCTGCTGTTCGTCGGCGGCGTGATGAATCTGTTGTGGATTGCCGGCCTGATGATTCTGGTGCTGCTGGAAAAACTGGCACCGGCGGCCAGATGGATCGTGCGTGGCGCAGGGCTGGCCGCAGTTGCCGCGGGAAGCTGGATGCTGTTTCAGCCCGCTGCGGGCGCCATGTAGTTCTGGCGCAGGCAGGCCTCGGTGAAGCCGCTGCGCACGATATTGCGGTAGGAGTTGCCGGGCTTGTCGGGAAGACGCTCGCCGGTCTCCGTGACGGCCGCGCGTGCACCGTGGGATGCGACTTCGCGCAGGCGGTGTGCCAGCAAGCCGCTTTGCGCACCCCGCCGCCGATGCGATGCCAGCGTTGCCCCCAGCCCCAGCCACGCATGCTCACCCTGGATGAACACCGCGCCTGCGGCGACCGGTGTCGCGCCATCGAAGGCCATGACGCAGCACCAGCCCGGACGCCCGACGAGGCTGCCGGCCCACGGCACGATAGCCGGCTGCAATCCAAAGCCTTCCTGGATCACCGTCCCGAAGGGCACCGCGCACTCCGGGCCAACCGTGCGGATATCCAGATCGGTTTGCACTTCGGGAACGGGCAGGCAGTCGCGACGAAACTTCATCCACGCGTAGCCCGGTTGCAGGCCACGCTCCTGCAACATGCCAGCCAGCAGTCCAGTGTCGGCCCCGGGAGCCATGGCAACGGCAAAGGACGCCCGCAACGCCCGCATGGGTGCAAGCACCGCATCCAGGCCGGCCCCGGTCACAGCATGGCTGGCCCCGAGCCCGGCAACGCGCCGGAACAACACGCCGGGTTCGATGCCACGGCTGAGCAACAGCGTGGCTTCCGGCAACGTCCGTACTTCGATGTCGTGGGCGACGCGCAGGTGCCTGGGCGCGGCCCGGAAGAAGTCCGCCATGGCGGCGACTTCGATCGCATCGAGAGCGGCAACATCGCTGATCGCCATGCAGGAGCCAGAGCCTACTGCGACGCGCGCTAGAATGCAGCATGGCCACCGGATGGGCACGCGAGGGAGCGGTACAGGAACAGATCGACGCGACGGTCAAGGATGCCATTGACCGCGCCAGGGGCAGCCTGCCCGGCGGCGCAAGCCTGTCTCATTGCGCAGACTGCGGCGTGCAGATTCCCGAAGCGCGCCGCGCCGCATTGCCCGGCGTGCGGCTGTGCCTCTTGTGCCAGCAGATCGCAGACAAGGCCCAGGCGCCGATGGCCGGATATAACCGCCGCGGCAGCAAGGACAGCCAGCTGCGCTAGGGAAGCTTCTGGCCGTTCGACCCGAATCTGGTAGTGTCGGGCCATGTCGTCGCGCAGCGTTCATTGAAGAACATGGACGATCCGGCTCCCGCCTCGACGATCTCCGGGGCCCGCCGGCTGGCTGGTCCGCTGCTGTTGCTGCTGGCACTCACTGCCGTGCTCTTCCTCTGCTGGCTGCTGTACCGCCTGGAAGCGGACCGCATTGCCGAGCAGCAGGGTCAACGCGAAGTCTCCCGCGTCTCCATGCTGACCGAACTGCTGCGCAGCGAGCTTCGGCCCGGGATCAATGACGTACGCCTGCTCGGCGATGGCGACGCGCTGCGCCATTACCTGGAAACCGGCAGCACCACCAGTCTGCAGACAGCGATCCTCCGTGCACGCTTTGTAAGCCAGATCCATCCCGAATACGACCAGATCCGTTTCATCGACCAGGAAGGCAATGAAGTCCTGCGGGTGAACCAGGGCGGCCGTGTGGTGCCGCCGGCCGAATTGCAGAACAAGGAGCGCAGCCCCTACTTCCAGCAGGCCAGTACGCTGGCGCCGGGCACCGTCTACATCTCGGACTTCGACCTGACGATTGAAAACGGGGAGCTGGTCACCCCGTTGAAACCGGTGCTGCGTTTCGCGGTGCCGGTATTCGATGCAGCCGGCAAGCGGCGCGGCATCTATGTCATCAGTCGGCTGGGCACCATCCTGATGTCCGAGCTGGAACAGATGGCCGGAACGTTCCGGCATCGATTGCGCGTGCTGGACGATGGTGGCAACTGGCTCAAGGCCGCCGATGCAGAACAGGAATGGGGCGCGTCACTGCCGGAACGCCAGCAGTACTCGCTGTCCAGCACCAATCCCGGGCGCTGGGCGCAGATACAACGCGACCCATTCGGCCAGGTTGGCGGCCGCAATGGGTTGTTCACGTGGCAGTGGCTGGACCCCGAGACCATCGCTCCGTCGACACAGTTGCGCCTGGTCACGGCCAACAAGCATCTGGTGGTGGCCTCCGAGGTCTCGCCACAGGAATGGGCCGAGCTGTTCGCGGGGCTGCGTCACATCCTGGATGTCGCCGCGCCCGGCTTGATGCTGCTCACAATACTCAGCGCATGGCTGATCCGCGCCCGCGGCAATGCCATGGCGAAGCTGCGTTCGATGAACCAGGTACTCGAGCAGCGCGTGCTCGAACGCACCCAGGCGCTGGCCCGCAGCAACGAGGTACTGCAATACAGCGAGGCGTTCCTGCAGGAGACGGGTCACCTGGCCAAGGTCGGCGGCTGGGAGTTCGACCGGGCGACAAGCGAAGGCACCTGGACGCCGCAGGTGGCGCAGATACACGACCTGCCTCCGACGGTGAAGCCCGACACCGACATGGGACTCAGGTTCTATGCCGAGGAGTCACGCAAGCGCGTGGAGGCGGCATTGCGCGAAGCCGTGGAGCACGGATCGCCGTTCGACCTGGAGCTCGAGCTCGTCTCCGCCAAGGGTGTGCACAAGTGGCTGCACTCCATCGGCCGGCCGGTGCTGCGCGACGGTAGCGTGGTGAGCCTGCGCGGAGCGGTGCAGGACATCACCGGGCGCAAGCTGACGGAGCTGCGGCTGGACGCGCAGTTGCAGCGCATGCACCTGCTGGAGCGGACCACCCGTGCCATCGGCGAGCGCGAAGGCCTGGACAGCATCCTGCAGGTGGTTGTCGACACGCTGGCGGGCCAGCTGCCGCTGGATTTCTGCTGTGTCTGCATGTATGACGCGACGGATCGCAACCTGACCGTCGCGGCCATTGGCAAGGGGTGCGAGTCGCTCGCCTCAAGGCTGGCCATGGATATCGCGACGCGCATTCCGATTGACGAGAACGGACTGTCGCGCTGCGTAGCCGGCGCGCTGGTGTACGAGGAGGAAATCTCCCGCGTACAGCACCCGTTTCCGCAACGCCTCTCGGCCCATGACCTGCGCGCGCTGGTGATCGCGCCGCTGCAGATCGAAAGCCAGGTGTTCGGAGTGTTGATCGCGGCGCGGCAGGCACCGCAGAGCTTTACCAGCAACGACTGCGAATTCCTGCGCCAGCTGAGCGAGCACGTGGCGCTGGCCGCGCATCAGGCGGCGCTGCATTCGGCACTGAAGGCTGCGTACGACGATCTGCGCAGCACGCAGCAGACGGTGATGCAACAGGAGCGCCTGCGCGTTCTGGGCCAGATGGCCAGCGGCATCGCGCACGACATCAACAACGCCATCTCGCCGGTCATGCTCTACACCGACACGCTGCTGGAGCGGGAGCCTTCCTTGAGCGAGCGGGCCCGCGATGCCGTCAGGACCATCCAGCAGGCAGTCAGCGACGTGGCGGAAACCGTGGCGCGCATGCGCGAGTTCTACCGGCCGCGCGAAACCCTGGGCTCGCTGCAGCCGGTGGAACTGAACCCGCTGGTGCAGCAGCTGCGCGACCTGACGCGCGCGCGCTGGGAAACCATTCCGCAGCAGAAAGGCACCGTCATCGACCTGCAGCTGGATCTGCAGGTGGATCTGCCCCCCGCGCTGGGCATCGCCACCGAGATCCGCGAAGCGCTCATCAACCTGATCTTCAACGCCGTGGATGCCATGCCCGACGGCGGCCGCCTGGTGGTGCGCACGCGGCGCGGCGACGCCGACCGGGTGTGCGTGGAAGTCGAGGATTCAGGCCACGGCATGGACATGGAGACGCGGCGTCGCTGCCTCGAACCCTTCTTCTCCACCAAGGGCGAACAGGGCACCGGCCTTGGCCTCGCGCTGGTATACGGCGTGATGCAGCGCCATGGCGGCGAGATAGAGATCCAGAGCACGCCGGGCGCCGGCACCACGGTGCAGCTGTGCTTTGCAATGGCCCCGGCCGTCCACGCAACCATGGCCGAACCCGAAATCGAAACACCAACCGGCCTCGACATCCTGCTGATCGACGATGACCCGGTGCTGCTGCGCACATTGTCGGAAGTCCTCGAGCACGACGGCCACAACATCGTGGCCACTGACAGCGCGCAGGAGGGCATCGAGATCATCCGTGCTTCCACGCAGCCGGGCCGCGCGGGCATTTCGGTGGTGATTACCGATCTCGGCATGCCATACATCGACGGACGCGCGGTGGCGGCTGCGGTCAAGCAGGCTTCCCCCGCTACGCCCGTCATTCTGCTGACGGGCTGGGGCGAGCGCCTGCTTGCCGAGGGCCAATCGGTGGCGCATGTGGACCGCGTGCTCGGCAAGCCGCCGCGCCTGCGCGACCTGCGCAAGGCGCTGGCGGAACTGGTCAACCCGAAATAGCCATCTGGTTCAGGCCGGCTTGGCGACCATCAGCCAGAAGATGACCAGCACGCCGCCGAAGGCCGGCCAACCAAGCACGAACCAGTACCTGAAGTAGTGGTGGTAGATCTCCGGCAGAGCCACCCCTTCAGCTGCTGCGCGGCGCGCGATATTGCGTATCTGCACCTGCAGCCACACCACCGGCAGCCAGCAACAGCCAACCAGCACGTACAACGCCAGCGCCCGGTGGATCCATGCCACTGTCCATGGGTAGCCCAGCTGCCGGATCAGCAGGAATCCGGTCACCGGCTGCAGCACCACCGCGGTGGCCGTGAACAGGAAATCCGCGCGCACCACGTCGGCTGCGACCGCGGCGATCACCCGCGCATCGCGCGTGCGATGCGCCCGCCACATGAAGTACGCAATGCCGGCGCCGGTGCCCAGCAACACCGTGGAAATCAAAATATGCAGCCATTTCAGAATCAGGTAGGTCACGCCTGCACCTCCTCGATCCGTGTGCGCATCTTCCACGTGGCAAACAGCGGGGCAAATTCCGTGAGCCGCAGCAGGCCAGCGCAGGGCATGGCGCCAGGCGGGGGCGCGCCGCCGGCTGCGATGCGCCGCGCCAGCAGGATTGCCGCCATGCACGGAATCTCCGGACCATCGTTGGCCGGCGTGGTCAGCAGCCAGTTGCGCCGCAGGCGCCTGCCATCCCGTGCAGATCCGGTTACGCTGACGCGCATCCCGCCCCACTCGCCACCTCGCGCATCGAGCCAGCCGGCCATGCCATTCATGGCAACGGCCCAGCGATCCACCGCAAAAGGCAGGCCCACACGCCGCATGGCCGCGAGCAGCCACAGCGCGAAGTGCTCGATGCCGAACTCCAGTGCCGCGTGGAAGCGCGCGCTGCGCAGTTGCGGATAGCGTTGCGGCAGCAGCTCCAGATCAGGCACATCGCACAGGGCTGCCCAGCGGGTCGCGAAAGAAAGGGGCACGCGCTTGAGGTTCATCCAGCCGGTGCGTCGCTGCCAGCGTCCCTGTTCCCACACCCGCACGGGCCGGCCCAGATAGCTGAACACCGCTTCCAGTGTGGCAGTGCCACGCGGTGCCTTCTGCCCAGGCGCGATGCACAGATCGATCTGCTCGGGCTGCAGGTCCGCGCACAGCTCATCGAGCACCGCTGAGGAAAGTGCGGGCAGCGTGCTCGCGCCACTGATCGCGCAGCGACCTGCGCTCCGCGCGAGAGTGTCGTTCGCGGCGCCAAAGTTCGCCACGAAATCACGGCCGTCGGCCAGATCCAGATAGTGGGCACCGGCAGACAGCACGGCGTGCGCCACGCCGTAGTCCTGGCCCTGGAAGGGACCGGCGCAGTGAATGACCAGCCCGGGCTGCAACGCATGCAGGCGCGCGGCAAAGTCCGCTGCCTGCGTGTCCAGAATCGCCGTGGCCACCTGCTCTGCACCCGCACTGGACTGCGCGCGGCGCCCCGCCGGGATGAGCTCCATGTTCTGATCGTGGCACAGCGCCCGCACGATGCGGGCGCCGAAGTTTCCCGCGCCGCCAAGGACAACGATCCGCATCCGGCGTCGCGTATCGGGCGCGGACTACTGACCGTTGGCCGGAGCGGTATCGGCGGGCTGCGCAGTACCGGAATCCTTCGACTTCTTGCCGCCGAGCAGGCCCTTCAGTGCGTTCTGCACCTTGTCTGCCGCCTTGGCCTTCACTTCATCGACCTTGGCTTCGGCCTTCTGCTGCACTTCTTCCTTCTTCTGGTCGACCACTTTCTGCACTTCGGCCTTCACCAGGCCGCCCAGGTCGGGGCGGATCTTCGGCGCGGTGAAGGTGCCGGTGATCTTCACCGGTATCGCGGCTTTTTCCAGCGCAGCGATGTCGGCATCGGCACCCGGCGGCGCCTTCAGTACTGCTGCCGTCACGCTGTAATCAAGCTCCGTGGAAACCAGATTCACGATGCCCGAGCCGGTGATGCGCAGCAGCTGCGAGGCGATGGTCAGGTCCTTGTTGGTGGCAACGCCGTTGACCACGTCTGCCGTGGCCTTTAATGTGTCGAAGGTCGTGCGCTTGTTGTTCGTTGCTCCCGACAGCGCTCGGTTCTTGAGCAGCGACTGTGCCTCGCCGATCGCGTACCACACGTCGAAGCCTTCGACCGAGCCATCCTGCAGGTTGAGGCCGGCCGTGCCGGTCAGCGTCTTGACCAGCGCATTGCTGTTGGTGCCGCTGGCGGCGAATTTCATGTCCACATTGCCCTTGCCCGACAGCAGGTGGCTGTCGGAGTAGTCCTTCATCAAGGCGGCGATGTCGATGCCCGCCATGTGCTCGTCCATCGTCAGGCGCGGCACGGCGGTGCGCATGTCGATGCCGATGTCGCCGTTGTAGTGGCCACCATAGAGGTCCGCCTGCAGCGGCGCGAAGCGTGCCACCGCGCCACCGATGTTGATGCCGGCGGAAAGGTTCGACAGATGCGCGCCACCAACCTTGATCGCCCCGACATTGAACGAACCGCGTGCGCGCAACGGCTTCAGCAGTTCCACCGGCAACTCGATGGGCTCGGCATCGGCGACCGGCTCCTCCGGCGGAGGCTGGTAACGATCCAGGTCGATCTGGTCGAGAGCGAGCGCGAACTCCATGCCCGAATCGTTCGTGTCATAGGAGAAGCGCCCGGTCAGCTGCGAGTCATCGAGCTTCATCACAAGCTCGGTGAGCTTCGCCACACCGCCCTGCCACGAGTAGGCGCCCTGCGCCGCAAACTTGTTGAGTACATCGCCGTCGCGGGTGACCGGCGCCGCCATGCCGAACTGCGTCATCACCTTGCGCAGCGCCATCTCGGCGAGCTGAAAACGCCCGGTGAGTGACGGCGCATCGATCAGCTTCTGGCCGGCCACTTCGCCGCTGAGTTTCGCGCCACCTACTGCGGCGGTGAAGCTGGTCTTGCCGAGCGTCTGCCCGGCGAGGTCCAGGTCGGCGGCCGGCGTCGCGAATTCCCAATCCAGCACCTGCGGTGCACCGGCCGGCTGCACGCTGCCATTGAGCTTGAAGTCCTTGAACTGGTAGCGCTGCTTGTCCAGATCGAGCGCCAGAACACCTTCAAGGGCCAGTGGCAGGGGCTTCTCGCCTGGCGCGGTGACGAGATCGGTGCTGAACGACAGCGGAAATGCCTTGCCCGGCGCGATGTGACCGATCTGGATCTGCACGTGATCGGCCACCATGTCCTGGAATGCGATGCGGCTGTTGGTGATGGCAATGCCAGCCAGATCGAATTGCGGCGCAGGGCCGCTGGTGGCCGCCTGCTGCTCAGCCGGTGCCGTGCTGCCCCACTCTTCCCAGTTGCCCTTGCCGTTCGCGTCCTGCTTGAGCTTCAGGTCGAGGCCATCGATCTCGATGCGACCGATCTCCAGCTGCTTCTTCAGCAGCGGCATCAGCTTCACCGACAGCTTGGCGCGCTGGAGCGTCAGAAACGGCTCGGTTCCGAAACCAGCCGGATTGCCCAGGCTGGCTTCACCGGTCTCGATCGCGATCCACGGGAACACCGACAGGCTGAGCTTGCCGGGCAGCGACAGCTGGCGCCCGGTGGCCTGCTGCACAGCCGCAGCGATGCGGTCCTTGTGATCGTTGGGGTCGAAGAACAGGTAGATCGCTACCAGCGTTCCGGCCAGCACGACCACCAGCGCACCGATGACAATGCCGAAGATTTTCAGTACGCGCATGGGAGGCTCCTCGGGACGTGAGCGGCGCATTTTAACGTAAAGCACAGGTCATTCCCGCGTCCGACAGTTGCGCCACGCCACTCGTTGGGCCATCGTCTCCGGGATAAGCAGAAATGGCCCCACGGAACCACGGGGAGGTCTCATGCGACACCGGATGTGCAAACTGGCCATGGCCATGACGGCCATTGCAGCCATGGCGGCCAGCGCGGCGGAAAAGCCGCTGGTTGGCCCGGCCCCCGATTGGGTCCAACCCGCCGCGGCCGAACCTCCAACTGCGACCACCACGGACGCAGCATTGCTGATCCTGTTCAATGACCAGCAGGTACGCCTGACGCCCGATGCAGTCGAGCAATACAGCGATACCCGCATTCGCATCCAGACTCCGCAGGGCCTGCAGGCGATGGGGACCATCGCACTGTCGTGGCAGCCCGACAATGACGTCATCACTGTGCATCGCCTGACCGTCAGGCGCGATGCCAATGTGCGAAACCTGCTGGGGAACGGAGGAGATTTCACGGTACTTCGGCGGGAAGACATGCTGGAACAGGCAACGCTCACCGGCGCGTTGACTGCCATCCTGCAGCCTTCAGACCTGCAGGTAGGCGATATCGTGGAGTTCGCGTATACGCAGCGTCACGCGGATCCGGTGGTGCCGGACAAGCCGAGCCTGCAGTACGCATGGCTCAATACGCCGATCCAGACGGTACGTTTTCGGGCTGAGTGGCCGAAGAAGATGGCCGTTCGCTGGCAGGTCCAGGACTTCAAACCGGCTGTGCAGGAAACTTCAAGCGGCTCGAACCAGAGCATCGCCTTCACATTGGAGAACCCGCCGCCGCTGCTTCAGCCAACCGGCGCGCCGGCGCGCTTCACCGCCCTGCGCCGCCTCCAATTGACAGCCTTCCAGTCCTGGGCCGAAGTATCAAGGCGCCTGGCGCCGCTGTACGCCGATGCTTCGAAGCTTGCTGGCAATTCGCCACTGCGTGGCGAACTCGAGCGAATTCGTGCCGCTGGTTCGGAGCCGAAGGAGCGTGCAGCGGCGGCGCTGAAGCTGGTGCAGGAAAACGTGCGCTACGTACTGCTCGCCATGAACGATGGTGCGCTCGTGCCGGCCAACGCCGACGAGACGTGGCAACGCCGGTACGGCGACTGCAAGGCCAAGACCGCGCTCCTGCTGGCACTGCTGCGTGAGCTCGGTATCGAAGCCGAACCGGTGGCCGTAAATACCGTGATCGGCGAAGGCACTGACCGCATGTTGCCCGGAATCAGTGCCTTCGATCACGTGCTGGTGCGCGCTCAAATCGGCGGCAAGGCCTATTGGCTGGACGGCACACGCCCCGGCGACCGCAATCTGGACCAGCTGCAGATTCCAGCCTTCGGATGGGGTCTGCCGCTCACCGCGCGAGGCAGCGAGCTGATCCGCATCCAGCCTGAGGTACTCAAGGAACCCCAGTACGTGCAGGAGATCAGCATCGATGCCACAAGTGGCGTCGATGATCCCGTCCCCTTCAAAGGCAACATCGTGTTCCGCGGTGACACGGCAATGAGCCTGAAGCTGTCGCAGGACAACCTGGCGGCCACTCAACGCGATCAGGGACTGCGCAATTTCTGGCGCTCCCGCTTCGACGACTTGCAGCTAGCCAGCGTGGGGTCGTCTTTCGATGAGGCCACTGGCGCATTGACCTGGACGGCCACGGGCACATTGAAAATGGAATGGAGTGAGGGCGGGTATTTCGAACTCGACGACATGCAACTGGGCTACAAGGCCGACTTCTCACGGGCCGAGGGAGCCGACACAGAGGCGCCGTATGCCATTGCCTTTCCCGACTACGCGCTCTACCGGGCGACGGTGAAGCTGCCATCGGGCGCTCGATTCACTGTTTCGGGTGAAGACATCAACCAGACGCTCGCCGGCAGGGAATACCGGCGCAATGCGCGCATCGTGAATGGTGAGTTCACGGCAGAGGCATCGTCGCGTTCACTGGTGGCCGAGATTTCGGCGAAGGAGGCCCATGCCGCGGAAGCCGGCCTGCGCGAGATGTACAAGAATCGCCTGTTCATCCTGAAATCCCGCCAGCTGCCATCCGCCGCAGATCTGCAGTCGCAGGCGGGCAAGCCGCTCGCAACGGCGAACGAATACGTCCAACGGGGCCTGGACATGGTTGATCGCGCCATGTTCGAGCCCGCATTGGCGGAGTTCAGCGCCGCCATCAAGCTGGAGCCTGACAACACCTTCGGCTGGTCCAACCGAGGCAACGCCTATTTCAACCTCAAGCGCTTCAGGGAAGCACGCTCCGACCTGCTCAGAGCGCTCGAACTGGATCCCGACGATGCCTACTCGCTCGGCGTACTCGGAGCAGTGGCCCTGCGTGAAGGCAAGTCGGCTGAGGCCATTGATCTGCTTACGAAATCCCTGGCGCTTCGGGATGACGACGAATGGAGCCTTGGCGAACGCGCAGACGCCTACCTCGCGGCAGGGGATGCATCTCGCGCGGCACAAGACCTGGTTGCCATTTCGCGCCTGAACGCAACCTCTTTCATTCACTTTGCGACCAGGGCCAATCAACTGGTCAATCAGCACCGAATGGATGATGTGCGGATACTCGCCAGGATTGCACTTGACGAGCATGCCGGCCCAGGCGAAGGCGCCTTGATCGCATCTCAGATCTACACGGTGGCGGGCGACGATGCCGCGGCTCGCGATACCCTGAATGAGGGCATTCTCAGAGCGCCTGCCGCCGAGCTATACATGGCGCTCTCCGAGAAGGAGACAAGCCCCGAAAAGATACTCGCCGCGCTTCAGAAGGCGGTCGAACTGAATCCGCAGTTTGTGCCCGCCCTCAAGAAGCTGATTGCCATACAGATGGCGATGATGAAATTTGATGAGGCACATGGCACCGCCAACCGTCTGGAGGCAGTCGCAGGGCAGGCGTTTGACGCACGTGTGGCACGAGCGGTGCTGTTCGCCGAGTCGGGCGCCTCGGAACAAGCGCGGGAGTCCTTTGCATCTGGACGTTCTATCGCCACGAAAGAGGACCAATTCCTTCAGCTGTGCTGGGCAGAGGTTGGCGCTGGCTTGCTGCCGGACGCACTTCTGGACTGCGACTCGGCACTCGCTACGAGCCCTAATTGCCTGGCTTGCCTGGAGTTCAAAGGCATCGTGTTTCTGAGGATGGGCCGCAATGAAGAGGCCGAGTCTGTTTTCAACAAGGCACTGGCATTGAATCCTCAAGACCCCTATTCGCTGTACGGTCGTGGAATCGCCGAACAGCGACTGGCAAGGGAGGAAGAAGGCAGGACTGACATCGCTACGGCGCTCAGCATCGATCGGAGCGTGGAGTCGCGGTTTGAGGGGTTTGGCCTGAAGCGCTGACTTTCCGGACGCGGTAATCTTGGAGGCCATTCAGACCAATCGACCTCCACTTGTCTCACCCCTCTTCCTCCGACGTCTTCCGCCACCGCAATTTCCTGTTCTATTTCGGTGGGCGGCTGTTCTCGAATTTTTCGCGGCAGATCGTCGCGGTGGCGGTGGGCTGGCAGGTTTATGAACTGACCAGCAGCGCCTTCCATCTCGGCATGGTGGGTCTGGTGCAGTTCCTGCCGGCGGTGCTGCTCGCGTTGCATGGCGGGCATGTCGCGGACATCCACGAGCGCAAGCGCATCGTGCAGCTGTGCCAGTGGGTCGAAGCCTTCGCCGCGGCCTGCCTCGCGTGGCGCAGCTTCAATGGCTCGATCACGGTGTTCGACATCTACGCGGCATCGGCCGTCTTTGGTGCAGCCGGTGCCTACGAGCGCCCCGCCGGTGCGGCCATGCTGCCAAGCCTGGTGCCGACAAGTCTGTTGCAACAGGCCACCGCGGTTTCCACCGGCGCCTTCCAGCTCGCGACCATCGGCGGACCGGCCATCGGCGGATTCGTGTTCGCGCTGTCTGCCGGCGCGACCTATGCGCTGGTCGCCGCGTTCTGGCTGCTGGCCGGCTTCTTCAATGGCACGCTGCCGATGCAGCACAGAATCGCGGCGCGTGCCGGGACCACATTGCGCACGCTGTTCGCCGGCGTGCATTTCGTGCGCAGCAATCCCAACGTGCTGGGCACCATTTCGCTGGATCTGTTCGCCGTGCTGCTGGGCGGCGCCACCGCATTGCTGCCGATATTCGCCAAGGACATCCTGCATACCGGCCCGTGGGGCCTGGGCCTGCTGCGCGCCGCGCCCGGAGCCGGGGCGCTGGTGATCACGGCGATCCTCGCGCACCGGCCATTCACGCGCCGCGTCGGCATGCGCATGTTCCAGTCGGTGATCGTGTTTGGCCTTGCCACCATCGTGTTCGGGCTGTCCACCAACATGTGGCTCACGCTGGTGGCGCTGATCATCATGGGCGCGGTCGATCAGGTCAGCGTGGTGATCCGCGGTTCGCTGGTGCAGCTGTCGACGCCGGACGAAATGCGCGGCCGCGTCAGCGCCATCAACTTCCTGTTCATCAGCGCCTCGAACCAGCTGGGCGAATTCGAAAGCGGTGTTACCGCCGCGTGGTGGGGCGCGGTGCCGGCAACCATTGTCGGCGGCGTGGGCAGCGTGCTGATCGCGCTGCTGTGGATGCGGCTGTTCCCGACACTGCGGGATGTCGAGAGGCTCGGTTAGGGCGCTGCCTTGGCAGGCCCGTCGCCGCTGAACAGCTTGCTGCCATCGGCTGTGGTCATGGTGGCCTGCCCCACATTGGGAGAGTCCGGGTTTCTGGCGCGCCAGCCGCTGACCGACACCAGGGTGCCGACCGGCAGCGAGTCCTTGCGCCAGCCCTGCCGGAACAGGCCATTGGGCGCGCCGCCTTCCACGTGATAGACGAAGGATGTGCCATCGGGTTGCTTCACCTCGACGTACGTGTAGATGTGCGGATTCATCCACATCACCTTCTGTACCGTACCGGTGAAGGTCACAGGCTTGCCCGATTCGAATTCCGCCGCCGTGGAATGATGCGCCAGCGCGCCACCCGTGCCGGGCAGGACGAAGGCCAGCGTCGCGATGCGCAACCACAGCGTGTCAGTCTTCATCATCGTTCTCCGGTGGCTTCCAGGGCTTGATGGCACCACTGAACAGATTGCCGAGATTGTTTTCCTCACAGGAATACTCCATCACGACGTCAGACGCAGGCTTCAGCTTCCAGGTACGCACGTTCATCCAGTCCCGCGTGTAGGCCTTCGGGTCGTGCACGATCACCGTGTGCTCGATGGTGCGCGCGTCCACCAGGCGGAACGTATTGGTGAGTTTCAGCTGCCGGCTGTGCGGATGACCGGCCGTGTCGAGGCGCGTGTAGCCATTGAAGCCGGTGGTCTCGACCACCAGCGTGTCGCCTTCCCAGTGTCCCGTTGACACGCCATTCCACGAGGGCGGTATGTCGTCGGGCCACTTCTGCCCTGCCGTGGGCACCCAGTGGAACCAGGTGTTCTGCTCGAACAGCATGGCGAGCGCAGCGGGGTTCTGCACGAACTGCACGCCATGCGGCGAGTTGATGTTGCGCGACATGCCGAAGGGCAGGCAGCTGCCGGCATAGTCGCCCTCGTTCACCGGGTCGTAGGCCTTCCACCGCGCGAGGCCCCAGTCGGTGTACGGCAGGTCCATGGATCGCGGTGTACCGCCGGCAGCGGATGCCCTGGCATCCGGCAGCGGCGCGCGGCTCAGTTGCAGCGGTTTGCGCGTGAGCGGATCGAGCACCGAGCCGGCACGCGCCATGTCGGGCACATACGGGTTGGCCCAATGGCCGGAAAGATCGGGTTTGCCATTGGCCATCTGCGGAATGGTGGTGTCGGGCGTTGCCGCCCATGCAGTCATCAGGCTGCACTGCAGGGCCGCGACACAGATGAGCCTGACCGGTCTCGGCATCACTGGCCAGCGGCTATCCGCTCAATCTCGGCATGCACGCTTGCCAGCCTGGCCGCATGCCCCGCCTCGAACTGGTCGCGCAGCGCCTGCGCCTGCTGCGTGGTCAGCTGCGATGCCGCAATCCTGAGAACGCGCAAGTTGGTTTCGTTCTGGCGATTGATGGTCTCCTCCCGCAGCCGGGCCGCAGCCATCGGATCCAGCGGCACGTTCCTCGCCTGGATTTCGAGTGTTTCCCCGGTTTCGCGCCGCAATTCGCTGCGCATCGCGGTATCCAGGGCCTGCAGCTGCTCGGTCGTCAGGGTCAGTCCTGCCACGGCCAGCCGGTCCTTCCAGGCCAGCACGCGCGACGTCGCGGTCTGGTCCGACTGGTACATCATTTCGGCGCGTACCGACTCTTCGCTGCGCGGGACGGTCCGGTGGAGCACGGGCTCAGGTGCACCTGCCTGTGGAGCTTCGGCCGGGGACAATGCCGGCGCCGGAGCGGGGGCCACGGTCGAAACAACGGGAATCGCCTGCGCGACTGCGGCGGGTTGCAACGCCTCCCTGTCCGGTTCGGGCCGCGCAGCGCCGGCGATGGATGCCTTCAGTTGCTTCATTTCGTCCCGCATCTCGGCAAGCTGTTGCCGGTTCTCCCGCAGTTCGAACCACAAGGTTCCCGACACGACGCCCATGAAGATGACGAGCCCCGCACTGACTGGCAGCAGATTCCGCATGGTTCGATTCCCTCCCTGGAAGTGGTCTCATCCGGCCAGCAAAGATTAGGCCTCATCGACTCGGGTGAACAGGGTTTGCAACGCGCCGCGGCATTCCGGGGATCGGGCCACCCCCGTCCACCTCGTGGTGAAAACAAGCCCCGGTTAGGGCATAGAATCGGGCCCTTCTCCGATTCCAATCAAAAAGGGGCCAGCCATGTGCGACCAGGATTACGCGAATGCTTTGCTGCCGGGCGCGCTGTCGCGCCGCGAGTTCGGCAAGATCGGTCTGGGCGTGGGGTTCGCCGCGCTGCTGCCGCGCGGCGCCAACGCCGCGGAAGTTACGGAATCCGAAGTGAGCATCAAGACGCCCGATGGCAACTGCGATGCGCACTTCGTGCACCCAACGACGGGTGCCCATGCAGCGGTGCTGGTGTGGCCGGACATCTTCGGCCTGCGCCCTGCCTTCGAGACCATGGGCAAGCGCCTGGCCGAAGAAGGCTATGCGGTGCTGACGGTGAACCCGTTCTATCGCGAGAAGAAGGCCCCCACTTCGGAAGGGACCACCTTCAACCAGAGCATGATGCAGATGATGAATGCGCTGACCGCCGATGGTGAGGCGCGCGATGCGAAGGCCTTCATTGCCTGGCTCGACGCGCAAAAGGCGGTCGACACGAAGAAGAAGGTGGGAACCACCGGCTACTGCATGGGCGGCCCCATCGTGCTGCGCACCGCGGGTGCGGTGCCCGCACGCGTGGGCGCTGCGGCCACCTTCCATGGCGCCAGCCTGACCACCGACAAGGCGGACAGCCCGCACCTGCAGATCGCGAAGACGAAAGCGAGCTATCTGATCTGCATCGCCGACAGCGACGACCAGAAGGATCCGGCTTCGAAGGACATCCTGAACAAGACTTTCACGGACGCGAAGCTCACGCACGAGGTCGAGGTCTACAAGGGCGCGCAGCATGGCTGGTGCGCCATCGACACGCAGGCCTATAACAAGGAGCTGGCCGAGAAGGCCTGGGCGCGTCAGCTGGCTCTGTTCAAGAAGGCACTGGCGTAAAGCGCGCGCTACCTGGCGCGGCTCCACGTCAGCCAGAGGCCACCCCAACCGACGGTTCCCGAACCGTCGGTCTTGCTGGCACCAGCCGAGATGTCCACGCCGAGGTGACTCCTCGGCGTCAGGCTCAGCGTAAGCCCGGCGCCGCGCGTGTCATCGCCAGTCAGCGCATCGCGCTGCCACTGCAGGTCGGCCGTCAGTGAAGTGCGCGAGGTGCGCGCAAACTGCCGACCCAGCGTGAACGAAAGCTCCCGGTCCGGCGCACTGGCGGCGCGGGTGGCCACTGATCCGACCAGATCCTGCACCCGGGGAAAGCGGTCGGTGTTGCCGTCGGTGAGTACCGCGCGCACGCGATCCGCGCTCTGGCCGTAGTCGTAGGCGAGGAAGCGCACGCCGGAGGTCCACACCTGGCCGAAGTACGTGACGCTGCCGCCAAAGCCGGTGCCGGTGAAGTCGATGTTCCGCTGGCGCTCGGTGAGCAAAGTGGTGGTGTACGTGACCCGCATGTCGCGATGTGTGACCAGCGCCGAAAGGGCAAGGCCATCCAGGTTCAGCCAGCCCAGCTCGCCGCTGACCACCGTGGAGCGCAGGTCACCCGAATCCTTCCAGCGATCCACCGATGCATTGGCAAAGAACGCGTCGTAGTCGAGACCCACCGAAGCACCCAGCGTGGTTCCGGAGAACTTGTCCTGCTCGACCTTTGCCTCGCTGTGGCCAATGCTGGCGCCGAGGGTCAGCACCTGTGAAGGTGAATAACGGACCTTCAGGCTGGCAGACCGGCCATCGTCACTGTCGCCGAGGGCTCCCACTGTGAGGGAATCTGCCCAGGCCGGCGCCGCCAGCATCACTCCGAATACCAGGCCAATAACGTTTCTCGACATCGCTAACCCACTCCCCCGGGCATTCCCGGTCTCAACGGACAGCCGGGCGGGCGCGTTGACAACCCCCGGCGCGGGGCCAATATGTCACGAACTGACGGCCGGCTGGAACCTTGCGACCCATAGGTCAACCAGAGCGCCCGGCGCGCGTTATGGGTACCGTGACACCGAGTTATTGCGAAGGCCTTGCATTGTCGGCACCGAAGGATGAGACCCGGCGCGAGCTGAATCGCTTTCTCGCCGACGTGGAACGCAAGGCATACCGGATGGCGCGCATCGCGCTGCGCCACGACGACGACGCGCTTGATGCCGTGCAGGACGCCATGTTGCAGCTGGCGCGGCGCTATGCCGCCCGCCCCAGCGCGGAATGGCGCCCGCTGTTCTACCGGATCCTGGAGAACCGGATCCGGGATCTGCAGCGGCGCCGCATGGTGCGCGGCAAGGTGATGGCCCTGCTGCCCTGGCGCCGTGACGAGGACGGTGAGGCACGAGATCCGGTCGCCGAGGCGCCCGACCACGGGCCGGGGCCGGCGGATCAGGTCGAGGGCCAGAACGTGATGGCGGCGCTGGAGGCCGCGCTTGCGAAGTTGCCGGGCCGGCAGCGCGAGGCCTTCCTGCTCAGGAGCATGGAAGGACTGGACGTGGCCGCGACCGCGGCGGCCATGGGTTGCAGCGACGGCAGCGTGAAGACACATTACTTCCGCGCGGTGCAGGCACTGAAGGCTCAACTGGGTGAGTTCTGGACATGAATACCGATCACGAACCAGGCGAATTCGAACGGCGCACCGCAGCCCTGCTGCGTGACAGTGCCGAAAATCTCGATGGCGCGACCCGCGCGCGGCTGACCCGTGCCCGCGCCGCGGCGCTCGAACCCGCGAACCGCGCGCGTTCCTGGCTCGACTTCCGTTATCTCGCTCCAGCGGGCGCGATGGCCGCAGCAGTGCTGGCGACAGTGCTGATCGTGGGGCCGGGCGAACACGTCGCGCCGGTCAACGACGCCACCAATTCGGCGTTGTTTGACATGGACCTGCTGGCCGATGCCGATGCTTTCGAAATTGCGCAGGAGACCGACCTCGAATTCATCGAATGGGCGGCGGCGCAGGGTGAACTGGATGGAGCAGGCGGCTGAACATGCGTCGTGCCTGCATCGCCGCAATGCTGGCGGGCCTGGCCGCAGGTGCGGTGCAGGCCGCCGAACCAAAGCCGGCTCCGAAGGCTGCAAAGGATGTGGAACCGGTCGATGTGGAGTTCCTGGAGTTCCTCGGCTCGCTGGACACGGAAGACGAAGACTGGCAGGAGTTTCTGGAGAGTCGGCCGATCAACGATGCTGCGGGCAAGCAGGCAGGAGGCAAGACGCCACCGCCGAAGCCTGACCCGAAGCAGGACAAGGTGAAGAAGCCATGAAAGCGTTCATCGTCATCGGATTGCTGGCACTGGGTGGCAACGCCATCGCGGCCCAGCCGGGCACGCCGCTGGCGAGCGCGCGAGCCGATGTCAGCTGGTCGAATCTCTCGCCCGGACAGCAGCAGCTGCTGGAACAGTTCGAGTCGAACTGGGATCAGTTGCCGCCGCAGCGTCGCCTGACCCTGGCACGCGGCGCACAGCGCTGGCTGGCGATGAACCGCGACGAGCGCACGGCGGCACGTGGTCGCTACAACAAGTGGCGCGAGCTGTCCGAGGAGCGTCGCAACCTGATTCGCGAGCGCTACAGCGACTTCCAGAATCTCTCGCCGGAAGAGCAGCAGCGCCTCCGCCGCGACTACCAGGAATTTCGCCGCCTGTCGGTGAGGCGGCGTGCAGAGCTGCGCCGCGAGTGGCAGCAGAAGACCCAGCAGGAGCGCCAGCAGATGCTGCGCGACGTGCGCGAACGGCGCGCCCAGCGCCGCGATCGCAACTGACCCCGCCAGCGCAGCGCCTTGCCGAGCGCGGCCTTGATCACCGGCTGCCAGAGTCAGTATCCGCAGGAATTGCGACACGGAACCTTCTCTTTCTGCTTGTGGGTGTGCGCTCGCATGGTACTCTGCGCCCCGACTTGCCGGATCGCGACCGGTCTCTTCATTGACCGGAATCTGAGATCGCGAATCAGGCTCCCCATACAAAGGTAATCATGAATTTTTCCGATCTCGGGCTCAAACCCGAGCTGGTGACTGCTGTCACCGAGAAAGGCTATTCCATTCCCACACCCATTCAGCTGGCTGCCATTCCGGCCGTGCTCGCCGGCCGCGACGTACTCGCGGGCGCGCAGACCGGCACCGGCAAGACCGCCGGTTTCGTGCTGCCCATTCTGCAACAGCTGGGCTCAGCGCAAGGCACGGCACCCCGCGCGCTGATCCTGACGCCCACCCGCGAATTGGCCGCGCAGGTGGCCGAAAGCGTACGCCACTACGGCAAGCACACCAGGCTGCGCTCGCTGGAGATCTTCGGCGGCGTATCCGAACGGCCGCAGATCGCGGCGCTGCGCCATGGCTGCGACATCCTGATCGCAACGCCGGGCCGCCTGCTCGATCTGGCCAACCAGAAGTTCGTGTCGCTGGCCGAGGTGCAGGTGTTCGTGCTCGACGAAGCCGATCGCATGCTCGACATGGGTTTCATCCACGACATCAAGCGCGTGCGCGCGTTGCTGCCACCGGTGCGGCAGAACCTGTTGTTCTCGGCCACCTATTCGGCCGACATCCGCAAGCTGGCGCAGAACCTGCTGCGCAACCCGCTCTCCGTCGAAGTGGCGCCGCCGAACCGCACCGCCGACAAGGTGGAGCAGGTCAGCTACCGGCTGCCCAAGGAACACAAGCGCCACCTGCTGGCGCATCTGATCAACGAGGGCAATTGGCACCAGGTGCTGGTGTTCACGCGCACCAAGCACGGCGCCAACCGCCTCGCCGAACAGCTGGACCGGGCCGGCATTCCGTCGCTGCCAATCCATGGCAACAAGAGCCAGAACGCGCGCGTGCGCGCGCTGGCCGATTTCAAGGACAACAAGATCGTGGCACTGGTCGCGACCGAGGTCGCCGCGCGCGGCCTCGACATCAAGGAGTTGCCCTACGTCGTGAACTACGAACTGCCGAACGTGCCCGAGGACTACGTGCACCGCATCGGCCGCACCGCGCGCGCGGGTTCCACCGGCAAGGCGGTCTCGCTGGTATCGCCGGATGAGGCGCCTTACCTGAAGGACATCATCAAGCTGCTCGGCAAGGACATTCCCGGCCAGCCGTTGCCGGAGTTCAGGATCACCGAACCGCCGCCGCGCCAGCACAGCGCCACGCAGCAGCAAACGCAGCAGCCATCAGCGCAACGGCCGGCAGGCCAGCCGCGCCACCGTCAGCATGGGCGCCCTAATCAGCGCCACTCCGGACGGCAGCAGTCGCAGGGTCGGGCCCGACGCGCGTGAAGAAGATCCTGCCTTCCTTGGTGGCGATGTAGATGCGCAGCCGCCGGAGCAGGTCGGTGCCGATCGACAGCGGCGCCTGGCTGAGGCACTGATCGAAACCAATCGCCCTCGAGTGCCGGTCCGAAGTGGTCGGCACACACGGTGACTTCTTGTCATCGAGGAGCCTGACCTCGATGTCGTTCATCTCCAGACCTTTCGCCGTGAGGCTCATCGAGCGAAAGCCCGGCTGACTTTTTGCCTTGCCTGAATCCTTGCCGAAGAACTTGTTGATCACCTTCTGGCTCATCACCGTGAAGCGGCCCTGCGTATTCAGCGAAGCCTCCACGGCCTTGCCGTCGACCTCCACCGGGAACACCAGCAATCCGGATTGATCGACGTACAGCGGAACCGCAGTGACCTCGCCGCCCCAGTAGGCCTGGCCGCCGTCGCAGGCCGAGGTCTGCTTGAACAGGTTCAGCTTGCCGTGTGCGAGATCAAGCTCCATGTCGGCGGCCAGCGCGATCTGCGAGGACAGCGGCCCCAGCACCGGAAGGCCCCGGTACATCGGCGGCGGCTGGTCGGACGGTGGCAGCACGTACAGGCTCCATCCCGCGAAATTGGTGGCACCAACCAGCATGCTGCCCACGATGGACATCTGTGGAAAGTACCGGCCATTGCCCTGGTTCGACTGGAACTTGCGCTGTTCCTGGAATTCCATTCCCAGCTGCTCGGCCACCTTGCGGTTCACCAGCGAGATGCCGGAGGACATCTGCAGCACCATCCATGTGTCGTGCCCGTTGATCTTGACCGGCAGCAGGACGGCGCCGGCTCCGCCCAGCTGGACATCCACCGACGAGATCAGCTCCAGCTTGCAGGCTGCGCGTGCCGGATCCGGCGCCAGCACGAACGCCAGCATCGCAAGCCAGACCATGCGCGTGAGGATTGTCCTGGCCATGACCACTCCTTAGTCCTTCCAGCTGTTGAGCCTGCATGTTCGCGCTTCGAAGATACCGCAATTACGGCGCGGCAATCTGCCTGACATGCCGGGAAGTGCTGGGCTAGAGTCGGGTCATGAAGAGATTTGCGGGCGCGTTGCTGCTGACGCTTTGGGTGTTGCCGCTGCACGCGGGCGATGCGCCTTCGGGTTGCGCATGGCTTTGCGGAAACTGGATTCTGGACGCTGGACGCAGCGAATCCGCCGCGGCGCCAGTCGATGCGGCCCTGCAGAAGTTCAAGGAACCCAAACCTCGCAGGCCGCCACGACGGTTTCCCGAAGGGCCCGCAGGGGTTGAAGAGCCCGATGACTTTTCCCCACCTCCTCCACCCGAGCCCCCAGGCAAGGCGTCGTTGCGGTCCCAGCTGTTGGGCGAGCTCACGGCATCAGCCTCCCTGGTCGTGGGGCAAGAGGATTCCGCGATCCTGATCCGCGCCGCGGACGGTCAGGAGCGGCGTATCTATCCGGGCAGGCCGCACAGTCTCACCAATGCCGGCGGCACCACCACGATCAAGACCAGCTGGAAGAACAATGAGCTGGTGGTCAGGGAGGACCGTGGCGGCAGGCGCAAATTCACCGAAACTTTCGCTTTGCTGGCTGACGGAGCCCTGCAGATGAGCCGCATTCTGGAACGCCCGGGCCTCAAGGCGCTGCACGTGCGCGCCGTCTATCGCCGCGGCCAGACTGACGGGATAGAATCCGGGGCGCAGGGGCGCACCTCCGTCAGCGCTCCATAGAGGGGGTACCGTGAAATTGCGCCTGCTTTTCCCATCGCTTTGCCTTGCGCTGGTCGCCGGCACAGCCGTTGCCCACCACTCCTTTGCCATGTTCGACCGGGACCATCAGATCCTGCTGTCGGGCACCGTGACCAAGTTCGAGTGGCAGAACCCGCACGTCTATATCCACCTGACGGCAAAGGACGCCAAGGGCAAGACCAGCGACTGGCTCATCGAGTGCGCCAACCCGGGCATCCTCAATCGCGTGGGCTGGAAGTTCAACATCATCAAGGAGAACGACCAGATCACGGTGGTCGCCTCTCCGCTGCGCACGGGCGAGCCCGGTGCGCTGCTGCAGCAGGTCAAGCTGGCCGACGGTCGCATCATGGAAAACGGCGGCCCCGCCGGTCCGCCCAAGATCAGTATCGTGGACGGCAAACCGCTGCCTGGGGCGAAGCCCACCACAACGGATGGATCACCTCCGTGATGCGCCACGTTATTCCTTCAATCGTCGCCATGGCCGCGCTGCTGGGCGTGGTTGCCGGCAGTGGTCATGCGGCCGATGCTGGCAGCGCCGCCTTCGACCCGAAGGATTTCAGCGGCACCTGGGATCGCTACAGCCGTGACCCCCGGGCCCCGAACAACATTCCGGTATCGACCCGCATTCCGGATCCGCCACTGAAGCCCCAGTTCGTTGAGGCCTGGAAGATCGAGCGCAAGAAGTACGCCGACGCCACCGCTGCCGGAGAGCCCATCGCCACCGGTTATACGCACTGCCAGCCGGACGGCATGCCGGCGATGATGATGGCCATGTTTCCGATGGAGGTGCTGCAGACGAAGACGCAGACCACCATCATCCAGGAAGCGTACAACCAGGTGCGGCGCATCTATCTGAACGACACGTTGCCGCCGATCGATGACGCGGAACCCGGTTTCTGGGGCCACTCGGTTGGACACTGGGAAGGCAACGACTTCGTTGTCGAGACCATCGGCATCAAGCCGTACGTGCAGTACATGAACACGCCGCACTCGGCGAACATGCGCATCTACGAGCGCATGCGCCGCATCGATGCCGACCACTTCGAGGACGAGGTGACGGTGACCGATCCCGAATACCTCACCGGCCCGTGGAAATGGACCTGGGTGTATCAGCGCCGGCCGAACTACAAGATGTTCGAGTACGTGTGCGAGGACAACCGCGAATACGCCGATCCGGAAACCGGCGCGGCGCGGCTGCGCATCGACAAGTAGCTACTTCTCGTCCTGGGCTTTCAACGGCTCGGGCATCTTGCCTTCCACCACCGGCACCGGCTTCACCGGCAGGCCGGTGACCGGATTCGGGTAGTGGATGGGCTGCTGGTAGTAGATCGGATACGACTCGTAGCGCAGCGTGGGCGGCGCATCGGGCAGCAATTCCTGGGAAGTACCGGCGGCGGGCCTGGGCCCCTGCGCCCAGCCACGCAGCAGGTCGGCGACAAAAGTCGTGTACAGGTGCAGCGCCTTGATCTTCCAGACGCCGTTCTGCTTCACGTACTCGTTCTCGTAGATGCCGCCGCCGATCTGGGCATCGCCCTGATACTGCCCTTCCATGGCGAACTCGCGCACCCGCGCCCTCGCAGTGAGACCGTTGGCGGCCACATGCACCACGGGCTGGTACTGCAGGTGGTCGAACACTTCACCCTGATGCAGCCCGGCCTTGCCGAACAGTTCCAGCGACTTGCGGATGTGTTCCTTGCCCGCATAGACCCCGCGCTGCGCGATCTCGATGGTGCCGTCATCGGCGAACAGATCGGCCACGTCGTCCCAGGACCAGCGATCCAGGTAGTAGCTGAAGGCATTGTGCAGATACTCGATGGCGCGCGCGTCCTCGAGGCGGGCCAGGCGCGTGGCGAGTTCGTCCAGCGTTGCACTCGCGGGAGGCGGTGGTGTCTTCACTTCCGCGTACACCGGCTTGCCGGTCACCGGGTTTTCGTAGTGTGGCGGGTCCACGAATGCGCCGGGATACATGTCGGCGACCACCGTGGGTGGCCGATCGGGCGGCATGTCCTTCTCGGGCCGCGTGCTGGGCCAGGCGCGCACGCCCCAGCCCTGCTGCAGGTCCGTGTACATCACGAAGTACGCGTGGAGTTTGCTGATCATCCACTTGCCATTGATCTTGCGGTACTCGTTCTCGTACACGGCATCGCCGAACATGCTGGCACCGCCGTAGTCGCCGCCGAAGATCAGCGCCCGCCAGCGACCCTTGGCCTGCGTGCCATCGGGTGACACATGGACAATCGGTTGCATCTGCGTGTGGTCGTAAAGACGGCCATGCACGGGAAAGCCCAGCCAGTTGAGGTACTCGAGCACGCGCTTGCGGCCCACGAATATGCCGCGACCGCCAATCTCCAGCGTGCCGTCCTCGGCAAACAGCTGCGCGATCTCGTTCCAGTTGTTCTTGTCGACGTAGTAGCCGTAGGTGCGCTGCAGGATCTCGATCTCGTGCTCATCCTCGAGCCGGGTAACCATCTGCTGCAGCCGCGCCAGCTCGGCGGCGCTTGCCTTGCCGGTCACGCCGCTGGTGTTCGCCACGGCCGATGCCGATGTCGCAGCATTGCGGACCGGGTGGTCGAAATCCCACGGCGGCAGATGCACCGCGGGCCACGGATCGTAAGTGAAGCTCGACTGCCGGTCAGGTGGCGGCATCTTGCGGTCGGCGACATTGGTCGCTTCCATCTTTCCGGTCCAGCCACCCTTGAACGGCACCGTGAAGGTTTCGTACCAGTGGATGCGGCTGATCTTCCACTTGCCGTCTTCCTTGCGATATTCGTTCTCGTAGGGCCCGGCCTGCCAGCGGCCGTATTCATTGAACTGGCCCAGCAGCACCAGGGCGCGCCAGCGGCCGCGCGCGGTGCGGCCGTCGGGCGCGAGCGTGATTACCGGCTGCAGTTGCGTGTGTTCGCGCAGCTGCTGGGGCCTGAGGCCACGCTCCCCGTAACCGATTGCATACAGCAACCCGCGAATGGATTTCTTGCCCACGTAGATACCCGATACCGCGTACTCGGCCATGGCGTCATCGGTGAGCAGATCCACCACGTTGTCCCAGTCGGAGTGGTCGATGTAGTAGCCGTAGGAGCGCTGCAGGCGTTCGATGTCTTTCAGGTCCAGTGCCGCCTGGGCACGATCCAGCAGCTGGCCAACCGTTGCAGGGGCCGCCATGGCCGCGGTCGACACAACCGCCAGCGCAGCGAGGCCGCAGATTCGCAGCAAGATTGAGCGCATTTTCCCTTACCCCCTGATTCCGGCTTGCCGGTGCCTGCAAAGCTTACGCCAGACCCGTGGGGCCATGACAGCACGGCACCGGACTGTTGCATGTCTGGGAGTACAATAGCGCGGCCCCGCCGCCGTTAACCGCAATTCCCACGTGCGGATCTGGCGATGGCAAGCAGACTGATTGAGTAATGACAAACGTCTGTCGCCGATGGTCATCGGCGCGCTCGGCATCGTCTATGGCGACATCGGCACCAGTCCTCTGTACGCATTCAAGGAATCGCTGAGCGCTGCCGGCGGCCGCGCGGGTCAGGCTGCCGAAATCCTCGGCGTGCTGTCGCTGATCTTCTGGAGCCTGTTGCTGCTCGTCTCGCTGAAGTACGTGCTGCTGCTGCTGCGCGCCGACAACGCCGGCGAAGGCGGCATCCTGTCGCTGGTGGCGCTGGTCCAGCAGAAGGTCGGCGAGACCAGCCGCTGGGCGCGGCGCGCCATCGCCATCGGCGTGCTGGGTACGGCACTGTTCTTCTGCGACGCATTGATCACCCCCGCCATCTCGGTGATCTCGGCAGTGGAAGGACTGGAGCTGCTCGACCACCGCATGCAGCACTTCGTGCTGCCGATTACGGTTGGCATCATCGTTGGCCTGTTCGCCATCCAGCGGCGCGGCACGGAACGCGTCGGGCGGCTGTTCGGGCCGGTCATGCTGGTCTGGTTCGCGGTGCTCGCGATCAGCGGATTGCGCTCGCTGCTGCAGGCGCCTGAAGTGCTGTCTGCGCTCAATCCCGTCCATGGGCTCGCACTGCTGGGAACGCATCCTGTGGTCGCGCTGACCATCCTGGGCGCCGTGTTCCTGTCCGTGACGGGCGGGGAGGCGCTGTATGCGGACATGGGGCATTTCGGGCGCCGCCCGGTGCGTATTGCATGGTTCCTGCTCGTGTGGCCTGCGTTGCTGCTCAATTATTTCGGTCAGGGAGCGCTGCTGCTGCGCTCGACGCAGGCGATCGAACAGCCGTTCTTTTCACTGGTGCCCGCAGGAGCGCTGCCCCTGCTGCTCGTGCTCGCCACGGCCGCCACGGTCATCGCCTCGCAGGCGACGATTTCCGGTGCGTTCTCGGTGGCGCGACAGGCCGTGCAGCTGGATCTGCTGCCGCGCCTGATGATTCTCCAGACCAGCGCCCTCGAACGCGGCCAGATCTATGTGCCCGCCGTGAACCTGCTCATGCTGATTGCCGTACTGATGTTCGTCGTGGGGTTCGGGTCCTCTTCGGCACTGTCCGCTGCCTACGGCGCCGCGGTCGTTGGCACCATGCTGCTGACCACCTGCCTCGGCGCCGTGGTCGCGCGGCTGCACTGGAACTGGTCGCCGTGGCTGGTCGCCGTGGTGTTCGGCGGATTCCTGCTGCTGGACCTGGCTTTCGTTGCAGGCAATGCCACCAAGATTCCCCATGGCGGCTGGGTACCCTTGACCATTGCCGCGGCGATGTACCTGATGTTCACGACCTGGCGCGATGGCCGCGTCAGCCTGCGCGCCGAACTCAACCGCCGCGCAGTCAAACTGGAACGGTTGCCGGAACTGCTGGGCGAGGCGACGCGCGTGCCCGGGACCGCTGTCTTTCTGGTGAGTCATTCCGGGTTCATCCCCACTGCCCTGCTTCGAAACCTGGAACACAACCATGTGTGCCACGAACGCGTGGTAATGCTCAACCTGGAGATCGTGCGCACGCCGCGCTTCGCGGGCCCGCGCGCATGGGTTGAATCCCTGCAACCCGGGGTCTTCATCGTGGGTGCGCGATTCGGCTTCATGGAGACGCCGGACATAACCGAAGCGCTGCGCAGTGCCCGGCAGCGCGGCCTGCGGCACCTAGACGACGACGTGTCGTTCTTCCTGGGATGGCACCTGGTCCGTGCGCGGCCGCGGGGCAATCCGCTGCAGGACCTGAAGTACCGGGTGTTCGCATGGATGCAGCGGCGCAGTGCGCAGGCCGCCGAGTTCTTCCGCATGCCCACGCACGGGGTTATGGTGCTCGCCACCGATATCGAACTGTAGACGCTGCGCCCGGAGCGCTGCCGCTCCACTATCCTGCATGACTTCTTCCCAGCAACTTCACCCCTTCCGCGGCAGTGGCCTCGCCAGGTTGGTCGCGATCCTTCTGGTCACGCTGAACATGCGCGGCGCAATTACCTGCGTGGGTCCGTTGCTCAAGACCATCCAGGGCCAATTCGGTCTCAGCGGTACAGCCGCCGGTCTGCTGACCTCGTTGCCGCTGTTTGCATTCGGACTTCTGTCGCCCTACTCGGCTCCAGTGGCGCGCAGGCTGGGCCTGGAGCGGGCCATCTTTCTGTCTCTGCTGCTGTCGCTCGCCGGCATGGTCATCCGCTATCTGGATGGAACCCTGCCGCTGTACCTGGGCACCGCACTCATCGGTTGTGGCATTGCGTTCAACAACGTGCTGCTGCCCGGCCTGCTGCGAAGGGATTTCCCCGCGCAACTGGCACTGGTCACGGCCCTGTTCACGATGGTGCTGGTCACCTGCGGCGGCCTGGGCTCCGGCATTTCCATTCCACTCGCTGATTGGGGTGGGTGGCGATTCTCGCTGGTCTCGTGGGCGCTACCGGCGCTGCTGGGCCTCGCGGTATGGGCCCCGCAACTGCGCGCACACACCAGCCCGCAGGCTCGAGCGGACTCCCGGCCCGCGATGTGGAACCACTTGCTGGCCTGGCAGGTCAGCCTGTTCATGGCCTGCCAGTCCACGGCGTTCTACGTGATGATCGCCTGGTTCCCCAGCATGATGAATGACCTCGCCGCCATCAGCGCCGCGCGCTCGGGCGCGATCCTGTTCATCTACCAGCTCTTCGTATTGGGCTCGGTCATGCTGACGCCGGTGTTCATTCATCGCATGCGCGACCAGCGCGTGATCGGCGCCACCTTGAGCCTGCTGATCCTGGTGGGCTTCTGCGGGTTGTACGCCGCGCCTGCCCATGCGCTCGGCTGGATGATGGTGATGGGCCTCGGCGCCGGTGGGTCGCTGGTGCTCGCCATCACGCTGTTCAGCCTGCGCGTCAGCACAGCGACCGAAAGCGTGGCCCTGTCGGGCATGGCGCAGGCAATCGGCTACACCATGGCGGCCATCACGCCGATCTTCATCGGCTACCTGCACGACGCAACGGGCCACTGGACAGTGCCGCTGCAGCTGATGATCGTGCTGGCACTGCTGCAGCTGGCCATGGGATACGCTGCCGGCAGACCCTTGCAGATCCGCCGGTAGCGTCCGCCGCTAGAATTCGGCGGTCGTGGTCTCGCCAGCCGCAACGATGACGGGATCCGGGAAGACCGTGAAGTTCAGACCATCGACCGGCTGCATGTTCTCGTCCACGTTCTCGTCAATCGACGCATCGTCGGCATCGCATGTGAACGCAACCGTATAGGTGCCGGCCTCTACATAGCCGATGTGGTAGTCGTATCCGCCAGATCCGTTGAGGGTCGCAGTGGTCGTGACCAGCGGATCCACTTCGGGAGCCGAGTCCTCCGAATCGTCCTCTGGATTGTAGATGTCATCAGGTGCTATCGACGCGCCCTGATACAGGTAGACGCGCGGCAACCCATCCGTACATCCGCTGTTGGCGGCATAGGCCGTCGCATCGATGGTCCCTTCCAGGGTGCCGACCTCCACATTGTTGGTCATGCGCAGCACCGGCTTCATCAGGTACCGCGGGGCCAGACCCGGGGGTGCAATGATGGACTTGTCGAGCACGAAATCGATGGTGAAGTCGCCATGCCCGCCCGCCGGCATCGTGAAGCCCTTGATCAGCTTCACCCCGCTCTGTATCCCGCTCGGGATCTTGAGCCCATGTATGCCAGTGTCATCCTCGACATAGGAACTGTCGGGCGTCGGGTCGATCTTCAGGCGGATCCACTCGTAATCACCGGCTGGTACCGTGGTGTCGTCCAGCAGCACGGCGGCATTTCCGTTCTGCAGCGTCAGCAGGTCATACCCCTTGGCCGGGGAGAAGTCGAAGGTCTGCACCGTGCCATTGACGGGCTTGACCTCCACGCCGGTGAACTGCACCCACACCACCGTCGCACTCGAGATCGGTGCATCCACCAGACCCAGGCTCAGCGTGGACGAAGGCGACAGTGACCCATCTCCACACCCTGCAATGCCAAAGAGCCCCAGCACGCCGAACGCACAGCCGCGGACGGCAATTGTTGATTTCTTCATGATGTCCCTCTTCTCCAATTTCGCCGGGCCCCGAAGTTGTCTCATAAAATGTGGACTGCATCACATGTCGGCGTGTCGCGACATCGCATTTGACTTAGTCAGCGCAAATCGGTGGAGACTCGCATCATCGAGCTTCAGCCGATGCGCGGGCTGTGCCCGCGTCAGGGCTGGCGTTCCGATGGAGGCTGCGGGCCTGCTGCATCCCAGTGTCGCCCGATCTGCTCCTGCTCCTGGGCTTCCGTCAGCGGCTCGCCTGTCATGCGCGATTCGATCGCGGCGCGCAGCGCTTGCGGCATGGAAGAACCCGCCTGCCGGAACGACTCCGGTGTGGACGCGGGTTGGCCACTCTCCAGTACATCCACCATCCAGCGATGGTCGCGACGACATGCAAGACCAGCAGATCCGGATTGCAGCGAGAAGCTGCGGCAATACTCGCCTGCAGAAGTCCGGATGCTGAGGCCAATGCTTGCCTCTGCGCCCACCGGACCTGCCGGCTGGCCAGTCAGTGCATCGGCGAGCGCTCCTGAGGCCATCAGCCCACCGCTGCCCGCAATCAGCGAGCCTCGGCCCACACCACGCTGCAGATTCATCCCAACCAGCAGCCCGATCACCAGCGTGGCGGCCACCGCACCCCACTCGCGCCACGACCAGCGTGAACCCGCGCGCGCGGCGCGGGATTGGCGCACCGCGCGCAACTCGACCACCTGGGCCGATGCGGGCGCAGCCACTGCGTGCAACAAGCGCTCCGGAACCGGTTCGTCCAGGACCGCATCGAATCCGCTTTGCAGCCGAGTCTTGAGGTACTGCTGCCGGGCCAGCATGGCGGCGAGTTCCGGATCGCGCGCGACTGCCGTCTCGACCCGGGCGCGTTGCGCAGCATCCAGCTCTCCATCGACATAGGCAAACAGCATCGCCTCATCAACCGTATCGGCGCTCATGTCGTTTCTCCATCCGGCGACAGCAGTCTGGCGAGTTGCATGCGGGCCCGCGCCAGGCGGCTCGTCAGCGTGCCAATCGGCACTTCCATGACCTCTGCCGCATCCTGGTACGACAGGCCCTCGATCAACACCAGCGATACGGCCAGCCGCTGTTCATCGGCCAGACTCTCCAGTGCGCCCTGCAGTGAAAGCCGCGCCTCCAGCGCTGTCGCCGACTGATCGCCCACATCCGCACCGAATTCCTCACCCGCAAACAGTGCGCGTTCACGGCCATGCGAGCGGCGGTTGTCTATCCATGCGTTCTTCATGATCCCGAACATCCAGCGGCGAGCCGCCACCTCCAGTTGTTCCGCCGTCGCATCCGGCGGTGATGGGCGCCACTGCGCGGCATTGCGCAGTGCGCGCTCGATCGTGTTCTGCGCCAGATCGTCGGCATCCTGCGGATTGCGCGCCAGGGTGCGCGCGAAGCGCCTGAGGCGCGGCAGCAGCGCGGGCAACGCCCGTCGCAGCAATCCGGCAGGGTCGGTCATCCCTTCGGAGGACACGATCCACGCATGGGGTGTACGAACATGCCGGGCATTTTCTTCCACGTCCCCGCAGAAATAAATCGTTGGCCAGCGCCGATGCCGCGGCGCTAAGGTAATTGCATGAAATCGCGCGCCGCATGGCTGGCCGGCATGCTGATCGTCAGGACGAGCCTGGCACAGGTGACCCTGCCCAGGCTGCCCGACCTGCCCGTGCCGCTGCCGGAACCCGGGTCGCTGTTGAGCGATACGGCGTCGGTGGCGAGCGAAGTGGTCCGCAGCTCCACGCGCCTGCGGGCCAATGCGCTGCTGCGGCGCTTTCCGCAACAGATTGACCGTGACCCGCGTGGCGCACCGGTGGTGCGCTCGGTGATCATCGCTTTGTCCCCCGGTCCGCAGGCCTTGCAGCGCGCCGAGGATGCGGGCTACCAGATCCTCAGTGATGCCGATCTGGCGCCCCTGGGCGAACGCGCCGTAACGCTGCTGGCGCCGCGCGACCTGAGCACGCAGCGCGCACTGCAACAGCTGCGGCAGCTTGATCCGGATGGAAGCTACGATTTCGATCACCTGTATGTGGAATCGGCGACGCCAGGTGCTGTACCGATGTCGGCAGCAGCGGGCAGCACGAGCGCACCGGGCCGCACGCACTCGCGTGTGCGCATCGGTCTCATCGACGGCGGAATCGACCTCGCTCATCCAGCATTTGCGTCGCAATTGCCGGAACAGCGTGGCTGCGGCGGAAAGCGCTATCCCGATGCGCATGGCACGGCGGTGGCGTCGCTGCTGGTCGGCAATGCACTACCTGTCTTCAAGGGGGCGGCACCAGGAGCGCCGCTGATCGCCATCGATGTGTACTGCGGACTCGCAGAACCCGGTGGCCGCGTGCGCGACATCATCGCGGCCCTGGCCGAGCTGGCAGGCAGCGATGTCGCCGTGATCAACATCAGCATGGTCGGGCCGGACAACGCCGTGTTGAAGGCGGTGATCAGCAAGGTGCTGGCACGCTCCATCATCGTGGTCGCTGCTGCGGGTAACGACGGACCGCGCGCTGCACCGCTGTATCCAGCCGCCTACCCGGGCGTGGTTGCTGTCACCGGCGTGGACGCCCACGACAAAGTATTGCTCGAGGCATGCAGTGGCAAACACGTGCTGTTCGCCGCGCCGGGTGCCGACATGGTGGCTGCAGAACCTGGCGGCAGATACCAGGTCGTGCGCGGCACCTCCTACGCCGCGCCGCTCGTCGCCGGCCTCATCGCCAGCCATCTTGCAGATGACAGCGCAGCCACGCCGCAGCTGGTTCTGCAGAAGCTGGAAGCTGCCGCGCGCGACAAGGGCAAAAAGGGCCGTGATGTGCGCTACGGCTACGGCGTGGTGGCCAGCGAGCTGCGCACACCACCATCAACGCTGGCAGGCAAGCCCGAAGAATAAGTCAAGGCAGAGAAATCTCTCGCGGCCGGGAAGAAACGCCTGCCCTCATCCGTAGAGCTTCCTGAAGAGGCCATTCAACCTCGAAGGAGAGCTGACATGAACATCAAGTCCAGTGTGATGACAGTGGTTGCCGGCCTGGCGCTTGCCGCGGTGGTGCCTGCCCAGGCCCAGGTCCTGGGAGGCACGCTTGGCGGCGCAGGCAACGTGGTGCTGGGCGGCGGCGGCATCGCAGGCGATGCAAGCGGCGGCGGCATGCTCAACAGTGATCTGCGCGATCGCGTGCAGGCCGCGCGTGAGCGCGCGCAGTCGACCGCCGAGTCGACGGCCGAGCGCGGTCACGACGTCGCAGCAGGCGGCAAGGCGACTGCCGAGAGCGGCGTACAGAAGGCCCGTGCCGGTGCGCGCAGCGCTGCGCAGAAACCGGCCAAGGCGTCGGGCTCGGCCGCTTCTTCCACTTCGGTGGAAAAGCACGCCGCGAAGCGCACCGTGAAGGCGGACAGCACGTCGGCCACGGACTTCTCGGCCGATCGCAGCGGCCTTGTTCTCGGCGGGTCACAGGCCAGCAGCGCCTCGATGACGCGCGACGAACCGGCGCCGAGCGAGCCGGAGCCCGCTCAGGAATAGGCCACCCTTCGGGCACACGCAGAATGCCGGGCGGCGCCCTCTCATGGGCCCGCCCGGCACCTTTTCCACCCATGTCCTTGATTTGACATATCTATGGCCGAATCCGGTCACTTCCGGCCCGGATTCGGGTGGCATCCGGGGGGGTGCATCGCGTATCCTTGCGCGCTTTTTACAGCCCCGTATCCCCCTCTTTTGACACGGAATTTCAGGTAATGGCCCGTACTACTCCGCTAGCCGACATCCGCAACTTCGGCATCATCGCCCACGTTGACGCCGGCAAGACCACCACGACCGAGCGCATCCTGTATTACACGGGACGCAAACACACCATCGTGGACGTGCATGACACGAAGGACCTGAAGTCCTCCACGACCACCGACTATCTGGAACAGGAACAGAAGCGCGGCATCACCATCCAGTCGGCTGCCGTGTCGGCGTTCTGGCGCGGCAAGAAACTCAACATCATCGACACGCCCGGGCACGTGGACTTCACCATCGAGGTGAATCGCAGTTTGCGTGTGCTGGACGGCGCAGTGGTGGTGTTCGACGGCGTGGCCGGCGTGGAACCGCAGTCGGAGACCAACTGGCGCCTGGCGGACAACTACAAGGTGCCGCGCCTGTGCTACGTGAACAAGATGGACCGCAGTGGCGCGGGCTTCCTGCGCTGCGTGGACATGATCAAGAAGCGCCTCGGCTCCCGCCCCCTGGTGGCGCACCTGCCGATCGGCTCCGAAGACAATTTCAAGGGCATGGTCGACCTGGTCGCCAACAAGGCCTACACCTGGGACTCGGATGACCGCGACGCCAAGTGGGAAATCCACGAATTGACGGGCAATCTCGCCGACAAGTTCGGCATCACCGTGCCCAGCGACCGCGCCATTCTCGACTCCGTGGCCAGGTACCGTACCGAACTCGTGGATACCTGCCTCGAGATGGATGACGCGGCGATGGAAGCCTACCTGGAAGGCAACGAGCCCTCTTTCGAGACGCTGATCAAGTGCATCCGCAAGGGCACGATTACCGGTGCGTTCAATCCCGTGCTGTGCGGCTCGTCGTACAAGAACAAGGGAGTTCAACAGATGCTCGACGCTGTCGTCGACTTCCTCCCTGCACCGACGGATGTCGAAGCCATCGCCACCGTGGACCAGGACGGCAATCCCGTCGGCCACCGCAAGACCTCGGACGACGAGCCCTTCGCGGCACTGGCGTTCAAGGTGATCAACGATGCCTACGGCGCGCTGACCTTCGTGCGCGTGTACTCCGGCGTGCTTACCAAGGGCGCCTCGGTGCAGAACACCACGCGAGGCAAGCGCGAAAAGATTGGCCGCATGGTGGAAATGTTCGCCAAGGAAGCCAATGCGATCGAAGAAGCCCGCGCCGGCGACATCATTGCACTGGTCTCGCTCTCCGAGACTGACACCGGCGACACGCTGTGCGATTCGAACCACCCGGTGGTGCTGGAGCGCATGCGCTTCCCGGACCCCGTGATCAGCGTTTCGGTGAAGCCGAAGAACAAGGCCGAGCTCGAGAAGTTCGGCGCCTCGCTGGGCAAGATGGTGCGCGCCGATCCTTCATTGAAGCTCGAGACGGACCGCGAGACAGGCGAAACGATTCTGCGCGGCATGGGCGAGCTGCATCTGGACGTGACGCTGGACCGCATGCGCACCGAGTTCAACGTGGAAGGCGTGATGGGCCAGCCGCAGGTGGCCTACCGCGAGACCTTCACCAAGCCGGTCCAGGAAAACTACATCCACAAGAAGCAGACCGGCGGTTCGGGCCAGTTCGCCGAGGTGTGGATCAAGTTCGAGCCGCTGGAGCGCGGCAAGGGCTTCATCTTCGAAGACAAGACCGTCGGCGGCTCGGTACCGAGGGAATTCGTGCCTTCGGTCGAGAAGGGCCTGCGTGTGCAGCTTGAGGATGGCGTGCTCGCCCGCTTCCCCACCGTGGACTTCAAGGCCACGCTGGTGGACGGCAGCTACCACGACGTCGACTCCAACGCGATGACCTTCGAAATCGCGGCCAAGGCCGCGTTCCGCGAAGGCATCCGCAAGGCCAACCCGATCCTGCTTGAGCCGGTGATGAAGGTGGAAGTCGTGACCCCGAATGACTACCTGGGCGACGTGATCGGCGACCTGAATCGCCGCCGCGGCCAGATCCAGGAGCAGCTCGAACGCGGTACCAACATCGCGGTGGTGGCCGCGGTGCCGCTGTCGGAGATGTTCGGCTACATCGGCAACCTGCGCGCGATGAGCTCGGGCCGCGCCAGCTACACGATGGAGTTCTCGCACTACGACCCGGTGCCGAAGAACGTGGCCGACGCGGTCATCGCCGAGGCGACCAAGGCCAAGGCCGCCGGCAACGGCTAGCGGGCGTCGAAGGCGCGCGCTGCTTCGAGCACGCGCCTGGTCTGTTCCTCGGGGGACGGCTCTTCGGATCCGCCCCCTTTTTCATTGCGGAACAATGGCCAGACTTTCACGGCCAGTACCGCCACCGCGGCGGCTGACTCAGCCCTGATGCCCGGCGGAAACAGTGCCCCGTGCTCGCGAATGAAGCAGGCTGCGCGGCGCAGTGCCTCACTCTGTCGCATCTCCTCCTCGGTGGAAAAATCGAAACGCCACTCAAGGACACGTTCCTCAATCACCGGGCGGTGGCCATCCGGCAGGAGACCTGTCGCCGCGTAGATCCTGCAGTCGTAGTCCCGACAGGTCTGCGGGCGGTCCGCGTAGATGGTGCAACGCCCTGCTTCCAGCATCGGGCATGTACCGTCGTCACGATAGCCCATGTATGCCAGGCCGCCGTCTACCGGCAGGCGCAGATGGCGGTCGGGAACAGCCGACAGCGCCGCCTTGTCTACCGGGCGCAAGGCAATGGCATAGAAGGAGACGCAGCAGCCCACACATCCGTCGCAGGGTACGTCGGCAGTCTGTTCACCCTTCAGCACGGCCCGCATGGCAGAGAGCCAGCTACCGAAGGACCCGGCCGGCCGGACATGTGATTGCGCACGCATGACACAAGCATGACAGGGGTTGCCGGGCAAAAAGAAGGCGCCGATTCGTCGTCGTGCGGATCGGCGCCTCAAGGTGAGCCGGCGGTGTCATGTACGGGGGAACTTGCGAATCACCGCCAGCCGGCAACCAGCACTAGCGGCTGGCAAGCGTCTCCGACTCGGCGGGCTGCGCTGACGTCGCACCCGCCATGCGGCTGCCACCCTTCATCTCAAGATGCAGGGCAAGCACCAGCGGATTGCGCACGTCAGCTACGGCCTTGCTCAACGCATCCGCCGCGCAGGCCTGGTCGACAACCGGGATCCTGGTTGCCGGCTTCCTCTCGCTGCACACGCGAGCAGCCGCCGCCTGCAGCTTCCGATACAGCACCTTCGCGCCCTTCGGTGTTGCCGCATCCGGCAAGCTGTATCTGACGATCTCGGTTTCCGTGATGGTCGGATCGTCGGCCGACGTAGCCAATGCACCGGTCGAGAGCACTGCTGCACCTGCAAGCAGCGCCAACTTGAGCAGGTTGCTTCTGGTTTGCATGTCATACCTCTGTCAGTTTCCTTGGGGGGTCGAATATCGACGGCAGTCACGCCTCCGATGTCGTGCATGCTGAACAGGCATTGCTTAAGTGGCATTGCCGTTGCATGAAACTTTGTGAACACACTTGCAGTGGCGGAGACTCATCAGGCCTTGCAACACACCGTCTACCTGTTCGAGGGCTTTCAACTGGATGGCATGCGCCGCAAGCTGGTATCCAGTGGCGGACTTGTGAAGTCACTGAATTCGCGCGCGATGGATGCGCTGCTGCTGGTCGCAAATGCCGACGAACTCGTCGAGAAGCGTCGCCTGATTCAGGCTGTCTGGCCAAGCGCCATCGTCGAGGACAACAATCTCAATCAGTGCATCCTCGCAATCCGCAAAGCGCTTGGAGAGACTGCCGGAAGCAATCGTTACATCATGACGGTGCAGGGTCGCGGCTATCGTTTCGTGTGCCCTGTGCGCGAGATGGAGCAGGAAGCCGTCGCGGATACAACCCAGGTCTCCACACTTCGCGGACGCCGCGCACACATTCTGTGGTTAAGCCTCTCGGGCACGGCATGCGTCGCATTGGTTGCCATTCTGGTGTGGCGAATTTCAACGCTGGCCCCGCAACAGGCATTGGCGGCGGAGCTGATTGCTGAGCCGGAGCAGTCAATGCTGTTGCTTGTGCTGCAGCCGCAGGAGCCGTCGATCACTTTTGACGGGATATCCGACCTGGAGGCAGCGGCTGCACTGGCGCAGTGCATGGCCGCGCGACCGGAGCTGAAGCTGCACGTGCGAGTTGAGCTGCTGGACGGTCGCGAGGAGATCTGGACGGGCAACTATGGTGCGGGAATCAGTGAGCCCGGCGGTGCACGGACTGGCAGCCGCAAGCGCGCCGCCTGTCACGACCTGGTGAACACCACGCACTAGCCGCCGGATCTAGAAGACGTCGCCCTTCATGGCACCATCCCAGTGCTCATCAGCCTTGCCGTCAACGAAGCGCCACATGTCGAACCAGGCGATGGTGTAGGACTTTGAGCGGTCGCCCGGTTCGGGCAACTTCCGCAGCGTCACGACAATGACGCAGTCACCCTCGGCCATGACGGCCGCAACCGGATGCGCCAGACGCTCGGGAATCGGCCTGGGTTGCACCTTCAGCACCTGCGTGAAGAACTCCACAGTGGCGGGACGACCCGACGCGGCATTCGGGTTGTGCTGGATGTAGCGCTCGGTAAGCCAGCGGTCCGCGAGCTCCCAGTGGCCCGCCTCAAGCAGGTCGCGGCAGATGTGGTACGCCGCCTGCTTGTTGCGATGGAGCTTCGGATCCGGACTGGTGAACAGGGGCTCCGACGGGATCACGGCCGTCACGGGATACTGGCCAGTCATGGTCGATCCTCCAAAGGACAAAAGCCCCGACCACTCGCGTGATCGGGGCTTTCTTCGATAAGAGCCTGACAGTGACCTACTCTCACATGGCAACAAGCCACACTACCATCGGCGCAGAGCGTTTTCACTTCCGAGTTCGGAATGGGATCGGGTGGTTCCCGCTCGCTAATGCCGTCAGGCAAAA
>Ga0164241_10000596_pt1 | contig 61051 bp, 66 predicted proteins | sample OricomyardsoilBY_FD_108780 | JGI IMG/M metagenome (GOLD analysis project Ga0164241, IMG submission 108780) | Backyard soil microbial communities from Emeryville, California, USA - Original compost - Back yard soil (BY) | ecosystem: Environmental > Terrestrial > Soil > Unclassified | place: USA...
GTGATCGCCTCGAACCTGCTGCCCCGCTGGGTGCAGTTCTTCCAGCGCTACCTGCGTGGCCAGATGCTCGACGAGCAGCGCGGCGCGCGCACCACGCTGCATCTGGCGCTCGACGCGGACCTGGAAGGCAGCAACGGCATCTATTTCGACGAGAACGCCCGGCCGCAGGCTGCCTCGGCTCTCGCGCGCGATACGGCGCTGCAGGAGGCGCTGCGGCAGCGCAGCCTGCAGTGGGTCGAGGCGTAGCGGCGGCCGTCAGAGCTGCACCCGCCGCGCTCGCGGCAGCTGTTCACTGTCATACCAGCCCGGGTCGGCATTTCCGTTCAGTCCCGGCCGCACCTTCAGCATCGTGAACATGCCGCCCATCTCGATCTGCCCGAAGGGTCCGTTGCCCATGGCCATGGGCAACGTGTTCTCCGGCCCCGGCACATGTCCCATGCCCGCATGCGTGTTGTGTTCGAACATGCCGTTGCCGCCCATGGTCGTCACCCCCGGCAGATGCTCGCGCATGCGGTCCTCGAGTGCATCCTGTTTGACGCCGACAGGGCTGACCAGCGCATGGCCCATGGCATTCATCGTGTGATGCGACATGTGACAGTGCAGCGCCCAGTCGCCGGGGTTGTCGGCCACGAACTCCAGGTCACGTGTCTGTCCCACGCCGATGATCTCGGTGACTTCGGGACGCCATAGCGACTGCGCCCAGCGGCCCCCATCCGAACCCGTCACGACGAACCGATGCCCATGCAGGTGCAGGGGATGGTTGTGCATGGAAAGATTGCCGACGCGCAGGCGCACGCGTTCACCCAGCGCGGCCAGCAATGGCTCGGTGGCCGGATACACCTTGCTGTTGAAAGTCCACAGGTCGAACTCCGTCATCACGGCCGGATCGGGCCGGTACGTGCCGGGATGCAGTGCCCAGCTGTGCAGCAGCAGGGCGTACTCACGATCCACCGGCGGCCCCTCTGGCCGCCGCGGATGAATGATGAACAATCCCATCATGCCGAAGGCGAGCTGCGTCATTTCGTCGGCATGCGGGTGATACATGTGCGTGCCCTGCTGACGCAGGGTGAACTCATAGGCCCAGGTTTCGCCGGGGCCGATGTGCGGCTGGGTCAGTCCGCCGACGCCATCCATGCCATTGGGAAGCAGGATGCCGTGCCAGTGCACGGTGGTGGCTTCGGGCAGGCGATGGGTCACCAGGATGCGCACGCGATCGCCTTCGACGGCTTCGATGGTCGGTCCGGGTGTCGAGCCGTTGTAACCCCAGCAGCGCGCCTTGCAGCCCGGCGCGAACTCATGCTCGAGCTCTTCGGCGATGAGGTGAAATTCCTTCACGCCGCCGACCATGCGCCATTCGAGCGAGCGGCCGTTGAGGGTATGCACGCGGCCGGCGCTGCCACGCGAGGCAGGCGTTGCAGCGCGCGGCACGCCCTGCCCGGCGGCAGTCGCGGCCGCGGCCAGCGTGGCCGCGCCCGTCAGCAATGTGCGTCGGGAGAATGTCATGGCTGTGTCTCCACGCCGCGCTGCGATCCCATCGCGCGCGACAGTTCTGTCTGTGCCGTCCAGTAACGCTGCGCCGCATCCACATAGCCGGCGTACGCGGCGTACTCCTGCTGACGCGCCGTCAATACGGTAAAGCTGTCCACCAGCATGAAGTTGGCCTGTTCCCTGAGTCGCGCCACCACGTTCTCTCGCTGTGGAATCAACCCTTCGCGATAAGCCTGGGCCTGCAGGCGCGCCAGCTCCATGCGCTGCAGCTGCCGCGCCACATCCGATTGAATGCTGTTCTCCAGTTCGACCACTTCTGCTTCGGCGCGCGCCAGCTCCGCCTCGGCGCGCGCAATGACACCCTGTCCCTGCTGGAATAGCGGCAAACCCAGCTGCGCGCCCGGACCCAGCCGCTTCGCGCCATCTGCTTCGCGCTCCATTTCCACGCCAAGCCGCAGATTCGACATGTAGCGGTAGCGGCGGCTGGTGTCATGCCGCAGTTGCAGAGCCTTCGCGCGATTGCGGGCCGCGGCGAGATCCAGACGCTGTTGCAGGGCCAGGGCCTGCAGCGGCCGCGCCTCATGGGCCGGCTTCTGTAGTGGAACCTGAGGCAGGATATCCGGCACTGTCCACGTGGATTGCGAGGCGCCGAGCCCGAGCTGTGTTTGCAACTGCGCGCGCGCATCGGTGAGCGTCAGCTCCGCGGCCTGCATCTCGATACGCGCCTGGCTGGCTTCGGCAAGCTGCAGTTGCAGCTGCAGTTGCGCGATGTTGCCTGCCTGGTAGTACTGCGTGGCCAGATCCGCGGCAAGCTGCGCCGCATCGGCTATGGAACGGCGCACGGCTACGCGCTGTGTGGCCGCCACGCAATCGAACCAGGCCAGTTGCGTCTGTGTCAGCAGATCCAGAACCGTACCGGCGACCATCTGCTGCACGCCCTCGAACTGCGCGCTGGCCATGCGCTGCCTGGCGCCACGAAGCAGCAGATCGGTGATGGCAACGCCCAGCGACGCGCTCACCTTTTCACCCTGCGCGGCACCGAGCGGCAACAGCCAGGACAGGCCGAGTGTCGGGTTCTGCAGTCGGCCTGCCTCGAACACGTCGGCAGCCGTCAAACCCAGCTGGGCATATTCGGCCCGGATACGGGGATTACGCAGCAACACGATGCGCTGCGCCCGTTCCAGCGTCAGGGGCTCGGCAAGCCACTGTGCGATCTGTGCGTCGATGCCCTGTGCATCGACGGAACGCTGGGCAGGCGCAGTGATCGTCGGCGGCGTTCGCGCCTGCAATAGCGCGTCGACCTGCGATTGCCCTTGCTTCAACGGCAGGCTTGCGCAGCCGGCAGCCAGAGCAGACATCACCAGGGCGCATGGCATGCGCCAGTTGGTATTGAACATGGAACCCTCTCCTGTACATCGGGCCGGAAATTTCCGGCGTGGCAGTACCTGCGCCCTCGGGCGCATGGAAGGGTCAGGAAATGGGAGGTCGCAGGTCCGGCGCGCTGGCGCTTGCGGGGGCCGAATGCAGCACGAAACGCGGAGCGCGAATCGCGGGAGAGAAAGTCACGTGGATCGATGCGGACAGCAGTCCGCATACCGCCGCACAATGGCAGTTGCCGGCACTGCAGCAACCACCTTTATGCTTCGAATCATCGGTGGATAGAGGCTGATCTGGCGCAGTGTGATGATGGCAGGGCACGGCGTCGGTGGCGTCTGTCTGCGAGACCACCGACGCGTCCGCCACGGCATTGCCGGAAACATGCGCCATGCCCGCCTGCGCAAACCCGATGTGCGCGGCGAGCAGGACGGCGAGTATCTGGCGCAGCAGCCGCATTTCGCCTTACTTCAGCAGACCTTCCACCGCGGTGGTGAACTCCGCGGACTCCGGCGCCACCTTGCTGTCGAGGTGCTGCAGTACCTTGCCGTCGGCGCGCACCAGATACTTGTTGAAGTTCCAGCCCGGCTCAACCGTCTGGCGATTCAGCTCCTGAAATACCGGGTTGGCTTCCGCTCCCTTCACATGCTGTGGCGAGAGCATGGTGAAGGTGACGCCATAATTCAGGAAGCAGGTGTCGGCGGCTTCGGCTTCATCCTTGGCTTCCTGGTTGAAATCATCGGATGCGAAACCGACCACCACCAGGCCGCGATTCCTGTATTTCTGATAAGTCGCCTCCAGCCCCTTGAACTGCGGCGTGAAGCCGCAGTGGCTGGCCGTGTTGACGATCAGCAATGGCTTGCCGGCGAACGCCTTGCAGATGTTCACGGTCTGCGAGGAATGCAGCTTGCGGAATTCATGATTGAGGTAGGCCGGGCAGGCCTGCGGCGCGGCAGCCTGAGGTGCCGCGGTGGCCGGGGCGGAGACCTGCGCGGCGCTCGCGATGACCACTGTGATCAACAGGGCAGAAATTACGGCTCTCATGACGACTTCCTTGGTTTGTTTGTCGAGAAATCTGCAGGACGCAGGTTACGCTGGATACTTCGGTCCGGGTAGGCCTGTGGGAGTGTGTTCCAGTACGCCTGGTCTGGGTTGCTAAAATGCAGCGGTGAAACTGCACTGGTGGCTGCGGCTGCGATGGTACGAATGGCGAAATACGTGGCACATCGCCCGTATGCGCCGCACCATCGGGATTTTGTCGTGGAGCCTGCCCTGCGTCCTGGCTCCTCTTGCAGCGCGGTTTGTGGGCGCCGGCACCGCCACCGCCGCGCAGGACTGGGTGCTGAGTTTCGATATCCCGCTGGCGCTGCTGCTGACGGTGGTGGTCACGGTTCGGGCCACACCGGCCGCCATGCGCGACCCGGATCAGCAGGACGACGCCTGGATCTGTGTGCTGCCCAGGCGTCGAATTGTCGGCCTGCTTCAGTGGCTGCGAAACCTGTGGCGCGCCGCGTGCTGGCCCGTGCGCTTCGCACTGGCGGGACTGCTCCTGGGTGTAGGTGTCAAAGGCACCGGGCTGGCCGAGTGGCTGCTTATCGCGCTGCTGGCCTTCGCGGCCGGCATCGTGCTGGCACGCGTGCAGGCTCCCTCCCCGTCCCTGGCTTCGCGCAGATGGTCCGGCACTTCGCGCGGCGCGGGACTGTCCGCGCTGGCTGCCGTCCCACTGCGCGCCGCGTGGCGACAACTCGATCTGCGACGCCTGCTGTTCCTGTGCATACCCATTCTGCTGGCCGCTCCCATGGGCATGCCGGTGTACCAGATCGCTCTCGGCGTGGCGGCCTGGATGCCGCTGGTCTATCTGGCAACCTGCTGTCGGGAAGCCGGCCATGTCGTCACGGCGATGCAACGCTGGCTGCCATTCCAGCAGGCGCGCCTGCACTGGTGGGTGTGGCGTCATGTGGTGCTGTTGATCATTGCCGGCGCAGCCGCCGCGTGGACACTTTGGCACTTTCCCGTCTTCAACAACTTGCGGAGCAGGACCTGAAAACCTTCGCGCTGGAATTCGCAAACGTGGAAGTGCGATATGGCGACAACCCCGTGCTGCGGGACATCCAGTTGCAGCTGGAGCCATCGCGCTGGATCGCACTGGTCGGCCCCAATGCCAGTGGCAAGAGTACGTTGTTGCGTTGTGGGGCCGGACAGCTCGGTCCCGCCAGAGGCCAGGTGCGCGTGCAGGACACATCGCTGTACCCCACACCAGAAGGCCTTGCTCTACCCCATCTCGCCGTCGCGCCAGAAGTGCTGCCGGCGTTTCTTTCGATGCGTCAGTGCCTGCAGATCCATGCCGACGCACACGACATCGACGCCGTGCCCGCCGAGTCCGAACAGCTCGTCCAGCAGCTCGGCATGGCCAGACACCTCGATACCTTCGTCGGCGCCTGCTCGCTGGGGACACGGCAGAAGCTGTCGCTGGTGCTAGCGTTGATGACGCGTCCGCGCGTACTGCTGCTCGATGAGGTATTCAACGGGCTGGACGCGGCCAGCGCCTTGTTCCTGAAAAACGAGCTGCGCGAACGCGTGACGCAGGGCATGTCGATTCTGCTCGCCACGCATGCGCTGGATCTGGTGGCGCGTCATTGCGACGGGCTTGCGCTGCTGGAAGGCGGCACCATCGTGCGGCAATGGGATGCCGATGCGCTGCGCGCACTGGGCGGAACCGAGGCGCTGGAACAGGCGCTGGCGGCGGCTTCGCGCGCGGCGGACAGCTAGCGCGTCGCCTCGTTCACGCACCCACCCGCTGCCGCATGGCCGCGATGCTGGCCACCGGCCGCACCTCGATGCAGCCGTACTGCGACCAGGGGAATTCCTGCGCCATGCGCAGGGCCTCTTCCATCGAATTGGCCTCCACCAGATTGAAGCCGGCCAGCACTTCCTTGGTTTCCGCAAAGGGACCGTCGAGAATGCTGGTCTTGCCACCCCGCACCCGCACCGCCTTGGCACTGGCCGGTGGTTCCAGTTGCTGAAAGGCCTGGAGCGTGCCCTGCTGGGTCATCGCGTCGGCATGCTGCAGGCACTGGCGCATTTCCGTGTTGAATTTCTCCGGTGGCACCTTTTCCATCAGGGAGGGGTCGATGTACACCAGCAGCAGGTACTGCATGCAGACTCCGGGGGCTTCTGGGGCGGTTGCGGGATTCTAGCTGCGCGGCCATCCTTGTCGAAAACAGCTGTCGAAAACCCGGGGCCTCACTCGTCGTAGGTGTATGGACGCCAAAGGGCGGCCTTACATATCCAAGGAGAACTGCAATGCGCGTGATGGTCATGGTCAAAGCCACCCAGGAATCCGAAGCCGGCGTGATGCCCAGCGAGCAACTGCTGGCCGACATGGGCAAGTACAACGAGGAGCTGGTCAAGGCCGGCATCATGCTGGCCGGCGAGGGCCTGCATCCATCGGCACGCGGCAAGCGCGTGCATTTTTCGGGCGCCAGGCGCACGGTCATCGATGGCCCCTTCGCCGAAACCAAGGAGCTGGTCGCCGGCTTCTGGATGTGGCAGGTGCGCTCGATGGACGAAGCCGTGGAATGGGTGCGTCGTTGCCCCAATCCGATGCTGAGCGAATCGGATATCGAAATCCGCCCGGTCTTCGAGGCCGCGGACTTCGGCGAGGCGTTCACGCCCGAACTGCAGCAGCAGGAAGAGCGCCTGCGCGCGCAGCTCTCGGAGAAGAAACTCTGAAGCGCGGCGCGGCCGATGAACTGCATCGCACCCTCGATGCGGTCTGGCGCATCGAATCGGCCCGCATCGTCGCCGCCGTCGCGCGCATCGTGCGCGACGTCGGCGTGGCCGAGGAGCTGGCACAGGATGCGCTGGTGGCGGCTCTGGAACACTGGCCGGTGGCGGGCGCGCCAGACAATCCGGCCGCGTGGCTGATGACCACCGCGAAAAACAAGGCGCTGGATCGCATCCGCCAGGCCGCGTTGCATCGGCGCAAACAGGAAGAATTGGGCGCCGAGGGCGAAGCGCGTGGCGATCATCTGACGCCCGACATCAGCGAGGCGCTCGAGGACGATCACGACATCGGCGATGACCTGCTGCGCTTGATCTTCACCGCCTGTCATCCGGTGCTGGCGCGTGAAGCGCAGGTGGCATTGACGCTGAAGCTGCTCGCGGGGCTGAGCACTGCTGAAATCGCACGCGCCTTCGTGCAGAGCGAGCCCACCATCGCCCAGCGCATCGTGCGCGCCAAGCGCACGCTCACCAATGCCAAGGTGCCTTTCGAAGTGCCGCGCGGCGAGGAGCTGCAATTGCGGCTGGCCGCCGTGCTCGAAGTGATCTATCTCATCTTCAACGAGGGCTATACCGCCACTGCGGGTGATGACTGGATGCGACCCGCGCTATGCGAGGAAGCCATGCGCCTGGGCCGCATGCTGGCGCAGCTGGCGCCCGAACAGCGCGAGGTGCACGGCCTGGTGGCGCTGCTGGAACTGCAGGCCTCGCGAGCGCTGGCCCGCACTGATGCAGAAGGAAAACCCATCCTGCTGCTGGAGCAGGATCGCGCGCGCTGGGACTGGCTGCTGATCGGCCGCGCGCTGGCCGCGCTGGAGAAAGCGCGCACCCTGCCGGGCGACGCCGGACCCTATGAATTGCAGGCTGAAATTGCCGCCAGCCATGGTCGTGCGCGACGTGCCGAAGACACCAACTGGCGCGTGATGGTCGCGGCCTACGACGCGCTGTTCGCCATCATGCCCTCACCCATCGTGGCGCTGAATCGTGCCGTGGCGGTGAGCCACGCCGAAGGCGCCGCTGCCGCGCTGCCACTGGTGGATGCCATCGCCGCCGACGGGCAGCTCAAGGATTACCACCTGCTGCCGGCGCTGCGCGGCGATCTGCTGGTGAAGCTGGGACGTCCCAGCGACGCGCGCGTCGAGTTCGAGCGCGCGGCAGAGCTGGCCCAAAACCAGCGCGAACGCACGCTGTTGCTGGAGCGCGCGCGCCAGACCCTGTCCTGATCACGTTCACGCCTGATATCGTCGCGCCATGCCTCACTACCTGCCCGCATGGCCGCTGCTCGCCGCCTTCATGGCGGCATCCGTGGCGCTGGCTGTCACGCCGGGGCCAGGCGTGATCTACATCGTCACGCGCAGTCTTTCGCAGGGCCGCGCGGCGGGCTTTGCATCCGTCGGCGGCATCGCGGTGGGCAATGCCGTCAATGCCATGGTCGCATCGCTGGGTCTGGCGGCGATTCTGGCCGCCTCGACGCTGCTGTATGCGGTGTTGAAATACCTGGGCGCGGCGTATCTGTTCTATCTGGCTTACCTGATGCTGAGGCAATCCGGCGCAACGCTCCGCGCTCCGACTCTCGGAGTCACCCGTCCCGGCAAGGTATTCCGCGATGGCGTAGTCGTGGCGGTGCTGAATCCCAAGACCGCTCTGTTCTATGCCGCGCTGCTGCCGCAATTCGTCGACCAGCCCGCCTTCTTCACGCGCCAGGCCTTGATGCTCAGCTTCATTTTCGTGGCGATCGCGGGAGTTTCGGATTCCCTGTACGTGTTGCTGTCGCGTGGCATTGCTGCCCGATTCGGGTCCAGTGTCCGCGGCCTGAAAATGGGCCGCTATGCCGCGGCGGCCATGTACGCCGGTCTGGGCGTACTGGCCGCGACGACCAACCATCCAGGCTCCGCGCACAAGGTCACGCGCTAGCCCGGCCTGACATCGGCCGAGCGTTTCAGCCGGGAATTTCCGGCTCGACGAGCCTGGCCAGGTTGCGCAGCGATTCCTGCCAGCCCAGGTAGCAGGCCTCCACCGGAATTGCCTCCGGAATGCCCTCCTGCACGATGTTCACCTCCGTCCCCACCACGCAGGCCTTCAGGGTGACCGTCACCGTAATGGTGCCGGGCAGGTTGGGATCGTCGAAGCGGTCGGTGTAGCGCAGGCGCTCGTTGGGTACGAGTTCCAGATATTCGCCGCCAAAGCTTTCGCTCTTGCCGGTGGTGAAGTTGGTGAACGACATGCGGTGCTTGCCGCCGACTTTCACCTCCAGCTGGTGCATGTGCCCGGTGAAGCCATTGGGCGGCAGCCAGCGCGCCATCGCGTCGGCGTCGGTGAAAGCGCGGTAGATCTTCTCGGGTTTGGTGGCCAGCACGCGGTGCAGGCGAACGGTATTTCCAGCCATGGTGATACTCCTTGTGTCCGTTGCGGTTCAGGTCTTGCTGCTGCAGTTGAACATCCACTGGATGCCGAACTTGTCGACGAGGCTGCCGAAGTAGTCGCCCCAGAACATTTCCATCAGCGGCATCTCGACCTTGCCGCCCTCGGCCAGCCGCTTGAACAGCTTGTCCGTTTCGCCGCGCGTATCCGGCAGCAGGTTGAGGGACATGTTGCTGCCGAAGACGGGCCTGCCCATGGACTCGGGCGTGTCCGTGCCCATCAGCACATGGCCGCCGAGGATGGGCAGCGCCACATGCAGCACGCGGTTCTTTTCCGCCTCGGGGACGGCGGGCTGGCCGGGGACGGTCGGCACCTCGGCCATACGCCGGATCCCCGGTGCCTCGAATGTTGTTTCAAATACGGAACTATAGAACTGAAAAGCGGCTTCAGTGTTTCCTGGGAAGTTCAAATAGGTGCTGACCTTTGCCATGACAGTGTCCTCATTGGATTTCGATCCTCCCGCTTCATGCGGGTTCTATGAGGACGACGAACGGCCCTGACCGGAATCGACATCGGCCGGAACATTCCCGGCGGGGCTGGCTTCAGCCCCCGGACCGTAACGCGGCCCGGTACCTCCGGCTGCACGGAATGCGGCGGCCATCCTTCAGCAGCAGCCGGGCGTCGCCGGCATCCAGCGGCTCGATCTGCTCGAGGAAGTCCAGGTTGACGATGTAGCTGCGATGCACGCGGACGAAGCGCTGCGGATCCAGGCGTTCCTGGATGGCCGCCATGGTCGAGCGCAAGGGATAGACGCGGCCGCGCACGTGCAGGTTCACGTAGTTCTCGGCGGCCTCCAGCCACTCGATGTCGCGCGCTGGCACCAGGAATTCCGAGCCCAGCTTTCGCACCAGGAAGCGCTCAGGGCGTTCGATGGCTTCCACGGGCGTGCCGGTATCTGGCGCCGCCAGCAGACGGGCTTCACCCTGCAGGCGCAGCAGCAGCAGCCGGTAGCCATAAGCGATGAGCAGGAAGATGCAGTAGGTGCGCCAGTCCTTCATCAGCTCGTAGAACATCTCGCGCGGCCAGTTCCCGAAGTGGTATTCCCGGCCGGCCGCGGCGTATGCCAGATGCCGCAAGCCCACCATCCCGAGCACATGCAATGCCGAAAACACCAGCACGCCCAGCACATGCCAAGGCAGAACCCGCCGCCAGGTGTCGAAACGAAACGGGAAGCGCCGGTCGAAGGCCATGAGTGGCGCGATCAGGGCCAGCAGTGTCAGCACGCTGGAGAACTCCCAGCTGACCGGCTCCCACCAGGCGTGGTGCATCGTGGGGGAGCGCTGGACCTCCATCCAGGCGGTGATGCTGCCCGAGATGCCAGCCGTCGCCAGGCCAACGGTCCACATGGCCGCCTCCCACCAATGGCGGTGCCGCATATAGCGGTCGAGCATGGCCGGGTTGGCAGTGGGCATCGGCGAATTCTAGTCAGTGTTCGTCACCGTCATTTGCCATCCGTCACCGCACGCGTTCCGTCTGTCACCCGGCGGTGGAAAGCGGGCTTTGAAACCGCCACGGTGAGGCCATGAAACACTTCATCACCCTGCTCGCCCTTCTGCCGCTGGTGGCTGTGGCTCGCGCCCGCCACGAGCCCATCACTCCCGCCAACGTGCAGCGCCTGGCCGTGGCCTGGACGTATGACACCCGCGACTCCACCGACCGGTTGGGCGGTGACAAACCGCCCGCCTTCGAAGCCACGCCGGCCTATGCCGATGGACGACTGTATCTCTCGACGCCGCTGGGCACGGTGGTGGCACTGGATGCCGAAACCGGTGCCGAGATCTGGCGGGTGCAGCTCGCAGTGGCCACGGATCACGGGTACAGCGATCCGGCCAACCGCGGCCCCACCGTGCGAGCAGATCAGCTGTTTGTCGGCACCATCGATGCGCGGCTGGTGTGTCTGCGACGCAGGGACGGCTCGCGCTGCCCACGTTTCGGCACAAATGGTGAACTCGAGCTCACCAAAGGACTGCGGCACCCGCCGCAATGGCACGGCGAATACGCGGTGACTTCGCCGCCCGCGGTGTGGCGCAATCTGGTGATCGTCGGCGCGGCCATCGCCGACAATGGCCGGGCACAGATGGCCTCCGGCGAAGTGCGGGCCTTCGATGCCACGACCGGTGCGCTGCGCTGGACTTTCCATCCATTGCCCGCGGACTCACCGGCCGGCGGTGCGAACACCTGGTCGCGCATCGTGGTCGATGAGCGCGCGGGCATCGTGTATCTGCCCACCGGCAGTCCGAGTCCGGATTATTACGGCGGCCTTCGCCCCGGCAACAATGGCTTTTCGAATTCCATCGTCGCGCTCAAGGCCGCGACCGGCGAAGTGATCTGGCATTTCCAGACCGTGCATCATGATCTGTGGGATTACGACGTGGCCTCGCCACCGTTGCTGTGGCCTTCTCGCGCAGGCCCGGCAGTGGCAGTGGGCTCGAAGACGGGTCACCTGTTCCTGTTCAACCGGCTGGATGGCAGGCCACTGTTCCCCATCGTCGAGCGCGCGGTGCCGAAGAGCGATGTACCGGGCGAGCAGGCCGCGCAGACGCAGCCATTTCCCGTCAAACCGGCGAGCCTCGTGCCGCAGCAGCTTCGGGAAAGTGACCTGTGGGGCGCGACGCCCGAGGATCTCGAGGCTTGCAAGCGCCTGTTCCATTCGCTGCGCAACGAAGGCATCTTCACGCCGCCCAGCCTGGGCGGCAGCCTGCATGTACCGGGCAACGTCGGTGGCCTGCACTGGGGCGGCATCACATGGGATCCGAAACAGCGCCTGTTGATTGCGCCGGTGAACAACTTTCCGGCCATCATCCGGCTGATTCCGCAGGCACAGCTGCGCGCCGCGAGAAGTGAATTTCCGTCGCGCGAAACCACCGCGCAGGCTGGCGCACCCTACGCCATGTCGCGCGAATTCTTCCAGGCACCATCGGGCGCCTTTTGCACCGCACCGCCCTGGGGCGAACTGGTCGCGATCCATGCCGACACCGGCGAGCAGGCCTGGCGCGCGCCGCTGGGCGATCTTCGCGAGCGATTCGGCGCCACCGCACTGCCCACCCAGCTGGCGCCGCCCAACCTTGGCGGACCCGCCGCAACGGACACAGGCCTGGTATTCATTGGCGCGGCGATCGATGAGTACCTGCGCGCTTTCGACACGCGAGACGGCCGCGAAATCTGGAAAGCGAAGCTGCCCACCAGCGCGCGCGCCACGCCGCTGATCTACACCACGCGCGGCGGCCGGCAGATGGTGGCCATCATGGCCGGCGGCCACGACACACCGCTTTCGCGCATCGACAACAAGCTGGTGGTGTTCGCGCTGCGATAATGCGTGCGATTGCTACCGCGGCTTCCACGCCGAGACCGCGCGCAGAAAGGCCTCGGTCTCGGCATCGAGCGCGCTGTTGTCGCCCGGCGGGAAGTAGCTGAGCTTCACTATGACGGTCCGCGTGGCCGGATCGATGTAGATGTACTGTCCCTGCAGGCCGATGGCGGAAAAGGCATCGGTGTTCGCGAAAGTCCACCATTGCAGACCATAGCCGCCGCGCTGGCTGTCCTCGGGTCCGAAGGGTTGCGTGGACTGGCGAATCCAGTCCGCCGCGACGATACGGCGGCCATTGGCCACGCCACCGTCCAGCACCATCTGTCCGAAACGCGCGAAGTCGCGCAGCGTGGCGTTGAAGCCGGCGCCGCTGAACTCGCGGCCCACACCGGGCTGGCCATCCATGATGTAGAAGCCGTCGGCCTCGGCGCCCAGAGGTTCCCACAGACAACGCGCGGTGTAGGCCGCCACACTTCCCTGCGTCACCCGCTCGATCAGCCAACCCAGCACCGCGGTGTCGATGGTCTTGTACTGGAAGAATGTTCCCGGCTCGTGGATGCGTGGCAGCGTGCGCGCCGCATCGGCGAAGCGCGCGACGTTCTTCACCAGCGCCATGATGTGGTTGGTTGCCGCGCGGCCGGGATTGGCGAAGTCGTAACGCTCGGGGTAATCGACCCCGGAACGCATCTGCATGACGTGCCGGATCGACACGCCCTCGTAGCCGCCACCCTTCAACTCCGGCAGGTAGCGTGAGATCGGCGTATCGAGCGAGTCGATCCTGCCTTCAGCCAGTGCGCAGCCGATGAGCACCGAGGTGACCGACTTGGTCATCGACCAGCCGATGAAGCGCGAGCGCTCGTTGGTGGCGTTGCGATAGATCTCGCTGACGATGCGGCCATCCTTCATCACCAGCAGCGCATTGGTGTAGGTGCGATCGAAAAACTGCTGCGCGGTGTAGCTTTTACCCTGGAAGGTGTAGCTCACATCGAGCGCGTGATCCTCGCGCGGAAGACTCCACACGGCGCCGCCGCGCGGCACCGCGCGGGTAGTGAACAGCGTATCCATGCTGCGAAAGGCCAGCGAGCTGACGTCGTTGTCGAGCATGTGCCAGCGCAGGATCTGCACGGCCACAGGCACATCCGAGGGCGGGCCACCGGCCAGTGGCGCGGGCAATACCTGTTGCGCCGGGACGGATAGCGACGCGGTTACGCAGATGAAGCCGACAACGAAGCGGCGCAACGCATATGTCATGACGAAACCCCCTTATGGCGCGCGGCTATCCCCGCTTCCGCAAGCGTAACTTATGTCCAAGCAACGGCCCGCCTTTTCCGGGTCGGTTCACGGATTTTCCGCCAGTCGGCCTCTAGTCTGGATCGCCATGAGTTCCATCGCCGCCATTCCAGGTGTTTTCCAGAGCGCCACGAGCACCATGCACCGCTCGCAGCGCAACCTGGAAAAAGATGCGTCCGTCGTCGCCACGTCGATGATCGAGGATTCGACCACGGACTCTTCCCGCAGCACCGTCGCGGCCATGGTCGATGCGCGCGAGCAGGTGCTCTACGCGAAGGCAGCGGCCAGACTCTTCCGCGTCGACGACGCCATGACCAAGGCACTGCTCGACGTTCACGCCTGAGCGGGAATTCGCTCGCGACGGCGCGTCCCGCTGCTAAACCTCGAATGCCTCGTGGTAAGTCACGCTACCTCTGGCCTTCGATGGACCGAAGGCCACCACCTGGAAGTATTCAGGCGGCACACCGGGAAGGATGAGATCGTCATCGGCCCTGAAGCCGAACCTGCCGTAGTACGCAGGCTCGCCCAGCACCACGCAGCCGGCCGCACCCTGGTCAAGAAGCTGTCGCAACGCTTCGCACATCAGCCTGGACCCCACACCCTGACGCTGATACTGCGGCGACACCGATAGCGGACCGAGCCCGAACCAGCCTTCCGCACCATCGGAGATGGACACCGGCGACAGGGCCACATGGCCGATCACGACGCCATCGGCCGTGGCGACCAGCGACATCGCCAGCTTCCCCGCCCTGCGCAGGGCATCGACGATGTATTGCTCGGTGTGACTGGCGCGCGCGGCATTCAGGAATGCCGCCTTCGTTACCGCTTCGATGGATCTCTCGTCCGCCGGCGTTTCGCCTCGTATCTCGAAGGTCATCGATTCACCTCACGCTGGCGGGTATGGCCTGCGCCAGAACCAGATCGTGGCGAGGCACAACAGTGTTCCGATTGCGTACAGCGGCACCGTGCCCCACACCACATAGGGATACAGCATCAGCGCCAGGCCCAGCCATTTCACCTTCGGTTTGCGCCGGCGCCTGCCTGCCACGAACACCACGATGCCGATCACGCCAAACAGCAGTACGCCGATCAGGTAGGCCGGCGTGGGCAGCGTCAGGCCCAGCTCTTCGAGCAGCGCCTTCATTTCGCGCAGAGTGTCCACGACGCGAGTCTGTCACAAGCACAGCTTGCCGTATTCTTCCAGGCGATGTTCCTCAGCCGACGCATTGCCCACCTTGACATGGATGCCTTCTTCGCATCGGTGGAGCTGCTGCGCTACCCGCAACTCAAGGGCCTGCCGGTTGTCATCGGCGGCCGACGACGCCGCGAGGACGACGTACTCGCCCAAGGCCCGCTGGACCGGATTCCCGTGGAGGCCTTCCCTCTGCTTTCCGGTTACGTCGGTCGTGGCGTGATCACCACCGCGACTTACGCCGCGCGCCAGTTCGGCGTGGGCTCGGCCATGGGCCTGATGAAGGCGGCGAAGCTCTGCCCGCAGGCCATCCTGCTGCCCGTGGACTTCGACGAGGTGCGCCGCATTTCGCGGCTGTTCAAGCGCACGATCGCCGACATCGCGCCGGTGATGGAAGACCGCGGCATCGACGAGGTATACATCGATCTCACCGACGTGCCCGGCAGCCAGACGGAAGGCGGCCGCGCGCTGGCGCGGCACATCCAGCAGCGCATCCTCGAAGAAACAAGACTGACTTGCTCCATCGGCATTGCTCCGAACAAGCTGCTGGCGAAACTGGCCAGCGAATTCGAAAAACCCAACGGCATCAGCATCGTCACGCTGGCTGATCTGCAGACAAGGATCTGGCCGCTGCCCTGCCGCAAGGTCAATGGCATCGGCCCGCGCACGGACGAGAGGCTGCAGGCGCAGGGCATCCGCACCGTGGGCGATCTGGCGGCACGCGAACGCGACTGGCTGATCGAAAATTTCGGCAAGAGCTATGGCGCGTGGCTGCACGAGGCCAGCTGGGGACGCGATGAGCGCCCGGTGGTCACCGACAGCGAGCCGGTGAGCTTCAGCCGTGAAACCACCTTCGAGCGCGACCTGCACGCCGTGCGCGACCGCGCGGAACTGGGCGCGGTGTTCACACAGCTGTGCGAGCAGGTAGCCGGGGACCTGCAGCGCAAGGGCTATGTGGGCAGAACCATCGGCATCAAGCTGCGCTTTGCCGACTTCAAGAGCGTGACGCGCGATACCACCATCGAAGAACACACCGCGGACGCGAAGGCCATCCGCCGGCAAGCGGGACTGAACCTGAAGCGAGTGGATCTGTCGCGGCGCATCCGGCTGCTGGGGGTGCGCGTTGGCAAGGTGGTGCGCAGGACTAGCTGAAGGACGGGCAGCGGCGCCAGCACGTGAGCGACGGGCCGGAGTGATTGCGGCTGGAAGTCGAATGCGCATACCATGCGCATGCATGCCCAGCCCCCCTTCAAGACGCGCGATCTATGACGTGGCAGCCCGCAAGCGCCCGGTCAACCTCACACTGAACGAAGATCTCGTCACCCGCGCACGCGGCATGACCGGCAATCTCTCCGGCGTAGTCGAATCGCTGCTCGCGGATTTTCTCGCAACGGAGCAGCAGCGGCGCGCAGCCGAAGCAAACATGGTGAAAGATGCTGTCGGAACCTGGAATGCCTTCGCCGACAGGCATGGCTCCTTCGCCGACGATTACTCGACGCTATAGGGATGGCGCAGTTCGACGTCCATCGCAATCCCGGTGCGAACAGCGACAGCATTCCCTTCATCGTCGTTGTGCAATCTTCGATATTCGACGGCTACCAGCGCCGCGTCGTCGTGCCGCTGGTAAGGAAGGCGCATCTGGAGAAAATCGGATACGAACGCTTCAATCCGACGTTCACCATTCGCAGCACGGCTGTAGTGCTGCATCCACTTGAGATCGTTTCAATTCCGGTAGACAAACTCGGCGCGCGCGTTGGGTCCCTTGCCGATCACGGCGACCGGATTATTGGCGCCCTCGATGAGCTGCTCTGCCGCGTGCACTATTGAGCACAAAGGGAACCAGGGACGCCGGCCATGTCCTGCTCTGATGCTGCGCCGCGGGATAAGCGACCGCGGTTTGCTGGAGGGCCAGAGGCCTGAGGGCCTTATCAGGTGTTTACGCCATCGACGCCGATCCGGCCGCCCACTACATTGAGCGGCGCTGGCTCAATCATGGAGAGATCAATGAAGAACAGGACACTATCCGCCACGGCAGGTGCATTGCTGCTGGTGGCGTTCGGCGCCGCAAGTGCCAAGGACGTGATGGTTTCACTGTCAGGCGATCAGGAAGTGCCCGCGGTGACCTCCACCGCCAAGGGCACCGGCACGATCACCATCGCCGACGACAAGAGCGTCTCGGGAAGCGTCAAGACCACCGGTATCGCCGGAATGGCGGCGCACATCCACGAGGCGGCTCCGGGCAAGAATGGCCCGCCCATCATCACGCTCGAAAAGAAAGGTGACGGCGAGTGGGTGGTTCCGGCGGGTTCCAAGCTGACGGACGCGCAGTACGCGAGCTTCAAGGCCGGCAACTTGTACGTGAATGTGCACAGCGCCGAGCACAAGGGCGGCGAGATCCGCGCGCAGCTCAAGCCCTGATATCAGGGAACGCGCAGGCAGGCCGGCGGTGGCGCCGGCCTGTCGATCACGTCAGGCCGGATCCTGTCTGGGCAGCACGGGCGACAGCAGCGATTCACGCCGCTCTCCCGTGCGACCCTCTTCCAGCACGCTGGCCGGCACCGGCGAGAGCTTCCACACCAGGCCGAAGAACGACAGCGTCTTCAGGATGTAGAAGGTGATGTCGTATTCGTACCAGTAGAAACCCTGGCGGGTCGACGCGCAGTAGCGGTGGTGGTTGTTATGCCAGCCCTCGCCCAGCGTGATGATGGCCAGCAGCCAGTTGTTACGGCTGTGATCGTGCGTGGCGAAGCGGCGCCTGCCGAACACATGCGACAGCGAGTTGATCGTGAAGGTGCCATGCCATAGCAGCACGGTGCTGGCGAAGAAGCCGAAGAACAGGCCCGACGCACCCAGCGTGAAGAACACCAGCGTGCCCAGCGCGATGGGCGGCAGCAGGTGAAAGCGGTCGAGGAAGCGCAGCTCCGGATACTTCGCGAAGTCACGGATGCGGTTGTAGTCCGTCTTCTGGTTGCCGCCTTCGAAGATCCACCACACATGCGAATACCAGAAGCCGTCCTGCGCCACCGAGTGCAGATCCTGCGGCTGGTCGGAATAGCGATGATGATGACGGTGATGGGCCGCCCACCACAGCGCGCCACGCTGGGCGCTGGTCTGGGCGAGGAAGGCCAGCACGAACTGGAATACGCGGCTGGTCTTGTAGGTGCGGTGCGAGAAATAGCGATGGTAGGCGCCGGTGACCGCGAACATGCGGATGAAGTACAGCGCGGCGCAGCAGATGGCGGCGGCCGGCGTGATGCCCGTCCAGAGGGTGCCAAAAGCAAGCAGGTGGATGAGGATGAAGGGCGAGGCGCCCAGCCAGCCAATACGCCGCACGGGCTTCGTCGCGACCGCTTCCACACTGCCAGCCTGATCCATCTGTCCGCTCCGTCCTGCGCGCCATGAGTGGCGGGAGGCCATGGTCGGGCAAACGGGCCCGTTTTGGGGTCATCCTTCGGTCAGGGTATGTAAAAGTTCTGTCAAACCGAGAACTGGGTCATGCTCCAGAACGACTGTCGGGGATGAACCGATAGCCGGCTCCGCGATGCGAAAGAAAGTGCACTGGCTTGTCGGGCAGGGGCTCGAAATAGCGCCTCAGGCGCCCGATGAAATTGTCGACGCTGCGCGTATTGGGTGCATTGCGCAGATTCCAGACGCGCTCGAGCAGCTCCTCGCGCGAGAGCACGCGCCCGGGGTTCAGCGAGAAATAATGCAGCAGATCCAGCTCGAGCTGCGTGAGCCGCACGGGCTTGCCGGCGGAACTTGCCTCATGCGTGTCGAAGTTCACCCGGGCCGTGCCGAACAGCAGGATGCCGCGAGCCGCCTCGGCGGGTGTTTCCTGCCGCCAGCCACTGCGCCGCAGTGCCGACCGCACGCGAGCCAGCAGCTCCGACAGCACGAAGGGTTTGGGCATGTAGTCGTCGGCGCCGGAATCCAGGCCGCGCACGCGTTCTTCGGCGGCGCTGCGCGCGGTCAGCATGATCACCGGCATGTACTGGCCGGCGTCGCGCAGCTGTTTGCAGAAGGCATAGCCGTCGCCGTCCGGCAGATTGACATCCAGCAGGATCAGATCGATGGGCGCGGATTCGACCAGTTGCGTGGCGGCCTCGCGCAGCGAGCGCGCCACCACCGCCCGATAACCATCGAGTTCGAGATTGAGTTTCAGGCCAGTGGCCAGATGCGCCTCGTCTTCCACCACCAGGACGGTGGCGCGGACGGATTCACCGGACGCAACGCTGCCTTCGTTGGCGTTCAAGATCGGCGCCTTAGTAAACCGGTCCGCTCATCGGCAGACGGATGTGCATGGTGGAACCCTTGCCGGGGCCGTCCGATTCGGCGCGAATGCGGCCGCCGAGATTGCGCACCAGGCTGTCGACGACGAACAGCCCCAGCCCCGAACCACTGCGCTCGCTGACCTGCGGATCGGGCGCGCGGTGGAAGCGCTTGAAGATGCGCTTGAGCTGGCTGCGCTCCAGGCCGATGCCTTCGTCGCGCACCACGATGCTGAGCTGCCCCGCGTTGAGCAGGTGCATCTGCACGTTCACGCTGGGTTTCGTCGGCGAATATTTCACGGCGTTGTCCAGCACGTTCTTGAGGATGATCTCCAGCGCCGTGGGATCGGTGAAGGTCTCGATGCTGGCGGGCGCCGAGAACTGGAAGGTGTCGACCGGCAGATCGTGGCGACGACGAATGGCATCGATGGCATTGCGCATCACCGCGGTGACATCCACCATGGTCCAGGTCTGGGAACGGCGCCGATGCGCCACGCGGCTGGCCTGCAGGATGTCGTCGACGAAAATGGTCAGCCGCTCCACGTCCGACATCATCATGCTGCGCATCTCCGCCTGTTGAGTCTGCGACAGTTCGGGCCTCCCCAATGTGTCCAGGCACAGCTTGATCGAGGCCAGCGGGCTCTTCAGTTCATGCGTCACCGAATCCATGAACATCTGCTGGCGCCGGCTCTCGAGAATCTCCTGCACCAGCGAGACGCTGAACAGCACCAGCACGCTGCCCACCAGCACAAATGAGGCAATGCCGCCGGTGAGCAGCCACACATTGCCGGAAAAGGCATGCGTCAACGGCAGGTTCTGGCTGATCACCAGGATCCAGCCCGCCAGCAGCAGCAGCGTCATCAGCACCGTGATGGCGCTGAGCACGATGGGCAGGGAAATGGAGCGGGTGGTCGAACCGGGCATGACGGCAAGAATACCGCACCCCGGTCGCGAAGCTGGTCAGACGACGATGCGACAGCAACCACCGGCGCCGCGCAGCGCTGCACATCAGCCAGCATCTTGTTGATCGCCTGCTCGACCCGCGCCATCTGGTCGGCTGACGACTACAGGAGAATCGGCCCTATTCCGTCCCCCCGAAGCGATCCGGGCCGGCACTGCCGGCGCCCGAACCGTACCAATATGCACCCATCGCAGGACAAGACTGCAATTTGTCGAGGTGCAACATGAAAGGCTATCCATTAGCCATGGCGTTGAGTCTGCCACTGCTGATGCAGGGCTGCGCGTCACATCGTCCGTCGGAGGAAGTAACGGCGCAGATGGCCCGCACGCAGGTGGTGCTGCAGCAGGCCGATCGCAGCAACGTGGCGGTGAACTCACTGCCTGAACTTCAGAAGGCCAAGGACAAGTATGCCGAGGCGAAAGTCGCTCTGGAAAAGAATTCCGATGCAGGCGACCGTCAGGCGCTGATGCTCGCCAGGCAGGCGGAAGTGGATGCGCAGTACGCCTCTGCCCGATCCCAATCCACCAGTCAGGAAGATGCCGCGCAGCAAGTGCAGAACGGTGTCGAAACCCTGAGAGAGGAAGCGAACCGCAACGCCGCGGGCTCCGCCGTTCCTGAATGAGGAGTGCGACATGAACACCGGAAAGTCCCATCTGGCCGTGGCTTCGGCCGTGGCCATCGTCATGGCGGCCTGCGCATCGCAGCCGCAGCGGATCAATGAGGTCGAAGAGGCGCGGATCGCGGTGCAGGACGTGGAATCCTCACCCGATGCCGGCAAATATGCGGCCGCTGAAGTCTCCGCGGCACACGAGGCCCTGCGCGATGCGGAACAGCTCGCCGACAAACACAAGTCCAGGAAGGACATCAGTCAGGCCGCGTATCTGGCCAAACGTCACGCCGATATTGCCGCGGAGCAGATCGCGAAGGGCCAGGCCGAGGAAAAGACGGCCGCTGCCGAAGCCGAACGGGCCCGGGTGATTCTGCAGGCTCGCGAGCAGGAAGCCGCTGCGGCGCGGTCCCAGGCTGAAGCTGCCGCGCAACGAGCCGATGCCGAGAAGCAGCAAGCCGACGCGCTGCGGCAACAGGCTCAATCGGCCCAGGCTCAGGCCCAGATCACGGCCGAGAACGCGCAACGCGAAGCCGCGGAACTCGCCGCACAGCTGCGTGACCTGCAGGCAAAGCAAACTGATCGCGGCCTGGTGCTGACGCTCGGCGATGTGCTGTTCGACACGGGCCGGGCAACACTCAAGCCGGGTGCCGCGAGCACCATCGATCGACTCGCCTCTTTCCTGGAGAAGTCGCCAGACCGCTCGGTGGCCATTGAAGGCCACACAGACAGCGTGGGCAGCGAGGCTTACAACCTGCAGCTCTCGGAGAGTCGTGCCAACGCCGTGAAGGCGGCCCTGATGGCCAAGGGTATTCCCGCCGAGCGCGTCACCACCGTGGGCAAGGGCGAAGGCGAGCCGGTGGCCAGTAACGCCGAGGCAGCGGGCCGGCAGCAGAACCGGCGGGTGGAGATCATCATTTCGAACCCCACGTCAGTGGCACAGCGGCAATAATGGTGGGTGTGTGGAAGTGCGCTGACACAAGGAGTTCACCATGCAACGCAGATCAACCGCCGGACTCGTGATTCTCGCCGCCTCGTTCGTGGCCCTGCCCGCCGCAGCGCACCACGGCTGGTCCGGACAAAGCCAGGCGCAGAGCGAGGTGACTGGCAAGGTGCTCAAGCCCGTGAACCTCAATGGCCCGCATGCCACCATGCAGATCACCGCGGACGGTCAGGTATGGGATGTCACGCTGGCGCCACCGGCGCGCACGCAGGCGGCGGGCCTTACGCCCACCACCCTCGCCGTCGGCGACACAGTCACCATTCGTGGCAATCGCAACAGCGATCCGAAGCGCTTCGAAATGAAGACGGTGCGCGTGACGATGGCCGGCAAGAACTTCGACGTCTACCCGGACCGGATCAAGTAGTCCGGCGAGTCGTCCGTTCTTGATGCAGTGGCTCACATGGCTCGAGGCTTCGGCCTTGGGCCATGCCGTGCGCGGCGCGGGCGTATGGAGCTACGCCGTCATCAATCTGGTGCATATCCTGGGTGTGGCCACGCTGTTCGGGTCGGTGCTGCTGCTTGACCTGAGACTGCTCGGTTTGTTTCCTCGCACGCCGTTGGCTGTGATCTCGGTGCCCACGGTACGCATAGCGGCGACGGGCTTCGTGATCGCCGTGTGCAGTGGCATCTGCCTGCTGGCCACGAACGCAACCGAGTACAGGAACAATCCCTTCCTGCTGGTGAAGTTCAGCGCCATCTTCGTGGGGCTGGCGAACATCGCCGTGATTCACGGCATGCCCGCGTGGCGTCAACGCGATACGCACACTTTCTCGCGCAACCAGCGCCGGCAGCTGGCGCTGGCCGGCGGCATCTCGCTGGCCGCTTGGACCACCGCCGTTACCGCGGGCCGGATGCTGGGCTACTGGTAGCTCAGCTCTTTCGCGGCCGCTTCGGCACGAAGGCCAGGAAACGCCGCGGATTGTCCACCGTGATCTGGTGCAGCACTTCCTGGCTGGCGCCGGCAGCCTTGAGGCGCGGCACGAAAGCGGTGATGGGCCTGCCGTAGCCGCGAAACGCATCGCCCGAAAACAGCAGCTGATCGGCAAAGCCCGCCTCGATCATGGCCATCACCAGTGGCACCACCTGCGCGTCGCCGGGCCCGCCCTGCCGGTCGAATCCCACGAATGCGCCGCGACGGCAGATCGTCTTGTGCACATAGACCTTGGGGTCGTTCAGGTTTCCAAGATGCCCGATGCATACCCGTTTCGGGTCCACGCCGGCATCTTCGAGCAGATCGAGTTGTTCGAGCGCGGATTTTCCGGGAATGCCGGTGTGGGTAAAGATGGGCAGATTGGTGGCAACGTGCGCCTTGCCCACCGCACGGAACACCTTGCGCTCCACGGCGGTGATCTCATCCCAGGAACCGATCTCGCCAAAGGCACCCGCGGGATATTCATCGGCCTGCCGGATCAGCGCGCGCACGAGCTGATCCTCGCTCATGCCCGCAACCTGTTTCGGATAAAACGGCTCGCTGTAAAAGCCGGCGCCTTTCACCACCGTCAGTCCAGACTTCTTCGCGGCTTCACGGATGAAGTCCAGATCCATTCCCGCGCCTTCGAGGCCGGCATCGACGATGCAGGTCACGCCCTCGCGCCGCGCAGCGCGCAGTTCCTCGGCCATCAAATCCACGCTGCGCATGGGGTCCGCACCCGGTGGTGCCGGTGGCGGACCGGCGGGCCGCTGCGCCGGCGGCGCGCCCTGCGCAGCGAGTACTGCCGCGGACGCCGCACGAAACCGGTCGGTGAAGTCCGGTCCCAGCGACAGATGCTCGTGGAACAGCGTTGCGCCGCCGGCCAGTTCTTCGGGCGAATAGTCCTTGAACAAAGTACGGATGACGGCGCCCCTGGCGAACGTGGGCGACTGGGCCAGCGCAGTGCCGGGGAATGCAGTGGCGGCTGCAACTCCCGCGCTGAAAATCTGCAATGCCTCGCGACGGGTAAATGTCGTCATGCCACTCTCCCCCGGATCCGGTCGTTGCCGTGCATCTTCGCGGAAAGCAGGCTTTGCGGACAATGACTTCGTCCACGCAGTCCGTATACCGAATGCGCACCATTACGGGATACAGTATCGGGCCCATGAATGCTCCATCCACACTGACCCCCAAAGACCGGCAATCGCTCGTGCAGGAGGGGTTTCTGCTCCTCCGCGGCGTGGCCGATGCGCAGACGGTGCAGGCCATGCGTGAAACCTGGACACGTTGCATGCAGCAACCGGTCGAGTTGAAGCGCGGCAACAACGATGGGCCGTGTCATCTGGAAAACGAGGCGGCATTCCGCCCCTGCCTCGAACATCCTGTGGCCATGGGCGCTGTTGCGCAGCTGCTCGACGGTGACGTGGTGCTGCTGGGCATGCGTGGACGCAACCCGCGGCCCGGCGGTGGCCAGCAAGGCTTCCATGTGGACGATGCCGCGCCGGTGCCGCCAGAGCGCCAGTGCATCGTCAATGCCTTCTGGATGCTGGACGACATGGACGAATCCAACGGCGCGACGCGATTGATTCCCGGCACGCACCGGCTGCGGCGCGTGCCGGACAAATCGCTGTCCCAGCCCGATGCGCGGCATCCGCAGGCACGGCATATCGCGGCGCGCGCCGGCGACGTGCTGGTCTTCAGCGCGCATCTGTGGCATGCGGGGTCGAAGAACATCTCCGGCGCCTCGCGACGCATTGCCATGGCGCACTTCGCGCGACGCGAAATCGCTGACTTGCGCGCGAATGCCATGGAGATGGAAGGTGCGTAGACCAATGCGCGCATCGCGACTGCCCGCGCTGCTGTGCCTGCTCGTCGGCAGTCCCCTCGCCATGGCGCAACACGCCACCGGTTCCGATGTTTTCAGTGGCGAACAGGCCTTCCAGAGCTACTGCGCCAACTGTCACGGCAAGGCGGGAAACCAGATCGCCAATGTCGATCTGGGTCACGGCGTCTTCCGCAAACCCTACAGCGATGACGAATTGGCCAACATCGTCGTGAAGGGCATTCCCGGCACGCCCATGCCGGCCACGCCCAACATGAGCGCGGCTCAGGCCGCGCAGATCGTGGCCTACCTGCGCAGCCGTGCGCTGCTGAAGGACATGAGCGCCGGCGGCGATGCGGCGCGCGGCAAGGCGCTGTTTGCCGGCAAAGGCCAGTGTGGTTCCTGTCACCGCGTCGATGGCGAGGGGTCGAGACGGGGGCCGGATCTGAGCCGCATCGGCCTGCTGCGCACCTCCGATCAGCTCGCCACCTCACTGCTCGATCCGAACAGCGAAGTGCAGCCCAACAATCGCTCGTACGCGGTCACGACGAAAGACGGCGCACGGATCAGCGGGCGCCTGCTGAACCACGACGCTTATTCCGTGCAACTGCTCGACTCCAGCGAGCAGCTGCGCTCCTTCCAGAGGGCCGAGCTGCGCAGCGAAGGATTCATTCCCTCGCCCATGCCCGCGGTGCGCGGCAGCCTGACCGACCAGGAGGTGGCCGATCTGGTCCGGTATCTGGCTTCGTTGCGCGGCCCGGAGAAGAAATGAACCTGCGTCTTGTTCTCTGCTGTGTGCTGGCGCTCGCCTCGGTGTCTGCACACGCGCAGGTAACAGCCAGACAGCTGCTCGAGCCTGATCCGCAACCCGCCAACTGGCTGAGTTACTCACGCGACTACAACAACCAGCGCCACAGTCCCCTGACCCAGATCAATGCGCGCAACGTGGCGCGGCTGCGCTTGCAGTGGGTGTGGCAGGCGCGCTCGCTCGAAAAATTCGAGGCCACGCCGCTGGTGGTGAACGGCGTGCTCTACACCGTGCAGGCGCCCAACGACGTGGTGGCGCTGGATGCCGCCACGGGCCGCATCTTCTGGACCTACTCGCACCAGCCCTCGCCGGCCCGCACCTGCTGCGGCCGCGTGAATCGCGGACTGGCCATCCTCGGCGACACCCTGTTCATGGGCACCGTGGACGCGCACCTGCTGGCCATCGACGCGAAGAGCGGCCAATTGCTGTGGGATGCGCCTGTGGCCGATGCGGCCGCTCAGTACTCGATCACCATGCCGCCGCTGGTGGTGAACGACAAGGTGTACATCGGCACGGCCGGCGGCGACATGGGCATCCGCGGCTTCATCGCCGCCTACGATGCGAAGACCGGCAAGCAGCTGTGGAAGTTCTACACCATTCCCGTCGCGGGCGAGCCCGGCAACGACACCTGGTCGGGCGAGTCCTGGAAGAAGGGCGGCGCCGGGATCTGGAATCATGGTGCCTACGATCCCGATGCGAATCTCGTCTACTTCGGTACGGGCAATCCGGCGCCAGACTGGGACGGCCGCACGCGGCTGGGCGACAACCTCTACAGCGACAGCGTGGTGGCGCTCGATGCCGACAGCGGCAAGCTCAGGTGGCACTACCAGTTCACGCCGCACGACGAACTGGATTACGACTCCACGCAGGTGCCGGTACTCGCGGACATCAGCTGGCACGGCAAGCCACGCAAGGTGATGCTGTGGGCCAATCGCAATGGCCTGATGTATGTGCTCGACCGCATCACCGGAGAGTTCCTGCTCGGCAAGCCCTATGTCGAAGTGAACTGGATGGATGGCTTCGATGCGCAGGGCCATCCACATCGCGTACCTGGCATGGTACCCACGCCGCAGGGCACGCTGGTGCGGCCTCATGTGCACGGCGCCATCAACTGGGCACCGCCTGCCTACAACCCGCGCACGGGGCTGTTCTATGTGGCGCACTGGGAGCATTCGGGCATCGTCGCCATCGAAGGCCAGTTTCCCCAGTCGGTGGGCATCAATGCGCGCCAGACCACCATGGGCGATGTCACGCTGGAGCCTTTCCTCAACAATGACGACGAGGCACGCGGCGTGATCCGTGCCTACGATCCGGCAACATTGAAGCCGCGGTGGGAATATTCCCTGGGCAACATTACCTGGGGCGGGATGCTCTCCACCGCCGGCGATGTGGTGTTCGGCGGCGGCAAGGATGGCTACTTTGTCGCGCTGGATGCGAAGACGGGCAAGCTGCTGTGGAAGGCCGCGCTGGGCGGCCAGGTCAACGCGGGTGCGATGAGCTATGCGGTGAACGGCAAGCAGTACGTGGCGATCGCCGCGGGCACGGCGCTGTTCGTGTTTTCCCTGTAGCGCGCCGCGCTCACTCGAACACTTTGAGAATGCGCTGGTACTTTTCTATGTACCAGCGGTTTTCGTTGTTGTAGCGCGGAATCGCCACGGGACGCACCTCGGCATCGGTCTGCTTCCACAGGCATGGGCAGGTCACGGATTCGGCGGAGGAAGCCAGGCCCGCAGGACGCAGTTCTTCCAGCTTCACTTTCATGCGCTTCATGACCCGATGCAGCTTGGCCACATTTTTTGGTCCGCCGTTGTAGGCGGCCACGGGAAAAATGCCGAGCACCCTGGCGCTGTCATGATAGGCAAGGCGGATTTCCGAAGGCATCTGCGCCAGTTCCAGATCGAACAGGCAGATGGCCGCCTTCATCGCGTTCAGCAGGTTGGTGGCGCCGCGCTCGAAATCCGGATCGAGTTTCGCCTCGGGACAGCGCCGCACCACCAACGCATAGGTGCCTTTGCCCCGCTTGTTGGTGAACTGCATGGGACCGACGGCCGCGGCGCGCGAAACACTGTAGCGATACGCCTCTTCCTTCTTTAGCCCGTACTGGCTCAGCACCTCGTTGAAGGCCTCTTCGCCGCTATCCACGAAATCCGCATCATCCGTCTGCTCGATCACGGCCAGCGTCGTGATGACCTCCGGCGGCACCACATCGGCCAGCAGCTCGCCCGGAAACGCCTTGCCGGGGGCTTTTGCGGCACGCAGTTCTTCCACGGCCCTGCGCGCCGTGGACAGCAGAAAATCCCTGCCGCCCGTGACGAAGGAGGGATCGAGCGTGTCCTGGGTGAAGGGCAGATACACGATGGGCGTGGCCGTATCCGCCACGGCCCGCCAGCGTTTTTTCTTCAGCAGACCGCTGTCGAACACGGGGAATTTTCTGCCATAGACCTTCAGTGGCTCGCCATTCCTCGAGAACGAGAACATCAGGCGTTCGGCACCCGTGCCCTTCACATGCTTCGCCTCGATGCCGGGCGTGCGCAGGATGAACGGCATGGGCTTGCGCCCCGGCTTCCATTTCACGGGAGGACGGGGAATCTCGACATGCGCGATGGTCCACTCCATCTTCGCCTCGCTCCACAACGCGAAGGCCACCGGGCGTCCGCGCAGTGTTTCCCTCTTGCCCTTGCCCGTGAAGACGTATTCGAGCTTGACGTCGCGCAGCAGGGCCTGCGCCCTGGCTACCAGGTCATGGATCACTTCGTCGCGGCTGGGGGCTTCGACGACCACTTCCGGGATGTTTACAGTCGGCGGTGCTTCGCGGTGCTCCGATTCGGCTACGGCGACAGCCACTTCACCATCTTCGGCCTCGTCCTTGGACTCCTTCTCATCCTTCGCGGCATTCTCTTCGCGCTCTGCTTCCGAGTTGGCCTGCAGCTCGTCCTGCGGCGTGACGACCTGCTCCACGGCAACCGCCTCGCCCTCGCCCTCATCGGATGTTGCGCCGGTAGTTGCGCAGGCCGCGCACGCCAGGGCAACCAGGACCAGCAACGCCTGCGCCGCGCGCCTGAGAACTGGCAGTGCTTCGTGAGATTCCGAAAGTCGTCTGTTCATTTCCATCCGTCAGAACGTCAGGACACTGCAAGCTCCGCGCTGGCCGCCTTGGGCCGTCGACGCACCGTAGCCTTCGCCTGGCTGCAACTCACCTTGACGGCACATACCGCCGAAATCGCGGCACAGCCCAGGGCCGTGAGGTCGAAGCCCGCCATGATCCAGTCACCTTCGCCGAGACTGTGACCCAGGTGGCGCGAGGTGGTCAGCGCATTCAGCACCGGCAGCAGCCCGTATGCGGCAGTGCACAGCCAGAGCATTTCCACGCGTGCCCGCTCGGGTGGCCGGAACATGGGATAGGCAAACATCGCCGCCATCGTCAGGTACATGGCATGCACTTCCCAGGCGGCGCGCGTGCTCATTTCTACCGGTAACAGGCGATTCGCCCAGAAGTATGCCGCAATGGCCACCGGCATTCCGATGATGGCGCTCACATTCAGGCGATCCACCAGCCAGATACCCAAGTGCAGCGGCTGCTTCGCGGCAAGCAGCCGGGTGCGGCGGGTGTTGGCCCACAGCAGCAGGCCGGTGCCGATCATCGCGGTGCCGCCCACGCCCATGAACAGCAGCAGAATGCGCAGGAACCAGTTGGCGAACAGGCCCTTGTGCAGGCCCTTCATCGCATGGTCGGTGTCGGCGGCGGCATGGTCGTCGGGCCGGAAATCCTCCACCAGCTTGCCGCTGGCGCCATCGAATACCAGCATGTTCTCGGGATAAGCGATGCTGACGGTCTCCTGCGGCTTCACCAGCACGCGGGCATTGGCATCGCCTGGATTACGCACCTCCACCGCCGTGGCAATGCCCTTGCCCCAACTGACATCCACCTGATCCATCAGCGAGGCCAGTGGCGTCATGGGCACGTTCAGGTGCGCCGCCTGCGGCAACTTCGGTTGCTGATAGGGATACACGCCCTGGTAGAACTGCAGACCCGCGGAGCGGCCTTCCCCATAAATAAGGTGCGGCACCGATGGCATGAACTGGTAGGTGAAGAACAGGAAGCCGCTGTAGGTGACGATGATGTGGAAAGGCAGCGCGGTGACGCTGAGCAGATTGTGGCCATCGAGCCAGCTGCGCTGGCCCTTGCGCGGACGGAACGTGAAGAAGTCCTTGAAGATGTTCTTGTGGACGATGATGCCGGTGACCATGGCCGCGAACATGATCAGCGTCAGCACCATGATGATCAGGATGGCCTTGTCGTAAGGAATATACGCGAGCTGGTAGTGCATCTTGTACAGCACCTGCCCGCCGCCCGTGGCGCGCGCGCCATAGTCGATGGGCGCGCCGGTTTGAGGATCGAGCGTCTGCCGGTGCGTGGCGCCACGACCGGCGCCCGAGGACGCATCGGTCCACGAGACATCCAGCGATGGCGCTTCGCGCCCGCCAATCATCTGGATGTTCCAGCTCGCCGCGTGCGGCGCCACCTGCTGCAGATGCGCCTGCGCCACGGCGAGCTGCTCGCGCGGCGTACCGGGCTGCGCAAAGAACGGCCGCTCCGGCGTCATCCAGTAATCGATCTCCTTGTCGACGTAGCCCAGCGTGCCGGTGAGGTAGACGAAGTACAGCACCCAGCCGGCCACGAGGCCGAGCCAGGTGTGCGTCCACGACATCGACTGGCGGAAGCCTTCTTTCATGTCACGCTCCGGTGCAGCAGATACCACGCATCGATCAGGATCAGCGGCAAGGCGACGACGGCCAGGCCCAGCCACGCGCGCCTGGCGGTTCTGGCGGCGAAACACCAGATGATTACGCCGGTGTAATACAGATAGCCGGTCTGCGAGGAGAACAGCAGCGATTTGTAGTAATCCCAGGGCAGCGCGGCGGTGAAGGCGAGCTGCAACAGGGTGACGAGCGCATAGCCACCGGCCGCCGCGGCGATGCAGCGTGACAGCACGCTCCAGCGGTACGCGGCGGTGAGCGTCTTCATGGCAACAGGCCCAGCGCGATGAGCGCCACGCCCAGGCAGCCCAATACAGCGGTGCTTGCTGGACGGTAGGTCAGCAGCATGATCTGCAGAAAGGCGGCCAGCGCCAGTATCGACAGCCACACGCAGATCCCGATGGCCCAGCGGAACTCCAGCACGCAGGGCCACAGCGCGAGCAAGGTACAGATGTATCCGGACACGCGCAGTGGCCATTTTCGCCTCACGTAAGCCGAATCATCGGCGAAAACCTGCCGGTAGTGCCGCCGCAACGACAGACTCAGGAACAAGCAGCCCAGACAGATCAGGCCGAACGCGATATTGGCCATGTAGTACCCCGCATACATACTATACGCAGCAGCAGCAACAGGGGATTGGCCATGAGCGCAGGCAGCTTCATCTGGTACGAGCTGATGACTCCAGATCCCGACGCGGCCGCGAAGTTCTATGGCGCCGTGGTCGGATGGAAGATCGCGGGCGCCAATACCACACCCGATGGCAAGGATTACCGCAACATCCAGCGCGACGATGGCGGTGCGGCCGGAGGCGTGCTCAAGCTGACCGCGGACATGCAAAAGCACGGCGCACTGCCCATCTGGCTCGGCTATCTGCACGTGACCGATGTCGATGCGGCCGTGAAGGCCATCGAGGCCGATGGCGGCAAGACGCTGATGCCGCGTACCGATCTGCCCGTGGGCAAGATCGCCATGGTCGCCGACCCCATGGGCACACCGTTTTACGTGATGGCTCCCATTCCACCTCCTGGCAAACCGGATGCGAAGAGCGATGTGTTCGATACCAAGGCGCCGCAGCGGGTGCGCTGGAATGAACTGTCGAGCCCGGATCTGGCGCGCGCCAGGCAGTTCTATGCCCGGCACTTCAACTTTCAATTCAACGAAGTGATGCCCATGGGACCCATGGGTGACTATTGCTTCATTGATCACGATGGAGTCCGGCTGGGTGCCATGATGCAGAAGCCGGCCAACCGGCCCGGCCCGCCTGCGTGGCTGTTCTACTTTCGTGTGGACTCGCTGGCTGCCGCGCGACGCGCGGTGGAAGCCGGCGGTGGCCATATCACCAATGGGCCGCATGAAGTGCCCGGCAAGGAATGGGTCGTCGCCGCCACCGATCCGGCTGGCGCCGCCTTCGGCCTGGTCAGCGCCCGCAACGATTGAGGAGCCATCATGAAGCGCATGCCCGAAACCCGCCTCTGTCTCTGGTACGACCACGACGCCCGTGAAGCCGCGGACTTCTATGTACGAACCTTTCCCGGCAGCAGCATGGGCAGCATTCAGACCGCGCCCGCCGACTACCCGAATGGCAAGGCCGGCGACGTGCTGGTGGTGGAATTCACCTTGCTGGGCATCGCCTGCATCGGCCTGAACGGCGGACCCTTTTTCAAGCACACCGAAGCCTTCTCGTTCCAGCTCAGCACGGCCGATCAGGCCGAGACCGATTTCTACTGGAATGCCATCGTGGGCAATGGCGGCACGGAAAGTCAGTGCGGCTGGTGCAAGGACAAGTGGGGCCTTTCCTGGCAGATCACGCCGGCGGTGCTGACGGCGGCCATGGCCGATCCCGATCCTTTGCTTCGCAAGCGTGTATTCGCCGCCATGATGGACATGAAGAAGATCGATGTTGCCGCCATCGAGGCGGCTCGCGCCGGCCGCTGATCTTCAAGCGCAAGTGTAGGAGCGTCCCTACGCTTCCTCGCTGGATGCGCCGCGTGCGGCGTCGTTGAGCACCGGTCTAGGGTGCGTCTATGGTGGCGCGCCTCAATTCCACTTGGCGGGAGTTTCCGCGAAGACATCCCGCCTGGACCACGATCGTCGCGGCATTCATCGTCATCATCGTCGCGCTCGCGTTCTTCGACTGGAACTGGATCAAGGGACCGGTGCAGCGCATGGTGTCGAGCGCCACGGGCCGTGAGTTCCGCATCGACGGCGACCTGGACGTGGATTACTTTCCGCTGGAGATACATGCCGAAAGGCTGTTCTTCGCGAATGTCGCGGGGTCGGAAGAAAAGGCCATGGCCCGCGCCCAACGCCTGGACCTGCGTTTGCGTTTCTGGCCGCTGCTGCGCGGCCACGTGACCATCCCTTACCTGATCGCGGAGCAGCCGTTTCTGCGGCTCGAGCGCAACGGCACCGAAGCCAACTGGATTTTCGGCCGCCGGGCTGACTGCTCGCGTTCCGCCTGCGAACCACCCGTGCGTGTGCAGCGGCTGCGTGTGCGGGGAGGCCGCCTGGAGTTTCGCGAATCCATGCTGCAGACGGCGGTCGACATGCGGATCGACAGTGTCGAACCGCCTCGACGCGGAACGCTGGCGCCGCTGGTGTTGCACGGCAAGGGCACGTATCGCGATGCGCCCTTCGAGCTCGAGGGCCAGGTCGATTCACCACTGGAGTTGCAGGGCAAGCCCCTGCCCTACAGCATCGATCTGACTGCCAGCGCCGGACAGACCCGGGCGCGCGTCTCCGGAACGCTGGCCGAGCCACTGCAAACCGAAGATGTGGCCGTGGATTTCGAGATGCATGGCCCAGACCTGGCCAAGCTGTACGACTACGTGGGCATCGTGCTCCCGAAGACACCGCCCTATGCGCTCAAGGGAAGGCTGAGCCGGCGCGGCGATCAGCTTTCATACCAGAATTTCTCGGGCACAGTCGGCGACAGCGACCTGAGTGGCGATGTCACGATCGACTTGCGCGGTGTCAGGCCCAAGCTGACCGCCGCGCTGAAATCGAAACGTATCGATTTCAACGATCTCGCGGGCTTCATCGGCGGCACGCCTGGCACCGGCGCAGGCGAAACCGCCTCGGACGAACAGAAGAAGGAAGCCAGCGCGCAGAAAGCCTCGGGAAAGCTGCTGCCTGCCAGGCCCATCGAGCTGGACAAGCTGCGATCCATGGACGCGGATGTGCAACTGACCGCGGATCAGGTGAATTCCAGGCGTCTGCCGCTCGAACACATGCGCGCACGCCTGCGGTTGGACGACGGCCAGTTGACGCTCGATCCGCTGGAGTTCGGCGCTGCCGGCGGCACGCTCGTGACTGTGGTGCACCTCGATGCGCGCCACAGCCAGGCGCAGTTCGCGCTCGACATGAAGATCCGCAAATTGCAGCTGCAGAAGCTGTTTCCCAAGGCCAAATCGATGCAGGACTCACTGGGCAGCATCAATGGCGCCATCGAACTGAAGGGCCAGGGTGATTCCACTGCCGGCATTCTGGCTTCATCCAACGGCAGCATCAGCGCCATCATGGGCCAGGGGCGCATGAGCAATCTGGTGCTTGAAGTCGCGGGCCTGGATATCGCCGAGGCGCTGGGCTTCCTGCTCGGAAGGGACAAGGAAGTGCGCATGCGTTGCGCCTACATGGATTTCAGCATCGACGATGGAGTGGCCACGGCGCGCTCCGTCGCCCTCGACACCACCGATACCACGCTGCTGCTCAAGGGTCAGTTCAGCTTCAAGGATGAAAAACTGGACATGACGCTGTTGCCCAAACCCAAGGACACCAGCCCCATTTCGATCCGCGTGCCCATCGATATTGGCGGCACCTTCGCCAAGCCGGCGATCGCGCCCAAGGGCGGGCCGCTGGTGCTGCGGGGCGCCGCCGTGGCGGCGCTGGCCGCCATCGCGCCGCCATTGGCCCTGCTCGGCCTGATTGAAACCGGTCCTGGCAAGGACACGGCCTGCGGGCCAGGGGTGCCGCCAAGCAAAAAGGAACAAAAGGAGCCCGCCCAGAAGGTGGGGCCAAAGCCGGCCCCCTGAGTCCGCGTTCGTCCTACAATCTCCAGCCGTCGCAACCCGCATCGCTGGAGTGGTCATGCATCGCAGCCCTGGATTCCGCGCGCCGCTGTTGGCCGTCGTTTTCGCATTCACTCCGGCACTCGCCGTCCAGGCCGCGGGCAAGGCCGCGGATGTCACGGCGCAGCGCATGGAAAAGGCCGATCAGGACACCGCCAACTGGATGTCCCACGGCCGCACCTGGAGCGAGCAGCGCTTCAGTCCGCTGAAGCAGATCAATGACAAGAACGTGAAGAACCTGGGCCTGGCCTGGTACGCGGACATCGGCACCTATCGCGGCGTGGTGGCCACGCCGCTGGTCATCGACGGCGTGCTGTACAACATCTCCGCCTGGGACGTGACCACGGCCTACGACGCCGCCACCGGCAAGGTGCTGTGGACCTACGATCCGAAGATCACCCCGCAGGCCGGCGCCGTGGCGTGCTGCGGTCCGGTGAGTCGCGGCCTTGCGGCGTGGAAGGGCAAGCTGTTCATCGGCGCGCTGAACGCGCACCTGATCGCGCTGGACGCGAAGACCGGCAAGGTGCTGTGGGATACGGATACATCGGACCCGGGCCAGCCCATCTCCATCACCGGCGCACCGCGTGTGACCAAGGATGGCCTCGTGGTCATCGGCAATGGCGGCGGCGATCTGGGCGCGCGCGGCTACATGAATGCCTTCGACGCGAACACCGGCAAGCTGGTGTGGAAGTTCTACATCGTGCCCGGCGATCCCTCGAAGCCCGATGGCGTGGCTTCGGATTCCATCATGCCCATGGCCATGAAGACCTGGAGCGGCGACTGGTGGAAGACCGGCGGTGGCGGCAACAACTGGGACGGCATCGTCTACGACCCGAAGCTCGACATCGTCTACTTCGGCACGGGCAACGGCTCGCCGCATCCGCAGGCTTTCCGCTCGCCTGGCGGTGGCGACAACCTGTTCATCGGTTCCATCGTCGCGGTGAATGCGAAGACCGGCAAATACATCTGGCACTACCAGGAAGTGCCGGGCGAGCAGTGGGACTACGACAGCACCTCGCCGCTGATCCTCGCGGACCTGACCATCGACGGCAAGCCGCGCCAGGTGATCATGCATGCGCCGAAGGACGGCTTCTTCTACGTGCTCGATCGCGCCACCGGCGAACTGCTGTCGGCGAAGCCCTTCGTGCCCAACACCTGGGCCTCGCATGTGGACATGAAGACCGGCCGGCCGGTGATCAATCCCGAAGCCATGGTGACGGTGCAACCGCGGCTGATCACGCCCAATGCCGCGCACAACTGGAACCCGATGTCGTACAGCCCGCTCACCGGCCTGGTGTACATCCCGGTGCAGGAACAGTGGATGGTGATCTCGCGCATCGAAGACGGGAAATTCCAGTTCCGTCTCGGCCGCACCACCATCGGGTCGGGCACCGCAAACCCCGAGCTGCGCCGCCAGTTCAACCAGAGGGTGAATACCGAAGACAAGGGCTACACCCTGGCCTGGGATCCGGTGGCGCAGAAAGAGCGCTTCCGCATCGTGAGCCCCTTCCACTTCCAGGGCGGCAACCTGTCCACCGCCGGCAACCTGCTGGTATTCGGCACGATGCATCGCACGCTGGCCATCTACCGCTCCGACACCGGCGAGAAACTGTGGGAGGCGCCCACCGTGTCGGTGCCGGTGGGCGGACCGATCACCTACACGGTGAAGGGCAAGCAGTACATCGCCGTGAATGCCGGCTGGAACAATGCCATCGTGCACGGCCTGAATTCCGGACCGGAACCATTCTCGGTGGGTCCCGCGAAGCTCGTCGTGTTTGCGCTTGGCGCCAAGGGCAAGACGCTGCCGCCAGCACCGCCGCCCGAAGCCTTGTCACCGCCGCCGGGCGCACCGCAGGCCGCTGAAAAGGTGGCGGCCGGCGAGAGAGTGTTCGCGCAATACTGCTCCACCTGCCATGGCCAGAGCGCCATTGGTTCGGGCCCGAAAGACCTGCGCTTCATCCCGGCGCAGGCGCACGCCCAGTTCAATGACATCGTGCTCGGCGGCAAATTCAAGGACAAGGGCATGGCGCCATTCAATGGCGTGCTCACGCCCGAGCAGGTGGATGCCGTGCACTCCTACGTGATCTCGCGCGGCCAGGAAGACTGGCAGCCGGTGTTCGGACCGCCGCCGCCGCGACGCTGAGCGACGCCGAGGTTGTGACGGCAGCGCTGCCGGGACGGGCGCTGCCGCGACTACTGCAGCAGCTACTGCAGGAAGCGTGACTGGTTTGCGGGTTCGCGGTTGATCCGCGTCACGGTGGCATCGCGCCGCAGTGACAGCAGCGCGGCCACCGCCTGCACGCCGGGATCCAGCCACTCGACGGCAAAGCCACTGTCTTCCACACGCACCACGCAAGCCTCCAGCCACTCGCCCGTGCGGGCGATCAGGCGCACGGAGACGCGCGACAGCAGCACGGGTTTCGAATCGGTCTCCACGAACGCGCCACTGAGGCTGGCATCGCGCACCACGGCCGTGGCCGACCAGGTTTCCGCCGTGCGTATTTCCACCAGCGCGCCGAGATCGACGCGAATACCCCAACGATGTTCCATCAGGTCGGCGCTTGCGCTCATGAGTGCTGCCCTCTGTCTAGAGTTTGAAGGTGAGGCGAGGGAATGGAACGGACAGACTGTGCCGCGGATGCCGCGGATTCTGTAGGCCACTAGTCCAAACGGACGTAGGACAGACAGCAGTCCGAACGGAGGGTGACTGCGCAGCATCTGGCGCGACAGTGGTGACGCATCGCCGCGCAGGCTCACTGCATGTCGCTGACCGATCCCACCAGACTTCATCCGAAGCCGCCCTTTGATTCACCACTGCAGCCCTGGCCTGCGCTCGCGCTGCACATGAAGCCGCGGCCCGATCATGGTGAAACCAGTTACAGGGGAACGGGTCGTCTCGTCGGCCGCAAAGCACTGATCACGGGCGGTGACTCGGGCATTGGCCGCGCCGCCGCCATCGCCTTTGCCCGGGAAGGCGCTGACGTGGCAATCAATTACTGGCGCACGGAAGATGAAGACGCGCAGCACGTGGCGGAGATCGTCCGTGCCGCGGGACGCCAGGCCGTGCTGCTGCCGGGCGATCTGCGCGATGAGAATTTCTGCAATCGACTGGTCACCGATGCGGCGCGCGAACTGGGCGGGCTCGACATCCTGGTGAACAACGCGGCCCGGCAATACTCATCCACCGATCTGGCGCAGCTCACCACGCAACATCTGGATGACACCTTCCGCACGAATGTGTACGCCACGTTCTGGCTGACTCGGGCGGCATTGGCGCATTTGAAAGCTGGCTCGGCAATCATCAACACCACCTCCGTGCAGGCCTACGAGCCATCCGAGGATCTGCTCGACTACGCGGCCACCAAAGCCGCCATCATGAATTTCAGCAAGGGGCTGGCCAGGCAGCTCGCGCCCAAGGGCATTCGCGTGAATGCGGTGGCACCGGGCCCTTTCTGGACCCCGCTGCAGGTGGTGGAAGGCGGCAAGCAGCCCGAGGACCTGCGCAATTTCGGCGGCGCGACGCCGCTGGGCCGGCCCGGCCAGCCGGTGGAACTGGCACCTGTCTATGTCTTGCTGGCGTCGAGTGAGGCCAGTTACATCACCGGCCAGGTATTCGGGGCCGTGGGCGGCGGCGGCGGGCCCTGAGAACAGTGCGCTGGGATTGCGAACTGTAAATATATGGTACTGGGTCAGTTTGATTTGGTTGCCGCGCCCAGTAATTGTTGCGCTGAAGCACTACCGCCGCTTCAGTCGCTCCCTCGGCAACACGGAGTTGACTCCGTCCCACACAAATTTTTTGATGACTTCCTGACGAGTTTCGCCAAACCCCTCTTCCTTCACCAGTTCATCAAGGTAACGGGCCAGCTTCGGAGTGAGTTGTAACTCCAGCGTGGTCTTCCTTGCTTTGCTCTTTGGGCGAGCCATGAAGCCATAATATGCGTACCGGTTTAAACCCGGTAAAAACCTGTTAGAATTGCGACATGGACCATGAGGCGCTGTGAGCGCCGTCTGTGAATCGGTAGAGATTGAATTGGGAAAGGCGGCTACCGCCCGTACCCTGCCTTCTTAGCCTGCTATCAGCTTACGTTCGCGGGAACGAACGGAAGTGCCGAATCACAGACTCAAATGCGCCGAACCTGAAGCGAACGTACGCCCTCACGGGCACAGTCTTCGATCGCCCAGGCAATGACGTTGTGGTCATGGTCCTGTCTTCTCCTACGTATGACAGGTTGAGCCTGCCTCTCTGACGCGCCCCATGCGCGCCGGCTCGTATCAGCGCGATGAGACGGCAGATCCCGCTAGGAGAAATCTGGGGCGGTAGCCGTTATTCGAAGTCTTCCACGATCTAGTAGTAAATTCCAGCGTTTGGAGTAACTAGCTACAAGATCTTGTTTGATTGCATGGGCAATCAATTGATATTGTTAAGTACCTGTTACATGCTTGAGCGGTCATGCTTCCCCGTGCCAGACTCAGGCATGGCTAAAGCTCCCAAACGTCCACGCGACGCTAACGCGCTCGCCAAGTTCATCACCGACATTGCCACGGGGCAGGTAGAGCTACCCAAGACTGATGACGGGAAAGACCCAGCCGCCGTGGCGCTGGGGCGCAAAGGCGGCCTGAAGGGCGGGAAGGTTAGGGCTGGAGTTCTCAGTCCTCGCCGCCGGAAGGAGATCGCACAGAAGGCAGCGCGGGCAAGGTGGAAAGTAAATCCCTCTGACGCTTGATCGTAAATCGCTCGATAACCTCTTGCGTCAAGACCTTGCTTTGTAGGCTGACCATAATTACGTATGGCTGCATCAAGGGTTCCTTGAAGCTAAACCTATAGGTCCTTCTCTCGCCGGTCTTGTTTAGGACTGAGCCGCGCTCTGGGCGTGTGAGTTCGTTCAGATGAAAGCCGAAACTCGCGGTGCGCATTTCCTCACCACAAATGGCCGACAGTGGTTCCTCCACACTTGTAGCAGTGAAATTCCCTAGAGAATCGACCTCTGCCAAGGCACAACCAGCCAAGACCTCCGGGAAGATATTGGCCTTGCGATAAATCCTCTCTGTGGCGCGCGCATAGCTCTCATGAATTTTGTAATCCACGTCTGCAATGCACGATTGCATCGACTTGAATACATCTTCTTCCGTGATCTTCAGTCTTCGGGATGAGACTGCCAAGAGGGCCGCATGTTTGCCGATTGAATGTGTATAGAACGGAAGACCGGCGGAGAAAAATGTAACGCGCCATAGCGCATTTTCGTCTATCTGCATTCCCATTCTGGCAAGACGAACATTAACGATGTCCTCTAGCTCCTCTCTTTTCATTCTCGGTATCGGAACCAGAACGAGCGAGCGCGAAATTGAGCCGTGATTTGCAATCAACTCCGTGATGTTTGCTGCCACTCCGACAATCACCAGAGTGCAATGCACAGTGAAATCTGAAAGCGTCTTCACAAGGTCAGTGAAGAGATTCCCGCAAGCCAGATCCTTTACCCTGTCAAATTCATCAACTACAACGATGGGGTATTGGTTTCCGCCAAAGTCAGAAAGCTCAGCCATCACATCATCGACAGTTATTGTTTTTGGGTGCGCGTCATCCGCCCATACCGCAGTGCCCTGCGCTGTCTCGCGTTTGATACGACGGAAAACCTTTCGCCAAATGCTGTCGAACGAATCTGTAGCATCACAGTTGATGCGGATGAAACACACCTGCCGCGTTGGCTGGATCAAGGGAGTGTAAAAGGTGTTGGCTATCGAGCTTTTTCCGACCCCGCGCTCTCCGTAGATCACGGCATGGCGACCAGGCTCAAGCACTGTGTCCTGCAGCCTTTGAATGCGGTCGCGCCGGCCGGCAAACAGTTCGGTCTCGTTAATTGGGGTGCCAGGAGTGAAAGACTCGATGATTTCTTGACGCAATACGTTCCAGTCTTCTGCTGTGTACTGACTGGCGTCCCGGCGTTGAGGGAGAGTGTAACGGGGTGTCATTTGCTATATATAGCATATTCTGACTCAGAATGACGGTATTATAGCTGCTGCATAGCCGCACAACAGCGGCTTAAGATGACCTTTATGCTTGACCAGATAAGCATAAGGGTCTATTCTAGTCCCATGAACAAGCTCGACATCAAAGCCCGCGCCAGAATCCTCGCCTGTTTGGTTGAGGGCAATTCCATCCGGGCGACGGTTCGCATGACTGGAGCCGCCAAGAACACGGTCGTTAAGCTGCTGGCCGATGTGGGCGCGGCCTGCGCGAACTTTCAGGACATCACCCTCCGCAAGCTGCCCTGCAAGCGCCTCCAGCTCGATGAAATCTGGTCGTTTGTCTATGCCCGTAAGAAGAACCTGCCGGAAGAACTGCAGGGCAACTACGGCTTTGGCGATGTCTGGACGTGGACGGCGATTGATGCGGATACCAAGCTGGTCCCGTGCTGGCACGTCGGCACCCGCGACGTATCCGCCGCACAGGCCTTTATCAGCGATCTGGCGGACCGGCTGGCCAACCGGGTGCAGTTAAGCACCGACGGCCATAAGCCGTACCTGAATGCGGTAGAGACGAACTTCGGCGGTGAGATCGACTACGCGACCATTGTGAAGATTTACGGGGGCAAGCCAGAAGGCAAGGATGGCCCTCGCTACTCCACGGATGTCTGCACAGGCATGCGTCGCGGCACGGTGTCAGGCAATCCCGATCCGGCCCACATCAGCACCAGCTTTGTGGAGCGCCAGAACCTGACCATGCGCATGGGAATGCGCCGCTTCACCCGCCTGACTAACGCGCACAGCAAGAAGTTCGAGAACCACATGCACGCGATTTCGCTGCACTTCATGCACTACAACTTCGGGCGGATTCATTCGTCACTGCGCGTGACGCCTGCCATGGCAGCGGGGGTTTCGGATCACGTTTGGACGCTGGAAGAGATCGCGGCGCTGGCCGATCAGAAATCAAACTGACCCAGTACCAAATATATACAGTTGATGCCATTTCGACCAACAGACCTTCGAAATGGATCCATTGAGCCCGAAAATCCGGGTTGCGCGGCTCATTCGTTCGGGCCGCGCCACCCACATCGTGGATGAATCCGGCACCGCGCCCGCCGAGGTCGCGATCTACACGCTGTCCGATCCGCGCGATGTACGGCAGGTGCGCTATGTCGGTCAGACACGCGACCCTCACAAACGTTTTTCGCAGCACCTGAACACCGCGCGGCTGTGGCTGCCGGATGAGCTGCCGTGGTGGATTCCGCGACCGCGGTTGCGGCCGCTCTACCACTGGATCCGCGAGCTGTACCGCGATGAGTGCCGCTTGCCCATGATGTTCGTGGTTGCGTGGACCGAGGCGCACCAGGCGCGCACGGCAGAACGCCTCCACATCTGCGAGCATCTGGGTCGACAACTGCCGCTGCTGAATCATGAGGCGGAAACGCCGCAACGGCTGCTGGCGTAGACTGCAACGCAACAACGCTCACGGCAGGAACAGTCAATGACGGATGGATTCATGGATCGCGTTCGCGCGGCCGGCCGCGGACTGCTGGGAACATGGGTCAAGATTCCCGCCTTCGAGACGGTGGAACTGCTGGCGCACGCGGGCTTCGACTTCGTCGTCATCGACATGGAGCACTCGCCACTGGCGCTGGACCGCGTGTACGAACTGATCTTTGCCACGCAGCGAATGGGCATGGCGGCGCTGGTGCGTCTGCCGGATCAACTCGGCACTCCGGTACAACCGCTGCTCGACGCGGGCGCCGACGGCCTGCTGGTGCCGCGGATCACCAGCACCGAAGCAGCCGCATCCATTGCCGCCCGCATGGTCTTTGCGCCGCGTGGCGAACGCGGCCTGGGCTTCACCTCGCGCGCCGGCCGCTGGGCACTGATGCCTCTGCCGGAATATCTGCGACGCGGGGATGAGCAGTGCCTGCGCATGATCCAGCTCGAAGACTGGGCAACCCTCGAAGCCGCGGCACAGTTCGCGAAGCTCACGCATGTGAATGGACTGTTCGTCGGACTGGGCGATCTGTTCCTGTCCAGCGGCAAGGCCGCGGGCACGCCGCAAGTGCAGGCGCTGGTGGCCGCGGTGCTCGAGGCCACGAAGGATGCTGGCATGCTTTCAGGCATTGCGGCGGGCACACCCACCGAAGCGCGCCAGTATCTGGCGATGGGCTATTCCCTGGTCATGGTGAGCAACGACGCCACGCTGTTCGGCAAGGCCGCCGCCGAACTGGTTCGCGCGACGCGCGAGACCTGAGGACTTTCAGCGGCCGGCGCCGGCCGGCAACTCGCTCAGCGCTTGTGCATCGGATTCGATACCCGTCACCGCCGCCAGCCGCGCGATCGACATGTAGCAGCCGATGGTCAGCACCGCGTTGACCACGATCTGGTCCGACGCAAGCCGACGCAGCGTCGCCAGAGTCTGGTCAGAGGGCGACAGGCATTTCACCACCTCGTCGGTGAAACGCGCGGCCGCCGCCAGCAACGGATCGAGCAAGTCATAGCTACCCTGGGCGATGGCGGCAAGTTCCGCTTCGGTCAATCCGGCGGCGCGACCCAGTGCGATATGATGGTGCAGTTCATATTCACTGTCCGACAGATAGGCAACGCGCAGGATGATGGTCTCGCGCAGACGCGGCTCGAGCACTTCGGGATTCGCGACGGCACGGCCCAACTGGCCCTGCGCCTCGAACAGTGGCAGCGAGGCGTGCGCGCAGATGCGCACCACGTTGAGTGGAACGTTGGCCAGCGTCTTCTGCACGCTCTCGGGCAAACGGCTGACGTCGGGGTAAGGAATGCGCGACATGGCGCACATGATAGGGAGGAAGCCTTGCTTTTCGATACTCACGCGCACGTACTGTCGGCGGATCTTGAACGCTACCCCTATTCCACGCTGCGCGACGGCTTCCGCGCGCCGGTCAGTCCCCTGGTTTTTTCGGTTGAAGACCTCATCCACGCATTGGATACCGGGACGGTGGCGCATGCCTGCGTCGTACAGCGCGCCACGCTGTATGGTTACGACAACCGCTACACGCTGGACGCCGCCGCGGCCTTTCCCGGCCGCCTCGTGCCCATCATCGTGCTCGACGCCCAGGACGCGGCTTCCCCCGCGAAGCTTCGGGAGCTGGCGGCGCAACACCCCCTCGGCGGCCTGCGCATGGTGGCGCCCAAACTGAGCGAGAAGGACACCGACTGGCTCGACAGCGCCGACGCACTCAACCTGTGGCGCACCGCATCCGACCTGGGCCTGCCCGTGACCGTCATTCTGTATCGCCAGAACAATGAGGCCGGCCTCGACGCGCTGCTCGGCATCGCCCGTCAATTTCGCGACATCCCCATCCTCATCGATCATGTCGGCGTACCGCATGCCTCGACGCCGGAGACGAAGTACGCCGCCACGCAGGGAATCCACTACGTCGTTCCGCCGCCGCCAGGCTTCGGCATCGCGGATGCCGTGGGCGCCTTCGGCGACCTGGCGCATGTGCACTTCAAGGTGACCGACATCAACTTCGACCGGCTCGAAGAGAAGCACTTCGACAGTGCCGCCTTCGTGCGCGCGCTGGCCGACCGCTTCGGCGCCGAGCGACTGCTGTGGGGATCGGACGCCGGACAAAGTCCCGCTTCCTATGAAGAGAAGATCAAGCGCCTGCATGCCTCGGCCGCGCGCCTGAGCGAACTGGAGCGCGCGGATTTCTTCGGCGGCACGGCCTATCGGCTTTACGGCAAGGCACTGCGTTGACAGCCGGGCCCTTGATCGACTGCCACGCGCATGCGTGGGGACCGGGAATGCCCTTCGTCAGCAATGCCTGGAAGCGGCTCGACTATGTCTACTGCGCCGAGGATTTTCTCGCCGACATGGACGCGCATGGCGTGCGCTATGGCGTGATCGCGGCAGCCAGCCTGTTCGGCACCTACAACGACTATTCCATCCGCGCGCTGCGCCGTCACCAGCGCCTGCGCGCCACGGCCATTGTCGATCCGCAGGTGGACTTCCACACGCTCGAGGCCCTGCAGCGCGAGGGCTTCGTCGGTGTGCGACTGCAATGGTTCTTCCGCAATCCTCTGCCCGACATGCATGGCGATGACTTTCAGCGCATGTGCTACCGCTTGCGCGACCTGGGCATGCACATACATCTGAACATCGAGGGTGAGCGGCTGGTGGAAGTCGCTGCGCGACTGATGGATACCGGCGTCAATGTGGTCATCGATCATTTCGGCTGGCATGACCCGAAGCCCCGGCTCGCCGCCGCAAGCTACCAGGGGATGCTGAAACTGCTCGAACGCCCGAATGCCTGGGTGAAACTGTCTTCAGGGTTCCGCCATCCTGACGAGCACGAGCCGGACTGGAGCCTGCCAGTGGAATACACACAGGATCTGCTGCAACGTTTCGGCACCGCAAAGCTGCTGTGGGGCAGCGACGCACCCTTCGTGGGTCACGAGCATGTGGCCAGCTACGCCGTCGCCATACAGCGCTACCTGCAGTGCGTGCCCGACGCGGCCACGCGGCGCGCCATCGATGAGAACGGCTACCGCTTCTATTTTGGAAGCAGCGTCAGCCCAGATGACGGCGGATGAATCCCACCAGTTCGCGCGTGAAGCGCACACTGACATCCGCATCCACGACACGATCGAATCCATGAATGGTGCCGGGATACACATGCGCCTCGACCGGGCAGCCCGCGGCCAGCAGCCGGCTCGCGTAACCGAGATTGTCGTGCACGAACAGGTCGAGTTCGCCCACGGCAATGAACGCCGGCGGTAATCCCGCAAGATCCGGAGCAAGGCCCGCGATGCTTGCCGGATCACCGGCGGCGCCGGCGAGATTCGCCGACCAGCAATAGGCGTTCGAGGAGCGCGTCCAGATGTATCGACCGGCCCGTGAATCCCTTGCAGTGGCATCCACTGAATGCGCGGGCGGCGCCAGCATGGGGTAGATCAATACCTGACAGGCAAGTGGCAAGGTGCGCCGATCGCGCGCGATCAATGCGAGCCCGGCGGCCAATCCGCCACCGGCACTTTCGCCGATCACGCCGATGCGTGTGGCGGGAATCCCCAGCGACCTGGCCTCTGTCGCCAGCCAGCGCAGCGCGGCGTGGCAATCCTCGAGCGCGGCGGGATGCGGATGCTCGGGCGCCAGGCGGTAGTCAACCGAAAGAATTGCGCAGCCGGTGGCGCGCACCAGTTCGATGTTGCGCGCCACGTCGATTTCCGGCGAGCCCATCACGAAGCCGCCGCCATGCACATGCAGCAGCGCGCCAGCTGGCGCGGACCGCGCGGGATGGAAGTACAGGCAACGTATGCTGCCCGCCGCGTCGCCACCGCCGGAAATCGCGCGCGTCTCGATGGCCACATCGGCATGCGTCGCGGGATCTGGCGTGACGGTCAGATCCACCATCGCGGCGCGAAAGCCGGCGAGCGTTTCGGCCGACACATCGATGGGCGGAAATGTTTCGACGAGCGGCCACAACGCCGGGTCCACGCTCTGCTTGCCCATTGCGGTCACGATTCTTGCCTCCCTGCGCCTGTTCTAATTCTGTAAGCTCGATCAAGATACTCAAAACGAAGCTGCGACGGGGGAGAAAACCTTGCAGTCAACCTCGTGGGTCGGCGATACGCTCGATGGCACTGGCCACTGGTCACTGCGCGCGAGGGCTCCTTATCTGCTGGGCCTGCTCATGCTGTTCGATTCATGGGACAGCGTGATCATCGCCTACGTGCTGCCCATGATCCGCCAGCAATGGGCGCTCGAAGCACTGCAGGCAAGCTGGCTTCCCTTCTTCGGCTTTGGTGGCCAGTTCTTCGGCGCCATCCTTTTCGGTTCGCTGGCCGAACGCTTCGGGCGCCTGCCCACCATCCGGCTGCTGGTGCTGACGATGAGCCTGCTCGCGGTGGCCTGCGCAACGGCCGGCAGCTACGAGCAGCTGCTCATCTGCCGCGCCGTGCAGGGTCTGGCCATTGGTGGCGCGCTGCCCGTTGCCAGTTCCTATATCAACGAGATCGCCCCCACCGCCACACGCGGGCGCTTCTTCGGCACTTTCCAGTTCCTGATGATCAGTGGCTTCGGCCTCGCCGCGCTGGTCAGCACCTATGTACTGCCGCACCTCGATCCCTTGCTTGGCTGGCGCATCCTGTTCGCACTGGGTGCCGCGCCGCTGCTGGTGCTGCCGTTCACGCTGGTGCTGCCCGAATCGCCACGCTGGCTGGCGGCGCGCGGCCGCGTCGACGCGGCGGCAGCTTCGCTGACACGCCTGGGTTGCGGCGCGCTGCCTGCCGCGCAGGCGCGCACGCCCATCGCCGGCGGTTCGCGGAGGGTTCCCTTCGCCATGCTGTTCGCGGCCGACATTCGCCGCACTTCCGCCGTGGTTGCCCTGCTGTGGTTCCTCACCTCGCTGGTGTCGTTCGGCCTGTCGACTTGGATTCCGTCGCTCTACACCGGCATGTTCGGCATTCCGCTGGCCAAGGCGCTGCAGTACAACCTCGTGGCCACGCTCGCCGTCTTCGTGCTGCCGCTCATCCTGCGTTTTTCCATCGACCGCATCGGCCGACGTCCGCTGCCCATGTACGGCACCGCCATCGGCGGTATTGCGCTGCTGGCCCTGGTGTTCGTCGATCGCGGCGCGACGGCCATCGTGGTGAGCCTGGCCGTCATCGGGCAGATCGGCATTTCCATTGGCTCGATGGTGCTGTGGCCCTACACGGCCGAGACTTATCCCACGCGCATCCGCTCGCTGGCGCTGGGCGCATCGAGCAGCATGGCGCGCGCGGCTTCGACGGCGACGCAGCTGCTCGTCGGTGGCGTGCTGCAGCTGACGGGTTCGACCAGCCCGATCTTCATTGCCTTCGGCGCGGCATCGTTCACCGTGGCGCTGCTGTGGCTGTTCGGTACCCGTGAAACCGCCGGCCGCAGGATGCCGGATTGACCTGTCGAGAGAGGAGCCCGCGTGACACCGGAACAAAGAGCGATCGAATCCCAGATGCTGTACATGAACATGGTCGACTACTGGTACGAAGTCGACATGAAAGGTGGCGTCGGGGTTTCTGAAATGTATGTGGAAGACGGCATCTTCCACGCCGGTCCAGGCAAGCCGCTGGTGGGCCGTCCTGCCATCGAGCAGTTCTATACCTGGCGGCAGGACCGCGGCGCGCGCGTGTCGCGACATGTCATCACCAACTTCCGCGCCGAATTCACCGATGCGACGCATGCCACGACCTATTGCGTGATGATGCTGCTCGCGGCGGATGGCAAGCCGGTGCTGCCCTCGGCGCCGCCCATCGTCACCGCGGACCTCATCGACCGGTGCGTCAAGTGCGAGGACGGCAAGTGGCGTTACATCGAGCGCAACTTCACGCCGCTGTTCATGGGGGGCGCGGCACCCACGGTGGCGCCTGATTCGATCGCCGAGCAGTTCAACAGTGATCAGAAGAAGGCCTGATCCCTCATGGCCAACATGTTCCGCGAACCTTCCGTCGGGCGCTGTTACGAAGAGCCACCGCAACTCACCGGCAAGGGCAGCCGCTCGTGGATCACGCGCGGCGCCAACTTCGCCATCGTCATCAGCCTCGGCGAGACCGGTGCCACGCTCAGCGGCACCAGCAAGGATGAACAATTCATCTACACGCTCGAGGGCGGCGTCACGGTGACGGCCGGCGGCGCCAGCGAAACGCTGGGCGTCGAAGACCTCGCCATTGCGCCTCCTGGAGACTGGCTTCTCCGTTTCGAACGGCCGGGCCATGTGGTGCAACAGATCACCACCGAAGAGGCTCGGACACAGCGCGCCGCCAATGCGTCGCTCTATGCCGATGGCGCGGATGAAGTGGCGCCCGTCGTGGCCTGGCCCGAACCAGTTGGCGGCTATCGCCTGCGGCGCTATTCCACTCTCGAGGCCTATGCGCGGGGCGGCATGGTGCATGCCTTTCGCACGCGCAAGCTGATGATGGTGCCCTACGCGCGCTTTCTCGAACCCCGCGATGAAACGCAGCTCTCACCGCATTCGCATGCCGACTTCGAGCAGGGATCAGTAGCCCTCGAAGGCCAGTGGCTGCATCATCTGCGTGTGCCGTGGACACCGAACAAGCACCACTGGCGGCCAGACCTGCACCTTGAAGTGGCCAGCCCATCGACGACCATCATTCCTGCTGGCGTCATCCACACTTCGCAGGGCATCGCCGGCGAAGGCATGCGGCTGATCGACGTTTTCGCACCGCCGCGCGTGGATTTCTCCGAGCGCGGCTGGGTGGACAACGCCGCCGACTACCCGATGCCAGCTGCGCGGAGTCCGGCGGCGGGCGCCCCCGGATGAGCGCGCCGCCCTCACAGGCGCCTTCACCTGTATCGGCCTGGGTCGCGCGTTTCGAGGCGGCACTGGCCGAACCGGCACGCGCGGACTGGAGCGCGCTGTTCGGTGAAGAATGCTACTGGCGCGATCTGGTGGCGCTCACCTGGAACATCATCACGCTGGAAGGACGCGATGCCATTGCCGCGATGGCGAAGCAGCAGGCAGCGCCGATCGGCCCGAAGGGTTTCGCCGTGGACGACGCGACGCTGCCGATGACCGATGACGCGCAGGGCTGGTTCACCTTCAGCACGGCCACTGCCCGCTGTCGCGGACACGTGCAGCTTCGCGAAGGCCGCGCCCACATTTTGCTCACCGCCATGGTGGAGCTGATCGGCCACGAAGAAATCGGCGGACCGCGCCGGCCCGACGGCATCCAGCACCGGGCCGAGAAAGGCCGGCGCACCTGGCTCGACCAGCGCGAAGAAGCGGCGCGCACACTGGGGCACAGCGAAGAGCCCTACTGCCTCATCGTCGGTGGCGGCCAGAATGGATTGATGCTGGCCGCACGACTCAAGCGGCTGAACGTGCCCACGCTGGTGATCGACGCGTTCGACAAGCCCGGGGACGGCTGGCGGGCGCGCTATCGCTCGCTGTATCTGCACGATCCGGTATTCCTGGATCATTTTCCCTACCTGCCCTTTCCCGACCATTGGCCGCTGTACACCTCCAAGGACAAGCTCGCCGACTGGCTGGAAATCTATGCCAAGGCCATGGAGATCGATTTCTGGGGCGGCACCACCTGCACAGCCGCGCGTTACGATGAATCGGCGCGCGAGTGGACGGTTACGGTCACACGCGAAGGCGAGGCGCGCATGCTGCGGCCGAAGCAGCTGGTGCTGGCCACCGGTCTTTCAGGCGCCAAACATATGCCGGTCATTCCCGGTGCCGAACGCTTCACCGGACGGCAATACCACTCGGCCGATCATGGCAGTGGCGCGGGCCTTGCCGGCAAACGTTGCGTGGTGATCGGCTCGAACAATTCCGCGCATGACATCTGCGTCGACCTGTGGGAACACGACGCCGATGTCACCATGGTGCAGCGCTCTGCTACCATCGTGGTGCGCGCGGACACCATGCGTGAAGTGTCGAAAAGCATCTACTACGCGCAGTCTGGCGCCGATATCGACCTGGCGGACCTGATGTTCGCGGCCAATCCCTTCCGGCCGCGTACCACGTTCGAGAAGGGTTTCACCGACTATCTGCGCGACATCGATGCAGCTTTCTATGCACGGCTGGAAAAGAGCGGTTTTCATCTCTGGCATGGCGAGGATGAAACCGGCTTCTTCATGGCTTATTACCGGCGGGCCGGCGGCTACTACATCGATGTGGGCGGCTCGGAGCTGATCGCATCCGGCGAGGTCAAAGTCCAGCGTGGTGAAATCGCGGAGATTCTCGAAGAGGGTGTGCGCATGGCCGATGGCACCGTGCTGCCCGCGGATGTCATCGTCTACGCCACCGGCTACCGATCCATGAGCGAATGGGTGGGCCAGCTCATCTCGCCCGATGTGGAACGCAAGGTCGGGCGCTGCTGGGGACTGGGTTCGGGCACACAGGGAGATCCGGGCCCGTGGGCAGGCGAGCTGCGCAACATGTGGAAGCCCACGGCACAACCGGCGTTGTGGTTCCAGGGCGGCAATCTCATGCAATGCCGCTTTCATTCCCTGCATGTCGCCCTGCAATTGAAGGCGCGCATGGAAGGTCTTTCCACGCCGGTATACGGCGCGCCGCAGGCATAGATTTCGCGAGGAGTATGCGATGAGCCGACATGCCGACCGTTCCATCATCGTCACCGGCGCCGCCGGAGCCATCGGCTTCGCCACCACCCGGATCCTGGCGCGCGAAGGCGCCAAAGTGCTGATGGTGGATATCAACGCCGCCAGGCTGGCCGAGTGCGTCGCCACGCTGCGCTCGCAGGGCGCGCGCGTCCAGCCCTGCGAGGCCGACTGCGGCGAAGAGGCGGACGTCAGGCGCTATGCCCAGGTGGCAGTGGATGCCTTCGGCCGCATCGACGGCTTCTTCAACAACGCCGGCGTCGAGGGCAAGCTTGCGCCCACGCATGAATACGACGTGGCGGAGTACGACCGGTTGATGCGGGTGAACCTGCGCGGCGTTTTTCTCGGCCTGCGCCACGTGCTGCCCTTCATGGTCGGCCGCGGCGCAGGCTCCGTGGTCAACATGGCCTCCATCGGCAGCGAGCGAGGTCTCGCCGGGGCCTGCGCTTACAACGCCGCCAAGCATGGTGTCGTTGGCCTGACGCGCACCGCCGCCAGCGAAGTGGCGCAGAAAGGCGTGCGCGTGAACTGCGTGATGCCCGGCGTCATCGAGACACCGCTGCTGATCGAAGTGGTCGAGCAGCTCTTCGACGGCGACGTGCAGAAGGGCCTTGCCAAACTGGGCCAGGTGGCCACGCTCAATCGCTGCGGCAGGCCCGAAGAAGTGGGCAATGTGGTCTCGTTCCTGCTGTCGGATGAGGCCAGCTACGTGAACGGCGCGCAGTGGGAGATCGATGGTGGCGCGCTGGCCACCATCCGCAACGACGTCTGAAGATCCCCTCAGGGTTTCAGCGTTGCCGCGATCTTGCGGATTTCCTCCGGCGTGTGCTCACCGGCCAGTGGCGTGCCGGGCATCAGGAACTTGCCCATCGCAAGGCCACCGACGACAACCGGTTCGAAGCCGATATCTTTGATCAGCCGTGAAGCCACTTCGATGGCCGCCGCATCGTCGCCCGCGACGGGCATGCCCACGGTGCCGGGTGTTTCATGCATGGCTCCCATGCGCGCCGCGCCGACCGCATTGAAGGCGCGCACGATGCGCGCGCCCGGCAGCAGACGGGCCGACACCACGCCCGCGCCCTGCGCGCGCGCCTCATCGGCGATGGCGCCGTCACGCTGCGCAAAGGGATTGCTGGCATCGATCGCCACCTTGCCTTTGAGCGCGTTGCCGAGGGTCTTGCCCAGTTCAGGCAGCGCGCCATAGGGCACCGCGAACAGCAATACATCACCGAAGGCGGCCGCTTCCTGCGGCGTACCGGCGCGAGCGCCAGAACCCACCTGCGCCGCGAGCCGACGATCTGCCTCGATATCCTTCGAGGAGAACATCACCTGGTATCCGGCCTTCGCCCACGCGCGACCGATGTTGCTGCCCACGTTGCCTGAACCGATGATGCCGATCCTGGGTTTGGCGGCAGCATTCGGCGCAGCGGCGGCTGCTCCGACGAACGGGATCGCGAGCAACGTCGCGGCGGCCGCGACCGCTGACAACAGACCTCGACGGCTCAACCTCTTGCCATTCGCTGCGCTCATGGTCATTTCCTCCATCCTTGGGGACGGCCATTATGCGCCGCAAGGATCGCTATCTGCCAAGGGTCAGCGGCACCCTTACGGCACCATTGCCCTGTGACCACTGGCCCGTCAGTGTTTTGTCCGACAACGTGGCCTGATATTCGGCGCCCATCAGCGCGACCTTCACGATCAGCTTGCCGCCGCTGAAACTGGCATCGGTGATCGCCAGCGTATTCACGCGCTGATTGGTGATGTCGAAGAAGGCTACATACTGGCCCGCGGTGTTTTTCTCAAAGCGAAGGGCAACTGGACTCGACACCTTCTGGCCCTTGGGTGGCGTACGTTCCAATGTGCCCTGCCACTTGCCGGCGAGCTGCGCAAAGCCCTCGGCGGTGAGCTTCAGCGCGTGCACCTCCGGCACGTAATCGCCGCGCTTGAAAACCACCGCAATTCCCTCGGGCGGAACGGTTGCGTTGGGCAGCTTGAGCATGCCGTTGAACTGATTGCCAGCCAGCGTGCCACTGTAGGTGCCGCGCACTGGCGCAAGCCGCACGTCGAGCTTGCCGTTGCTGAACTGGATGTCCTCCAGCGGTCTCTGCTCATCGCTCTGGTCGGGTAGCGTCATGGTGCCCGTCATCTCGCCCTTGTCATCGGGCTTGAAGCGCAGCACCACATTGCGATCCAACCCGTTCACCTTGGCCGTGCCATGCCAGCTGCCGGTCAGGGTCTTTTTCTCTGCGGGGGTCGTCACCGGTTTCTGGTACGGCGCCAGTATCAGTGGCAGCTTGCCGCCTGGCTGGGTCCATTCCCCATTGAGCTTGCCGTCCTTCAGGACGCCTGAGTAGGAGCCACCCAGTGCCGCTACCTGCAGCTTCAAGTTGACGCCATCCCACGCGACGCCCGTGGCTGGGGTGTTCTTGATCGCCGTGTTGTCCGGCGAATTGAGGACGACCGTGGTCATGCCCCTGGCGTCCTTGCTGAAGGTGAACCTCACCGTCAGTGAGGTCTTCGCGTCCACCGCCAGCCTGCCCTGCCAGTCACCGTTCAGATCCTGCTGGGCGGCCGCGGCCGCTGTGCTGAGGATCATTCCGATCCACAGCATCCGTATGCGCTTCATGTTGGCTCTCCTTGCTTACTGGTCGCGGCGGATCACGATGTCGCCGTTCGACTTGATACTTCCGGCTGCGAAGGTGGCATCGTCGATACGCACCTCGAACTGCTCGCCCGAAAACAACTTCCAGTTCTCCACCTGGTTGTGCTGCAGGATGGCCGTGCCGCTGCGGTAACCCACCAGCGACAGCTCCTTCGCCTGCAGTCCACTCACGGTAGTGCGCGGCACATTGGCATCGATGCGCTCGAGCGTCGGCACTTCGACGCGCAGCGTGCCACCGGTGACCGTGTCTTCGGTGTGCACGCGCAGATAGCCGTCGTCCTGATACGCGTGGGGTTTGGCAGTGGTTCCGTCCGGCGCCGTGAAGGTCACCTTGTATTGCGCGGCTCCGACAACCTCAAGCGTGAAATTGCCGTATACGCTCAGCTTGGAGAAATCCCGGGCCGTGGCCAGATCCAGCTCGGGCCTGGGCTTCGCCTCATCGTTCTGCCGCAATCCCAGCGACAGCAGACTTCGCTGCCACGGCGGCGAGTCGGCATCCACCGCGTAGGCGTACAGCCGCGTCCATCCCACGAAGGCAGCCGCGGCTCCCCACATGACGAACACGGTGTTGCGGATATAGCGCTTACCTGGATTCATGGCCATTGCTCCCGGCGCGGGCCGTGCCCGCATGCCGCTCTTCGTAGATCTTGGTGAGGTCGTACAGCCCGAGTCCCAGCAGATCCATGCTGGAGAACACATCCGGCAGCACTTCATCGACGAACTGCTTGCGTTTCAGGTCGAGCGTGATCGCCCGTGCGTTGTCGGTCATGAAATACCCCACGCCGCGCTGGGTGCTCAGGATGTTGTTGTCCACCAGATAGCCCAGAGCCTTGATGACTGTGTTGGGATTGACGGAAGTGGTCACGGCGAGATCCTTCAGCGCCGGCAGTTTGTCGCCATTGCGCCACTCGTCCTTCAGCACTTTCTCGCAGATGAAGTCCGCCACCTGCAGGTAAATCGGATAGTTGGGTTTGAAGTTCATTCCTGCACCTCGTGCGCGCGCAGGCAGCGGTAGGCGACGTAGAGAATCCACAATGCGAAGCCGACCACCACGGTCACATTCATCCAATGGGCCTCGAACAGCGGCACGAGACCGGTCCTGATGTTCTTGACCGCCTCGAGCTTGCTCCACGAAAAGGCGTCGTAGTAGAAAATGCGCATCGACACGTAGATCACAGCGGGAACACTGACCAGCACCAGCAGGAAGCTCAGCGTGGTCTTGATCCAGGCATACGACCGGAAGCAGATGGCACCGAGGAACATCACCGGCTGCAGCAGCAGGAAGATCCGCATGGTGGTCAATGACTCTTCGGAGAACGGTGCGAACAACGGCTCGCTGACATCCTTGATCAATGCCGTGACCTGATTTCCGGTCCAGTCCATGATGCTAAAGGCCACCGTCACATACAGCAGCAGCAGTGGCCCGGTCAGCAGGTAGCGGCTGAGGAATCGCTCCAGGTTCGAAACCGGAAGCATCAGGTAGTGGTAACGCTCCAGCGGGTGATGCATGTCGTTGAAGCTGGAGCTGGAGAACAATAGACCCGAGCATCCCAGCATCAGCGCATACAGCAGCTGGCTCGCCTTGGGGTCGTGGGTGACCTTGCCCGGCTCGAAGTTGAGCAGATAGCTCAGCCAGGTAACGCCCAGCAACGCCAGCGTGCCGAACAGCAAGGGCCGGGAGACCCGCAGCACATCGTTCTGCAGCGCGCGCCTGAAGCGGGGGAAGGAGAATGCCTGGCTCATGCGCGTGCCTCCGGGCGGAACAGCTCACGGACTTTGGCGGGACCGGTGGTCACCAACCCGAACATCAACTCGAGATCCAGCCGGCTCTCCTGTCCTCCGTCGTTCTCGCGGATCACCCGGAAACCTTCGAGCGATTTCTCGACATAGAGTGCGTCTGCCGGCGCCTCCTGCTCCACGGTGATCTGCAACCGCGACTCCAGCGCCTCCACGGTTTCATGCAGCAGGATCTGGACCTGCGCCAGCACCATCACCGAATCGATCAGGCCCTGCAGGTCGTGCACCTGGTGAGTGGAGATCAGGAAGCTGCGCTCAGGCTGGAACTGATCGATCAGCAAGCGGCGGAACTGGCTCTTGCTGGGGATGTCGAGCCCGTTGGTCGGCTCATCGAGAATCATCAGTCGCGCCTGCGTGGCCAGGCCGAAGGCGAGCAGGAACTTCTTTTTCTGTCCCTGCGACAGGGTGTTGAGCTTCTGCTGGCGCGGCACCTGCAGCTCGACGATCAGGCGAGTGAACCGGTCTTCATCGAAGCGCGGATACAGACAGCCGAAGCGCTCCACGAAAACGGCCGATTCCAGCGCCGGCAGCTGGAATTCTTCGGGCAGCAGGAAGATATCGGCGAGGAATTCCGGCTCACGCTGGCCGGGCTCATGGCCGAGCACCGTGCAGCGGCCGCGCTGGGGGAAACTCAGCCCCGACATCAGCTTCAGCAGCGTGCTCTTGCCGGCGCCGTTGGCGCCGAGCAGTCCGCACAGCGTGCCGGCAGGAAGCGCGAGATTGAGGTTCGAGAACAGCGCATCGCCCTTGCGCGAGTAGCGAAAGCCGAGGTTCTGGATGTCGATCATCAGGCGGTCTCCCAGGCCGGGTACATCCGGTGTGAAGAGAGATTACTACTTTACTAGTGTACTAGTAAAGTAATTTCTGTAGTCCTCCTGGAGGCGTCGTATTGGGGGTTGCGGAGGAGAAATGCACCTCGACCCCGGATAGCATGGGTTCCATGAACAGGCTTGCGATGGGAGGCGCCGCGCTGCTGCTGGCAGCGTGCGCGGCAACGCGGTACGAGCCGCCGCCGGAGGTGGCCCCCCAACCGCCGACCACGACCGCCGACGCGGTAGTGGAAGCCACGGCCACGCCGCCCGAAGGCACATCTGCGCCCACCCCCTCGCCGAAGCCGAGCCTAGAGCGGTATCGGCCCACCACGCGCTCCGTGCGCGACATCCGCGACCAGAACGCCGCGTCCCCGCCGCCCGCGAACTTCGGGCAGCGGCTGGATCAGGCACACGATCGTGTATACGCGTGGACGCAGGGCATCGTGGAATCCACCGACCATCGCTTCGCCGCCACCGATCGCGAACCCCAGCCCGTGCCCGCCGCACCTTTTCGCATCGGCCTTTCGCTCGAAACACTGGACCGCAGCGATGGCATGAAATTCAAGCTCGATGGCGAGCTGGACATGGCGCTGCAACTCCCCAACACCGAAAAGCGCCTGCGCGTATTCATCACCAGCGACGCTCTGGACGAGTCGCCACGCAACGGCGACCGCAGCTCTTCTCTGAGCGCGGGCCTGCGCCACGACATCGCGCGCTATCTGAATTTCGATCTCGGCGTGAGAATCGACGTGCCGCCGGTGGCGTTCACCTCGATCAAGTGGACGCGGGAAATCGCGCTGGGGGGAATCAGCTTCTATCCCTTCGCCAAGGTCTTCGTCGAAACCACCGATGGCTTTGGCGCATCCGCGGCAGCCACTTTCGATCACTGGTCCGGCCGCACGCTGCTGCGCGCCTCCACCTACGGAAAATGGACTGCCGACGGCGACCACAAGGACTGGACGCAGGCGCTGGTATTTGCGCGCGCGCACGAGCTCATCGTGCCGGATCGGTATGGCTCTTATCTGAACGCCAATGACATCGGTCGAGGCTGGGGCGTAAGACTGCAGGCCACGGGTGAGGATTCGAAAAAAGTTTCGTACTATGAATCCGGCATCTTCTACCGGCGTCGCGCACCCAACCGCTGGCTGTACTGGTTCATCGAACCCATCGTGCGCTGGGATCGCAAATACGACTGGAGCGCGGACCCCGGAATCCGCGTGGGTATCGACGCCCTGTTCTGGGATCTGGCGCGCCCGGCCCGCCGCAACTAGGCCCATTCATTCGTAACGTAATGCCTCTGCCGGCCGCGCGCGAGACACCATCAGCGCGTGGCCAGTGACCGTCAGCAGCGCGATGGTCAGTGCCAGCACGCTGGCCAGCAGAAACGCGAGAACTCCCAGATCGACGTGGTACGCGAAGCCCTGCAGCCAGCGGTTCATGAAAAACCAGGCCGTCGGCCAGGCGATGAGGTTGGCGATCAGCACCGGCCGGGCGAACTGCCAGCCGATGAAGCGCAGGATGTCGATACGGCTGGCACCCATGCACTTGCGCACGCCGATCTCGCGCGTGCGGCGCTCGGCGGTGAAAATGGCAAGGCCCAGCAGACCCAGCGCGGCAACGACAATAGCTACCACCGAGAAGGCCGCGAAGAGCTGCGCCTGCCGCTGGATGTCCGCGTACAGGTCATTCAGCATCTGACTCAGGAACTGGCCGCCCACCATCGGGCGTCCGCTGGCCGCCTTCTTCCAGGCCTCCTGAACAGCGCGAAGGGTCTCGGGAATTTTCTGTCCGTCGAGCTTCAGCACCAGCACGAAACTGCCCTGCGGATCGATGTAGTACACCGTGGGCTGGATGAGATTGCGGATGGAACCCGCGGTGAAGTCGGGTACGACGCCGATGATCTGCGAGGGCTGCGGATCGGTCCGGCCAAACTGTCCATTGGCCATCACGCCCTGGCGACTCCAGTACGGGGATTTGCCGATTGCATCGGCGGCGTTGGCATAGCCCAGTGCCCGGGCGCCGGATTCATTGATGACGATGGAGGGATTCTTAGTCACGCCACTCTGGCGAAGGATGTTGTCCTCGCCATGGTTGTCGTCGAACAGCCGGCCGGCGACAGGCTGGATGCCAAAAATGCTGAAGAAGGTCGTTTCGACCGGCCCTCCATTCACGTTGATGCCGCGACCGCCGGCCAACGTGAAGTGCGCCGCGCCCAGATCCCGCCCCATGGCGGCATCCGACGCGCAAGCGGCGGCGCGCACGCCGGGAATGCGCCGCGCGATATCCTGGAATGCCATCCGCGAACAAGGCGCGCGCAACACGAAGAGCTGATCGCCCGGCACACGCAGCTGATCCTCGATGGCGAAACGTGTCTGACGATAGATGGTGATGGTGGACACGATGAGCGCCACCAGAACCCCGAACTGCAGCACCACCATGGCGCCGCGCAGTCGTCCGGGACCGCCCGGCAGCGAAAGCACGCCCTTGAGAACGGTGGCGGGACGAAACATCGAAAGCACCGCCGCGGGATAGGCACTGGCCGCGAGCGCGACCACCAGCCAAGTGGCCACGATGCAAAGGCCCAGCGTCGGATTGCGCAGGTAGTCGAACGCGATCTGGCGATGCAGGAACCCATTGATCATGGGCAGCAGCAGCTCCACCGCCACGATCGCGATGCCCAGCGCCAGGCCTGTATAGAACGCGCATTCGCCGAGAAACTGCACGACGATCTGCGCACGCGTGGCACCGACAGACTTGCGCACACCCACCTCCACCGCGCGGCGGGCGGCACGCGCCGTCATCATGCTGACGAAGTTGCTGCCCGCGATGAACAGCGTCAGCAACGCAATGATGACGAAGGCATCCACGGTACGCCGGTCGGAAGGCGCGTTCATGTCGGTGATGCTGGGCGGCAGGAAGTGGATGTCCGGCAGCGCTGTCAGTTTCAGGGAAATGAGCTTCCAGGCGGGTTCGCCGCCGATCATGTTGTCGATATGCCGGCGCACGAAATCCGGCAGCGCGGCGCGAATCCTGTTCGGGTCCGCTCCTGGCTTGAGCCGCACATAGGTCAGCGAGTTGTTGAATTCGTTGGGATCGGCAGCGGTCCGCGAGCCGATCACATCGAAGGCGAAGTGCGTGTTCGAAGGCAGGTTCTCGATGACCGCGCCGATGTGCAGGGTAACGGTGCCGTTGAGCTGGAAATCGACGGGCAGGCCGACCACGTCCTCGCGGCCGAAGAGCTGGTTGGCAAAGCGCCGGGTCACGATCAGCATGTCGGGCTTTTGCAATGCCGCGACCGGATCGCCAGCGATGACTTGGGGAGGAAACATGTGGAAGAAATCCGCATCCGCCCTTCGGAAGTCCGCCCAGATCGAGACATCCTTGTATTTGAGATAGCCGCTCGTGGGCCACAGGCGGGTCGCGAACTCCACTTCGGGAAAGTCCAGTTCCATCGCCGGGCCGAAGCGCGGGTCGGCGTTCCCCAGCGAGGTCGGCGCAGGGCCATTGATGTCCATCGACAGTCGGTAGGTGCGCTGGGCCTGCGGCCACATGCGGTCGTAGCTGAGTTCGTCACGCACGAACAGCCCGATCAGGATGGCGGCGGTAAAGCCGATGGCCAGACCCAGTATGTTGATGCCCGCATACGCGCGATTGCGGAACAGGTTGCGCAGCGCGGCCGAGAGGTAGTTGCGCCACATGGCTTACAGCTCGGACTCGTCGATGAAGCGGCCGTCGAGCATGTGCACCACGCGATCCGCGCGCGCGGCGTGCTGCTCGGAATGCGTCACCATGATGATGGTGGTACCGGCCTTCGCCACGCCGGTGAGCATACTCATCACGGCATCGCCGTTGGCGCTGTCGAGGTTGCCGGTGGGCTCATCCGCGAGAATGACCTTGGGATCGGAGACCAGCGCGCGCGCCACGGCCACGCGTTGTTGCTGGCCGCCCGAGAGTTGCTTGGGCATGTGTTTGGCTCGATGCACGAGATCGACGCGTTCGAGTGCCGCCGATACGCGACGGCGACGCTCCGCGGCCGGTACGCGGCGGTAGATCAGCGCCACCTCCACATTCTCGGCAACGTTGAGGTCGTCGACCAGGTTGAAGTTCTGGAACACGAAGCCCACGCCCGCGCGCCGGCGCAGCGTCAGATCCTGCTCGGAGCACCTGGCGATATCCTCGCCCATGAACCAGTAGCTGCCGGCCGTGGGCGAATCGATCAGGCCCATGATGTTCAGCAGCGTGGATTTGCCGCAGCCTGATGGACCCATGATGGCCAGGAACTGGCCCTGCGGCACTTCCAGGGAGATATCGTCCAGCGCGGCGGTCTGCACTTCGGCCGCGCGATAGGTCTTCGAAATGTGTTCGAGCTTCAACATGGTCACTCCCTCAATCGATTCAATGGCTCAGGACAATGCGATCGGCGCGGTCCAGGCTGGTGTAGTCGGAGGTGAGCACGCGCTCGCCCGCGGCCAGTCCGCTGAGAATTTCCAATTGTTCGCTGGTACGCCGCCCAACCTTGATGGGCCGGCGCTCGGCGGACTTGCCGTCCTTGCCGAGGACGAATATCCAGTTGCCGCCGGTGCGTTCGAGGAACGCGCCCACAGGCATGATCAGCGCGGTGGAATCGCCGCCCAGCTGCAGGCGACCCTGCGCGGTTTCGCCCGCCACGAGACTGGAAGGACTTTTGCCATTGAAATCCAGATCGATGGAGAACTGGCCGTTCTTCACCTGCGGCGAAACACGGCGCACCGTGGCGCTGACCGCCGCACCGTCCACTTCCACCGTGGCACTCTGGCCGGCGCGCACACGCGCGAGATAGTACTCATCGATGTCGGCCGCGAGTTTCATGCCCGCCTCGGGCGTTACCTCGGCCAGACGTTCGCCGGGGTTGCGATGCTCGCCCGCGGTGAGATCGAGGGCCGTCACCACGCCGTCCACGGGCGCGCGGATGATGAGACCGGCGAGCTTGCCCTGCACGATATCCAGATTCCCGCGCAGGTTCGTGAGCTGGCGATGGATGTCGGGCACCAGCCGATCGCGCAGTTCGGATTGCAGTTTGCTGCTCGCGGCCTGGATGGGATGCAGTCGACGGTAATAGGCCAGTTCATCAGTCACTTCATCGCGTTGCTCCCGGGCCACCGCGCCACCGGCGGCCAGGCTTTCGCGTCGCGCCGCCGAGCGTTCGAGCCGGACGAGCTGATACTCCACTTCGGCCAGTGCGCGCTCATTGGCCAGTGCGTTCTGTTCAAGGTTGATCTCGTTCTGCTGCAGCTGGGAAATGGCCTGGTTGAGCTGCGATTCCTGCTGGATCACCGACAGCGCGAGATTGGTATTGCTCATCTCGACCAGCGGCTGGCCCTTCTGCACACGGTCGCCGGGTTCGACCAGCACACGCACCACGCTGCCGCCGTCCACGGCATCCACGTACACGGTTTCGCGTGGCTCGACGCGCGCACGCAGGGGAATCAGGTCGTGGAAGATGCCCTGCTCCACCGTGGCAACCGTGAGCTGCGCCGCCGGCACGCGCACCACCGATTCGCCGGCACCGGCGATCAGCCGGATGGCCGCCAGTGCCGCGAACACCATGACAGCCACGCCAGCGCCGATCTTTGCGCCCAGCGGCCAGCGCGTGAAGGCCCATGGCGA
>Ga0164241_10000597_pt1 | contig 60811 bp, 54 predicted proteins | sample OricomyardsoilBY_FD_108780 | JGI IMG/M metagenome (GOLD analysis project Ga0164241, IMG submission 108780) | Backyard soil microbial communities from Emeryville, California, USA - Original compost - Back yard soil (BY) | ecosystem: Environmental > Terrestrial > Soil > Unclassified | place: USA...
CAACCGATTGATGTCCTTCATCTCCAGACTGATGGGAAGGCACAGGGCGCTCAAACGGCAATTCGTACAATTGATCTGTGGAACGGAATGACAGTGAGGGAAGGGTACTTGGTTAGCCATTTTATGCCTGCAATTAGAGCTGACGTTGCCGCTCGTCTGCATGCACATCCCTGGGCAGGCAAAACTACGTGACGTTTGAAATATGTCGAAGCTAAAAATTAAGCTCAAAGGATAGAGGAAGGCGAAACGCCCTGTCAAAAAAGCGCTGCACGGATATAAGGCGGTGAGTCTCAGCGACAGGTTGCCACAGGCAGGCCGCTTGTTTGCACACGGTTGTGATAGCTTTCCGGCGTCGTAAAATTCAGCGTACGCAGCGCGCCGAACCGACTTGCAGCACCCGGTCCCAGGCGCACACAGTCAGCGGGCCGCCCGTGAAGGGGCGAGTAGAACTTAAGGATCGTCGTAGGTTCCTGCAGGTAATAGCCAAATTGCATCAATAGGGCTGTGAGACCTTCGTTGTTGAGACGGCTGAATGGCTGAGTCCGGGAGGAATGAAAACTCACTGTTGAGGGTTGGATAAACGACAAGAGCTCCATCAGGCGCAACATGAAATCGGTGCTTTCGGAATCAAAATCCAGTTGCAAACTGATATAGGGAAATTTGAATTCCTGCAGCAGCAGCTTCAGGTTCTGCAACTGCTGCAACTCAAACTCTTCGGGTACACGGAGCTGAATGTGATTGAATTCCAGGCCTTTCAGCAGCGTTATGTTCTGCCGCGAAAAATCCGTCAGCGCCAAAGTGACGGCATGCTCCACGTGATGGCCTTTAATGAGTTTGAGATTCTGCGCCACCGCATGCACCAACTCCGTCAGGGCGGGGGCGTCCATCAAGGTAAAAGGTTCGTTGATCCAAATGCGATTAACGGGACGCCGGCCCAGGTATTTGTTCCAGGCACGCAACTCTCTTACCAGGTTCTGATAGCGGAAGCGCTCCTGGGTGTGCTCTTCGCTCCAGGCGCGCAGATTGGCGCAGTCAATTTCCAGACAGAGCGGGGCGATATTGTTGCGCAATTGGCAGTGCAGCAGCTCCAGCACAATTTCATGCGCTATATGCGGTTCGCTGCGGGCGTTGTTAACGGGTGTGGGATCTTCTGGTTTCATATCTCAGAAGTGTAGGACGCACCTTTGCGTTTGTCTTGACCGAGCGCAATCCGTCAGACGAGTTGTGCAAAGTAAGCCGCCACAGTGCCGGTCGCTGGGCCGTAATGGCGCTCGGCAAAGAGTGTGCGGCCCGCGCTGGGTTCGAGGTTCAGTTCCACCGTATGGGCCCCATAAGCGCTGGCCATCTGCACAAAGCCTGCGGCCGGATACACCTGACCGGAGGTGCCAATGGAGATGAACAGATCGCAGTGGCTCAGTGCGGTTTCGATCTTATCCATAAACAGCGGGATTTCACCAAACCAGACGATATCAGGCCGCAGCAGTCCGCGTTGACCACAACAGGGACAGGATGTGTCGGCGGCGATATCAGTATTCCAGGGCACCACTTGGTGTGTTTTGCTGCAGCGGGCTTTTAATAACTCACCGTGCATATGCAGAATATTGCGGCTGCCGGCCCGCTCGTGCAGATCGTCGACATTCTGGGTGACAAGCGTGAATTCCCCCGGAAAACCTTGCTCGAATTCCGCCAATGCCCGGTGTGCGGGATTGGGTTGGGCTTCCGTGACCAGCTGTCTCCGTCGGGCGTTGTAGAACTGTTGCACCAGTTCGGGATTCCGGGCAAAGGCTTCGGGTGTACACACATCCTCCACCCGATGGTTTTCCCAGAGGCCGTTGTTATCGCGGAAGGTTTTGATGCCGGATTCAGCAGAGACTCCGGCGCCGGTGAGTACGACTATGGATTGATATCGCGTGAACATTTAACCGCCTGCTCTCGTTCCGCGGCTTTCCACATAATTCAATGCCTCGTTCACCGCCCTCGCCACTTTGTCGAGGATTTCATCGTGCTCGACGGGAGACAGGAAGAATGTCATGTCCACATCGTGGCGGACGTAGCGGGGTGGTAGGCGGTTGAGCGCGACGCATGCGACGTCAGCCATAAAGTTGCGGTCGACGGCTGCTCGATCGCTGGCGCGGTGCAGTTGCTCGAAGACCAGGCGCTCATAATAGTTGTGAACGGATCCGAAGGTGGATTCTGCATCGGTTGCATGGGTGTGGGGGGTAATGAGCATTTGACTTGCACTCCTTGGGTGGAACGCGCCGAGCCCTGAGGCTTATTAAAGCCCTAAGTCTAGCCTTCCTCATACTCGATTGCGCCCTAAATCCCGAATCAGAAACCGTGCGGGGTGAAGGGCCAGGATCTGATCACGGGGAAGAGGAAGGGGCTGGGCAGTGATCAGGCTGGCCAGATACTCGGCGCAGATCGGAGTGTAGGCCAGTCCCCGGGAGCCGTGGCCCAAGTTGATAAAAAGCCCAGGATGAAAAACACCCGGTTGATCGACAAAGGCTTTGGCGTTTTGGCGCAAGGAGGCAAAGCGATCGAGCATGCTGTCCGCGTTTGCCAAAGGCCCTACCATGGGGAGGTAGTCGGGCGTGGTGCAACGGAAGCTGACTCGCCCCTGGTGAAGGTCTTCCACTTCCAGATTCGCCAACGCGGGTGATAGATCTCCGATATTTTTCAGATTCTGCCTGTGCTCTTCCCAGGAGAGCTCCTCATCTTCGGCTTTCATCACAAATGAAGCCCCAGCACAGTGGCGGCCGTCGTTGGCTGGAGCAATGTAACCCTCTCCGCAGAGTACGGTTTTCAGATTCCTTGATTCTGGTGTTGCCGTGACATAGCTGATTTGGCCGCGAATTTTTTTGAGGGGCAGGTGTGCGGACTGTTCGAAGCGTTTTGCGCTGTAGGCGCAGGCGAGCACAACTGCCGCACTGGTGTGGATAGCCTTGCCTTCGGAATCCTGTAACAGCCAGTGACCATTTGTGTGAATCAGACGCGCCACCGGCGCATTGGGTACGACCTGGATATTGGGGTGGCGGGTGAGTGCCTGGCAGAGTTCCGCCGGGTTGAGCCAACCGGCCTGAGGGAACCAGAGAGCGCCGTCTGCGAGCGGGACACCGGCCAATTCTGCCGCCCGATCCGGATCCAGCCAACACAGCAGCTCGGGCGAGAGTTCGAATCGGGTGGCAATTTCCTGCAATTGAATCCGGTGCTCCTGCTGCTCCGGCAATTGCATCACGCCACAGGCTCCGCCGAGCCGCTGAAATAAACCATTGCTACGGTAAAAGCGACACGCATAGAGGTAGGCACTGAGGTTGAAATCCGCCAGTGCGCCGAGACGGTGAGATAAGCGGCTGTAAAGAATGCCGAGGGGATTACCGGAGGCACCGGAACCGGGAGCGGATTGTTCGATGAGGGTTACCCGCACACCTTTTTGTGCCAGAGCCCAGGCTGTATGGCAGCCAGCCAGTCCAGCGCCAATGACGGCGACTTGTGCCGGTGGCTTCCCAATGGGAGGCGTCAGATACCAGCCCGGATCCGACTTGGTTGATTCATGTTGTTGGAGAGAAGCAACGGGCTGTGTCTGACAGGAAAAACTGCCCCGCAGCATGTCGCGTTTGGTGCCGTAGCCCGCTACCTTGGCGACGGCAAAGCCCGCTGCCGCCAAGCCGCGCTTGACCGCGCCCGCCGCGGTAAAAGTGGCGAAGGTGCTACCGCTGTGGCTGAGGCGAGCCATCAGGTTAAACAAGTCGTCTGTCCAGAGATCGGGATTTTTTGCCGGGGCGAACCCGTCGAGAAACCAAGCATCGACCTGGCCCTTAGCGATAGATGCCTCGGTTTTCACATAAGGGCTGAAGCCGGCAGCGAGCATCTGGAGGCCGGGCTTGGTGATCGGCAAGAGCTGCGAAAATCCTTGGATGGCGTCGGCGAAAATCAAGGTCAAATGGATCTTGCCGAAGTTCAAGCGGTGTTGGCCGCGCGCATCCACCGGCGGATATTGTTCCAGCAGGGCAGCGGCAAGGTCTTTCAATTCCGGCCAGAGTTGGAGGGCCCTACCGAGATCTGTGCGACTGAGAGGAAATTTCTCCACGCTGATGAAGTGCAGCGTGGCTTCGGTCGGCGCATGGTCGCGCCACATCTGCCATGCAGCGAGGAAATTCAGGCCCGTGCCGAAGCCGGTTTCCGCAATGGTAAATACGGCGGAATTTTCCAATTGCTGCCAGCGTTCCGGTAAGCCGTTGTGCTGCAGAAATACAAAGCGGCTCTCATCGATACCGCTGTTCTTCGCAAAATAGACATCGCCGAACTGGCTGGAGATGGGTTGGCCATTGGTGTCCCATGCTATGGCGGCGGTGCGAATTTCATCCTTCATATTCAGAGGTGGCCGCTGGTGAGGCCAAATTCCACCAGAACCTGTTCACACCAGCGGCTGATTCGTTCCTGCGATTGGTCAAACTGGTTCTCTTCATCCAGGGCCAAACCGACAAAATGGTCGCTATCGGGAATCAACGCTTGGGAGCTTTCGAATTCATATCCGGCGCTGGGCCAGTAACCTGCGAAGGTTGCTCCGCGCTCGGCGAGTTTGGTGTGCAGGTATCCCAATGCGTCCAAAAACCACTCGGGATAACCCACCTGATCGCCCAGGCCATAGAGCGCGACTTTCTTGCCCTGGAGGTCCAACTCGTCCAGGTCAGGCCAGATTTCCTCCCAGTCCTCCTGTAACTCGCCGTAATCCCAGGTGGGAATACCAAAAATAAGAAAGTCATAAAACTGCGCGGTGATCACCGGTGTCTCGGCGATGTTAAAAAAGTCCACCCGTTCCGCGCCCAGGCAGTCCCGGATTTTCTCACCCGCCATTTCCGTGTAGCAGGTGGAGCTGCCGTAAAACAAACCGATTCGCCCCTGTTCGCTCATAGCAGCCTGCTCCACTCCTTTACCCACTGATCGACTTGAGCGGAGTAGTCTTCCGCGTAAATGGCATCAAGCACCAGGGGCTCGCCCAAGCGTTGGGCGCCCAGGTCAGCCAAGGCCTCATCCAGGGTCCGACCGGCTTGGCCGAAGTTGGGATAGGAGCTGTCGCCCAGGTTGACCAAGCCATAACGCCGGCCGGCAAGCTTCGGGAAGTCACTTTTCAAGTGTTCGTAAAGAGGCGTTATGTTCATAGGCAGGTCGCCCATGCCGGTGTTGGATGTGCAGATCAGCAAAATCTCCTTCGGATGGGAGGTGTCCAGATGTGCCTTATGGAACTGCGTATTGACTCTAACAAGGTGTCCGTCTGCAACAAGTGCTTGTCGCAGAGTCAGGGCGATTTCCTGGGCGGTACCCATTACCGAACCCACAATGATTTGAACTTCCGCCATGGATACCTTCGGCTGATCAAGGGCCCGCTATCTTAGTGCGGTGTATCCGGGTGTTCAAACAAATAGGCGTCAAGAGCGCTTTAAGGCGGGAAAAAAACTGGCCCGGAGAACGGGCCAGAGAGGTCGTTGATTAGTGAACGCGGCGGCATCTCGCCGCCAGGGTGCTTCCCATCAACATCAGGAACAGCCAATCCAGGCTGCCGCCGCCAGTGCTGCCCGAACCGCCGCCATTCGATGAATTGGAAGACGAGCTGGATGAAGAAGAGCTGGAACTGGAAGAGCTCGAACTGGAGCTTGAGCTGCTTGAGCTCGAACTGCTTGAACTCGAACTGGAGGACGAGCTGGACGAAGAAGAGCTGCTGCTTGAGCCGGTTATCGAGCGCACGACAATACCGGCCAAGGTACCGTTGTCGGCGGTGGCGGTCACGGCGATAGTCAGACTGGTATCGCTCACCGTGGTGTTGAATGCCGGTGGTGTATAAGCAGCGTCATGGCCCACCTGCTGGAAAAGGTCCAGGTTGGTGATTACCGGTGTTCCCTCAATGGAAACACTGAAGGAGCGACTGCCTGCAGCGGTTTGGTAAAGCTCAGCCAAATTCAATTCCACGCTATAACTGCCGTTCGGAACGCGGATGTTGTAGGTAAAGTCACCATAGCGTTCGGTTTGGAATACCGCGCTGCCATTGGTGATGTTGTCCGATGTGGAATTGGCGGTGCCGCCGGTAAAGTCACGATCCGCTCCGTAATAGATGTTTTTATAAGAAGCGCCGCCCTGGGAAGCACCTACGTCTATGGCGGCTATCACATCAGCAGGATTCGGTGGGACGTAACCGCGGGTTTCCGGCGTGACCTTACAAATTTCATTGCCATTCTGGGTACCCCAACCGTCATTATCCGGGTCGGCGCTGATGTCACAGCAAATCGGATCGCTGCCTACAAAGTCGCAATTCACCGGGCCTGTATCGATTTTGGCCACTTCCAGCATTTTTTTGGCGTAGCGCTGGCCCATGATACGCACCGCAGCCGAGTTCCAGTGCAATTGGTCACCCTTGTCCCCCAGGGGCGTACCATTCTCGGGGCCGGCTGATACCACATGGGCGTTGGCGACTACATTCGGCAATTGGTTCACCAAGGTGTTGTGGCCCCGGCAGCAGCCTGTATAAGGCAGCTCACCGGCGATAAAAGGGCTATCGGCGGCTGTCAGGCCCAGGTCTCTGCGCAGATCGGTGACAAAGGTATTCACTTTTTGCGGCCAGTCCGATTGTCCGGAGTTGCTTTCGCCCTGGTGGAAGATAAAGCCTTTGATCACGCCGACTTCCTGCGCCTTTTTGGCAAGGTCAATAATCCAGGAATAGCCGCCGCTGTTGCCGCTGTTGGGAGCTCCGCTGATGCCGCCGTACGGGGGAGTACAGTTGCTGCCGCAATTCTTCATGAAATATTCGATTTTCGCGCCGCCATAAGCTGCGCCAACCAAACCGATTTTAATGGTTGCGGGGGTGTTCTCTGCGATGTAATCACCGAATGTATCCCCCGGACCCAAGCCGCCCCCGTCGCGAGAGCATCGAATTAACGTGGGGGTGGCTGCTCGCCAAGTGCCATAAGTCAGGCCGGTGCAGCTTTGACTCTGCAATACCTGAACACGCGGGTGGGAGGCGTTGTCCTGGGACTGGATAGGTGCACTACCTTCCATATTGGACTGGCCCAGCATCAGATAAATATGAAAGTTGGGATCCGGTGCCGTTAGGCCCACGGAAGGCAGCGCCATCAAACTGCCAAGGAACGCCAATGCTCGAAAGTTTTTTTTATTCATATGGATCTCTGCGTAATTTCTGAAGAAATTTTATTGTTGGAATTCAAAAAGGGAATGTGATGCTCTCATTGCTTCCATCTATCTATGCAAGGTAAATCTATGCCTATAGATTGGAAGCAAATTTTTATTCCCAAAAATCCATTTTTTATTCGTGACCGCTTTTATCAGATATGAAAACCTTATACAAGTCCATTGGTTTCTGGGTTTTGGGAGAATAATTGTGATGCGCGTAGCAAAGGAAGTTTGTCTGATTTGGTATTCGATTTCGCTAAGGGAATTTTTATATCTTTGTTCTTCGCTATTTTTAACTGGGGGTTTTCGGCGAAAAATTTCTGAGCATCCTTGCTCGAAAAAAATAATTATTTTTAATGGAATATGCTGGCAAGCTATTTTTGCCTGGTATTGGCTGCAATCGAATTTAATTTGGTTTAAACGTTTACTTCTTTCGGCAAATCAATCCTCTCTCTGCCGCTCCTGTCGCGCCTGCTGTTCGGCGAGTACTGCACGGATTTCCTCCAGTACATCATCCACATCTGCGGATTTTTCCGGTTCAGCAAATATCCCCGTCAATTGTGTATCGGGATGCAATTCGCCATCTTCGTAAAGGTTCCAGATTTCCTGGGCATACTGTGTCTGCAGCAATTGTGGAGCATATTGCGCGTAATAGGCGCGTATTTTATTCACGTCCCGTTCCAGCATGCGGCGTGCATTGTTGTTGGCAGCCGCGTCCACTGCTTGGGGCAGGTCGATAATCACTGGTCCGTAAGCGTCTACCAGAATATTAAATTCGGACAGATCGCCGTGAACAAGGCCAGCGCAGAGCATTCGCACCACATACTGCATGACGACCGCGTGGTCTTCGAGTGCCTGTTCTTCGGTGAGCATAACGTCGTTGAGCCGTGGCGCGACGTTGCCTTCGTCATCGGTGACAAGCTCCATCAACAAGACGCCGTCGTAACAGCCATACGGGACCGGTACGCGAACACCCGCTTTCGCGAGCTTGAAAAGTGCATCCACTTCAGCGTTTTGCCAGCTGTCCTCCTGTTGCTGACGGCCAAAGCGGGAGCCTTTCTCCATGGCGCGGGCGCGACGGCTGCTGCGCACTTTGCGGCCTTCCTGGTACTGAGCCGCTTTCTTAAAGCTGCGCTGGTGGACCTCTTTATAAACCTTGGCGCAGCGGATTTCGCGACCGCAACGCACTACATAAATGGAAGCTTCCTTGCCACTCATTAAAGGGTGAAGCACTTCGTCGATCAAACCGTCGTCTACCAGCGGTTGCAGGCGTGGGGGGACTTTCATGGGCCTCGTTTCGTGTGGTGGGCAGGATCGTACATTGTAGTGGCGGCGGGCCCATAAACCCAGGGCTTGGTCGTGATATTCTTACCCCCCATGCGTAGCGGCGGGCCGTCCACCCACTTAATGGGGCCGCATAACGGCGGCCAATCGTTCAACTAACACCCATTAAAATGAATTGCAGTATGGCCTCGTGGTACGTCTACATGGTACTGACCGAAAAATCCCACTTTTATACAGGCATTACCACCGATTTATCGCGTCGGTTGCAGGAGCATTTGGATGTTTATCAAAGGAAAGCAGGTGCCAAAGGCGCGAAATATTTTCGCACACAGAAGCCCTTGGCAATTGTTTATTCCTGCTGTTTCAGCGAGCGTGCCGAGGCTTCGCGGCACGAGTGGGAAATTAAAAAATTATCCAAAATTCAAAAGGCCGGTTTAGTGAATAATTCAATAAATCTGGATTGATCCCTGTTGGCATTCTTTGATATTTCCACAAGGTGGATCCTATGAAATTTCATTACCTTCAGCACGCCGAAGGCGAAGATATAGGCAACATGCGGGAATGGTTCGAGGCGCGGGGCTGGCAAATCTCCAGCACCCAGTTGCACACGGGTGAATCTTTGCCTGCCGCTGATAGTTTTGACTGGCTTGGCATTATGGGTGGACCCATGAGCGCCTATGACGAATCCATCTATCCGTGGCTCGTTGAAGAAAAGCGTTTTATACGCGCAGCTGTTGCAACCGGAAAGGTGGTAGTGGGCATTTGTCTGGGCAGCCAATTATTGGCGGATGTACTGGGCGCGCGCGTATATCGCGCGCCACACCAGGAAATCGGCTGGTTTGAAATCCGTAAGTGCCAGCACCCGCCGTACAATCCAGCATCCTGGTTGCCGGAGCACGGGCAATTTCTTTGCTGGCACGGCGATACCTTTGAATTGCCTGCGGGGGCTGCGTTACTGGCTTCTTCCGCATGCACGCCGAACCAGGGATTTTTGTGGGGCGATAACGTGGTTGCCCTGCAGTTTCATCTGGAAGCTATGAGCGGGACACCCGAGGCTTTTGCGGACGCTGAAAGCAGCGGAGTTCCGGGGGTCGGACCTTTCGTGCAGGAATGGATCCATGTAACCGGCGATGAGCGCCTGTATAGCGAATCACGGGTGGTTATGCATCATCTTCTGGATCATTTGGAGATGAATTCGGCGCGGCAGTCTCACACATCTGAGGAATTTTTATGACATCTCTCAAGGATCAATTGTTGAAAGCGGGATTGATCGACCCGAAGCAGGCGAAACAAGCGGATAAGGAAAAACGTAAACAGGATAAGCAGGCGCGCCGCACGGGCCAGTCTGAACAGGATGAAATCAAAGCGGCCGCGCAGGCGGCCCGCGCCGCCAAGGCGGAGCAGGATCGCGAGTTGAATCGCCAGCGCAATCAGGAGGCGCAACAGAAAGCGCTGCAGGCACAGATTCGCCAGCTGATTGAAAACCATCGCCAGTCCAGGGAAGCCGGACCGACGAGTGTGGAGTACAACTTCACCCACAATAAACTCATCAAAAAAATCCGTGTTTCAACGCACGTGCAGCGTCAAATAGTCTTGGGCCACCTGGCAATTGTGAGTCTGGGAGACACTTACGAACTGGTGCCACGCGTAGTGGCCCAAAAGATTGCCCAGCGCGATCCAGCCACTGTGTTGGTGGATAACTGGCATGCGGGAAGTGAAACACAGGCGGCCGATGAAGATCCTTATAAGGACTATGTGATTCCGGATGATTTGATGTGGTGACGGTGGCCAAAGCCGCCCAGGCAGCCGTCAGGTAGCGTCAGGTGACATGAAGCCACACGGCAAAATAATGGCTGACGCTGCCGGCCAAAACAAACAAATGCCAGATCGCGTGAAAATAGGTTTTGCGATGATCGAGTACGTAGAACACTATCCCCGCGGTATAAAAAATGCCTCCTGCGAGGAGCCACAAGAAGCCTTTTGGCGATAGGGCCTGCAATAAAGGTTTTATTGCGACCAGGCACATCCATCCCATAAGTATGTAGATAGTGATGGATAAAAATTCCCGTCGTGGCTTCAACACCGCATCCAGGGTTATGCCCACTATGGCCAAACTCCAAATCACAGCGAACAGCGACCAACCCCAGGGGCCGTGGAGGCTTACGAGTAAAAAGGGGGTATAAGTTCCGGCGATTAACAGGTAAATCGCCGCGTGGTCAAACTTGCGGAAAATCTCCTTGGCCCGGCCGCGAAAGCTGTGATAAAGCGTAGACAGCAGATAAAGCAAAAAAAGGCTTACGCCATAGACACTGAAAGAGATGATCTTCAGCGCATGCCCTTCTCGCGCCGCGTGGCTGATCAACACCACTAAGCCTGCGAGCGCCAATGCAGCACCTACTAAGTGGGTAATGCTGTTTAATCGTTCACCTTTATACATGGACTGCGTTCCTTGGTCGACGACATGCGTTTGCAAACCCTGTGCCTTGCCCGGAATATTTGCAGTAAGTATAGAAGGGGTATTCTGTTCGTCGGATGGCAATATCCAGCCGGGCAAAATTTTTTGATGTTTGAATATCCGACCAAAAAAACGCTGTAACTTTTACATTGAGGTGGAATAAAACGGCCGCTCGCAGCCGCTCTATCTGGGAATGAATGGGAATAAGCACGCTGGTACGTCACTTGCAGATTATGACTTATCAAAATAACGGAATGACTGACCGTGCCAATGACGACCATACATCGCAGGCTTCCAATAGGTGCTGAAGTCATGCCCAATGGTGGAATTCACTTTAGGGTTTGGGCACCAAATGCGGCAAGCGTAAAGCTTGTCTTGGACCACCCGGATAGCTCCCGTAATTCCACAGCCCTAAATCTCAATGCTGAAATTGGCGGTTATTGGTCGGCTTCGGTTGACGCTGCCCGTCCTGGCATGACCTATCGTTTCGATCTGGGCCTTGGCGACCAACCGTATCCGGACCCGGCATCCCGCTATCAACCGGAAGGTCCCCATGGCCCTTCTTTGATCGTGGATTCCAGTTTTCCCTGGACAGACCAACATTGGGACGGAATTCCCGAGCAGGGACGCGTACTTTATGAGATGCACATAGGTACCTTCACGATTGAAGGCACTTATCGCGCGGCGGCGCGGGAATTACCGGAATTGGCGCAGTTGGGAATAACCGTCATCCAATTGATGCCCCTATCAGAATTCGATGGGGATTTTGGCTGGGGCTACGACGGCGTCGACTTCTATGCGCCTTATCACAAGTACGGCTCCCCGGACGATCTGCGCAGCTTTATTGACCAAGCCCATAACCTGGGCATAGGCGTGATATTGGATGTCGTTTATAACCACTGCGGTGCCAGTGGTTGCTTTCTGCCGAAATTTTCCCGCGAATATTTTTCTGAAACTTACCAAAGCGAGTGGGGAGAGGTATTTAATTTCGATGGTGAGAATAACCAGCCTGTCAGGGAATTTATTATCTCCAATGCCATTTACTGGATAACGGAGTTTCATTTTGATGGATTTCGGCTGGACGCCACGCAGCAGATTTTTGATGCGTCCAAAGACCATATCATCGCCGCCCTCGCGCGGGAGGCACGCAAGGCTGCTGGCAATCGCGCGCTTTATATCATCGCTGAAAATGAGCCACAGCATTGCCATTTAGTATATCCCAGCGATGAGCAGGGTTATGGCCTGGATGGGTTATTGAACGATGATTTCCACCATGCAGCCACCGTCGCCTTGAAAGGCTGGCGTGAAGCTTATTTCCTGGATTACAAAGGGGAGCCGCAGGAATTTATTTCTTCCAGCAAATATGGATACCTCTACCAGGGACAGTGGTATGCCTGGCAGAAACAAAACCGCGGCACACCGAGTTTTGGTTTGGAAATCGACACTTTCGTTCATTTTTTGCAAAACCACGATCAAGTAGCCAACACCGGCCTGGGCAATCGGCTCCATGTTTCGTCTCATCCCGCTCTTTATAGAGCGTTTACCGCGCTTTTACTGCTCGGTCCTGCAACGCCATTGTTGTTTCAAGGACAGGAATTTTGTGCCACCAGCCCTTTTTTATATTTTGCTGATCATAAAGGTGAATTGGCCAATATGGTCCACAAAGGACGCAGCGAATTTCTACAGCAATTTCCATCGCTGGCAGCGCCCGAAACCGCAGCCCATCTCTTAAGGCCTGATGATCCGGCAGCTTTTAATAGCTCCAAATTGGATTTGCTGCAACGGACACAAAATGCAGGCGCCTATCAATTGCATAAGGATCTTTTACGCCTGCGTCGTGAAGACCCGGTTTTCTCTCATCGGAATTTGGCGGGCGTCGACGGCGCAGTATTGTCGGGTAGCGCTTTTGTGTTGCGCTATTTTTCGCATGACCGTCAGCAGGATCGTCTGCTGTTGATCAATATGGGATGTGATTTGGCGATGTCTCCGCTGCCACAACCTTTGTTGGCGCCGCCATTGAACGCTACATGGGAAATACTGTGGTGCAGCGAACATCCACAGTACGACGGCCATGGTACGGTCCCACTGAATTTAAATGAAAAGTGGGTATTGCCGGGACTTTGTGCATTGGTGTTGCAACCTTGCGCATTATTAAAAACCGGCATTAGCGAGGAAATTGATAATGCCTCAATCGACCATGCCTGAATCCCCTACAGCCAAATCCGCTTTATCTGCTTCTATTTCACGGCTTGCAGATTGGTCTACGCCCATTGCCGACGACGAGGTGCCGGAAGAGGAATCCGCTTTATCACGCGAATGGCTGGTGACCAATGGTTTGGGAGGGTTTGCTTCCGGCACAGTTTCCGGAATAGCAACACGGCGGTATCACGGACTGCTGATTGCCGCATTGCCCGCGCCTCTTGGTCGGACAATTATGCTCAACCATCTGCGTGAGCGGCTTGTCCTGACCGATGGAAAGGCTGTCGATTTAAGCGAATCGGAAATTAAGAATCGACCGGCGAGCCTTTCGGGATTCCGTTGTTTGCAGAGCTTTACCCTGGAGATGGGATTGCCGGTATGGCGCTACGAAGTTGGCGGAATAGTGTTGGAAAAAAGGATATTTCTGCCTTATCAACAGAACACCATTCACATTCGTTATCAATTGGTTTCCGCAAAAAATCCGGTGCGTCTTGAATTGCACCCCGGCGTGCATTTTCGCCCGCAGGAAGCGCCGGTGGAGCAAATGTTTGTCGATGTTAAGGATTATGTCGTCAGCGTCCATCAGGATTTTTACGAGTTGAAGGGCGGGGAATTTCCCGGTTTGCGTATCCGACTGCAGGGCCGCAACGCGACATTTACCATCGACCGTCATCGCTACGACGATATATTTTTTCGTCTGGAAAATGCTCGTGGCTATTCGGCGGTGGGGGAATATTGGACTCCGGGTGCTTTTGGGCTGACGCTGCAACCTGGGGAGGCGGTTGCCTTTACCGCTTCGACGGAAAGCATGGATAGTTTGCGTCTCTTGCCACCGGACGAGGCTTATGAGGTTGAATTGAAGCGCCGTCGTCGTCTGCTGGAAATTGCCCCACTGCAGGCGCGAACAGGCATAGCGGCGGAATTGGTGCTGGCAGCCGACCAGTTCATTATCACGCCTGCGGGCCGCGCTGAAGACGCGGCGCGTGCCAGGGCGAGCGGAGAGGAATTGAAGACGATCATTGCGGGTTACCACTGGTTTACGGACTGGGGTCGCGACACCATGATCAGTTTGGAAGGTTTGACCCTCACCACCGGACGCCACCACGAAGCGCGCTATATCTTGCGCACATTTGCCAATTATGTGCGCGACGGTTTAATTCCGAATATGTTTCCGGAGCATGATAAAACCGGGCTCTACCACACGGCCGATGCGAGTCTGTGGTTTTTTCATGCACTGCATCGTTATCTGCAGGTTACGCAGGACAAGGAAACATTGCGGACAATTTTGCCGAAATTGGTTTCCATCGTGGATCATCACCTGCAGGGAACCCAATTCAATATCGGCATAGATCCAGTTGATGGACTCATGCGTCAGGGGCAGGAGGGCTATCAGCTCACCTGGATGGACGCCAAGGTTAATGGGTGGGTTGTCACACCGCGGCGTGGCAAGGCTGTGGAACTCAATGCGCTCTGGTACAACGCGTTGAATTTGCTTGCTGGTTGGTTGGATGAAGAGGATTCCAACGCCGCCAGCACTATGCGAGAACACGCCCAACGCACGAAAGCCTCGTTCAACGAGCGTTTCTGGTACGGGGAGGGTGGCTATTTGTATGACGTGATTGACGGTCCTCAAGGAGCGGATGCGTCCTGCCGGCCTAACCAGATTTTCGCTATTTCACTGGACTACCCTGTCCTTGAAGAAAAATATTGGCCAGCTGTTTTACAAGTGGTTGAATCACGCTTGCTTACCCCTGTGGGCTTGCGCTCCCTTGCACCCGGTCATCCCGATTATAAAGCCTGTTACAAGGGTGATCTTTTGACACGCGATGCGGCATATCACCAGGGCACGGTCTGGGGTTGGTTAATCGGGCCTTTTGTTGACGCCTGGCTGAAGGTCCACCCGGAGGATTTGGCCGGAGCTCGCAAATTCCTTGCAGGATTTGAAAAACACTTAGGCGAAGCCGGTATAGGTACGATCAGTGAAATATTCGATGCGGAATATCCTTATACCGCGCGAGGCTGCATGGCCCAGGCTTGGAGCGTGGCGGAGGTTTTGCGCTGCTCTGTGAAGTGCAACGCATCCCCGGGCCTGTAATTTACGTTATTCGTATTTATTTAAGCAATTGAGGTCTGCGAAGGCGACTTTCAGACGCTCCACCATGGATTCCTCCGCTTTACGTAACCACATCCGCGGGTCGTAGAATTTTTTATTGGGTTTATCCTCGCCTTGAGGATTGCCGATCTGGTGCTGTAGATAATCGGCGTTTTGTTGGTAGTATTTCAATACGCCGTTCCAGCTGGCCCATTGAGTATCCGTGTCGATATTCATTTTCACTACACCATAATTTATGGCTTCGCGAATTTCGTGTTGGGCGGAACCGGAACCTCCGTGGAAGACGAAATTCAGCGGATTGTGCGGCAGGGCGAATTTTTCGCGGACGAAATCCTGTGAGTGTTTCAGAATTATGGGTGTGAGTTTGACATTGCCGGGTTTATAAACACCGTGCACATTGCCGAATGAGGCGGCTATGGTAAACCGGTCGCTGATGGCGCTTAATTTTTCGTAAGCGTAGGCCACATCTTCAGGCTGCGTATAAAGTGCGGAATTATCGATTCCGGAATTGTCGACGCCGTCTTCCTCGCCGCCTGTACAGCCCAATTCAATTTCCAATGTCATGCCCAGACGCGACATGCGGCGCAGGTAGTGGCAGCAGGTTTCGATGTTTTCCTGCAGCGGCTCTTCCGAAAGGTCCAGCATATGAGAGCTGAACAGAGGTTTACCGGTTGCGGCAAAATGTTGCTCGCCCGCGGTCAGCAAACCATCGATCCAGGGTAGGAGTTTTTTTGCCGCGTGATCCGTGTGGAGCATGACTGGAACACCATAATGCGGCGCCATTTGGTGAATATAATGCGCAGCGGCGATGGCGCCAGCGATGGCGCTACCCTCGTCGGCGAGTTTTAAACTTTTGCCGAGGAAAAATGCCGCACCGCCATTGGAAAGCTGGATGATCACCGGTGATTGGCATGCACGCGCGGCTTCCAGAGTGGCGACGACGGAATTACTGCCCACCACATTAACGGCGGGATAGGCAAATTTTTGCTCTTTGGCTATTTTAAATAGTCTTGTCACTTCCTCGCCGGTGGCTATGCCAGGGCCGACTGCCTGTTTCATATTGCTCATGACTGAAATTTCCCCCAATAGTGAATGTATACCTTTTAACTCAAGCCGTAGCCAGTTCCGAGGCTTGTTCACAGATATCCAGAAAATGCCCCGGGTCGAGGCTGGCACCGCCCACCAGAAGGCCGTCGACATCCCTTTGTGACAATAATTCGCGAGTGTTGATCTTGTTGACGCTGCCGCCGTACAAAATGCGCAGACGCATGGCGATATCCTCTCCAAAAATATCGGCGAGCTGCGAGCGGATAAACTGATGCACTTCCTGGGCTATGGTGGGCGTGGCGGCCAAGCCGGTGCCTATGGCCCAGACCGGCTCATAGGCAATGCAGAGGTCTTTATCGCCCAGGTCAATTTGCTTCAGGGATTCCCACAGCTGTTGATAGAGAACCTGTTCGGTAATATTGTTTTCGCGCTCGCGCTGATTTTCGCCCACGCATAAAACCGGCATCAGGTCATGACTCAATGCGGTTTGAATTTTGATGCGGCAACCTTCGTTGGTTTCACCAAACATGGCGCGGCGTTCCGAGTGGCCGATCAGGCAAAGGCTGCAGCCGGCCTGTTTGAGCATTTGTGAGGAGGTTTCGCCGGTATAAGCACCCGATTCAAAACGGCTGACGTTCTGGCTGCCAATGTGCAATTCGGAAAACTGCAGGAAGGTCATCATGTCGCGCATATAAATGTAGGGTGGGCATATGGCGATGTCTGCGGCAAAATGTTTGCCGATAAAAGAGGCGACGGATTTGCAAATCAAATCCAGCCCGCCGTTTAATTTCCAATTGGCAATAATAATAGGCTTGCGCTGTTTCATAATTTATTGTCTCCGCGCTGAGGACTGAAAGGGGACCCCTGTCAGTCATTCTGTGCCAGTTTTTTTGGCTTTGCCAGTTTACTCATCATCCTCGGCGAGCAGTCGACCCAACCGGTCAAAGCGCCGCTCCCAAAGTGAGCGACGATCGCTGATCCATTTTTCCGCGGCTGACAAGGCCGCGGGTTCCAGGCGGCAGGTACGCACACGGCCCACCTTTTCCGTGTGTACCAAGCCGGATTCCTCCAGGATTTGCAGATGCTGAACCACCGCCGCCAGGGAGATGTTCAAAGGTTCCGCCAATTGCGAGACGGAAACGGGCCCGCTGCTGAGTTTCTCCAGCAGCAATCGCCTTGTACCGTCCCCCAGGGCCTGGAATACCCGATTGATGTCTATGGCGTACGCGCTCAAAGTATGTCCTCCGATTATGGGTATTGTTCCAATTCGTTCGCCAAAAGTTCCAGCAACTGGCGCCAGCCCGCTTCTCGCATCGCTGCACCGTCCGCGTTTTCAAAAAATGCACTTTGTTCTGTGAAAACCAGCTCGGTGCCTTGCGCTGTTGGGAAAAATTCGACGGTGACCAGGGAGGCGGAAAAGGGTTTGTCGGACATTGTCATCGAATAGGAAAACACAATGCGGCTATCCGTTTGAATATCCTGGTACCAGGTGTCATTGCCCATAGGCGTGCCTTTTTCAATGGGAGCATTCCCCATAAACCGGAAGCGCGATTGTTCAAGTCCGCCCACGCGGAAATCGACGGTATAGGAATCCAGGATGAATCCCTCACCCTCGGCGAACCAGCGGCGTTTTTTAACGGGATCCGCAAAGGCGGCAAATACCTTGGCTGGTGATTTGGAGTAGGAGCGGTGGATGGTAAAGGTGCTGTGAGTGACGGTGGAAGCGTTCATGATGGATCTCCGGCTGTCTAAGCTTAAGTTGTTACTTAAGTATTGGTGCGCAAGAATTGATTGTCAAGTCACTGCTTAAGTATTGACGGGTCGGATCCTGATAAAAGCCATTCAACGGGATATTTGGGATGTTGCCTGGGGCGTCGGCAAGATATAGCCGTCGGTGAGTGTATCGAGGAATGCCAGCAGCGCCTCGATTTCCTCCTCTGTGAGTTCAAGGCGTGACCTCAACATATGGCTCTGGGTTTCTGGAAAGCCGGCTTGTCCCCAGCGTTCGCGATTGTCCACTTCGTTGTAATACTCGATCACTTCGCGCAGCGTCTTGAACACACCGTTGTGCATATAGGGTGCGGTTAAGGCGATGTTGCGCACCGTGGGCGTTTTGAAGCGGCCTTGCGCCAGTTTTTTTTCCGCCTCGTTCAGTTTGGGATGTAACGCCAGGCCAGGATCCGGAAGGCCATTGTTCAAGGCCGGATTCGGCGGAGTCAGTATGTTGTGGTAGCTGAATTGGGTGAACAGCTTCCGGTCGTTGCCGATGCCGGCATGACAATCCATGCACGCGGCTTTGGTGTCGAAAAGCTTGGCTCCCAGTTTTTCCTGTTCGGTCAATTCCACCAGACCGCGTTCCGCAAAATCGAATTTTGATGTGAAAGGCGCAAAAGTCGCGCTCATTTGAAATGCCTGCAAGGCATCCGCGGCTGCGGCTATCAAGGTGTCGTCATCGGCGAAGGCGGCTTTACCGTAGATGCTTTCCATCATGCCCTTGTAACTCAATCCGCGCAGGCTGGTAGCGAGGGTTTGTCGGGTGTTGTTCATCTCGGCCGGGTTGAGCAGTGGCCCCAGCGCCTGTTCCGCCAAGGTATCCGCCCGTCCATCCCAAAACTGTCCACCGACCCAGGTTTTGCGCCATTCCTCGTAGGCCAGCGGAATGCTGAATTGGGCGTACATGAGCGAAGGTGCGTTTCGGGTGCCCAGGACTTTAGCGGCCCCTTCGCTGACGACGCGATCCTCCGAAAAAGCGCGATCCGGCTTATGGCAGGTGGCACAGGATTGGCCGGGAGGGTTGGACAGGGCTGGATCGTTAAAGAGGATATTACCCAGGGCGATCTTGTCGTCTGATAAGACGGGGGCTGGAAGTTGAGCAGTGGCGCAGTATGTGAAGAGCAGCCCAACAAAAATGCCAATAACGCGCATCAGGATTTCCGGAATCACGAGGTGAAACAAAGCGGTTTGGCAGGAAGTCTAGCACGCCAAACGATTCAGCCAGACAGCCCCAACCAGCGTCGCGTTCCTTCCCATCTGCGCAGCACCAGCCATTCGACCAATAGAATCACCACCAGCGAAATCGCCAGTAACGGCAGCACCAATGCCAATACCAAAACTACGCAGGCAACCACTTTTCCTGCGGCGGTTTGTGGCATGGGTGGAGGGGCGCCCAGAATATTGGCCGGTTTGCGGCGGCACCAGAGGATAAAGCCGCTGATGCTCATCAGCATCAAAGATCCCGTGGTGAATAACCCCAATAATTGATTGAACCAGCCAAACAATTGGCCTTCGTGCGCGGCGATACCTATGCCGATGATGCGATCGAGTGTTTTTTTCTCTGCGAACGTTTGGACTTTCAGCACTTCACCCGTGTTGCCGTCCAACCAGGCGTCCACCCGCAGAGGGCGGTTCTGCGTTTGCGATTTCAATACCCAGTCGCCAGGTTGATCCATCGCGGGCGCCAGTTCAGCCGGGTGCGGAAAATCCAGCGCCTGAGCGTTTTGCACCAGAATTTCCGTTAAATAGACATTTTGTGATGGGAGGCCTGCACGGTGATTTTCCGCGCTGCTCAGCGTCCAATCGGCGGGTGCTGCCTGATGATGGCTGTGTTCGCCGCCGTCCTGCTGGCGCAATTCTTTCAGGGCGTTGCCCCAGACCAAGGCCCAGGGTAGGCCGCTGATCAATAAAAACAGCGTGAATCCCGCCACCCAAAACCCCGTGACCGCATGCAGGTCACGCCAGAAAACACGCCCGCCCTGACGCAGACGCGGATAAAACACACCGGCAAATCCGCTGCCGTGGCGCGGCCACCACAAATAGATTCCGGTGAGCACCAGCACTATGGCCCAGCAACCGGCGAATTCCACCAGAATCGAACCCACATTTCCGGCGAGCAGCTCGCCATGGAAACGTTTGACCAGTTGCATCGGCTCGGCGTCGGCATTTTGCACATGCAGAATTTCCAATGTATGGGGATGCACAAAAACCCGCTGGGTTTTTCCACCGCCTTGCAAGCTGATCACCACAGCATCCTCAGGCGACTGCGGCAAGCGGTAATTGGCAAATTGTCCGCCGGGTAAAAAATTGCGCGCGGCCTGAATATGATCCGCTGCACTGGCACGCGGACCTGTAACGGACAAATTACGGTAAGGGGACTCCATCCACGCATCTACCTGGGGTTTGAATAAATACACCGCACCGGACAAGGCCAGAGTGAGCACGAAAGGAATACAGAAAATGCCCGCGTAAAAATGCCAGCGCCAGAGGGTGCGGTAGAGGGCCGTCGAAAATGTCACGCCAGTTTTCATAATGTTTTACAGCGCGTAAGCCAACGTAAAATAAAAAGTGCGTGCGGGCCAGGGGTGGGCCACATACGAAAGTTCGTCAGTGATATTGTCCACGCCAACACTTCCCTTGAATTGTTCATTGAACCTGTAGCTGCTTTTGATTCCCAGGCGTGTATAGGCATCCTGGGCGCCGTACACGTGGTCGCGTGTATCTTTATTGTCGGCGCGGCCGTAACTGTCGCTGGCGTATTGCACATTGACACCCAGGTCCCAGTCATCGGTGATGTGGTAAGTCCCCAGCAAATTGCCTCGCCATTCCGGCATGCGCGGCGGTGTCTTGCCTTCCAATGCAGGATTGGCGTTGTTTTTGATAATTTCGGAATTCATATAGGCCAGGTTAAAACGAATATCGAATTTATCGATCCATAAATCCTGCGCATTGATGACCCACTCGATACCCCAGGTTTCCACTTCGTCGATCGGGAAAAAAGTGGTGATCGAGGTGATGATATTGGTTTGGTTTTCGATCACGTTTTTGATGGTTTCGTGAAATAGATTCATGCGTATATATCCGCCATCCAAGCCACGCTCCACCAGCAGGTTCTGGTGCACACCGTCTTCCGGTTGCAGGTTGGGATCCGCATCTGTGCCACTGCCGCGGATATCCCGGAAGCGGCTGAACAATTCCTCCGTTATGGCAAACCTGTAGGCTTTGGCGAGGGAGTAACGGACGAGCCAATTGTCCATGGGTTTATAACCCAGCGCGAATTTGGGGGAGAATTTATCCTGGTTCTGGCCGGCTACTGCTTTATAAACCGTTAGGGATTCCGGGGCCGCGGCGGCTTCCTCCCAATAATAACCGTCGCGGCTGTTCCAGGATTCCATACGGCCGCCCAGGGATGCGTCCCAGTGGTGGTTGATATCCCAATTCACCTGCATAAAAAAAGCGTTCAAATGCGTTTTGCCGCCGCTATGGTTGTTTTTGGCATCTCTGCTGCCGATAACGTAATTGTTTGAATTGAATCCGCGGATATTCAGCTCATAGGCTTCGTGCCGCAGTCCGCTGATTAAATTCAAGCCCTGCAGCCCCAGGTCGCTGATGGACAATTTGATGTCTGCCGTTTTCCATCCTGTATTTTCAAAATCATTTACGGAACCCACCGAGCTGTAGGTAGCGTCGCGGGGATTGCGGGCGGAGGTGCGGGTTTCGTCCTCCAGTATGGTAAAACGGTTGATATTGGCCTCCAACCGCGCGCGCGAATTGAGATTGCCCTTTAAGCGCAGACCAGCGGACAGGCTGCGCCGGTCCTGCTGACTGACACCGAAACGGTTGGCAGGAATGGTGAAGGTCTCGTTGTATTGCGTAACAGGCCCACCCCAAACAGTTTCCCCCAGATTGTTGTGCAAATAGGAATTAGGCGCGTTGGTGAAGGCGTTGCGGTCTTCATAGGCGATATTCATCAGTGTTTGCCAATCGCCGAAGTCGTAGCCTGTTTTTAATTTGACATTATCGGTGATGTTGTCGATCACGCCCGTATCGCCGTAAACCAGGGTCTTGGTATCCAGTTCGGTAAAGTCGTCTATGCCGCCGCTGACCAGTACAGGATTGGCGGGAATCTGGTCGGGTTTTTCGGGTGTGCTGCCGTAATAAAAAGTCTGTGGCTGGGATTTGTTTTCCAGGCGGTTGTAGGACAAATACAAACTGAGATCCCCGATTTTGTCACCGTAGGAAAAAAACGCCTTGTGGCCATCCACTGTGCCGTCGAATTGGTAAGCGGAAAAATCCTGGGAGAAATAGGTGACGTCCGCGTGAATTTCACGCACCTGAGGAATGGCGGTTTCGATCAGCACCACGCCGCCCATGGCGTTGCCGCTGTGTTCGGCGGAAAATGGCCCGTAGACCACTTCGACCTGGGCGATTTCACTCGCGGATACCAATGTCCAGCGTGGCGCGCCGCTCCAGCGCGATTGCAAAAAATAATGCAGGGGCACGCCGTCGGCGAACACCATGGAGCGCGATGTCTGAAACATATTGGAGCCGCGCATACCTAGGGTGCCGTTTGCATCGCCGATAAAACGCCGGCGTATCACCAGGCTGGGTTCGTATTTCACGAGGTCCTCGGTGGTGGCCACATTGATGCTCACCATGTCCTCGGGCAGCAGCACGCTGGTGGGATTGGTGTAACCGGCCTGCTCGCTGCTTTTTTTCTCACCCCAGACGATGACCTCCTCCGCTTTTTTTTCGCTGGCGTGACTGGCGTGGCTCAAATTGCAGAAGCAGGCTGTACAAAAGACAACAGCGGCAAGCCAACAAGGGCGCAGTGATAAAACCATAATTGTTGCTTATCAGGTTACGGACACTGAGCGCCACTCTAGATCAAGCAGTGCCCGCGTCAATGCGACAAATTGTCGCAGGCTGGAAGTGCTGGCTATTTTCGAGGGGTGGCGAATACGGAGAATCAACGCAGGTCGTGGATAAACTCCAACATGGGTTGCGGATAAACGCCCAGCCAAAGTACGAGAAACGCCACCAGGATCACGAGGACAAAACTGCCTTTTTGGCGGATATTGGTAAAAGTGGCCGACTGTTCTTCCGGCACATGCAAATAAAGTCCCACCATTACCCGGAGATAATAATAAAGGCCCAAACCGCTGCCGATGACAAGCGCGGCGAGCAACACCCAGCTGCTGGTATTGACGCCGGTCATAAAGAGATAAAACTTGCCGATAAATCCGGCGGTCAGAGGAATGCCAGCGAGCGACAGCATCATAAGAGTCATGACGCCGCCCAGATAAGGATTGCGCCAGAATAATCCCTGGTAATGGTACTCGGCGTCTTGGTCTTCCTGTTTATTGACGCGGGACACCACACTGATAACGCCGAAAGCACCGGCACTTGTTGCCACATAAGTGAGCAAATAGATGTTCACAGTTTCCACTGCCACGGTGCCGCCCGCGATCAGCGCAATCAATAAATAACCCATATGGGCGATGGATGAATAAGCCAGCATGCGTTTTAAATTAATTTGCCTTAAGGCCAACAGGTTGCCCACGACTATGGACACGACGGCCATGATCGCGAAAACAGGCTGCAGAAATGACATGAAATCTTTTGGCAGCATTACCAGGAACCGCACCAACACCGCAACGACGGCAACTTTGCTGACGGTAGCCAAAAATGCCGCTATGGGCGCTGGTGCTCCCTGGTAGACGTCCGGTGTCCACAGGTGAAAAGGTACGAGGGAGAGTTTGAAGCAGAAGGCGAGGGTGATCATGGTCGCCCCGATATAGGCCATATAAGGATTGGCCAAAGGTGTTGTCGGGTTCATGCCGAGGCTATCGAAGGATAAATTCCCGGTCTGGGCATAAACGAGCGCCATGCCAAATGACATAAAGGCGGAGCCGGCTGCGGATAAAACCAGGTATTTGATGCCCGCTTCCAAAGAGCGGCTGCGCTCATGGGTATAAGCGACCAGGCCATAAATCGGCACCGACAACAATTCCAGACCGATAAACAGTGCTGCCATGTGCTGACTGGTTGCCAATACCAATCCGCCAGCCGCTGCCAGCAGCAACAGTAAATAGATTTCCTCCTTGTTATTGTTGTAATACCGAAAGAAATGGTACGCAAAAATGGTGCAGGCCGTGGTGGTCAACAAAATCAACGCCATATAAAAATTGGCCAGCCGGTCGACCAGCAGCAGATCTGTCACAGGTGTAGGAAGCCAATCCGCGGAAAAGCCACCCAGACCGATAATGGCCGCCAGAGCACCGACAAGGCCGAGCAGCGTCAGCCGATAGCTGAAGGTGTGGTGGCGTTTGCAGGCGATGCCCAGCATGACCAGGACGCTGGTCAACCCCAGAATGACAATGGGTAACAGGGGTAGAAAAGTTGCCAATGTTAATTTCATGAGGACCTCAAGGCACTGCGGTTAAGGGTGCTGTGCCCCCAACGGAAATCCCAAGCGGCGCGTAGGATTGTTGGACGAATGTCATGGCATTTACCGAGACGTTGAGAAGAGGTTGCGGATAGAACCCTATGGCCAGCAATACCACCGCCAGTGAAACCGCTATGCCGATTTCACGCGCCGATAAATCGTCGATGGTTTCGCCCGATTTTGGCTGGCCGCCACCTAATTTTGGCTGACCGAATAGCGTGCGGTGAATCATGATCAACGAATAAAGCCCCGCGAGTATGACACTCGCCGTCGCAATTACAGTGACGACCGGCGCTACGCTGAAAGCCCCCAATAAAATGATGAATTCACCGATGAAATTGGCCGTGCCGGGAATGCCAAGCAAGGCGGCAGCGAAAAACATCAGCAGCGGTGGGAAATAAATGAAACGCCCCCAAAAGCCGCCCATTTCGCGCATGTCACGCGTGCCCAACCGTTCGTACATCTGGCCACATAGAATAAACAGTCCGCCGGCGCACACCCCGTGGGCGACCATTTGCACCGCCAATCCCTGCAGGGTCATCAGGTTGCCGGCATAGATGCCGATCAGCACAAAACCCATGTGTGAAATACTGGTGTAGGCGATCAGGCGCTTTATGTCAGTTTGCGCAAAAGCGAGTACAGCGCCGTAGAAAATTCCAATCAATCCCAACAGCATTGCGAAATCGGCGAATTCGCGTGACGCTTCGGGAAAGAACGGCAGGGTAAAGCGCAACATGCCGTAAGCGGCCGTTTTCAAAAGGATACCAGCGAGGTCGACACTGCCGGCGGTGGGTGCGTCCGAGTGGGCGTCCGGCAGCCAGGAATGTAAAGGCACAATCGGCAATTTCACGGCAAAGCCGACAAAGAAACACAGCATCAACGCAAACTGCAATTCACTGCTCATATGGTGATGCGTGGACAGCAAGGCTTCGTAACTGAAATTGATCTGACCGGTGACCTGATAATTGAACAGCACCAGCGCCAGAATACCCACCAGCATGATCAAGCCGCAGACTTGCGTGTAGATAAAAAATTTGGTCGCCGACACCACCGGGGATTTTATGCCGTCGGCGGAGTGTCCCCACAGCGCAATCAGGAAATAGATCGGGATGAGCATCAACTCCCAGAAAAAGAAAAACAGGAGCATATCCATCGCCAGGAAAACCCCCAGGACACCCGAGAGGCTCCACAGAAGGTTGAGATGGAAGGATCCGATATTGTTGTCGATTTCCTTCCAGGAGCAGCCCACGGCCATAACCCCCAGCAGACCCGTGAGCAGTACCATGATCAGCGACAGACCATCCAGCGCCAGATGAATGGTGGCGCCCAGGTGGGGAATCCAGGTGTAGCGCTCTTCATATTGCCAATCCAGGGTTGGTGCGCCCGGGATGGTTGTAGCAGCGCCGGAATAATCACCGCTTACCCATAACCAGACTCCTATGGCAAAAATGGCGAACATGCTGAACAAGGCGATCCAGCGCGGAATGCTGGATCCGAGGCGCTCGCTCATCCAACACAATAAGCCACCCAAAAAAGGAATCAGGATCAGTGCCGAGAGAATCATGATTTGGCCAATCCTTTAGTAATTTGTCGAAATTTTTATAAACAGCAATGCAGTGCTGACGAGAAGCACAGCACCCAACACCATACTCGTGGCATACCAGCGCAGACTGCCGTTCTCCGTAACGCTCATCAGGGTGTGGCCCTGCCTTGCCAGCAAAGGTATTAACTGGAATGTTTTGTCGATGACATCTCCGCGGCTCACATGCGCTATCCACAAAAAGGGTTTTACAAACAGCAGATGGTAGAGCCAGTCAAAACCGCAGCCGTCGCGTAGCAGCGGCGACAGCAGGCGACCTATAAAACTTCCAGCGATTATTTTGGCCGGACGGCGCTCTCCCCAGAAGAATACTGCCGCCAGCGCTATACCGATCAAGCCTGTGGCAATTGCGATGATTTCGACAAAGTGTCTGTCATGGTCTGATACAGGTCGTGTGAATTCCGGCAGAACCCCTTCGAGAGGCTGCTGAATAAAAGCGCCAATAAATGTCGACAGTACCAGCAGCACACCCAGTGGCAGCCAATAGGTCACGCCGTGAATGGCGTGGGCGTGAGTTTTTTCCGCGCCGTGGAAGACGATAAAGATCAAACGGAAGGTGTATATGGATGTGAGCAAAGCACCCACCAGCCCCGCCCAGAAAAGGGGCGCGTGACCACTGGCGTAAACCTGCAAAAGAATGGCGTCTTTACTGAAAAATCCTACGGTCAGGAAAGGGAAGGCCGCAAGCGCGCCGCCGCCGACCAGGAAGCACGCATAAACGAAGGGAATCCTTTTCCACAAACCGCCCATCTTGAAAATATTCTGTTCATGATGACAGGCAATAATCACCGCGCCGGAACCCAGGAACAACAAGGCTTTAAAAAATGCGTGGGTCATCAAATGGAATACCGCGGCATCCCAGGCGCCGACACCCAATGCCAGAAACATATAGCCGATTTGACTCATGGTGGAGTAGGCGAGAATACGCTTGATGTCCGTCTGCACCAGCGCGGAAAAACCCGCGAGCAGCAAGGTGACAGCGCCTATGGCACCGACGAGGAATAATATGTCGGGCGCGAGTTCAAAAATCGTGTGGGTGCGGGAAATCAAATATACGCCGGCGGTCACCATGGTTGCCGCGTGGATCAAGGCGGACACGGGTGTGGGGCCTGCCATGGCATCCGCCAACCAGGTCTGCAGCGGCAATTGCGCGGATTTACCGACAGCGCCACCCAATAGCATGAGAGCGGCCAGAACAACCATGGAATCGCCCGACTGCCAATGCTGAGGCGCCAGCTCAAGAATCCGTTGAATATTCAGTGTGCCCAATTGCTGGAACAGGATAAAAATCCCGATGGCCATAAATACATCGCCGACGCGGGTGACGGTAAATGCCTTAATGGCGGCCCTGCCATTGGCGCGATCTGAATAATAAAAGCCGATCAACAGATAACTGCAAAGACCCACGCCTTCCCATCCCAGATAAAGCAGCGCGAGGTTGTCGCCCAGCACCAGTAAAACCATGCTGGCAACAAACAGATTCATATAGGAGAAAAAGCGTTCGTAGCCCTTTTCGCCGCGCATATACCAGGAGGCAAATAAATGGATGAAAAAACCCACACCGGTGATGACACCAAGCATGGTCAGTGACAGGCCATCCAGATGCAAACCAAAATCCGCGTTAAAGCCGGCGACGGACATCCAGGTCCACAGGGTTTGCACATGGCTGTCGCCCGGCGCCACTTGTTGTAAAAAATCCATCCCCACATAAATTGTGGTCAGGGCCGCAAGGCCGATGGAACCCACGCCGATCCAGGCCGCGACATTTTCCGTCAGCCGCGTGCGTAAAGTGGCGAGTATTAAAAATCCCAGCGCGGGGAATAAAAAAGTCAAATAGAGAAGGTTCATCCGCGCATCTCGCTTGCGACATCAATATCCAGTGACTGATGGCGACGATAAAACTGCAACACTATCGCCAAACCGATAGATGCCTCAGCAGCGGCGAGCGTGAGGATCAGGATAAACATCACCTGGCCGTCGGCTTGCCCCCAGCGGCTGCCCGCAACCACAAACGCGAGTGCCGCCGCGTTCATCATCACTTCCAGGCTCATCAGCTGGAACAGAATATTGCGGCGTACCATGACGCCGATCAAACCCAGAACGAACAGCACGGCCGCAACTGCCAGACCTTGCTCCATCGGTATATTGATCATTGCTGTATACCTTTAAACGCCATTACTTTTAAACGTCACAGTTGTTTCACGAAGCGTTTCACTAACCTCGTTGGTCGTTGCGCTTGCCCAAATGGTAAGCCGCCACCAAAGCCGCCAGGAGCAGAAGCGAGGCGAGTTCAACCACCAGTAGATAAGGACCGAACAGCGCTATCCCGACCTGCCGGCCATCCACCAGGGTGTGGCCTGCGGCCTGCCAGGGGCCCTGGGCAAGGAGAAACAGCATTTCAGCAATTAATATTGCCGCTAGTATGCCCGGCACTATCCACACCTTAGGAGTCAACCATTGCTTTTCCTGATCGATCACCGTCCTGCCCAGGTTGAGCATCATGATGACAAAAACGAACAGCACCATAATCGCGCCGGCGTAAACGATAATTTCCAGCGCTCCGGCAAAGGGTGCGCCCAGCATAAAAAAGATCACGGCAACCGCCAGCAGCGAGACGATCAGGCTCAATAAAGCGCGTACAGGATTGCTGTTGGTGATCACCCGCACGGTCGCGTAAATGGCGATGGCGGAGGCGATGTAGAAAGCTATTACCATGGTGTCGCTCTTGTGTTGTGGGTCACCCGGACAGGGTCACCCGGACAGGGTCGCCCGGACAGGGTCATCCGGACAGGGTCGCCCCGGGAATTAAGGCAGCAAACTTTTTACGTCGATGGGTTGCGCTTCATTTTGCGCAGCTCCTTTGGGTTTGCCGGCGATGGCAAGCCCAGCCACACGATAAAAATTGTAATTGGGATTTTTACCCGGGCCCGCGATCAACAGATTTTCCTTTTCGTAAACCAGATCTTGGCGGTTGTATTCCGCCATTTCAAAATCTGGAGTCAATTGGATAGCGGTGGTCGGACAGGCCTCTTCACACATGCCGCAAAAAATGCAACGCGAGAAATTGATGCGGAAAAACTCGGGATACCAACGGCCGTCTTCCGTCTCCGCCTTTTGCAGGGAAATACACCCGACAGGGCAGGCGACCGCGCACAAATTGCACGCCACACAGCGCTCTTCTCCATCAGGGTCCCGTGTCAATACGATTCTGCCGCGATAGCGCGGCGGCAGATATACCTTTTGTTCGGGGTACTGAATGGTGTCGCGCTTGCGGAAGCTATGGCTGAACACCATCGCTATGCTGCGCAGCTGGGTTCCCGCACCTGCAACGAGCGAGATGAGTTTTTTGATCATAACAACAGCCTCAACCGTTGGCCGGCGAAGAGTTCAATAAAATAACAGTGGCCGTCACCATTAAATTAATTAACGTCAGAGGTAGACACACCAGCCAGCCGAATTTCATCACGTGGTCGTAGCGCGGGCGCATCAAGGATCCGCGCAAAAGGACAAATAGCATAATAAAAAAAGCGGTCTTGCCGGCGAACCAGAAAAAGGAGGGAATAAATTCCAGATAGGGCAGGGGTTTCCAGCCGCCGAAAAACAAGGTCACCAGCAGCGCGGATATCACGACCACACCAATATATTCCGCGACGAAGAACATGCCCCATTTCATGCCGGAATATTCAATGTGATAGCCGTCGGCCAGTTCCTGCTCGGCTTCCGGCTGATCAAACGGGTGGCGGTGGGTTACAGCAACACCGGCAATTAAAAAAGTACAGAAACCAAAAAATTGCGGAATGATGTTCCACAGGCCGGATTGCGCTTCAACTATGTCGTTCAAGCTAAAAGAGCCGGCTTGCATCACCACGCCCATCAGGGCGAGACCCATGAATACTTCATAACTCAGCGTTTGCGCAGCGGCGCGCATTCCACCGAGCAAGGCGTATTTATTATTGGAGGACCAAGCCGCAAACATGACGGAATAGACAGCCAAACCGGCCATGCCAAAAAAGAACAACAGGCCGACATTCAGGTCAATCACAACCCATCCTGCACTGACCGGTATTACCGCCATGGATAACAGTATGGTGCTCATGGCAATTGCCGGTGCTAGGCGGAATATGAACTTGTCGGCAAAGGGCGGCGTCCAGTCCTCCTTAAAAAACATCTTCAACATATCCGCCACGATTTGGAACATGCCGAAAGGACCGACCCGGTTGGGGCCGTAGCGATCCTGCCACCAGGCCAAAAGTTTGCGCTCAATCAAACTGAGGTACGCGGCCAGGAGCACTGTCGCCACCAGGATGACCACCGCCTGGAAGACGGTAAAAAAAATGTGAATTAAATCGGGAGTCAACCAGGCAAGCATCAGAGGGCCTCCGGCATGATTTGCACCCAGGTTTCACCCCCCAACGCAGGCATATCGGGCAGCACGGGTAAACCAACACTGCCGGCGGTCAAGCTGGCGTTGACGGTCACCGGCAGCCGCAGGTTTTTGGCAGCGAAACGGACTATGACAGTGGCGCCGTCCACCAACCCCAAACGCGCGGCATCCGAGGTGGCTACAGCAACGTAGGGAGCAGGAATTTTTTCGGCCACTGCTGGCGCCTGTGCGGATAATTCTTCGCTGCCAAAAATGTGATACAGCGGAGCAACACGCCATTTATTGTCCGATGCGGTAAACGCGGCGGGAATGGCCGTGAAATACGGGAAAGCAGAAATAGCGGGCGTGTTTATCAAGCGGGTGCCGGCATCGCCTTTGCGCGACTGTCCCCCGACTTCATCCTGGAATTTATTCCACGCTTGCGGAGAATTCCAACCGGGTGCCCAGGCAAAGGATGTCAGGGACGCTGGATTTTCAGCGCCGACATAGCCTTCCATGGAGTGGGTCAGCGCAGAATCGATATCTTGAGAGGCGCGGGGTTCGTGAACGTTGATATTGGCGGTCATGGCGGTGCGCCCGGAATAGCGGCGCGGTTCACGGGCAATCTTTAAACCTTTGATGCGGAAACTGGCGTTAGGCGCCGCTTCGCGAATGGCGGCCAACGCCGGCACTTCAGCAATGCAGGCTTCGATCACTTCGTCCAATTGGGTCCACGAAAAGGGTTGTTGGTTGACGCCGGTATGAATCGCATGCAGCCAGCGCCAGCTCTCTTTTACCTGCACTTTGTGGTCGTAATAGGCCGGGTCGTAAACCTGGAAGAAACGCTGGGCGCGGCCTTCGTTGTTGACGACAGTGCCGTCGGTTTCAGCAAAACTCGCCGCCGACAATACCAAGTGGGCTTTTTCAGCGGTTCGGGTTGCCTGATGGTCGAGCACAATAACCGCTTTGGCGGCGGCGAGGGATGCATCCGCCAGCTCCGTTGCGACACGGCTGTAGAGATCGTTTTCGGCAATGATGAGCGTATCGGCACTGCCGTTCCGGAGCGCCAGCAAGGCATCGTTAAGGGATTTGTTGCCGAGATACAACGCGCCCACGCTGTTGACTTCGGGCACTACCAGGCTGATAGCCGCGGACTTTTCCCGCGCCTTCAATGCAAGTGCAATATTGACAGCGGCTTCGATCACAGCCTGCGAGCCGGCGGCGGTACCCGACACGATCAAGGGCGCTTTTGCAGCGAGCAGGGCGTTGGCAATGGTTTGCGCCTGGTTGCACTCGTGTTCGCTGAGGTCCGCGACGGCAGGTGCGCTCGAATGAATAAGATTGGCCACGGCAAATCCCAGACGGGCAATATCATCGGCTGTCGCGTGATAAGTTCCGCAGGCTGCGTCATCGAGGCGCGTCTCGGTAAAACTGGCGATAAATAAGGGGTATGTATGCTGCTGGCCGATATTCTTAACGGCTTCCGCCAACCACTCCGCGATTTTTTTCTCCGCTGCCATGGCGGTCGCTTTACCTTTCACCGCCTGGCGCAGGGCGAGGGCTATGCGGGGAGCCGTTTGCGTGACGTCTTCGCCCAGCACAAAAATGGCATCCCGCGCTTCAATGTCTCGCAGAGTCGGAGTATGCACGCCGCTGTTTTGCAGAATGGTCAGCGCTGTTTCTATTCGCTGCAATTCGCCAGCTTCTATACCGCTGTAAAAGTTCTTTTCCCCAACCAGCGCGCGCAGCGCAAAATTCGTTTCGATACTGGCGCGGGGCGAGCCTATGCCGATCACTTTCTTGGCTGTTTTAAGCGCGGCTATCGCCCAGTCAAGTGCGTGATCCAAGCTGACAACCTGCTGTTTGCCATCTACATGCAATAAAGGTTGGCGCGGCCGCCGGGTATTGTTGACGTAGCCGTAACCGAAACGGCCGCGATCACACAGAAAATAATGATTGACCGAACCGTTGTAGCGGTTCTCGATACGACGCAATTCGCCGTAGCGTTCGCCGGGGCTGATGTTGCAACCCACGGAGCACTGCTGGCAAATACTCGGCGCAAATTGCATATCCCATTTGCGGTTGTAGCGTTCCGAATGGGTTTTATCGGTGAACACCCCCGTGGGGCACACCTCCGTCAGATTCCCCGAAAATTCGCTTTCCAGCGCGCCCGGTTCGACACGGCCGAAATACACATTGTCATGCGCACCATAGACGCCTAAATCGGTGCCGTCTGCATAATCGTTGTAGTAGCGCACGCACCTGTAGCAGGCGATGCAGCGATTCATTTCATGGCTGATAAACGGACCCAAGTCCTGATTGAGGTGAGTGCGTTTGGTGAAGTCGTAACGGCGCGTGTCATGACCGGTCATCACCGTCATATCCTGCAAGTGGCAATGGCCGCCTTCTTCGCATACCGGGCAGTCGTGCGGGTGATTGGTCATGAGCCATTCGATCACACTCGCGCGAAATTCCTTGGCTTCCTCGTCGTCGATGGAGATATAGGTATTGTCTGTCGCCGGGGTCATGCAGGACATCACCAGGCGTCCACGTTTATCGTCGGCGTTGGCGTATTGTTTCACCGCGCATTGGCGACAGGCACCCACGCTGCCCAGTGCCGGGTGCCAGCAGAAATAGGGAATATCCAGGCCCAGGGACAGACACGCCTGCAACAGGTTGTCTGCACCATTTACATCGAGTTGTTTGCCATCAACAAAAATCGTAGCCATGAACCTTACCCATGTGCCGCGGCAGTCGCGGGTGCTATGCCTTGCTCAAATTCGGATCGGAAATATTTCAGAGCGCTTTGCAGTGGCTCCATGGCGCCGGGGGCATGCGCGCAAAATGTTTTGCCCGGACCGAGCTGCCGCGTCAGTTGCTGCAGGATATTCAGGTATTCGGGTTTGCCTTCGCCGCGCTCCAATGCTCTCAGCATCTTCACCGACCAGGGCAAGCCGTCGCGACATGGAGTGCACCAGCCGCAGGATTCGCGCGCAAAAAATTCTTCCAGGTTGCGCACGGCCGAGACCATGCTCTGGGTGTGGTCCACCACCATAATCAAACCTGTGCCCATACGGCTGCCGGCTTTCATGATGGTGTCGAAATCCATTGCCAGGTCCAGGTGATCAGGCGTCAGGAAATCCGTCGATGCGCCACCGGGCAACCACGCCTTGAGGCGCAGGCCTTCTTTCATGCCGCCAGCGTGCTCTTCGATGATTTCCCGCGCGGTGGTGCCGATCGGCAATTCCCATAAGCCCGGCTTTTTAACTTTGCCCGAAACGCCGTAGATCTTGGTGCCGGCGTCGGTGCTTTTGCCCTGGGAGAGGGCTTTGAACCACTCAGCGCCGCGGTTGATGATGTGTGGAATACAGCAAAGGGTTTCGACATTATTGACGATGGTGGGTCGACCCCAGAGTCCCGCTATTTGCGGAAACGGTGGCTTCGCGCGCGGGTTGGCGCGGCGACCCTCGAGAGAATTGATCAGCGCGGTTTCTTCGCCGCAGATATAGCGTCCGGCACCTGTGTGCACGTGCAGATCCAGGTTCCAACCCGACCCTAAAATATTGCTACCGAGATAACCCGCTGCCTCTGCCTGTGCAATTGCTTCATTCAGGTTTTTTGCGGCGAGAACATATTCGCCACGCAAAAAGATGTAGGCCCGTTTTGCCTGGATCGCAAAAGCCGCAATGATCATGGCTTCCACCAATTGGTGCGGCAGATATTCCATCAGCAACCGGTCCTTGAAGGTGCCCGGTTCCATTTCGTCGGCGTTGCACACCAGGTATTTGTCGCCAGCATCGGGGCCCATGGGAATCAGGCTCCATTTGATGCCAGCGGGAAATCCCGCACCGCCGCGGCCGCGCAGGTTGGCATTTTTGACCTCACCCTGCACATCCGCTGGCGACATTCCCGCGAACACTTTGCGCAGCGCCAGGTAGCCATCCTGCGCTTCATATTGTTTTAAATCGACAAGCGGCTGATTCTCCACAACCCGATAGGTCAGGGGTTTGGTATCACCGAGTTTGGCGCTGATACTGTTGGTCATTTGTAGGCCTCCAGCAACGCGGGCACCTGCTCGGGCGTGACATTGAAATGTGTGTTGTCGTTGATCATCAGCACCGGCGCTTTATCGCAGGCCCCGAGGCAGCATATTGGCAACAGGGTGTAGCGGTCGTCCTGCGTGGTTTGCCCCAGGCCCACACCGAGCTGCTGCTCGATCGCCTGTTGCACCACCTGATAATCCGTTAAATGACACGCGATGCTGTCGCAGATTTTTATCACGTTGCGGCCGACCGGCTTGCGGAAAATCAGACTGTAAAAGGTGGCCACACCTTCGAGGTCCGCCGCGGAAATTCCCAACAGGTCGGCCACCGGTTGGATCGCCCCATCGGGCACCCAACCGTGACGGCGCTGGATGACTTTCAATGCATCTATGGACGCGGCCCTGGCGTCGTCGTAATGATGGATGTGATGTGCAATTTCCGCGCGGTCTTCATCGGCCAGAATGTAGGGCTGGGCGGTGCTGCGGTTGTTGTCTGTGCAAATAATCATAAATATTTACCGGTCAACATCGGCCATTACAAAATCAATGCTCGCCAAATAGGCAATCAAATCCGGAATCATGCTGCCGCGAATGACCGCAGGTATTTGTTGTAGATGCGCAAAACTGGGCGTGCGAATACGCGTGCGGTAACTCATGGTGCCGTTGTCGCTGGTCAGGTAATAGCTGTTGATGCCCTTGGTCGCCTCGATCATCTGGCAGGCTTCGCCCGCCGGTATCACCGGTCCCCAGGACACGGCAAGAAAATGGGTGATCAGCGTTTCAATATCCTGCAGGGTTTTTTCTTTTGGTGGCGGGCAGGTCAAAGGGTGATCGGCTTTGTAAGGGCCCTCCGGCATATTCTCCAGGCATTGTTTGATAATGCGCAGGCTCTGCCGCATTTCCTCGATGCGCACAATGCAGCGATCGTAGGCGTCGCCGTTTTGCGCCAGCGGCACCTCGAAATCAAAATTCTCGTAACCGGAATAGGGACGAGCTTTGCGTAAATCGAAATTGACGCCAGTGGCGCGCAGTCCCGGACCCGTAACGCCCCATTCAATGGCTTGTTGGGTGTTGTATTGCGCAATGCCTATGGTGCGGGATTTCAGGATGCTGTTTTTGATCGCCGCTTTCACGTATTCGTCCAGGCGCTTTGGCATCCACTCCACAAAATCACGCACGAGCTTCTGCCACCCGTTTGGTAAATCGTGGGCGACACCCCCGATGCGGTACCAGGCCGGGTGCATGCGCCCGCCGGTAATGGCCTCAATCACGTCGTAGGCTTTCATGCGATCGGTAAACATAAAGAAAATCGGCGTCATGCCGCCGACGTCCTGAATGTAGGTTCCGAGGAATAACAAATGGCTGGTGATGCGGAAAAATTCCGCCATCATGATGCGAATCGTCTCTACCCGTGCGGGCACTTTGATGCCGGCCAGTTTCTCCACGGCGAGCACGTAGGGCAGGTTGTTCATCACGCCGCCGAGATAATCAATGCGGTCGGTGTAGGGAATGAAGCTGTGCCAGGACTGGCGCTCGGCCATTTTTTCCGCGCCGCGATGGTGGTAGCCGATATCGGGAACGCAATCGATAATTTCTTCACCGTCCAATTGCAGCACTATGCGGAAAGCACCGTGAGCACTCGGGTGGTTGGGACCGAGATTAAGGAACATGAAGTCTTCATTGGTCGTGCCGCGCCGCATTCCCCATTCTTCAGGGTTGAAGCGCAGTGCTTCCTGTTCGGCGTCCTGTTTGGCGGCGTCGAGCATGAAAGGATCAAACTCGGTGGCCCTTGCCGGATAATCCTTGCGCAATGGATGGCCGGACCAGGTGCGCGGCAGCATGATCCTAACCAATAACGGATGACCGTCGAACACTATGCCGAACAGATCCCAGACTTCACGTTCGTACCAGTTGGCGTTGGGCCAGACTTTAATGGCGCTGGGAAGTTGGAGGCTGTCTGCCGACAAGGCAACTTTTATGCGGATATCCGCGTTGCGTTCGAGGGACAGCAAATGATAGAAAACGGTGAAATCCGCGGTGGGCAAGCCATGGCGCCGGGTGCGCAAACGCTCATCCACAGCACTCAGGTCATAAAGCATGGAGAAGGGGCGCGGCTGATGACGCAAAAAGTGTAAAACTTCCATCAGCTTGGCGCGTTCCACCCAGACAGTGGGAATCGCATCCTTGGTTGCCTGTATCACCAAATGTTCCGCACCAAACCGCGCGCGCAGCTCATCGATCACTTCCGGTAATCCTGCCTCCAAAGTCGCATTTTCAGCCATTGCTTAATTCATCGTTAAGTCGTCGTGAAAAATTCCTGGCCCTGTTTTTTCGACAGGATTCGGTTTGCGGTATTTACTGTCCAGTGCGATGAATCCAATCGAGACGGCTCGCAGGATTCGGCTGGTTTTTTATCGGGTATTACACGTCATCGGGCTCACGCAAGTTCACCACCTGGATGCGCTCCTGCTGGTTGACGTCGCGCTGTGCCGGCATGACCGGACGATAGACGCCCTGGTCGCCCCCGACCCAGGTGAGTGGGCGGCGTTCTTTGCCGATGGATTCCTGCAATAGCATCAAGCCCTGCAGGAAAGCTTCCGGGCGTGGCGGGCACCCGGGAATGTAAAGATCCACCGGCAGGAATTTGTCCACACCTTGCACGACGGAGTAGATGTCGTACATGCCGCCGGAGTTGGCGCAGGCCCCCATGGAGATTACCCATTTGGGTTCCAGCATCTGTTCGTAAAGTCGCTGTACGACGGGAGCCATTTTGATGAAGCAGGTACCGGCGATGACCATTAAATCCGCCTGACGCGGTGATGCGCGAATAACTTCCGCACCAAAGCGCGCCAGGTCATGGGGAGCGGTGAAAGCCGTGGCCATTTCCACATAGCAGCAGGAGAGACCAAAGTTATAGGGCCAGAGCGAATTTTTGCGCCCCCAGTTCACTGCTCCGTGCAGCATCTCTTCCAGTTTTCCCATATAAATATTGCGATGGACCTGATCCGCCATGGGATCGGCCACCTGCTCGCGCTTTTGCTCGGGGTAGCGAGATTGGGAATTATTGGGATCTATGCGTGTAAGGGTGTAATCCATCCGCTAAACCTCTTTATGACCCTTAAATCCAACCGTGAAATGCTTCAGTTCGGCGGCGGACGCTGATGGGTAGAAGGGGCCCAATCCAAAGCGCCTACACGCCACACGTAGATCAAGCCGATTAACAGGACCAGAACAAAAATAAGGGCTTCGATAAAACCCGGCCAGCCACTTTCGCGAACCGACACAGACCAGGCGTAGAGAAACAGGGCTTCTATATCGAAGATGACAAAAAACATGGCGACAAGATAAAACTTGGCTGAAAGTCGGAGACGGGCTCCGCCGACGGAAACGATACCGGACTCGAATGGTTCGGTCTTGGCGCGGCCTTGGCTGCGTCCGCCCATCAGGACTGGAATCGCAAGCATAAACGCGCAGATAAAAACGATGCCGCAAATGTAAATGGCGAAAGACCAGTTATGGGCAACGGCTTCAACAGAGGACATCAAATCTACCCCCGGATTGATTTTTGGTTCGCGGCGAATCTTAAGTCAAGGTATGCAATAAATTGGTGCATTAAGAACGCGGCGGCGCATCATACCTCCACGCTGAGCGAACTGCCATCGGAATAAAATAATAAAATGCGTGCCGCCTAATTGGGTGTATGTGCGGCCGGAACCTGCATCTGGATCATTATTTTTACTCCCTCAAACACTATAGACGTATTTGAAACGCAGAACCCGGCGGAGCGACTTTCTTACAGCCAGAGTCTCCTCTTGTCGTCGGATTCTGTTGTCGTTCGGGCTAGGAATGGAAAAATCGCTCCTACAATTTGTGGAAAAACCGGTCGGAACGGGGAATGTGGTGGTTGTCGTAATCCAGAGACAAAACGACGCTCCGAGTGCGGCCGACAATCTCATTGCGCGGAATAAACCCGATCGACCGGGAATCCGCGCTCTGGTCCCTGTTGTCACCCATCGCAAGGTAATAGCCCTCTGGCACGGTGATCGGATCAAACGTCGAGACGGCTGTGCCGTATTGGCTGATTCGGATCACATGCTCCACACCCAAAAGGTTTTCCATGCGATCAATGAAGTCGGTGGCGACGGCAATGTCCTGGTAATCCAGTTGTTCGCCGTTGATACGCAGAGTGTTGTTGACCATCTCGACCCTGTCACCGGGAATACCCACCACGCGTTTCACCAGCCGTTTCTCGGCCACCTCAGAATCAAAAACGATGATGTCTCCCCGAACGGGGTCGGCAATCTTATGCAGGGATATATGGGTAAACGGCACGCGCACGTCATACGCCATTTTGTTCACCAGAATCCGGTCACCTTCCAATATCGTCGGTTTCATGGAGCTGGTTGGCACTTCATTCCAATCGGCTAGGGCGCTTCTGAAAATAAACATCAGCGCCAGGAAGAGCAAAAGAGATTTGTTTTCCTCGAAGATTTTTAAAAACCTGTTTTTCATGGCCTGATCCTCAGTGTCGGTTATGGTGTTGGGTGTTCGCAAAAGTGTTATGCCGGTCAGCCGACGTCTGACAGCAGGGGCCGAAATTCTTTCCAGGCCGGACCTCGTGCTGCCGGTATTTTGATGTCAGATCCGCTTGCGGATCTCTCCTCGGCCCGGAACTCCCGGATTTTTCACCGCTCCTAGTGCCGCCAAACCACGCCCGACGGCGTTTTTAGGTCTTGGACATTGCTGTTACAATGCGCGCCTTCGCGTCGCACCCCTTCATCAAACAGGGCAACTTTTAATCATGAATTGGAATTTTCCTCTGCGCCTGCCAATGGTTGGGCTCTTTTTTGTCTCGGCTATCGCCAACGCTGCTCCTCAGATCATCCCCTCACCACCGCAAATCGCCGCCAGTGCCTATCTGCTGATGGATTCCGTCACGGGAGAGGTGTTGATTGAGGAGAATGCCGATCAGCAGCTACCCCCGGCCAGCCTCACCAAGATGTTGACGGCCTATATCGTTTCGGAAGAGATAGAGCGCGGCAAGATCAAGGAATCCGACCCCGTGTTGATCAGTGAAGGCGCCTGGCGCCGCGGCGGTACCACCAGCGGTGGCTCCACCATGTTTGTTCAGGTCGGCACGCGCGTTCCAGTCATAGATCTGCTGAAAGGTGTGATCATCCAGTCCGGCAACGATGCTTCCATCGCCCTCGCTGAACATCTTGCCGGTAGTGAAGAAGCGTTTGCCGATGTGATGAACCAGTATGCGCAGTTGTTGGGTATGCGCGCCTCCCATTTCCGCAACGCCACCGGCTGGCCGGCGGATGACCATCTGACGACAGCGCGGGACCTGGCTACCCTGGCCAGGGCAGTGATCAACGATCACCCGGATCACTATGCCATCTATAAAGAGAAGTACTTCACCTACAACGGCATCAACCAACCGAATCGCAATCTGCTGCTGCACCGCGACCCCTCTGTGGATGGCCTGAAGACCGGCCATACGGAAGAGGCGGGCTACTGCCTGGTGGCATCGGCAGAAAAGCAGGGGATGAGGCTGATTTCCGTGGTGCTCGGCACCAAATCCGAAAATGTGCGTGCCGAGGAATCGCAAAAACTGCTCGCTTACGGCTTCCGGTATTTCCAGACCCACAAGCTGTACACCAAGGATCAGGAGTTGAGCCGGGCACGGGTTTGGAAGGGCCGGGCCAACGAGGTGGTGTTGGGGGTGGATAAAGATGTGGTGATCACCATTCCGCGAGGTTCCAGCGAAGCCCTCAAGGCGGAGATAGTCGTGAACACCCAGATAGAAGCACCCCTCACCCAGGGTCAAAGCCTTGGGGAATTGGTGGTCGCCTTGGAAGGCAAGCCGATATACAAAACACCCTTAGTGGCTTTGCAGGCGGTGGAAGAGGCGGGATTTTTCGCCCGGCTTTGGGATAGTCTGGTGTTGTTTTTCAGTGGGTTATTCGCCTGATGAGCGATTTACCCCCTCCCAAAATCGAATTTCCCTGCGCCGAATATAAGATACGTGTGATGGGTGAGGCGTCGGTGCATTTTCGGGCCTATGTGGTGGAGGTATTCGAACGCCATGCGCCGGATTTCGATCGCGAGACGATTACAATCCGACCGAGTCGCAACGGGCGTTTCGAGTCGGTGAACATTGTTATCACCGCGATGGGCACCGATCAGCTGCAAGCCATTTTCGATGATTTGAAAAAGCACCCGGCGGTGCAGATGGTGCTCTGATTTGTGGAGCGGCCGGAATTGAAGGTGGTGTACCTGGGCGTAACGCCCTACGAGAAAACCTGGCAGGAGATGCGCGCCTTTACCGATGGGCGCGGGCCGGATACTCCCGATGAACTTTGGCTGGTGCAGCATCAGCCGGTATTTACCCAAGGACAGGCGGGCAGGGCGGAGCATCTTCTCGATCCCGGTGATATTCCGGTGGTGCAGACCGACCGCGGTGGCCAAGTGACCTACCACGGCCCAGGCCAGTTGGTGATTTACCCACTGTTGGATCTGCGGCGTTTAGGGTTGGGGGTGCGCGACTTAGTGACCCTGCTGGAGCAGTCGGCGGTGGAATTCCTCGCACAGTGGGGCATTGATGCCACAAGTCGGCCCGACGCACCGGGGGTGTATGTGGCCGGTAAAAAGATTGCTTCCCTCGGTCTGCGGGTGCGGCGCGGTTGTTGTTTCCATGGTTTGAGCCTGAATGTGAGCATGGACCTGAGGCCTTTTCTGCGCATCAATCCCTGTGGCTATAACGGCCTGCAAATGACGCAGCTGGCGGATTTTATTCCACGGGAATCACTGGATTTTTCGATTGTGGAGCACAGGTTCGCTGAACTCCTGACCTACAAACTGGCCCGCATTAAGGGTTGATTATCTTTTCCACGACTTTTACTCGATGAGACTGTTATGAGCGACCAACTTCCCGTAAAACGCACGCGCCGTTTGGAGCAGGGCGAGAAACTGCGCGATGCCGATAAAGTGGAACGCATACCCGTCAAAATCATCGCCACCGATAATCTGTTGCGCAAACCGGACTGGATCCGTGTGCGCATTGCCGCCTCGCCCGAGGTGGAACGCATCAAACAGTTGCTGCGCAAACACAACCTTTCCACCGTGTGTGAAGAGGCCAACTGTCCCAATCTGGGCGAGTGTTTCAGCGGTGGCACCGCCACCTTTATGATCATGGGCGATATCTGCACCCGGCGCTGCCCCTTCTGCGACGTCGGCCACGGCAAACCCAATCCCCTGGATGTGAACGAGCCGAAAAATCTCGCCCTGGCCATTGCCGAAATGCGCCTGAAATACGTGGTTATCACCTCCGTGGACCGTGATGACCTGCGCGATGGTGGCGCCCAGCATTTTGCCGACTGTATCCGCGAGGCCCGTGCGCTTTCGCCGCAGCTGCAGGTGGAGGTGTTGACCCCGGACTTCCGCGGTCGCATGGATGTGGCGCTGGACATCCTGGAGCGGGAACCGCCGGATGTGTTCAACCACAATCTGGAGACGGTACCGCGCCTCTACTTGCAAGCCCGCCCCGGCGCCAACTTTAAATGGTCCCTGGAGCTGCTCAAGCAATACAAAGCGCGTCGACCGGAGGTATTAACCAAATCCGGTTTGATGGTGGGATTGGGTGAAACCAAGGAGGAGATCATCGACGTCATGCGGCAGATGCGCGAGCACAACATCGATATGCTTACCATCGGCCAATATCTGCAGCCCTCCCGGGACCATTTGCCTGTAGCCCGCTACGTGGAGCCGGCGGAGTTCGAGGAATACACCGCTGTCGCCAAGGAGTTGGGTTTTTCCCGCGCAGCCTGCGGCCCGCTGGTGCGTTCGTCTTATCACGCGGATAAGCAGGCGCACGGCGAAGTGGTGAAGTAAGCCCGCATGGCCAGTTGGGCGATTGCCGACCTGGTGGATCACCCCGACTGGCTCGAAGCCATAGCGGATTGGCAGCATGCGGAATGGCTGCGTCTGAGCGACGCAGCAACCCTGTCTCAAAACCAGCTGGCCAAATCTCTGCAAGAGCGCCAACTGCATATGCGCACCCACCTCACCCGCGACCCTCTGCCCAAAACCTTCGTCGCTCATGCGGACGCCCAGCCGGTGGGCAGTGTCAGTCTGGTGCGCTACAGCTCGGACCCGGACGCCAAACTTTGGCTCACCAATCTGTTCGTTCAGACTTCAGGGCGTTACCAGGGAATAGGTGCGGCTTTGTTGGCGCGCGGTGAAGCCGCAGCGCGCGATCTCGGTGTGATCGACCTTTGGCTCTACAGCTACGACTCTGCAGACTATTACCGGAAGCGCGGTTGGCGTTGGGAAAAAACGGCGCAGTTGCGAGGTTGTCCGGTGGAGGTTTTGCATAAAGTGCTCTCCGCATAATTTGAATTATTGAGGGCGATACCGAACCTGCCTCGTAGTGGAAGCGTTTCAGCGACGTTTTCGGGACCGCTTACCCGCCAGGACGGCGGTGAGGGAGTCTCCGGGGATGGATTAGCGGTGGCTGGACGCCAGCGGCGCTGAAAATCTTCGATAAAGCTCTGGAGCGGTGTTGAGACAGAGCAAATTGCATGATTCGCTTTTTCCTGCCTATTTTGTACCCAACTTCGCGCGTTTTTCCCGCCGTGATCAGGTAGAATGCGCGCCTTTTCTCCCGGCAGGTCCAGTCCCATGTCCAATTCCACCCCCACAGTCGGTTTTGTCTCGCTGGGTTGCCCCAAAGCCCTGGTCGATTCCGAACGCATCCTCACCCAGTTGCGCACTGAGGGCTATCAGGTGGTGCCTACCTATCAGGATGCGGATGTGGTGGTGGTGAACACCTGCGGTTTTATCGACAGCGCCAAGCAGGAATCCCTCGACGCCATAGGCGAGGCGATTGCGGAAAATGGCCGGGTTATCGTTACAGGTTGTATGGGTGTGGAGGCGGATGTGATCCGCAAGGCTCATCCAAAAGTGCTGGCGGTGACGGGGCCGCAACAATACGAGCAGGTGGTCAACGCGGTGCATGAGGTAGTACCACCTAAAAAAGACCACGATCCGTTTTTAGATCTGGTGCCCCCCCAGGGCATCAAACTTACCCCCCGTCATTACGCCTATTTGAAGATCTCCGAAGGCTGTAACCATCGCTGCTCGTTCTGCATTATTCCCTCCATGCGTGGTGATCTCGTCAGCCGCCCCATCGGCCAGGTGCTGGACGAGGCTGAGCGTCTGGTCAAAGCCGGCACGCGCGAATTGCTGGTAATTTCCCAGGACACCAGCGCCTACGGTGTGGACATGAAATACCGCACCGGTTTCTGGCAGGGCCGCCCGGTGAAAACCAAAATGCTGGATATGTGCGAGGCATTGAGTGAACTGGGCGCCTGGGTGCGTCTGCACTATGTGTATCCCTATCCCCATGTGGACGACATTATTCCGTTGATGGCAGAAGGCAAAATCCTGCCTTACCTGGATATTCCCTTCCAGCATGCCAGCCCTGCGGTTCTGAAAAACATGCGCCGCCCGGCACACCAGGAGAAAACTCTGGATCGCATTCATAAATGGCGGGAAATCTGCCCGGAAATTTCCCTGCGCTCCACGTTTATCGTGGGCTTTCCCGGCGAGACAGAAGCGGATTTTCAAATGCTGCTGGACTGGCTCGACGAAGCGCAGCTGGATCGCGTGGGATGTTTTGAATATTCCCCGGTGACCGGCGCCGCCGCCAATGAATTGCCCAATCACGTGCCGGATGAAGTGAAAAAAGAACGCTGGGAACGCTTTATGGAAAAACAACAGGCCATTTCCGCGGCGAAATTGCAAAACAAAATCGGCTGGGAAATGGACGTGCTGGTGGACCATGTGGAAGACGGCGTTGCCACCGCGCGCAGCTACGCCGACGCACCGGAAATCGACGGCGTGGTGATGATTGAAGGTGATTACGGCTTAAAGCCCGGCGATATGCTGCCGGTGATTATTGAAGAGGCCGACGATTACGATCTTTGGGCGAGTCCAATATTGGAAGACGAGTGAGCCGATTTTCTCGCGCATCGGTAATCCGGAGGAGTGCGATTAAAGTCGCACCCATTAAAGCCGCAGGATTTCCTAGAAAGACCCTTAGCCAGTTTTTACCCGTGCACACTTTAGCAACTTAAAAATCCGCATTGCTGCTCAGCGTCGAGTGGAAAGCCCAACGCTGCGCCGACGATCAAATCAACCCGCCGCTTGCACCGGCCGCCCACGATAAATAATCGTTTTTTCCTTAACTGTCGCAGCGGCGATTGTCGGTTGAGCGGTGGGTGGCAATATCTGACCACGATAAACCTGCTGGCTGTGATTGGCGGCCGGTTCGCGACTGTGCGCATCCAGCAAGGTGAGCCAAGCCGGTCCCGCCATCGACATAAGCTGGCGTATCAAGTCCCGCAACAAAGCATCCTGTATCTCACGGTACATGCCGGCCATTACATCCAGCAGATCGGGGTTGGTCAGCTTGATTTGTGGACGTATGGTGTCCGGCACAATTTTGCGGATCAGAAATACATGGTCGATCATGGGTTTGGTGTATTGCATGGCGTGTGAGTTCCGGATCTGCGATGGCTGGGTGTCCTGGCACCTTGCCGGTGCGGCATCGCCTGTCCCTCTGGAGCCCAAGAGCGAGATGTTAAAACGCGTCAGGCAATTATTACACCAAGGCGGCTGGTCCTTGTTGCGCAACGTTTTGCGGAATTTTGCTTACCCTTTTCCCCCGGAATCGACTTAAATAACGCCCTCTGCGGAATTGGCGCGCCCCAAAATAGTTTTGCCTGCCCGGTTTGGGCGCGCCACTCCAGACATAGCTACTTGATGCGTAGTGAACACAGGTTATTTATGAGTCCAAATTTCGTACATCTGCGAGTGCGCACTGAATTTTCTCTGGTGGACAGCATCGTCCGCATCAAAAGCCTGGTCAAACGCCTTCAACAGCTGCAGATGCCGGCGTGTGGTGTTACCGATCTCACCAATTATTTCGGCCTGATCAAATTCTATAAAGCGGCATTGGGCGCGGGCATTAAACCTGTCAGCGGCTGCGATTTTTACCTGCGCGGCGCCGAGGAAGACTCCGCCACTCACCTGATTACCCTGTTTGCGCAGAACAACATTGGCTACAAGAATATCGTGCAGCTGATCTCGCAGGCGTATCAGGAGGGGCAATATCTGGGGCAGGCATATGTGCGTCGCGAATGGCTATCCGCGCACACCGAGGGTGTCATCGCCATTTCCGGCGCGCGGGCGGGCGATATAGGCCGCGCCCTGGTTGCGGACCGGGCGGATATGGCCGAATCCCTCGCGCGTGAATGGATGGCGGATTTTCCCGATCGGTTTTATATCGAGTTGCAGCGCACGGGGCGCGAAAATGAGGGCGTCTACATCGAGCGCGCGGTGGCGCTGGCGGATAAGTTGGGTTGCCCAGTGGTGGCGACCAACGATGTGCGATTCCTCGATGCCGATCAATTCGAAGTACATGAAGCACGCGTGTGCATTGGAGAGGGTCGGGCGCTGGATGATCCACGCCGGGAGCGTCGCTACAGTGAACAGCAATATTTGCGTTCGGCGGAAGAAATGGCGGAGCTGTTCAGTGATATTCCCGAAGCCCTCGCCAATACCGTGGAAATCGCCAAACGCTGCACCCTGGATATTGAACTGGGCAAATATTTTCTGCCGGAATATCCGATCCCCGAAGGCCTGACTGAAAACGATTTTTTCAGGAAAGTCTGTCTGGAAGGCCTAGAGTGGCGTCTGGCGCGTTTGCTCGATCCGGCAGCCGAAAATTATGCGGAGAGACGCAGGGTTTACGAGGATCGGTTGCAGTTCGAGCTGGACATTATCATCCAGATGGGATTTGCCGGATATTTCCTGATCGTGATGGATTTTATCCAGTGGGCGAAGGATCACGATATTCCCGTGGGACCGGGGCGGGGTTCGGGCGCGGGCTCACTGGTGGCTTATTCGCTCAAAATCACCGACTTGGATCCGTTGCAATACGATCTGCTGTTTGAACGGTTTTTGAACCCCGAACGGGTTTCCATGCCGGACTTCGATATCGACTTCTGTATGGACAACCGCGACCGGGTGATTTCCTATGTGGCGGATGCCTACGGGCGCGAAGCGGTCAGCCAGATCATCACCTTCGGTACCATGGCCGCCAAGGCGGTGGTGCGGGATGTGGCGCGGGTGCAGGGCAAATCCTATGGTTTGGCGGATAAGTTATCGAAGCTGATTCCCCCCACACCGGGCATGACCTTGGAAGTGGCAGTGGAGCAGGAGGCGCCGCTGAAGGAATTTCTGCAGAACGACGGCGATGCCCAGGAGATCTGGGATATGGCCCTGCAGTTGGAAGGCATCACCCGCAACGTGGGCAAACACGCGGGCGGCGTGGTGATCGCGCCCACCAGGCTCACGGATTTTGCACCCCTTTATTGCGATGAGGCCGGCGGTGGCCTGGTCACCCAGTTCGATAAAAACGACGTGGAAGAGGCGGGCCTCGTCAAGTTCGACTTCCTCGGCCTGCGCACATTGACCATCATCGACTGGGCGCGTTTGATGATCGACCGTCAACGCGCCAAGAAAAGCGAACCGCCACTGGATATCAGCGCAATACCCTTGGACGATGTGCCCACCTTCAAGCTGCTCAAACGCGCTGAAACCACCGCCGTGTTCCAGTTGGAATCCCGCGGTATGAAGGACCTCATCAAACGTCTGCAGCCGGACAATATCGAAGATCTGATCGCCCTCGTGGCCCTGTTCCGTCCCGGTCCTCTGGAATCGGGCATGGTGGACGACTTCATCAACCGCAAACACGGCCGCGCCCAGGTGGCCTATCCAGACGCCAAATTCCAACACATCAGCCTCAAGCCGGTCCTCGAACCTACCTATGGCGTAATTGTGTATCAGGAGCAGGTGATGCAGATCGCCCAGGTCCTGGCCGGTTACACCCTGGGTGGTGCGGATATGCTGCGCCGGGCCATGGGTAAGAAAAAGCCGGAGGAGATGGCCAAGCAGCGCGCCGGGTTTGAAGAAGGCGCGAAGAAGCAGGGCGTAGATCCAGAGTTGGCGGTACGCATATTCGATCTGGTGGAAAAGTTCGCTGGTTATGGTTTCAACAAATCCCACTCAGCCGCCTACGCGATCGTCTCCTACCAAACCGCTTGGTTGAAGGCCCATTACCCGGCGCAGTTCATGGCGGCCACCATGTCCTCGGACATGGACAAAACCGACAAAGTGGTGACCTTTATCGAGGAGGCCCGCAACATGGGCCTTGTCCTCCTGCCACCGGATGTCAACAGTGGGGAATTCCAGTTCACGGTGGATGATCAGGACAGCATCATTTATGGGCTGGGGGCCATCAAGGGCCTGGGCGAGGGGCCGATTGAAAATATCATCAGCGCGCGCAAAACCGGCCCATTCACCGACCTATTCAATTTTTGCTCGCGCGTGGATTCCCGCAAGGTCAACAAACGCGCACTGGAGGCACTGGTGCGTAGCGGTGCCCTGGATCGTCTTGGACCTGGGGTGGATGTGGATTATGACCGGGCGGTCATGTGGAACGCCCTGGCGGAAGCGGTGAAAACCGCCGAGCAGAGTGCCGCCAATGCCAACGCCGGTATGGTGGATCTGTTTGGCGAAATGGTTGCCGATCCAGCGGCAGGCGGGCACGACGCCTACGGGGAATTTCGCCATGTGCGACGCTGGAGCATCAAGGAGCGCTTGAATGGTGAAAAGGAAACACTGGGTTTGTATCTCACCGGCCATCCTATTGAAGAATTCCAGGACGAGCTCAAACATCTGGTGTCCTGCCGCATTGCCGATCTGAAACCCGATAAAAACAAACAGGCCGTCGCCGGACTGGTGGTGGCCTTTCGGGTGATGAAAACCAAACGCGGTGACAGCATGGCGTTCGTAACCCTCGACGATCGCAGCGGGCGCATTGAAGCGGCGTTGTTTGCGGACACCTACAGTTTTTACAAGGACAAAATAGGTAAGGACGCCATGCTGGTGATTGAAGGTGTCATCAGTGTGGACGATTACAATGGCGGCCTGAAAATGCGCGTGGACAGTTTGATGGACTTGGCCGAAGCGCGACTGGCGAAGATACAGGCCATCAATATCGTGTGGCGTAGCAGCGATCTGCGGTCCGACAGCGTGCAGCGCCTGCGCGATACGCTCGCCCCCCATAACCAGGGTGCCTGTCCGGTGGCCTTGCACTATGAGCGCGGCGACTGTGCCGCCCAGCTGCGTCTGGGTGCCCAATGGCGAGTGAAACCCACGGACGATCTTCTATTACAACTGAGGGGACTCTATGGCCAGGACCGGGTGCGGCTGATTTATCGATAGATCGCGTAGGGTCACAAGGCGGTGAAGCCTCTCGCCGGATAGTGCTACACTTGCGCCCAATTTTTTATCCCGGGAGCAGCAATCCGCCTCCCGGCGTCAACGGCAAAAACAGAATCCCATATGAACCTGAATTACCTGTCTTTTGAGCAGCCTATCGCGGAGCTGGAGGGCAAAATTGCCGAACTGCAGCTGGTCAGCAGCGACAACCGCATCAACATCACCGATGAAATCGAGCGCCTGCGCGACAAGTCCGCCAAACTGACCGAGAGCATCTACTCCAATCTCAGTTCGTGGCAGATCGTCCAGGTCGCCCGCCATCCGCAACGACCCTATGCATCCGACTACATTTCCCGTTTGTTTACGGATTGGGAGGAGCTGCACGGCGATCGCACCTTTGGCGATGACAAAGCCATTATCGGCGGCATAGGCCGTCTGAATGGCCGACCTGTCATGGTGATTGGTGAGGAGAAGGGCCGCAGTGTGGCGGATAAGGTCTCCCGCAATTTCGGCATGCCCAAGCCCGAAGGGTACCGCAAAGCGCTGCGGTTGATGAACATGGCCGAGCGTTTCAAGCTGCCGGTGCTGACCCTCATCGACACTCCCGGAGCCTATCCGGGCATCGACAGTGAGGAGCGGGGCATCAGCGAGGCGATAGCGCAGAACCTGGCGGTGATGTCACGACTGCGTACCCCCATCATCTGCACAGTAATCGGGGAGGGCTCGTCCGGCGGCGCTTTGGCGATAGGTGTGGGCGATCACCTGAACATGCTGCAGTACGCCACCTACTTTGTGATTTCACCCGAGGGCTGCGCCAACATTATTTGGAAAACGGTTGAAAAAGCCCCCTTGGCTGCCGAAGCCATGGGCGTCACGTCTCGCATATTGGAAGATCTGGGCATAGTAGACGAAACCGTACCCGAGCCCCTGGGCGGCGCGCACCGTAATATTGAAGTTATGGCAGCCACATTGAAGGCGCGTCTTACCGAGCAGGTGGACCACTACAGCGCGATTGCCATGGATCAATTGATTGAAAAGCGCTACGAGCGCCTGATGAGCTACGGCAACGATTGATCAGCGTCCGCCGCTGACAACTTATCTTGACCGGCGCTGAGGCGCCGGTTTTCGTTTCATCACTTCTGCTTGGTGCAAGGCTTCCCTAAGTCTGACGGTAACGTGACCCAGTCGGTGCATTTCTCCCGCGTCGCGACTTTATAATGTAACCCGTTACATCGCGATAAAAAGGCAAACAATAATGATGATCGACACGAACTCCCTGAAAAAAACATTATGGGGCTGCACCCTGGCTGCGGGGCTTACTTCCGCCTCCGCCTGGTCGGCTTTTTCCGTTTCCGGCACACAGTTACTCGACGGCAACGGTCAGCCGTTTGTAATGCGCGGTATCAATCACGCGCATACCTGGTACACAAGCCAGACCAACACTTCGATACCGAATATTGCCAAGACCGGCGCCAATGTAGTCCGGGTGGTCCTTTCCAACGGTACCCACAAGGAGGGATGGGTGCGCACACCGGCCAACGAGGTGGCCAATATCATCAACCTGTGTAAAGCCAATAAAATCATCTGCATGCTTGAGGTGCATGACACCACCGGTTACGGCGAAAAAGCGGAAGCGACGTCACTCGCGCAGGCCGCGGAATATTGGGTGAGCCTCGCCAGCACTCTGCGCGGTCAGGAGGATTATGTGCTGATCAATATCGGCAATGAGCCTTTCGGCAACAATCAACCCGCCGATGCCTGGATCGACCAGCACAAGTCCGCCATCCAAACCATCCGCAACGCCAACCTGACCCATACCCTAGTTGTGGATGCGCCCAATTGGGGGCAGGACTGGCAGGAAACCATGCTGAACCGTGCATCTGAAGTGGCCGGTGCCGACGCTTTGGGTAACACCATCTTCAGTGTGCACATGTACGAGGTCTATCAGAGCTACGACAAGGTGCGCAGCTATGTTTCCGGTTTTATGAGCCGCCACAACCTGCCGATTATCGTCGGGGAATTCGGCGCGGATCATCAGGGCAAATTTGTCGATGCGGAGTCGATCCTGCGTGTTGGCGAGGAGCTGGATGTGGGTTATATCGGCTGGTCCTGGTCCGGCAACGGCAGCTGCTGCATAGCATTGGACATTGCCAACAATTTCAACCCTGGCAGTTTGAGCAGCTGGGGGAATACCTTGATCAACAGCGCCAATGGCATAAAAGCGACTGCCAAGCGTGCGACCATTTTTGACGGAGTGAGCAGCTCTTCCAGCGCGAGCAGTTCATCGAGTTCAAACAGCTCGTCGTCATCCAGTTCAAGCAGTTCGTCGTCGAGCAGTTCTTCCAGCTCAAGCAGTTCCACTTCCACTAGCTCAAGCTCCAGCAGTTCCGGCGCATCCTCCTCGGGTGGATCCACCGGTGGCAGCTTTGATTTCTTCACCATGCTGCTGTTGGGTTTGGCGGGATTCGGACGCCGGATGGTCCGCACCAGAACATAGTCTCGTCACTTCGCCCCAAACGACGTGCAGGTACTGTGTAACCCCCGGGGATTTATCTCCGGGGGTTTTATTTTTTCCAGGGTCCATTAAGCTGGCAGGCTGGCGCGTTATCCGCGTTGATTCACTTTGGCGGAATTTTTCATGTTGCAGATTTCATCCTCCCTGGTCATTCCTGAAGCGGAAATCGAACTCATCGCTATCCGTTCCCAGGGTGCGGGCGGTCAAAATGTTAATAAGGTGGCGTCGGCAATTCATCTGCGTTTCAACATACCGGCTTCCAGCCTGCCCGAGATGTACAAAGCCCGCTTATTGGAAGCCAAGGACAGTCGCATCAATCAGGAGGGGGTATTGGTGATCAAGGCGCAGCGATTTCGCACGCAGGAAAAAAATAAAGCGGATGCGCTCGACCGCCTGCGGGAGATTATTCTGGCCGCCACCCACGTGGAAAAAACCCGCTATGCCACAAAACCGAGCAAAGGTGCCAAACAAAAACGTATGGATCAAAAGAATCGGCGCGGCCAGATCAAAAGCCTGCGGGGGCGGGTGGAGGATTAGATCACCGTTGCGAAAGCACTCAGCCTAAGCGATCAACCTGTCCCGTCTGACGTATCGTGTAACCACTCTCGCCACATGGCGACGAGAAGCGCCATCAGTACGGGACCGACAAAAAGTCCCACCAGTCCCATGGTTTTGACGCCGCCGATCAATCCAAAAAACGTCGGTAGAAATGGCAGCTTGATCGGGCCACCCACCAATCGGGGGCGAAGAGTTTTATCCACAATAAACAATTCCACGCTACCCCATATAAATAAACCCACACCGGCGGATACATTGCCCGTGCCCACCAAGTACACGGAAATCAGTGAGAAGCTCAGAGGGGCACCGCCCGGGATTAGGGCCATGAAGCCCGTTAACACCCCAAAGGCGACGGGAGACGGTACGCCGGCGATCCAATAGGCGGTACCCAGCACCACACCTTCACCCATGGCGATCAAACTCATGCCTATGACGGTTGAGCTCACGGTTGCGGGTACCACACGGGAGAAGCGGCGCCAGCGGGTGGGCAATATCCTCTCGCCCAGACGATCCACGTGTGTGGCGAGGACCGGGCCATCCTTATACAAAAAGAACAGGGTGATCAGAATAAAGACCAATGTCAGCAGCAGACTGGCGACATTGCTGCTCAAGGTCCAGAGCCATCTGGAAATGCCGCTGATATTTTGGCCGCTGACCACACTCAATATATAAGCGGGCGCCTGGGGCTCATTGAGATATTCGTTCCATGTTTCCGCCAGCCAGTCGCCCACACCCGGCAGGGCCAGGAGCCATTGCGGTGCCGCAATTCCGTGCTGGTTGGCACCGTGGAACCATTTGATCCAATCGGCGATTTCGTGGAAGGCGTACGCCATGGCAATTGAAATCGGGATGACGAGGCAGAGCAAAATCAAACACACCGCCAAACTCGCCGCGAGTGTGCGTTTGTAATTGCAGAATTCGGTGAGCCTTTGAAAAATAGGCCAGCTGGCAAAACAAATAATCAATGCCGCGAGCACGGGCACCGCAAAACCAATAAAAAAATAGACACCCGCTGCAAGCACCAGGACCAATAAAACGCGGGCAACCGTGCTATCGCTGAACAATGGGGACATAGATTTACTTCATCGGGAGGAGCGAAGGTGTTGGCAGCTTACCTAAGTATAGGACTGAATTGTACTTTCATACCGTTGCTGCGCCTGTGGGCAACAGGCGGCAAGCAGCCGCGATTGCCAGAGGGCACTGTCAATCGCATCGGCTTGGATAATTTCGATACGGGTATCCGAGGCATCGTCGAGTTCCATTTCTGTCAGGACAGCGCCATTTTTATTGAATGCGTAAATACCCCGGTCGGTGATGAAAACACCTTTCAGCCGCTCTTCTGTAGCGCCGCTGAGCAGTGCGAATAAGGTTGCATAATCAAAAACAAAATCCGCGTTGAAAATCCAGCCGCTGCTGAAATAACCGTCGCCGCGGTTATCCAGCTGCACAAAACCGCACTCCGGCAAAGCCTGGGGCAGATCGACACTGGCAAATACGGGTTCCCGATCTGTCGCAGGAGCCAGCGGGGAATGGTTGGGCAGGTTCAGCCAGAGGCGGTCCAATTGCCCGAAGCGGGTGAAATACAAAGGCTTTTCTGGATAGTGGGTGGTGCAGAATCGCTGCAATTCCTCCACCTGGCCGGAGTCAACGAGGTCGCTTTTATTGGCCACCAGCACGTCGGCTACTGCCAGTTGCTGCTGGAATACCGCGTTTTGAGCGTAACGCGCATCGCCAAACTGCCGGGTGTCCAACAAGGTTAAAGTCGCGCGCAGATCCAACACCGGCCGGTAAAACTCTGAACGCAGCAGCGCGATGATTTCCGCAGGGTGACCCAAGCCGGTGGGTTCAATCAATAACCGGTGCGGACGCGCTTTGCTCAGCAGACGGTTGAGCGCGATCTGCATTGGTAATCCGGCTGCGCAACACATACAGCCACCGGGCACCTCGCGAATAAATACATCGCCCTCCTTGGCGTTGGATCCGGCCAAAATACTACCATCGATCCCCACTTCACCGAATTCGTTGACCAGTACCGCCCAGCGTTCATCCTGCGGTTTGTGTTTGAGCAAATGCAAAATGGCGGTGGTTTTTCCCACGCCCAGAAAGCCGGTGATGATGTTGGTGGGTATGGCCTGTAATTTTGGAGGAGCAGCCGGCATGGACCATTAAATTCCGTGGTTGAGGATCAAAATTCGTTGGACAGCTCTTTGTAACCCTTCACCAGATAATGATTGGCGGCAATTACGGATTCGGAGAAAGTCGCGTATTCCGGATCCACCTTTGGGATGGTGCTCAAATCAAAATCGCGGCCGATGCGCGTCATGGAAGGCACATGGAATTTTTCCGGCAAATTACAGCCGTCCACCACCGAGTTATGTCGTACCACACAACCATTGCCAATGGTGCAGTTGAATATCACGGTGTTGAATCCAATAAATACGTTGTCGCCGATTTCGCAGGGGCCGTGAATAATCGAGCGGTGGGCGATGGAGGTGCTTTCACCGATGACCACTTTGGCCCCGGCTTTGGAGTGAATCACCACACCATCCTGTACGTTGGAATTTCTGCGGATAATAATCGGCTCCATATCCCCGTGCTCATCCACTTCATCAGCACGGATAACGGCATAGGGCCCGATAAACACGTTGGCTTCAATAATAACTTTGCCGCAGATAATGGCAGTGTTGTCGACGTAAGCTTCGCTGCTGACTTCGGGATAATGGCCGGTAGGATTTTTGCGCAACATAACAATGACCTGAAACAACTCGAAATGGAACCTTACAGTACACCTCTTAGGCCCAAACGAAAACCTCTCCCTGGCAGAGGTGCCTGATCTTTCAAAAAAGACGAATGTACCCGGGCTTCCTCATCGGCCAGATTATCCGCCTGCATAAACAGCGTGACATCCGCTCCATTCAGGGTCCAGGTGTAAGTGACCTCCGCATCCAGCAGGGTATAGGAGCCCGTTGTGGTTTCCCCAAATGATGTGTGGTCCTGTTGGAAATTATGGCTCGTACTTAATTTTCCAGCCCAGGCATTGCGGCGCAGCTCCCAATACATTCCTATGCGCTTCGGCGGCGTGCGGGGTAAATATTCGCCGGATTTTAGCTCCGCCTGGATAATATCGCCCCATAGAGTCCACTGCAGATAATCTGCAGGTCGCCACATCAATTCCAACTCTACACCATAAAATTCCGCGTCTTCCTGGCGGAATATATACACCGGCAATTCCGCATCATGTTCATGCGTATCATTTTCGGAATGGTCAAATAAATCCCGGTTCGTCAGTCCGGTATCGGCCTGATAATAATAATCGCCAATTTCGTTGTAAAACGCATTGAATACAAAACCCAGGTTACCTGCGTGTTTGCGCAGGCTGATATCGATATTGTCCGATTTTTCTTTTGTTGGAATGCCGATAAAATCCAGGTGAAATTCGCCGGGCGCTTCCTCGTGAATGTCAAACAACCCACCCACTTCATAGGTGCGTGTGCCTATGTGTGGCCCAAGCGCAAATAATTCAGCCGCAGAAGGGGCCCGTTGGGAATAAGCGTAGGAGAGTCCGAATTTGTAACCTGCCGTAAAATTCCACACCAAGCCGGCAGAGAGACTGTAGGGGGTAAAGTCGTATTCCCCGAGGGAAAAGACATCACTGACTTGTTCTTCTTCATCCATCCTATGGTCATGGTCATGGTCATGGTCATGGTCTGCAATTGGCAATGTCGCCCCGTTGGCTTTAAGAGAGGTATTTTCGATCCTGGCACCCAATTGCCACAGTGTTTTGCCCAGATGCTTTTCCTCCACCAGCGCCAGTGCCCAGGTGTCTGTTTGGGCCGGTGGTGTAAAAGCTTCGGCGCCTATCGAGGAAAAATCGGTATTTTTATATTCCAGGGAAAGGGCACCGTGCCATCCAGAGAGTTCCCGGTGAAGTAAATCCGTCCGACCCTGCAGGGTGGTGTTTTCAAAAAGCGTATTACCGTCGGTGTGATCGGCATCGCCATGAATTTCCTGGTGCTGATAATCCGTATAACCGATTTTGGAATTGATGCTGGTGAGGAAGCCGGTGTCGACGGAAATTTCACTCAGCAGCTGCCATCGGTCCTGCCGCAATTCGGAACCCACTTTTTCCGCTTCATGTTCCGCCCCTGCATTTTCCTCGAAGTGGCCGTGGCCCGGCACGCCATTATTGCGGGCGAGTTTGCCGTAGGAAATTCCGATAAAACCCGCCTCCATTAGATAGCTCGCACCCAGGTTCAGGCTTTGGGACGACGCTGCACTGTTGAATAACCGGCGTGCTTGTCCGCGGTGGATTTCTTCATGATCGATTTCATCGTTGTGGTGGTGCTCCATCTCATGGACTGCGCTGCGGGGCAGCTTGTAATTTTCGCCATAACGCCAGAAACCATCCAAATGGTAGGCGAATGATCCTGCGCCGGCAGTGACACCAAAACCCGCTTGCTTTTCCTTGGCCACGGTATTGTGGCTAGCGGAAAACTGCGCTTTTGTATCGTTGCTTTTCGGCACGCGATCGTCCAATACATTCACCACCCCACCAATTGCACCGGCACCGTAAAACAGGGTGGCGGGACCGCGCAGGATTTCGATTTGTTCGGCGGATCCGGTTTCTGTGGACACCAAATGGTCTGGCCCACCGCGCGAAGCGTCGCCCACATCCAGGCCGTTTTGTGTAATCAATACTCGCGGGCCATCCAACCCGCGAATAATCGGGCTGCTGGCCACGGGGCCGTAATAGCTCGAATGTATACCTACTTCATTTTTTAAGGTTTCGCCCAGGGTGGCTGTGCTTTTACTGCGCAACTCGTCATCGGTAATCACCGTAATAGGTTGCACGTATTCCATGGTGGAAGCATGAATCGGTAGGCCATAAACCTCGATTTGCTGAATGACGCCGGTGGCTAAATCCTGTGCGCTTACCGCGAGGGTGGGCGACGTGAGGCTGAAAAGAAGCAACGCATATTTCATAGGGTATATTCAGTCGTGTTTGATTCCGGCCGCGAATGATACACAGTATCACGCGTGTGATACAGAAAAACTCAATGAACCCGTATGGATAAAGGGAGCGTGACTAACGCCCGCCGGCAAACCCCAATTGACGCCAGGCTTCATAGCTGACGATCGCCACGGCATTGGAGAGATTGAGGCTGCGGCTATTGGCCTGCATGGGAATGCGTAATCGGCTTTCGGGGGGGAAACTGTTGAGGATGTCCGGTGGAAGCCCGGCGGTTTCCGATCCGAACAACAGCACATCGCCTTCCTGATACGAAAGTTGATCGTGTGGCCGGCTGCCCTTGGTGGTGCAGGCGAAAATCCGGCGGCCGGTAACGGCGGCGAGGAAGGTGTTGTAATCCTTATGAATGCTGACTTTATTCAAATCGCTGTAATCGAGCCCGGCCCGACGCAGCTTTTTTTCTTCCAGATCGAAACCCATGGGTTCAATCAGGTGCAACCAGCAACCATTATTGGCAATTAAACGCAATATATTGCCGGTATTGGGTGCGATTTGAGGCTCGTGCAGGGCGATATGGAACATGAGGCTAAAATAATGACCGCGCGTTGGTTGTATTAATCTTCGTAAGGAATAATCCGGTCCACAGTCATGGAATACGCGGAGGTAGCCAAATCGTGTTCTTTCAATTCTGTAAAAATCGTGCCTTCGACAAAAAAGGCATCGCTCAGGTCATCCAGCGGCAGGCCCGGTTCATAGGTGGCGAAGATAATCTGATTGGGTGGCGGTGGTGGTAAATGAATACAGGCGCCGAAAAAAGGCACCAATAAAAATGTGGTGATAACTTGATGATCATCGAAATCCAGCGGCACGATAAAACCCGGCAGGCGAATTTTGCGCTCGTGGAATTCGGCAATGATACGGGTGGACATCAACGCCTTTTGATAGGGATCATCAGGATTGTCCTGTGGATTTTTGAATCGATCATCCAGGGCATCCTCATCCGAGCCGTCGGCAATTTCATCCAGATAGGCAGGGGGATTCATCAGCGCTTCCAGATCGTCCTTGGGCATGAGGTCGGTCCACTCGATTTCTCGGTAATCAACCTTTTCCACCGTTTTCGTCGCGGCGGATTTTTTGTCCACTGTGGCGTCAGCAGGAATCTGTTCTTTTTTACTGCACGCAATCGATAAAAATGCTGCGATAAAAAGCAGAAGCAGGGAAGCTGAAATTCTCATTGCGATGTGGTCACCGTGTTTCAAAAACGCGGGCTATGTTATAGGCTTTCGCCCCTCCTCACAATTTAGCGGAAGTCATTGCCCACCATGAGCGCCATCACCGATCCGATAACCGCTTTGCCGGCTGCGATTGCGCTCAAAAATCTGAGTTTCGCCTATACCACGGAACCCCTGCTGCAAATACCCGATTGGCAAGTGCCCCTGGGGGCGCGGATTTTTTTGCGCGGCGCTTCCGGTTCCGGTAAATCCACCCTGTTGAATCTGCTGTGCGGCCTCTTGCTGCCATCCAGTGGTGATCTGATGGTTTTGGGACAGAACCTCACCCGCATGAGCGGTCATGCCCGCGACCGTTTCCGCGCCCGGCATATGGGTGTGGTGTTTCAGCAGTTCAATTTAATTCCCTGGTTGAGTGTGCGGGATAATGTGCGCCTGGCGGTCTATTTTGCCGGCGGGCGAAAAGAGCTGGAGCAGCGTCTGAGTGAGCTCGCCGCGCAGCTCAATCTCGCTTCGGCGCTACTGGAACAGAAGGCGGGCACCCTCAGCATTGGTCAGCAACAGCGCGTGGCGGTGATGCGCGCGTTGATCAATCGCCCCGAAATTCTTCTGGTGGACGAGCCCACCTCCGCGTTGGACCAGGACAATCGCGATGCCTTTATACAGCTGCTGCTGCAAACGGTGACCGCTTGCGGCGCGACACTTTTATTCGTCAGCCACGACCAGACTCTAGCGCCGCATTTTTCGCTTCATATGCAATTGGCAGAACTCAACCGCGCGGGGAGGGCGGGCTGATGTTCTGGCGTGTGGCCTGGCGGAGTTTGTGCGAGCGCAAGGTTTCCGTATTGCTGACCATGGGCGCGCTCACCTTGAGCATTTTGGTGTTGGTGGGTATTGAACACCTGCGGCAGAGCGCCCGCAGCGGATTCGCCCGCACAGTCTCCGGTGTCGACCTGATCGTGGGCGCCCGTACCGGCGATATCAACCTGCTGCTTTATGCGGTATTTCGCCTGGGAGATGCCAGCAACAATATCCAGTGGCGCAGCTATCAGGAAATCGCCACCTCCCCGGATGTGGCCTGGACTATTCCCCTGTCGTTGGGGGATTCCCACAAAGGCTACAAGGTGCTGGGCACCACTCAGGACTATTTTGCCCATTACCGGTTCGGCAGGAATCAACCTTTGACCTTCACGACCGGGGGTCCTTTTACGGAGATGCTGGAGGTAGTGCTGGGGGCAGAGGTGGCGCGGCGGTTGGGTTATCAATTGGGCGATCACCTGGAATTGTCCCACGGCACCGGCAGTACCAGCTTTGTTCATCACGACGAACATCACTTCAAGGTGGCGGGCATATTGGCACCCACGGGGACGCCGGTGGATCAAACGCTGCATATAGATCTGGTCGGTATGGAGGCGATCCACGCGGATGGTCATGAACATGACGCTGCGCATCTGCAGCCCCAATCCATTACGGCGTTCATGGTGGGGCTTAAATCCCGTGTGAAGGTTTTCCAATGGCAGCGCCAGGTAAACCAATATGTCGGCGAACCACTGCATGCCATTCTGCCGGGCGTCACACTCATTCAACTCTGGTCCACTTTGTCGATTATGGAAAATACCCTGCGGGTGATTTCCACACTGGTGTTGATTGCGTCCCTGTTTGGTATGGCGGCAATGCTGTTGACCTCGTTGCGGGAACGGCGCCCCGAAATCGCCTTGATGCGAACTCTGGGCGCCAGCCCGATATTTATCGCGCTTCTTTTGCAGATGGAAGTGTTGCTGATGGTGGCTGGCAGCGCCCTGTTAGCATCCGGTCTGCTTTTCCTGGTGGTGACGCTTGGACAATCTTTTTGGATGTCCCACCTCGGCCTACAGGTTTCCCTGAATCTGTTCAGCACCCGTTCCGGTGCAGCCCTTCTGCTCATTTTTGCCAGCGCCGCTGCCGTGGGGTTGATACCGGCATGGAACGCTTACCGCATGTCCTCCGCTCCCACCTCCTTATAGCCAAAGCTTTCCATCCTTCCCTGCGAATTGAATAGCAGCGTCTATACTCAGTTATATCGCGCTTGTTCCAAGACTCTAAAAGAATACTGGCGCGGATTCAGAGGGGTTTGCCTGTCCGGCGGATCCGCTTCACAGGTTCCATTTTCCAGAGGTTGCCATGCCCAATGCCCTAGTTGCGCGCCTGCTATCACGGTTTCGAAGCGTGCGCGCTGGCGTAACGGTAGGGCTGGAGTTGCAAGCGGGTGGCCTGGCGCTGGTGGTGCAGGAGTCCGTGGCTGGGCAGCCGCAAGTGCGGCTATTGGACTATCTCCCTATCGCGGCAGATTCCGCGGCGCAACTGCTCAAGTCCTGGGTGAGCGAACACGGCTTGGCCAAGACAGCCTGCAATGTGGTGCTGGGCGCCGACACTTATCAGATATTGCTGGTTGAACCACCGGAAGTGCCGGACGAGGAATTGCGCGCGGCCATACGCTGGCGTTTGAAGGATCTGATCAGTATTCCGGTGGAGCAGGCAGTGGTGGAAGTGTTTTCCATGCCGGCGGACGGTATGAGATCGAATAAAAAAATGGTGTACGTGGTGGCCTGCGAAAACAAGAAAATCCAAGCCATCGTGGACATGGTGCAGGAGTCCGGCCTGGTGCTGGGATCCATCGATATCGGTGAGCTGGCGCTGCGCAATCTG
>Ga0164241_10000598_pt1 | contig 60763 bp, 45 predicted proteins | sample OricomyardsoilBY_FD_108780 | JGI IMG/M metagenome (GOLD analysis project Ga0164241, IMG submission 108780) | Backyard soil microbial communities from Emeryville, California, USA - Original compost - Back yard soil (BY) | ecosystem: Environmental > Terrestrial > Soil > Unclassified | place: USA...
CCTCTCGCCCTCGCGTAGTACCGGCGCTTATCGAGCTTCGAGTGCTCGCCAGCGCCCTCCGCAAGATTGAGCACGATCGAGAGCGAGGCCCGCGTGAACTGGTCGGCCAGATGACTCCGCCCGCGCGCCAATCCCTCGATGATCTCGTTCGCTAACACCAGATGTTCCAGCGCCAAGTCGTAGACCTCCAGTCGTTCGTGATCGAGTTGCATCACGCCCCATCGGTCTCCAAGCTCGCTGGTTGCTTGAATCACCGTCGACTGCGCGGGCAGCTGCCCGCGGCGCGCGCGGGCCATGCGCGAGCCCGGAGGGGGCCCGCGCCACGAACCCAGGCCTACACCCCAATACCGCCGACGGTAACTTACGGACCGTCGGGCACGGGCAGATTTACGGCGAGACCAGCAATTCAGGGACACCCCCTACCGATACGGCGGTGCTCGCTAAGCCCAGTACGCTTCGAGCTCGGGCGCAGCGCCGCCCGCCGCCCCGGTCTGAATCAGCAGTGGCTCGCGGCCACCCGGCTCGGCCCGCAGTAGGATGCGCAACGGCACGCCCGGTTTGGCTTGGGCGCGCACGAGCTGCGTCACGTCGAGGCGCGCGGGGTTGGCGTCCGTGGACAGCCGCGCCGTGACGCGCGGGTAGAGCGCCTGCGGCTGATCCGACCAAGCGCGGAGCTGACCGCGGGCCGCTTCCGAGCGCGACAGCTCGACGTCGAGCGCCTGCCCGGGTACCCCGGTGGTGGAGAGTCGAAGCTCGGCCCGTAGCAGACGGCGCGCGTCGCTCAGCTCCTCGAACTCGAAGAACAAAAGGACGCGCCCCGACGCCTCTCCACCTAGCGCGATCGCGGAGGGCAGCTCACCGGTCGACTGGCGCGAGCTCACCCAGCCGAACCGCAGCGGGGACAGAACGCGGCGTTCGGCGCCTTCTTCGACGTTCGCGACCGGCGGGGGCGAGCCGCAGGCCCAGAGCGCCCCGCAGCCGGCGAGCAGCGCGCGACGCTGCATCACGGCACGCGATGCATCCAACCGTGCGTATCGGGGCTTTGCCCGTATTGGATGGCGAGCAGCGCTTCGCGCAGCTTGCGCGCGTGCGGGCCGAACTCGCCGCCGTTGATGCTCCAGCTGCCCCCGTCGAACTTCACCTCGCCGACGGGAGTGATGACGGCGGCCGTACCGCAGGCGAAAACCTCGATCAGCGAGCCATCTTTCAGGCCGCGCTCCCAGTCTTCCACGCTCACCATCCGCTCTTCGACGCCGTAGCCGAGATCTGCCGCGAGCTTGAGTAGGCTATCGCGCGTCACCCCCGCCAGCAGCGTGCCGGTGAGCTTGGGTGTCACCAGCTTCTGCCGCGAACCGTCTCGGTAGACGAAGAACAGGTTCATGCCGCCCATCTCTTCGATCCATTTGCGCTCGACGGCGTCGAGCCAGATGACCTGCACGCAGCCTTCGTCGATCGCCTTTTGCTGGGCGACGAGGCTCGCCGCATAGTTGCCGGCACACTTGGCCTCGCCGGTCCCCCCCGGCGCGGCGCGCACGTAGTCCGTGCATAGCCACAGGCTGATCGGCTTGACGCCTTGGGGAAAGTAGTCGCCCGAGGGCGAGCCGAACAGCAAAAACACGTACTCACGGGCCGGCTTTACTCCGAGCGCGGCCTCCGTCGCGATCATCAGCGGTCGCAGGTACAGGCTCTCACCGGCGCCGCCCGGAACCCAGGCCGCCTCGTGGCGCAGCAGCACGTCCGACGCGCCGACGAACGACTCGACGGGCAGCTCGGGCATGGCCAGGCGTCGCGCGGACGCTTGGAAGCGCTTGGCGTTGGCCTCGGGACGAAACGTGGCAACGCTGCCGTCGGGCTGACGGTAGGCCTTGAAGCCCTCGAAGATGGCTTGCCCGTAGTGCAGCACCGACGCCGCGGGGTCGAGGGTGATCGGACCGTACGGCACCAGCTCGCCTCGCTGCCAGGCGCCGCCGGCGTACCGAATCGTCACCATGTGCTCGGTGAAGACTCGACCGAAGCCCAAGTTGCCCTTCAGAATCGCCTCGCGCTCGCTCGCGCTTTTGGACGCCTTGCTCGGTTTGAAGTCGAAGCTATCGGCCAACATGGTGGCAATTCGATACCATAGAGTTGCTGTTGCCCCCACCCGCCCCACAACCAGCACAGTCCGCCGCCGCTGGCTCGACGACGGCGCGAAAGCCTCGGAAACGCTGTAGACTGCCGGCCAGGCGGCATGGAGCACAGAGTTTGCATCAATCAGACCGGTACACCCGACGTGCTGGCCTACGAGGCGTTCGACGCGCCCGAGCCCGGGCCGGGTGAGGCACGGGTCCGTCATCGGGCGATCGGCGTGAACCTGATCGACACCTACCACCGGAGCGGGCTGTATTCGTTACCTCTGCCGGCCACGCTCGGCGTGGAGGCGGCCGGGGTCATCGAGCGGCTCGGTCCGCAAACGAGCGAGCTTGGGCTGGCTGAAGGCCAGAGAGTCGCGTACGTCGCGCAAGCCCCAGGAGCCTACGCCACCGTCAAGCTGATCGCGGCCGAACGGCTCGTGCCCCTGCCCGATCGCATCTCCGACGAGGTCGCCGCCGCGTCGCTGTTGAAAGGGCTTACGGCCGAGATGCTACTACGACGCGTTCACCCGGTGCGCTTCGCGGAGCCGGTGCTGCTGCACGCGGCCGCCGGCGGCGTCGGCTCACTTCTGCTCCAGTGGCTGGTCGACATCGGCGCGAAGGTGATCGCCACCGTCGGTACGGACGAGAAGGCGGCGAGCGCTCGGCAGCTCGGCGCCGAGCACGTCATCGTCTACACGCGCGAAGACTTCAAGACCAAGGTGCGCGAGCTTTACCCGGAGGGCGTACCGGTCGTCTACGATTCGGTCGGCAAATCCACGTTCGAAGGCTCGCTCGACTGCCTGGCCGCGCGCGGGTTGCTCGTCAGTTACGGCAACGCCTCGGGCAAGCCACCGCCGTTCGAGGTCGGGACGCTCGCCACGAAGGGCTCGCTCTTTCTCACGCGCCCCACCCTCTTTTCGTACACGCGCACCCGGACCGAGCTGCTCGGCGCCGCCGCCGCGCTGTTCGAAATGCTGGAGAAAGGCCGCTTGACCACCCACATTTCGCAGCGTTTTCCGCTGCGCGAAGCCGCCGCCGCCCATCGCGCGCTCGAAGCCCGACAGACGTCGGGCCAGCTGCTCCTGTTGCCCTGACCTTCCCATCATGCGTACACGTCCCTACCGACTCGCCGTCATCGCCTTCGATGAAATGGATCTGCTCGACGTGGCGGGCCCACTCGAGGTGTTCTCTACCGCGGGTCGCAAATGGAACTGGCGCGCCGTCAAGGCCGAGTTGCTCGCCTCCGAAGCCGGCACCCGGGTCACCCGCGCGCAGCTAGAGCTGGGTCCGGCGCGAGCGCTCGACTCATGCAAAGACCCGGAGCTGATTCTAATCCCCGGGGGTTATGGGGCCCGCCGCGCGCTCGATGACGCGCGCCTGGTCGAATACCTGACCACCGTACGCCAAACCGTGACTCTCACGCTGAGCGTCGGCCTCGGCAGCTTGTTGGCGGCGCGGGCTGGCCTGTTGCGCGGCGCCCGCGTCGCCACCACCCCCGCGCTCGCCGCGGAGCTCGGCGCCCTCGATCCGACGATCGTTGCCGATACGAGCGCTCGCACGTCGAACGCCGCGCGCTGCCTCACCGCGGCTCACAACGGCTCCGCCATCGATCTGGGGCTCGAGGCGGTGGCGCTGCTGCTCGGTAAGAGCCAAGCCCTCGGTACGGCACGTGATCTGGGCTACGCGTGGGGCACCGAGACGCTTTCGGTCGAGATCCTCAAACCGGCGTAGCGCGGCTCAGCCGGGAAATAGCAGGCGGTCGGCGGTGGTTTTGGCGGTGGCGGCGCCGCTCAGCCGCTCCACCAGCTTCAGCGCGAAAGCCATCGCCGTGGCAGGGCCGCGGCTAGTGATGACTTCGCCGTCCTCGACCACGTTTTCTTCGACGAATTTCGCGCTCGGCAGCCGATTTCCCGGATACGCCGTGGCTCGTTTGCCGCCGAGCACGCCAGCCGCTTCGAGCGCGGTCGGCGCCGCGCACACCGCCGCCAGCAGCTTCCCGGAAGCGGCGGCGCGCTTGATCGCGTCCTGGGCGTGCACGTCTTCACGCAGTGTCTCGGCGGCAGGGCCGCCCGGCAGCACGAGCGCGTCGAAGTCATCGACCGAGACCTCCGACAGCAACGCGTCGGCCTCGATCGCGATTTCGTGCGAGCCCTTGACGTGCTTGCCGCCGAGCGAAGCTGTCGTCACGGCGACCTCGCCCCGTCGCAGCACGTCGATGATGGTAACGGCTTCGATCTCTTCGAAGCCTTCGCTCAGGAGCAAAAGCGCGCTCGCCATGGCGGCAGCGTATCATTTGTTTTCGACGGCAGACGCGCTCGGCCAGCTGCAGTCGAGCGCCTCGAGCGCTATCGCGCGGCCGCGGGCGCGCTGTAGCAAGAAGTGACCGGCACCGACAGCGAGCACCGCGGCGCGACCGAGCAGCGGATCGGCGCGCAAATTCGTGCGCTCTTTGTCGATCAGACCGATGCGCGTCACATCGCTCGGCGCGTTCACGGCCAGCCACGGCGCTTGCAGGCTCGCGCTCGTATCGACGAGCAGCGTGGGCGCGCCCGCGCCGATGTCGTCATCATCGAGGCGGAAATCGTGCACGCTGCCATCGGGCCTCACCTCACTGAGCACGATTGCCCCACCCTCGGCGCCGGGCGCGGCGCTATCCGAGCGCGCCGCCACCAGCAGTCCGCCCGCAACGGGCGCGACGTCGTAGAGCAGCACCTGGCGGCGCGGCTCGCTGACGCGCAGCGCCGCTCCGACCACACCCCCTGCGTCATCCAACTTCGCGACCTCGACGACGCGCAGCCCGACGTCGAGCAGCTCGCGCTCCTCCGGATCCTGAGCGGAGCGGCCGCCGCCCGCGGAAACGGCCGGCGGCTTCGCCTCCGGCAACGTGCGCACCCAGCTCAACCAGTAGCCGCCCGGGCGCGGCACCAGCCGCGGCATCTCGACGTCCTTGGCTTCGAGCGGCTTGGTCGCGAAGGGCTCGTTCAACTCGTCGACCGAGAAGGTGCCCAGCATCAGCCGCGCGTCGCCCTTCACCTCGCCTTGGTAGACGAGCACGCCGCGCTTACCATCGGTGGCAAGCTCGAGCCCCGTGACGACCTTGCCGAGCTTCGTCAGCTCGTAGCCCCACTCCGGTGCGCTGCTCTCGGGCCCGCCGATGCGGCCGAGCTTGACGGTGAAGCCGGCGGCGTCGGTCGTGCGCAGCGCCACGAGCAAGCGCTCACCCACAGCGGCGATGCCCGGCGTTTCCGGGTCGCCGTGCAGCTCGCCCAGATCGATCCGGCGCGAGGCTCGCTCCGAAAGCAGCGCCACGAAGGCTTGTCCGGCGCCGCGAATCCCCGTGACGGCGAAGCCGAACGGCGTCGGAATTGCCGCCCCGATGTCGACCCCGAACGGCAAGAGCGCGTCGTCGTCTTCGTCTTCGCCGTCATCCGGCGGCTCGACTTCGGCCTTGGCTTTTGCCGGCTCCGCGTCGAGCGTCAACGCGAAGTCAGAGCGCCGACGGCAAACGGTGGGCTCCAGTTGCGCCGAGGTCGCGAGCGACGGCATCGGGCTCGGCGCGGGAGCGGGCTCGTGTCGTTTACAGCCAGGGTTCGCCGCTGCGAGCCAGCCCATCGCGCAAGCTCCACCGAACCGAATCAGGCGGGGCGTCGCGGTCCACATCGGTCAGGTTCGATAGCGGGCTGCGCCAGTTGAGGCAACCTTCTCCGCTGGCGAATTTGTGATCAAGACAATTGAATCCGAGCCACCACGCGGCCCATTGCCCAACGCTGGTACAATTTTCCTGGACGCCTCCGAGCAATGTAAATAAACCAGCCTCACTCCGCCGGGCGCGGGTACGAATTCGTGGTAAGCACCTGCCGTGGCCGCTCTCGAGACGCGAGTCATTCGGGGCACAAATGGCTGCGCCATGCTTTTGGCAAAGAGGTTGACCGTGCGCAAGACGACATTTTCTAGCTTGATTTTGGTAGGCGGGTTGGTCGCGTGGGGCTGCAGCTCAGACTCGCCTGGCACGACCGGCGCTGCGGCCGGTGCGCCGGGCGCGAGCGGCTCCTCCACGAACGCGGCAGGAGGCACGGCCCCCGGCGTCGCCGGCTCAGCGACGAATCCGACCGCCGGCACGGGCTCGTCGACGGGGGGCACCCCCGCCACGGGCACCGCCGGCGCGACCGGCGCAGCCGGTACGGCGACCGGCACTGCCGGCGCGACCGGCGCGGGCGGCACCGGCGCAAGCGGCGGCAGCGGCGCAGGCGGCGGCGCAGGAACGGGCGGCGACTCGACGACGGGTCCCGTCACCGTTCAGCTCGCTCAGGAGCGGCAGACGATCGAGGGCTTCGGCATCAACAACACTTGGGCCGATCCCATGTCCGACGCCGATGCTGACGCGATGTTTTCCCCGACTACCGGCCTCGGCCTGACCATCCTTCGCGTCGGCATGGGGTCTAACGGCAAGGTCATGAGCGACAATATTCCGGCCGACATCACGAAGGCGAAAGCCCGTGGCGTGACCACGCTGATCGGCTCGTGTTGGAGCCCACCCGGTGACTGGAAGACCGAGCACACCTACAAAGACTCGGCAGAAAATGACGGCGGGCATGTCTTGCCCGCGAAGTACGCAGACTGGGCCGATCGCATCGTCGCGTTTGCGAAAGACAACGGTCTCCACGCGATGTCGATCGCCAACGAGCCCGACTTCGCATCGTGCGGGCTCAACGAGCCGTGCAACGGCAACTACCCGACCACGCTCTACACCGCCAAAGAGATGGTCGACTTCGTCAAGGTGGCGGGGCCGAAGTTCAAGGCCGCCGGCGTCAAGCTGATCGCGCCCGAAGCCTCGGAGTGGCTACACCAGTGGAGCAACGACTCGGCCACGGGCTCCGAGCCCAACAAGAAGAACAGCTCCGACCCGCTGAAGTGCGGCTTCCCGAAAGGAACGATGTGCGCCGCCGGCCAGGGCTACGACTACGGTCACGCCCTCTTCGCCGACAAAGACGCTTGGGCCGCCGTCGACATCATGGGCGTGCACCAGTACGACACACAAGTCGCGGAGCCGTGGCCCGCCGACGTGACAGAGAAGAAGCCGGTTTGGCAGACGGAAATGTCGGGCGTGAAGTGGTGGAAAGAGCAGGGCCCGAGCTCGGACATCGAAAACGGCATCGCCGTCGCGGGCTGGCTACACAGCGCGCTCACCGTCGGTGAGGCCAGCGCGTGGTTGTGGTGGTGGTACCGCCCGCTCGGCACCGACGACAACGAGGGCTTGATCCTCAAAAACGGGATGGATACCAAGCGTCACTACACGTTTGGCAACTACACGCGCTTCGTCCGCCCCGGTTACAAGCGCGTCGACATCACGGGCGCCGTGCCCGACGGCGTGCTGCTCTCCGCTTACAAGAGCCCGACCGACGGCACCGTCGTGATCGTCGCCATCAACAAGGGCGCCGCCGCGATGGTACCGATCACGATCGGTGGCGGGACGGCGCCGGCCATGCTCACGCCGACCGTCACGTCGGCCGCTGACAACCTGGCCGCCAAGCCCGCCGTCGCGGTGACTGGCGGAATGTTCACTGCAACGCTCGATAGCAAGACCGTCACGACGTTCGTCGGCAAGTAGAGGTTTTTCGGTATGACTAGACTCCTTTCGATCCAAAGTTTTGGGCTCGCGTCACTCTCGGCTCTCGGACTGGTTTTCGCCCTCTCCTCTTGCGGTTCGGACAGCCCCGGCACGACGGGCGGCACGGCCGGCACGACGAGCAACCCTGGCGCCGCCGGCAATAGCCCGACGGGTGGCTCCGCCACCGGCACCGCCGGCACCGGCGCGGCGACCGCCGGCACCGGCAACACCTCGTCCGGAACCGCGGGCTCACCGACGGGCGCCGGCGGCAACACCGGCACCAGCGGCGCCGGTCCAGGCACCGCCGGCGCCACGGGCGCAGCCGGCACCACCGGCGCCGCCGGTACGGGCGCTGGCGGCGGCGGCACGGATCCCGACCCCGTCTTGCCCCCGCTGGTGACGTCTGCCCCGGGCGCCTACTGGAAGACGGACGGCATGTTGACGGACGCCACCGCGGACGCGACCTTGACCGTCAACGACACGATGGCTCTCCAAACCTGGGAGGGCTTTGGCGGCGCCTTCAACGAGCTGGGCTGGAAGGTCCTCAACACGCCCGAGCTCCAAGCGGAAGCGATGAAGCTGCTGTTCAGCGCGACCGACGGCGCAAACCTGCTTTGGGGTCGCATCCCAATCGGTGCCAGCGACTACGCCGAGATCCGCTACACCCCCGACGATCCGTCGGGCGCCGATCCGAGCCCCAACGGTGGCGAGGCCGCTCGCCCCGCTCCAGATAGGGCGCTGTCCAAGTTCGCTCTCACCCGGGACGAAAAGTACCTCATTCCCTACATCAAAGCCGCGCAAGCGGTGAAGCCGGATCTGCGCTTCTGGGCCAGCCCGTGGACGCCGCCGATCTGGATGAAGGAGGGCTGGGCCAAGAAGAGCGGCTATAAAGGCACCGACGCGAAGAAGCCGTCTTACTTCGACGGCGGCACCGTGCCCAACACTGCGGAGAACTTCACGGCTTACGGCGAGCTGTACAAGAAATTCGTCGAAGGTTACAAAGCCAAGGGCATCAACATCGAGATCGTCTCGCCGCAGAACGAGCCGGGCTACTCGCAGAACTACCCGTCGGCGCTGTGGTCGCAGGACTCGTACAAAGCTTGGATCAAGGCCCTGGGCGCGGCGATGAAGCCGTTGAACGTCCGGGTGATGCTCGGCACGCTGTCGAACGATGGCGACACGCAAGAAGACGACGTCGCCCACGTCGACGTCGAGCTTGCCAACGCGGTGATGGCCGATGCCGAAGCCAAGAGCGTCGTCTCCGTCGTCGGCGCGCAGTGGGGCGTGCTCGAGAAGAAGATCAACACCGGCACCAAGTTCGGCGACCTGCCGATCTGGGCCACCGAGCACCGCTGCGGCAACTACCCGTGGAATCCCGATGGCTACCCCGCGTACAACAACACCCAGGCTCCCAACGATCAGGCTTACGGCGTCGAGAGCTGGGGCTTCATCCGCGATGCGATCAAGAAGGGCGGGGTCACGTCGTACGCCGCCTGGAACATGGTGCTCGACAAGCTCGGCCTGGGCAACGACCTCACGCGTGACTGGAAGCAAAATGCCCTGCTGGTGTCGGACGGCGGCAAGATCGTTCAGACGCCGACCTACTACGTGTTCCGTCACCTCTCGCAGTACGTGAAGCCGATGGCCAAGGTGGTCGGCACGAGCGGCAGCGGCAGCGCGGAAGCGCTCGCGTTCAAGAACCCCGACGGCAGCCTGGTCGCCGTGGTCTACAGCGCGGCCGCCAATCCCAACTACGTGGTCGCGATCGGCGGCAAGAAGCTACAGTTCTCGATGCCGGCCAACGGCTGGGCGACCGTCAAGTACAAGCCCTGAGACGAGCAGGCCGCGCGCATGAGCGCGCCGACAGCTGCACAACGCGAGCCCCGCACCTCGATGCCGGGCTCGCGTTGTCGCGTCAGGGGTCGGTCGAGGCCATCCGCCGCCCGTCATTTTTCGGGGCGGCGGGGGCGCCGAGCCCACCGAATCCGACGAAACCCCGAGATTGGTGCGAATTCGTGGCCGGGGCCGGATCAAGATTCGAGGCGTGGACGCCGGGCGCTTGAGTATGATCCGGCGCCTTCGCCCGCCATGACCTCCGATCGAGAGCTCACCCAAACCTACGCGCCCAACCCGATCCTGCGCGCGTTGTACCAGCGCTTCTTCGATAAGATTCAGGTCGATGAAGCCTGGGTGCGCGAGGTGCGCGCGCTGTCCGAGCGCGGCTCCATCGTGTACGTGCTGCGCAGCCTCAACTTCATCGACTTCTTCGCGCTCGACTACCTGACCAAGCGCTACAAGTTGCCGCAGATCAGGTTCGTCAACGACCTGGGGCTGTGGATCCTCAATCCGATGGGCAAGGGCTGGCTCAACGCCATCCTCCCCCGCCCCAACGTTTCCCCGTCCGACGAGCTGGAAGACGCGCTCGCCCACGGCGGCTCGGCGGCGTTGTTCTTGAAGCGGCCGCCCGGCGTGCTGGACGTCGCGACCGGCGCCTCCGGGGGGCGCGGCCTGAAAGAGGGCGATGATCTGGTCAAGTCCCTGTTCGAGCTGCAGCGCCGCCAAGACAAGCCGATCTTCATCGTGCCGCAGGTGTTCGTCTGGACCAAGTTCCCGAACACGCGCGGCACCGAAGCCTTCGATTTTCTGCTCGGGCCGCGCGAATGGCCGAGCCCGGCGCGCACTGCCGCGCAGCTGCTCCACAACTTCAAGCACGTCGAGCTGAAGCTGGGCGAGCCGATCAATCTCTTCGATTTCTTGCACGAGCCCGGCGTGACCACCGACGCCGGCCGCTTGCGGCGCCTGACGTACATGGTGCTCGGGCGGCTGGAACGCGAGCGCCGAGCCGTGATCGGGCCAGCCGAGAAGGCGCCCGAGCGCGTGCGCACCGAGCTATTACGCAATCCTCGGCTCCGCAGCGTCATCGACGACTTGGTCGACGATCGCAACGACCGGCACACGTTGGTGCGCCGCGCCCACGAGATGCTCAAGGAGCTGCAAGCCACCCCGGACCGCGCCACGATCCGGATGCTGGAGCTGATATTTCATCGAGTCTTCACCAGGATCTACGCCGGCATCGAGTACGAAAAGAGCGACATCGAGCGGCTCCGCGCCGCCGCGCGCCAGGGCACGCTGATCCTGCTGCCCAGCCACAAGAGCCACGTCGACTACCTGATCCTGAGTTACATCTTCAACGAGCAGAACCTGCCCCTGCCGCTGATCGCGGCCGGCGACAACTTGAACTTCTTCCCGATGGGAGCCGTGTTTCGGCGCGGCGGCGCGTTCTTCATCCGCCGCTCGTTCCGCGGCGATCGACTCTATGGCGCGGTGGTCGACGCCTACGTCCGGCGCATGATCCGCGACGGCTACCCGATCGAGCTGTTCATGGAAGGTGGCCGCAGCCGCACCGGAAAGCTCGTCGCCCCCAAGTTCGGCTTGCTCAACATGGTCGTCGACGCCGCGCTGGCGGTCCCCGAGCGACCCTGTTTCTTCGTGCCCGTCAGCATCGGGTACGAGCGCGTCATCGAAGCCTCCGCTTACGAACGCGAGCTACAAGGCGCCGAAAAGGCGAAGGAAGACGCGGCCGGCTTGCTGAAGTCGAGCGAGGTGCTGCGCCATCGCTACGGAGGCATCAACATGCAGGTCGGCCAGGTGCTGGCCCTCGATGACCTCAAGCGAGAGCTCGGTCTGGAGAACGGCCAGAGCCTGAGCCCGGCGAAGCGGCGCGGCCTGGTTACCCGCCTCGGTAACCGGGTAATGGACGAGATCAACCGCGTGACGTCGGTCACCCCGGGCGCGATCACGGCGATGGTGCTGCTGTCGCACAAGCAGCGCGGCTTGCCGCACCGCGAGCTCTTGCTCCGCGCCGAGCGCTTGCTGTCGGTCGCGCGCCGCCAAGGTGCCCGGTCCTCGCCCGCGCTCGCGACGTCGTCGGGGCGCCTGCGCGCCGAGTCGCTGCACGCGGCGGTGCAAATGTTCATCGACGCCGATCTCGTGGAGGTGCGCTACCCCGACGATCCCGCCGGCGCCGGCCAGGGCCCGGGCGACAACGCAAGCTACGTGGTGGTGCCGGCGCGACGGCTGCTGCTCGACGTTTCCAAGAACATCATCGTCCATTTTTACGTGGAGCGCGCCCTCGTCGCCAGCGCGCTGCTCTCGGCTCCGCAGCGCGCCGAATCGACGAGCTGGGTGCGTGACCGAGTGCAGGCGCTCAGCCGCTTGTTCAAGTTCGAGTTTCGGTTCCGCGCCGATCGCCCCTTCGAGAAGATCTTCGAAGAGACGCTGGAACGCATGCTGGCCGACGGCGAGCTGGTAGCCGACGAAGGCACGCTCGCGATCGGCCCCGGCCGTGACGGCTGGAGCGGCCTCGATTGGCTGGTGCTGTACGCCGCCGTGCTGCGCAACTTCCTCGAGGGCTACTGGGTCGCGGGGCGCGCGCTGACGGAGCTGGTCAAAGCGCCGCTCGGTGAGAAGGAGCTCCTGAAGCGCGCGATCGCGCTCGGTAACCGCGCGTTTCTCGCCGGCGAGCTCGAGCGCAGCGAGGCCGTCAGCAAGTCGATCCTGGCCAACGCCTTTCTCGCGTTCGTCGATCACGGCTTCCTTTCGCAGCGCGATGGCAAGCTCGACCTGACCGACCAGCTCGCGTCGGAAGCCGGCGCACGCCAGATCGCCGAGCAGCTGCGGCTCTTCATCCCGGAGCTCGGTTAGTGGCGGTCAAGGGTGCAATCTTCCCGTTGTTCTGCGCGCTGGTCGGGGGCTGCTTCTCGGCGCCGAGCCCGCTCGCGCCGGGGCTCTCGGGCTCGGTCGGCATGCCGAGCCTCGGCGTGCAAACCGGCGCCGTCGAGCTACCGAGCCGCGGCCCCGGCTTCGTGCGCTACCGTCCGCATGGCAAAAACCATTGGGGTCGCCCGCGGCTGGTGAGCGCGCTCGAGCGTATCGCGGCCGAGATCGACGCCGAGCGGCCTGGTGGGTTGCTCGTGATCGGCGACCTAGCAGCCGAGCGCGGCGGAAAAATCCCTCGACACTCGTCCCACCGCAGCGGTCGCGACGTCGATTTGCTGTTCTATGCGCTGACGCCCGCGGGCGCGCCGCTCGCGAGCCCCGGCTTCCTACGCTACGAGAGCGACGGCCTCGCGATCGACCCCGGTAGCGGCGACTACCTGCGACTCGACGTCGCGCGAGAGTGGCTGTTGGTCAAGAAGCTCGTCAGCGACCCGGAGCTGGGCGTGCAATTCTTGTTCATCAGCAAGCCGCTCGAGGCGCTGTTGATGGACTACGCGCGCGCGCGGGGCGAGCCGCTCGAGCTGCAAGACCGCGCCCAGACCGTGATGCTGCAGCCGCGCGACAGCCTGCCCCACGACGATCACCTGCACCTGCGGATCGCCTGCTCCCCGGAGGAGATTCAAGCCGGCTGCAGCGGAGGCGGGCCGTACTGGGAGTGGCTTGCTCCGTTGCCTACCAACCAGACGACGACTCAGGCTTTGCTCGAGGAGATCGCGCAAGACGAGCCGCTGGAGCCGCTCGGTGCGATGCCCCTGGCCGGCACCACGCCCGAGGGCGGTGGCGTTTGAGCGCGGCCGAGAACGGCGTTCATCACGGAGACTGCCTGGAGCTCGTGCCCGAGCTCGGGCGCGGCCGCAAATTCGATCTCGCCTACGCCGATCCGCCGTTCAACGCCGGCGGCAAGCGCGCGGCGCGCGTCGGCCAGGGTGAGCGCGTGCGCGGCGAGCACGCCTACGACGACGCTTGGAGCACCATCGACGACTTTCTGCGGATGCTCGAGCCGCGCCTCGCTGTCGTGCGCGACGCGCTCAGCGCGCGCGGCAGCCTGTGGCTCCACCTCGACCATCGCACCGTGCACGACGCCAAGGTCGCCGCCGACCGCGTCTTCGGCCGGGGCGCTTTCTTCGGCGAGGTGATCTGGGTGCCAGGCAACGGTGGCAAACGACGCCGTGGACCGAGCGTCACCCACCAAACGATCTTGATCTACGCGCGCGGCAAGGATCCGATCTGGAACGGCGACGACCCCGCCCTTCGCGAGAGCTTTGCCAGCACCAGCTTGCGCATGCATTTCCAGAACGTCGACGGCGACGGCCGCAAGTATCGGGAGCGACACGTCGCCGGCAAGACCTACCGCTACTACGCCGACCAGGGCCGGCGCCTGGGCAGCGTGTGGAGCGACTGCCCCGCGATGCGCGCCAACACCCCCCTGATCGCCGAGGCTACCGGCTACCCCACCCAAAAGCCGCTGTCGTTGCTCGAGCGCATCGTGCGCGCCGCGAGCCTGCCCGACAGCCGCGTGCTCGACCCGATGTGCGGCTCTGGTACGACGCTCGTCGCCGCCAAGAAGCTCGGTCGCGGCTATGCGGGGGTGGACCGCAGCGCGCTCGCGGTGCGCATCGCGCGTAGCCGTCTTTGACGACCTCGCGCGTCAGTCCCGGCGCGGCGACGCCGGCGGTTTGCGCGGTAGCTCGATGTCGAAGCACACCCGATCGGGCTGATCGGTGTTCAGCTCGATGCTGCCGTCGTGAGCGAGCACGATTTGCTTCACGATATACAGCCCCAGTCCGAGACCGCTCTCCGGGTTGGCTCGCGGATCGCGGCCCCCGAACGGGTCGAACAGGCTGTCACGCCGCGAGCTCGGAATTTGGCCGGCGTTGGCCACCGACAGCGTGACGTTGGCGTCGGAGCCGCCGTCGGCGCGCACCAGTACCGGACCACCCGCGGCGCCGTGCTGCAGGGCGTTACCGAGCAGGTTGGAGATGGCCTGCGCCAGCCGGCCCCCATCCCACTCGCCGTGCAGCTCGCCGTGCAGCTCGACTTGGATGCCGGCGTCGGTTTGGTGCTCGGCGACGACGCGCTGGATCAGCTCGCCCAAATCGACCGGCCCGAGGGTGGGCGAAATGCCGCCGCCGACGCGCGAGCGTGCCATGTCCAGCACGTCGCTCACCAGACCTGCCATGCGACGGCCGCTGGAGCGAATGCGCTCCGCCACCCCCCGCGTGCTCGGCTCGCTACTGACGCGCAGCAGCAGCTCGGCACCGGTCAGCACCGCGTTGAGCGGGTTACGTAGATCGTGGCTCAAGATCGCGATGAACATCTCGTTCATGCGCAGCGTGTCGGTCAGCGTCGTCATCTGCTCGCGCAGCTGCTGGCGTTGACGGTAGAGGTCGAAGAACACCTTGACCTTGCTTTGCAAGATGTGCGGCTCGATCGGCTTGAACAAAAAGTCGACCGCGCCCAGCTCGTAACCCTTGAACAACCGGTGTTGCTCACGCGCACCGGCGGTGACGAAGATGATCGGCACCTGCCGCGTGCGCTCCGTCCCGCGCATCAGCTCCGCCAGCTCGAAGCCGTCCATCTCCGGCATCTGCACGTCCAGCAGGGCCAGGCCAACCTCGTGCTCGAGCAGCAGCTCCAGCGCCTCAGGGCCCGAGCGGGCCGTCAGCACCTCGATGTGGGGCGCACGCAGCAACGCGCTGAGAGCCAGTACGTTTTCTTCCAGATCATCGACGAGCAGGCACTTCATATGCGCAAGGTCCTCACTATGCCATCGGTTGACAGCGTCCGCTGCGGACGCTGCCTAGCAGCGCGGCGATCTCCGCCAGATCGAGCACGGCGCTGGCGGGGGCCGCGCGCAGCGCCGCCGCCGGCATGGTCGGGGAGCTGGCGCGGGCGGGGTCTTGAACACAGGTTGCCCCGCCCCGGCGCGCCACCGTCGAAAGCCCCGCCGCTCCGTCGTCGTTCGCGCCGCTGAGCACGATCGCCAGCAGCCTGCTCGCGTAGATGTCGGCCGCAGACTCGAACAGCACGTCGATCGACGGTCGCGAGTAGTGCACGAGCTCGTCCACCGACAGGGCGATCGCCGGCCCTTCGTCCACGAGCAGGTGGTAGTCGGGGGGCGCGAAGTAGACGCATCCAGGCACGATCGGCTGCTTGTCCTCCGCGTCGAGCAACGGCGCTTCGCAGCGACGCGCGAAGATTTCGACCAGCTTGCTCGAGCGCTCACGCGGCAAATGAATCACCACGAACACCGCCACTCCCATGTCGCGGTGCAGGGCGGGCAACAGCTGGCCCAGGCCGTCGACGCTACCGGCCGAGCCGCCGATCACGACGGCGCTCAAATCGCGCGGGATCGACAGGTCGGTCATGGCGCCGTCTTGCGGTAAATCCGGTCGCGTTCCACGAACGGCTCGAACGACGAGGAGAAGCTCGAAAAACGCACCGACTCTTTGGCCCCGACGCCCAAGAACCCCTTGTGCGAGAGCGCTTCGTGAAATAAGCCGAGCGCGCGATCTTGCAGCACCTTGTCGAAATAGATCAAAACGTTGCGGCACGAGACCAGCTGCACCTCCGCGAATACGGCGTCGGTCGCCAGGCTATGATCCGAAAACACGATTCGCTCTCGCAGCGAAGCGTCGAGCATCGCCTTGCCGTAGGCTGCCGTGTAGTACTCCGAGAGCGAGGTCTTGGCGCCCGACAAGCGATGATTCTCCGTGAAGCCGCTGAGGCGGTCGACGTCGTACACTCCGGCCTGAGCGATGCGTAGCGCGCGCACGTTGATGTCGGTCGCGTAGAGTAGCGTGCGCTCCAGCAGCCCCTCTTCGCGCAGCAGGATGGCGAGAGAATAGGCTTCTTCACCGCCGCTGCAGCCAGCGACCCAGATCTTCAGGGACGGATAGGTGCGCAGTATCGGGATCACACGCTCGCGAAGGGCCAGAAAATACTGGGGATCGCGGAACATCTCGCTGACCTGCACCGTGAGGTAGTCGAGCAGAGCCGGGAACATCTGCGCGTCGTGGATCACCTGCTCTTGCAGCTGAGTGACGGTCGTACAGCGGAAGCGCACCATCGCCGCCGCCACACGACGCTTCATCGAAGCGAACGAGTAGTTGCGAAAATCATAGTCGTACTTCAGGTAGATCGCGTCGAGCAGCAGGCGCAGCTCCAGGTCGAAGCTGGAGTCGGTCGACGAAGAGGCGGCCGTCACTTGGGCATCCAAACGCGGATCAGCGACAGTAGCTTCTCGACGTCGAGCGGCTTTGCCACGTAGTCGTTGGCGCCCGCCTGAATGCTCTGCTCATGGTCGTTCTTCATCGCCTTGGCGGTCAGGGCGATGATCGGTAGCTTCTTGAAATCCGGGTCTTTTCGGATTTCGCGCATGCAGGTGAGGCCGTCCATCTCCGGCATCATCAGATCCATCAGCACCAGATCGATCTTGCCGGAGGGGCGCGTCTTGCTGCGCGCGAGCGCCGCCAGCGCTTCCTTACCGTTGCGGGCGATCTCGATTTGCGCGCCTTTTGGCTCGAGCAAGCTGGTGAGCGCGAACACGTTGCGCACGTCGTCTTCGACGATCAACACCACGCGGTTTTCCAGCGCCGCCTCCCGATTGCGCACCTCTTTGAGCATGCGCTGCCGATCCGGCGGCAAGGTCGCCTCCATTTGGTGGAGGAACAGCGTCACCTCGTCCAGCAAACGCTCGGGGGAGTGGGCGTCCTTGATGATGATGGATTTCGATAAGCGTCGCAGGCGCTGCTCCTCGTCACCGGTCAGCGATCGGCCGGTGTAGACGATGACGGGCGGGAACGGCACATCATCACGGGTCGAGAGCTGCTCCAAGAAGTCGTAGCCGCTCAGATCGGGCAGGTTCAAATCCATCACGATGCAGTCGAAAGTGGCCCCGCGCAGCGCCTCGAGGGCGGCGCCGGCGCTGGCGGCGCCGATGATCTCGACGTCGCCGTTTCCGAGCAGCTCGCGCACGCTTTCGCGCTGCCGTTCGTCGTCCTCCACCACGAGCACCCGCCGCAATCCTTGCGAGAACTTGCGCTCCAACGTGTGGATGGCTTCGATCAGGGCTTCGCGCTTGACCGGCTTCAGCGCGTACCCGACCGCGCCGAGCTCGAGCGCCTCGTGGGAGAGATCCTCGACGGAGGCGACATGCACGGGGATGTGCCGAGTCAGGGGGTTTCGCTTCAGCTGCTCCAGCACGCCGAGCCCGGAGTGGTCGGGCAGCTTCATGTCGAGCACGATCGCGCTGACGCGGTAACGGCTCGCCGCCGCCACGCCCTCCCCCGCCGAATGCGTGACGACGCACTGAAATCCCATCTCGCGCACGAGGTCGCGCAAGACGTGGGCGAACGCGACGTCGTCCTCGATCACGAGAATGCAACGCGCGCCGTCACGCAGCTCGTGCCGGTCGTCTTCAGTACCGGCCGGTGGCGTGGGCGTCGCCGATCTCTGGCTCGGCTCGAGCGACGGCGCCGGGCGGCCTACGCTCGGCGCGTTCAGCGCGCCGCCACCGCGCTCCGGCGCGACCTGCGCCGCCTCGTCGGCGAGCTTTTCGGGCAGCACGAGCACGAACGTGCTGCCTTCCCCGGGAGCGCTGCGGACGTGAATGTCGCCGCCCATGCGCCGCGCCAGGTCGCGCGCGATGCTGAGGCCGAGCCCGGTCCCGCCGTACTTGCGGTGGGTGCTGCCGTCGGCCTGGCGAAACGCCTCGAAGATGGCCTCGTGTTGCGCCGGTCCGATGCCGATGCCGGTGTCGGTGACCTCGAAATGCACCGTCTCCGCCGCCCCCGCCGCGACGTTCAGCGTCACCGCCCCCTTCTCGGTGAACTTCAGCGCGTTCGACAGCAGATTCTTCAGGATCTGAGCCAGGCGCTGAGGGTCGGTGCGAATTCGCGTCGGCAGGTGCTCGTCGATGCGCGAGGTGAAGCTCAGCCCCTTCTGTCCTGCCACCGGCTGCAGCGTGCGCATCAGCGCCTCGACGGCGGGTGCCAGCGGCACGTCCTCGAGCTGCAGCTCGACCTTGCCAGCTTCGATCTTGGACAGATCCAAGATGTCGTTGATGAGCGCCAGCAGATCATTGCCGGCGGAAGATATGGTCTGGGCGAACCGCACCTGCTCCGGCGTGAGGTTGCCGTCTTTGTTGTCGGCTAGCAGCTTCGCCAAGATCAGCGAAGAGTTGAGGGGGGTGCGAAGCTCGTGGCTCATGTTGGCCAAGAACTCGCTCTTGTACTGGTTCGAGCGCTCCAGCTCATTGGCGCGCTCCGTGAGCAGTGCCTGCTGCTCGGCGAGGGCGTCCTTCTGATTTTCGAGGATTTGCGCTTGCTCTTCGAGCTGGGCGTTGGTCTGCTCGAGCTCGGCCTGCGAGTTTTCGAGGTGGGTCTGCGACTCCTTCAACACGCGCCCTTGCTGCTCCAGCTCTTCGTTGGAGACGCGCAGCTCTTCTTGCTGGCTCTGTAACTCCTCGGCTTGGCGCTGGGTCTCCTCCAGCAGCGCCTCGAGCCGGGTACGATCCTTCGACGCGCGCACGGCGATGCCGATCGTCTCGGACGCGGATTGCAAGAGCTCGAGGTCGGCAGGATGCACCGGCTCGAAAAAACCGAGCTCCACCACCGCCTGGACGAGCCCATCGAACAAGGCCGGGATCAGCACCACCTCCCGAGCCTTGGCTCGGCCCAAGCTCGACGCGACCGGCAAGAGCTCGTCGGGCACCTCGCGCACGTGCATGATCCGAGCGTCCTTGGCGACCTGGCCCAGCAAGCCGTCGCCCGGGCGCAGCGCCGCCGCATCGGCGCGCTCCGACGGCGGCAACGCGTAGCCGGCGACGCGACGAAACGTGCCGTCCGCTTCGCGAACGTACATCGCGGCCACGCGCGCCGAGAGGTGCGGCGCGAGGAATTCCAGGAGCTTCTCCCCCAGCGCCTCGAGACGCTGCTCGCCCTGCACCGCTTCGGCCAGGTGCATCTGGCTGCTCTGAAGCCAGCCGCGGCGTTCGCGGGCCCGATAGTCTCGGGACATCGTGACGGCGGCGGCGGCGATGCAGAACATCAACAAGCCCGAGCCGCCCCACGTCACCATGTTGGAAAATTCGACAGCGCGCTGCCAGTCGGCTTGTCGCTCGTCGAGCCCACGCCGCTCGGTGATTTGCAGCTCGCGGATGCTCGCGCGCAGCATCTCCATGGCCGTCTTGCCGCGGTTGGAGCGCACGACCGCCAGGGCTTGCTCGAGCTCCGCCTGACGGACGAGCTCGACGGTCTGGGTCAGCTCGAGCATCTTCGAGGCGCTGGCGGCGCGGAGCTGAGCGAGCAGGCGGCGCGGCTCGTCACCTTCGAGCGTCGCTTGGAGCTCGTCGAGCTGGGCCGGTAAGCGCTCCTTGGCTTCCTCGAACGGTTTGGCGTAGTTCTCGTCGCGCGTCAGCACGAACCCGCGCTGGCCGGTCTCGGCGTCTTTGATCGTCGAAAGCACGCCCTCGAGCAGCTCCATCACGCGCAAGCTGCGGGTCACGCGCGCCGCCGTGACGTTGCGTTCGTTCAGCGCTCGGAACGAAAAGAACGATATCGAGAGCACCGCCAGCAGGGCGAGGGCGAGGCCGAGCGCTGTCGGCACCGGAAGGGGCGCGCTCGATTTGGATCCGCTGATGCTCGTGCTCTCTCGACGCAAGCCAACTTGTCTGGACAAACGCTACCGCTCCTTGGAACCAGCGTAGTTATGGCTTCGAAGGCGTATTCTCGCGCGAGGCAAATCGCGCGGGGCAAAATGCGACCTCAGCGCCGCCTGCGCCGCAAACCAAGCAGAACGAGAGCACCGAGCCACGAGACCCCGCGGCGCGCTCCGCCTTCCCCGCCCGCGCCGGTTCGACAAGCGCAACCAGCGTCGCCGGCGGCGCCGTTGGCGATCGGGCTCGCCCCTGCCTCGGCGTGGCTGGCGCCGCTGCTCGACGCGCTGCTGGTCCCCGCGGCGCCGCTTGCGCCACCGCCGCTGCCCGCGCCGGCGCGAGGGGCTCCTCCACTGCCGGCGGCGCCGCCGTTCGCGCTCGGCAGGCCGCCGCCGCCCGCCGCTTCCCCTCCGGCTCCAGCGGCCGCTCCCGCTCCCCCGCTGCTCGTCACACCGCCTTGGGGACCATTACCGGCGGAGCCTGGGCTTCCTCCCGCACCGCCGCTCGGCTTGGTCGCGCCAAGCTCGTAGGCGCCGAGATCGGGCGCGCCGATCGCGGGCAAGCCGACGTCGGTGCCCTTGTCGACGAGGGGGCTGCCGATCTTGAGCTGCAGGAAGTCGAGCGCGGGCAAGCTGCCGTCGGCCTGGCGCGGGCCGTCGTAGCCCGCGTCCATCGTGCTGGCGAAATCGGTGCTCATCTCCGCGATACCGAGATCCCAAGTGTTGAACAGGGAGTCGACCCCGCCCATGTTGGTATTCTTGTTCGGAAAGCCGACGTTGTTGCGCAGCTGGTGAACCTTGTCACCCGTGAGGATGATTGTCGCGCTGGTGTCGTCGGGCGGGCTCGCGAGCATGTTGTACTGCACCGAGTTCATGTACGACGTGTTGTTGAGCCAGGTGTTTCCGCCCGACGAATGGTTGGCGTAGAAGCCGGCGGCTCGGTTCTTCCACGCTACGTCGTTCTGGAGCAGGTGGCGGATGCCGGTGGTGCTGCTCCCCGCCTTGAAGCCGTTGCCGTTGCCGGACGAGGGCGAGGTCGCGCCCTTGTCAGCGTAACCGTTGCGCGTCGCCCACGAGCCTTCGATCGTGACCGGCACCTCCTGGGAGATGAGGTCGTAGCCGTCGTCCGAGTTGAACCAGGCGCGGCAGCCACGCACGATCGTGCTCGGGCCTGACTCCTGGTAGTGCACTCCGAAGCCGTCCGCGTTTTGGCCGTCGCCCTGGCTGCCGTTTTTGTCGTAGTTGTCGTGCGAATCACAGTTCAAGATCAGGTTGCCGCCGCTGCCCTTCGAGATGAACAGCCCGGGGCCGAAGTTGTCGTGAATGTCGAGCAACTCGAACACGTTGTTGCTCGCGCCTTCGCTGCGCAACGCGGAGATGGAGTGGTCGCCGCTCTTACCGACCGGCACGTTGGCGATCTCGAGGCCCTTGAGGTGGAGCCAATTGCCGGTCACCAGCAACGCGGGCACGTCGGCGGCGGTGTTCGTGGTCACGTAGCCGGAAAAATCGATGAGCGGGTGCTCGCCTCGATAAGCCCAAAACTTGATGCGCTGCGTGTCCGACTGCCCGCTCTTCGACAGCTTGATCTGTTTGGTGACCTGGTACCTGCCGGCGCGCAGCCAGACCGTATCTCCCGCCGTCGCCACGTCGTGGCCCTTTTGGAGAGACGCGAACGGCGCTTCGAGGCTGCCGGGGTTCGAGTCGCTGCCGGCCGGCGCCGGGGCGACGTAGTAGTCGGCGGCCGACGCCCGGCCCGGCGCCGCGCTCGAGTAAACCGCTGCCGCGAGCAGACTCCACCCTGTCCGGCGCAGCCGGCGCCGGCCGCCGGCAAGGGACGAATGACGCGGAGGCATCGATCGGCTTTGGCTCATGGCTCTGTCAGGTCAAGGGCGCGGCGGCGCGAGAAATTGCGCCCGCCCGCGTGCCTCATTGCGCCCACATTCGCCTACATCAGACCGGAACGATGATGCAGCTCAGGGCGGCGGCGGACACTCGGGCGCGCTCCGCCCCAGCCGGCACAGCTCGAGGCCGCGCTTTTCGAGCGCTTCGGCGCGCGCCGGGCTCAGCGTGAGCTCGGTGCCGGCGCGGTACTTGCCGGCCATGACGAAGCAGGCGTGGGGCGAGCTCGCCTCACACTGCGCGACAAGGTGCGTGAGGGCGATGCGCCGGAACCGCTTCGCTTGTTTCGCGTCCGCGGGCGCGACGCTGCCCGCCTCAAGCGCGGCGGCGGCGCGCTCGCACTCGTCGAAGTCTTGACGCTTGTCGCAGTACATCTCGGCCGTGAGCAACGCTTCATGCGTCGTCGGTAGTTGCAGCGGTGGCGCGGAGACGAAGGCAGGAGGCGGCGCGGCCGAGGAAGCAGCGGGAGCCGCCGGCGCCGCGGTGAGGGTCGTCGCCGACACGAGCGTGCTGGTGGCGGGAGGCTCCTCCGCAGCGGCGCTGGGCGCGTCCGGCGCGGTGGCGGTGGCGGGCGGCGGCGTGGCGACGGAAGCCGGCGTGGCGCCCTTCGCGGCTGCCGACTCTTGGCCGCTCGGCGCCGAGGGCGGGCGCGGGTCGCTCACGGCCGTCACCATCGCCACCACGGCGCCCGCGACACCGCCGACCACGATGGCCCAACCCAATGGGCTGCGCGCTCCGCTCACGCAGCGAGCCCTTGCCGCACCAGCAGCGCCTGCGGATCGGGCGCCCGGCCCATGAAGGCGACGAACAGATCCATCGGATCGCGCGCGTCGCCTTGAGCCAAAATCGCATCGCGAAACGCGCGGCCCACGGCCGGATTGAAGATGCCCTCGCGTTTGAAGCGACCGAACGCGTCGGCGTCCAGCACCTCCGCCCACTTGTACGAGTAGTAGCCGGCGGCGTACCCGATGGGATGGGAGAACAGGTGCGAAAAGCCGGCGAGCATTCCGTAGTCTGGGGGCAGCTCGCTCACGGCGTAGCGCTGCAAGATGCGATTGCCGTAGGCCATCACGTCACCATCCGTCTCGGGAGCGTAGTCGATGTGCAGGGCCAGATCGACGGCGGCGAAGCCGAGTTGGCGCATCTGCATACTGGCAGCGCGGAAAGTTCGCGTGGCGTGCAGTCGTTCGAGAAGCGCTTCCGGAAGCGGCAGCCCGCTGTCGAAATGGGCCGCGAACAGGTTGAGCGCGTCGCGCTCCGAGCACCAGTTTTCCATGATCTGCGAGGGCAGCTCGACGAAATCTTGGGCGACGCGCGTGCCCGCCAAGCTGCGCACGCTCACCCGGCTCAGGCAGTGGTGGAGCAGATGCCCGAACTCGTGAAACAGCGTCTCGACGTCGCGGTGCAAGAGCAGCGACGGCTTGCCGCCCGAGGGCGGGCTCGAGTTGCAGCAAAAGACGGCCAGGTTCGGCGCCGGCGGCACCGAAGCGAGCAGCCCGTGCATCCACGCGCCGCCGCGCTTGTTTTCGCGCGGGTAGAGGTCGACATGAAAGACGCCGAGGCGCGCGCCAGTCTCGTCCTTGATCTCGTAGCTGGTCACCGTCGGATCCCACACCGGCATGCCCGACAGCGGCGCGATCTTCACGCCGTACAGCCGCTCCGCCACCTCGAACGCGCCTTGCAGCGCGCGCTCGGCCGGGAAGTAAGCTCGTAGCTCTTCTTCGTCGAGGTCGAAGCGCGCCTTGCGCAGCTTCTCGACGTAGTAGCCGACGTCCCAAGGCGCGAGCGGTACCTTGGCGCCGAGCGAGCGCGCGAGCTCTGCCAGCTCCGCCTGCTCGCGCTCGAACGCCGGCCGCGACTTCTCGGTGAGATCGGCGATGAACCGCTTGGCGTGATCACCGGTCTTGGCCATGCGATCGTCGGTGACGAGATCCGCGAAATCACGGAAGCCGAGCAGCTTGGCGCGCGCCCGGCGTAGCTCGAGCAGCTTGCCGATCAAGGGGCGATTGTCGTGCTCGCCCTGGGTGGCGCGCGAGTTGAACGCGGTCCAGATCGCCTCACGCAGCGCGGGGTCGTCGGCGTAAGTCAGCACCGCCGTGACGCTCGGCGCTTGCAGCGTGAAGCGGTAGCCGGGCTTGCCCTTCGCCTCGGCCGCCTCTCGGGCCATCGCTCGGGCCGACTCCGGCAGCCCCGACAAACGCGCTTCGTCTTCGATCACGAGCTCGAAGGCGTTGGTCGAGTCGAGCACGTTCTGCGAAAACCGGGTGGTGACGACGCTGAGCTCGCGATCGATGTCTTTGAGTCGCTGCTTGTCTTCCGGCGGTAGCTGCGCACCCTGACGGCGAAAATCCGCCAAAGTCTTGTCGAGCAGCCGCCGTCGCGTCGGCTCGAGCGCGGCCGCTTCCGGCGTCTCGGAGAGCTCGACGAGGGCGCGGTACAGCCCGTCGCGCAGCGCGATGCTCGACCAGAACGCGCTGACACCGGGCATGATCGCGTTGTAGGCGTCGCGGAGCTCGGGTGTGGTCGCCACGCTCTCCAGATGCTCGACGACGCTCATCGACAGCTCGAGCTGCTCGGTGGCGCTCTCGAGCGCGCCGAGGGTGGTGTCGTAGGTGCGCGGCGCTTGCTCGATGGCGTCGAGGGCGGCCTCCGAGCGCTTGATCAGCTCGGTGATGGCGGGCTCGACGTGCTCGGCCTTGATGCGATCGAAGGGGACGTCGAGGTGAAGGGCGAGGAGCGGATTTTCCATGCGAGCTTCAATGGTTATAGCGCACCACCGCCCGACCGGGAGTACACTCCAAGGGCGAATGAACGAACCGCAAGCCGCCGCCGAGGGCGCGCTGCTGTGGCAGCCCAGCGAAGAGCGCCTGGCCACCGCGCGAATCACCCATTTCATGCGCTGGCTCGAGCGCGACCAGGGCCTCACCCTGAACGACTACGACGCCGTGTGGCGCTGGTCCGTCGCGGAGGTGGGACAGTTTTGGCAGGCGGTGGCACGCTACTTCGACGTGCGATTGGGCGGCGCCCGCGAGCCGGCGCTGCTCGGCAAGTTGCCCGACGCGCGCTGGTTTCCGAACGCCACCGTCAACTACGCCGAGCACTTGCTGCGCCGACGCGACGACCACGTCGCGCTCGTCGCTCGCAGCGAGGACGGCTCGCGCCAGAGCCTCACCTACGCCGCCCTTTCGGAGCAGGTCGCCCGCGCGCGGGCCGGCTTGCGGCGCGCGGGGGTGAAGCGCGGCGAGCGCGTCGCCGCTTTTTTGCCGAACGGCATCGAAGCCGTGGTCGGACTGCTGGCGACGGCCAGCTTGGGTGCGATCTGGTCGAGCGCCGCCCCCGAGTTCGGCGTCAAGAGCGTCCTCGATCGCTTCCAGCAGATCGAGCCCGCCGTCCTTCTGGCGTGCGACGGCTACACCTACGGTGGGAGGCGCTTCGATCGCAGCGCCGAGCTGCGCGAGATCGGCGCCGCTCTGCCTTCGCTGCGGGCCCTGTTCGTGCTGGGCGACGCGGGTGAGGTCGGGCGCGCCGGGCAGATTTCCGCGGAGCCGTGGAGCGAGCTGCTGGCCGAGCCCGGTCCTCTCGAGTTCGAGGAGCTGCCGTTCGAGCACCCGCTGTGGATCCTCTACTCCTCCGGCACCACCGGCTTGCCGAAGGCGATCGTGCAAGGTCACGGCGGCATCTTGCTCGAGCACTTGAAGGCGCTCGCGCTCCACATGGATCTAGGAGAAGACGACCGCTTCTTCTGGTTTTCGACCACGGGCTGGATGATGTGGAACATGCTCGTGAGCGCGCTCGGGCTCGGCGCCACGCTCGTGCTTTACGACGGGAGCCCGGCGGCGCGCGGGCTATCGACGCTGTGGAAGCTGTCCGAGCAAGAGCGCATCACCTACTTCGGCACCAGCGCTCCCTTCTTGCTCGCGTGCAAGAAGGCGGGGCTGGTCCCGAAAAAGGTGGCTGACCTGAGCGCGCTTCGCAGCATCGGCACCACCGGCGCGCCCCTCCCCCACGACGGCTTCGAGTGGGTCTACGACAACGTGGCCTCCGACGTCTTACTGGGCTCGGTCAGCGGCGGCACCGACGTGTGCACCGCGTTCGTGCTGTCGTGCCCGCTGCTGCCGGTGAAGGCGGGCGAAATTCAGTGTCGCGGGCTCGGTGCCAAGGTCGAGGCTTGGGACGATCGCGGCCAGGCGCTCGTCGCTCGCGTCGGCGAGCTGGTGCTGACCGAGCCGCTACCCTCGATGCCGCTCGGCTTCTGGAACGACCCGGAGCGCGAGCGCTTCGAGGCCAGCTACTTCGCCATGTATCCAGGGGTGTGGCGCCACGGCGACTGGATCAAGCTCGACGCCGAGGGCGCGTGCGTCATCTACGGCCGCTCCGACTCGACCCTCAATCGCGGCGGGGTGCGCATGGGCACCAGCGAATTTTACCGCGTCGTCGAGGGCCTACCCGAAATCGCGGACAGCCTCGTGGTCGACACCGGCTCGCTCGAAGACGCCGTCGGCACCATGTGGCTGTTCGTGGTGCTCAAGCCCGACGTCGCCTTCGATACAGCGCTGCGCCGCCGAATCAAAGACGTGTTGAAGTCGGAGCTCTCCCCCCGTCACGTGCCCGATGAAATCCGCGCCGTGAGCGCGGTGCCGCGCACGCTGAACGGTAAGAAGCTCGAGGTGCCGATCAAGCGCATCCTGCTCGGAGCGGACCCCGAGACGGTGGCCAGCCGCGACACGCTCGCCAACCCCGGAGCGCTCGATGAGCTCGTCGCGCTCGTCCGAAGCGGCGGGGGCAGGAGCGTGAGACCGCCGTCCGCCTAGAGGGCGTGTCTTTGAATTCCTGGTCTCGCCGTAAACGTGCCCGTGCCCGTTACGTTTACGGGCACGCCCGAGCGCTCCCAATTTAGGGACACGCCCTCTAGCTCGTTCAACGGCTCGTAGACGACCGCCTCGGGCCTGCCCACCCCGAAGGCAAGCATGCTCCCAAAGTCGCGAAGTCGATGGTAGCGCCGCTCAAGGTGACTCGAGCCGTGGTCGTCATGGAAGGACCTTGAAACAGCTGTCAGCCGTGGCACGATGCATGCACTTGTTCTTCGTCGTTTTCGTACTTGGAGCCCGTTCATGAAGCTACGTTCTGTTGCAAGTCTTGCCGTTTGCGCGGCACTCGCCTCGATGCTCGCTTGCAGCGCGAGTGGCAACCCGCCCGGGTCGAAGAACAACCCCGGCTCCGGCGCGACCGGGACCGGCGCGACCAGCTCCACCGGCAACGGCACCGCCGGCACCATCGACCTCGGCCCCGGCACCGGGACCGGCGCGACGGGCACCGGCATGAAAGACCCGAACGACATGCGCGACGTGCCCGTGCGCACCAAAACATGCGACGCCAGCGGCGACAATTGCACCTGTCTGAGGCTCGCGCTCGTCGGCTCGTTGGACTCGCTCGCCAACGCCAAAGACACGCAACCGTTCATCGACTGGCTCAACGGCAACAGCGGCGGCACCGCCAAGGTGACGATGGAATCGACCAAGCCGCCTGCGCTCGACGCGACCTGGCTCGCCAAGTACGACATCTTGGTGATCGCCAACGTGAACGGCTGGTCGTTCTCCGCCGACGAAAAGGCCGCCGTCGAGAAGTGGGTGCGCGAGTCTGGCGGCGGCATCGTGACGTTGACCGGCTTCACCAGCATGGCGACCGAGTCGGCCGCCACCAGCCAGCTCGTGTCGTTCGCCGGCATGGGCTACAGCGGCACCGCGATGGCCGAAGTCACGGCGCCTGCCAACGGCAACACGACGCCGATCCACTACAAGGGCGGCGCCGCCGACATGCGAAATTGCATGAACCTGTGGAGCCTCGACACCGACAAAGAGGCGTCGAACACCACTCCCATCCAATTTCAGCCCCAAACCGGTCAGCTCGAGAAGCTGACCTCGTCGCTCGATCTGGTCGGCGCGTACATCGGTTGGCCCGTGAACACACCGGCGGGGGCGACCGTCGTGGCGACCGATCTGATGACCAAGAAGCCGATGGGCGTGGCCCTCGAGTTCGAGGGCAAGGGGCGCATCTTCTCGTTCGGCGACGAGTGGGTGGTGTTCGCCAATCAATGGGCCCCGATGGGCACGTTCATCGACCCGCGCATGGACGCCAGCAATCCCTGTTGGCAGCCGGCCTCCGGCGCCGATCCGGGCTTCTTTCAATCGACGCGCACGCTCTACCAAACCAAGCAATTTTGGTACAACGTCATCAACTGGGTCGCTCCGCCCAACGAGTGCAGCTTCACGATCGACGATCCCGACGTCGTCATCGTGAAATGAAGGCCGAGCACCGGGGCTGCCGCGCCGCTGCTTTCTTGCAGAAGCTGGCGGTGCGTTCCCGGGTCGAGCTCAGGCGAGGTTACGAGCGCCGCGCGGTGATGACGTGCGCGCTCATCCGATTTTCGAAAGAGCCGGCCCCGAAGCGCGCCACGAGCGCCCGCGTGACGGCGGCTGTCGCTTCCTCCAAGCGCGAAGCGTCGCGCGCTTCGATTTCGCTTCGTACTGGCGTCCCCTGACACAGCCCGATAGCGGCGTGCTCCGCCGAAGGCACCATCGAGACCTTTTCGACGGTGTCGACCCCGACACGAAAGCCAGCCGCTTCCAGCGGAGCACGGAGCGCCCCGACGTCGAAGTGACCGAACGGAGTCCGCTCCATGAAGCGCGGCGGATTTTCCGGAAAAAGTCGGGCGACGGCCTGGTCCGCGATCAGCGACACCTCGTTGTCTTCGAGGCGGTTCCAGACGCTGAAGACGTAGAGCCCGTCCGAGCGCAGGACACGCGCCGCTTCGCGGTAGCTCGCCGGCTTGTCGGGGAAGAACATCACCCCGAACTGACAGACGATGGCGTCGACCGACCCGTCCGCGAACGGCAGCCGCTGCGCATCGGCGTGGTGCCAGCCGAGATTGGGGCTCGTTAGCCGCGTCGCGGCCAGGTCGAGCATCGTCTGGTTCAGATCCGTCGCGATGATACGCACAGCGCTCGGCAATGACTCGACGAGAGCCCGCGTGACGGCGCCGGTGCCGGCGGCGAGCTCGACGAGCGTTCCCTGTTTCAGCTCCCCGACGCGCGGAGCCAGGTCTCGCGCGTACGGCTCGAACATGAGCGGCACCAAATAGCGTTCGTAGATCCCGGGAATCGAGCCGGCAAAGCGCGCGTCGGTTGGGTCCATCAGCTCCTCCCAGCGAACCCATACTCCGCCCCCGCGCGGCTGTCGCATCGCCGACCGTCAGTCGAGCTTGATGACGGCCGGCTTACTGCCGTTCGCGAGCTCGAGCGGCACCGTCTTGCGAGCGCCCGCGACCGACACCGTTAACGCATAACTACCGAGAAACGCTCGCGTTTTGTAAGCACCTCTTGCGTCGGTCTTGCCGCTCACGTCGGTGCGCAGCTCACGCAGCACCAGGTCGCGGTAAGCTTGCCCGGCCGGTTTGAGCGACCAATCCTCGCGGTAGAGCGGCGCATTTCGGTGCCAGTGCGCGCCGTCCCAGAAACCCCACATGATGATGCCCTGCACCGCCGGGTGACTGAACGCGGCGGTGTAGAAGTCGCGCGTGAACTTTGCGGCGAGCGCCTCGTCGTCGATGTCGACGTCATACTCGGTGATCCAGATCGGCTTGCCGAATTTGGCGTAGCGATCCAGCAGCTCGAGCACGTCCTCCGGCCCGGTGAGGCCAGCGTCGAAGTGACCCTGGATGCCGATCGCGTCGAGCGGCGCCCCCTTGTCGAGCAGCAGCTGGATCACCCGCTCGTAGTTGTCTCGGTGGGGGGTGGTCCCGGGCCCTCCCGCCAGGATCGCGTAGTCGTTGATGAACAGCTTCGCGGACGGATCCGCCCCCCGCGCCGCGCGGAACCACTCGACCATCACGTCCTCGCCCAGGAGATCCATCAAGTCATGGTTGTCGAACGGCTCGTTCAACACGTCCCAGTGCACGAGCTTGCCGCGCGTGGCCCCGGCAAGCTCGGTAATGTGCGCGTTGACGGCGGCGCGCAGCTTCGCCGGATCTTTTTCGAGCCCTTTCAGCGCGCGGGGCAGGTTCTTCCAGCTTGGCCACACCAGGACGTGACCGCGAGCTTGAATGCCATGCTGGGCCAGCCAGTCGACGCCCTTGAGCGCCACGTCGACGGTCCATCCTTCCCCCCAGTCGCCGGCGAGCGGCTGCCACTTCAGGTTGTTTTCGAACACGGCCGTGTTGAACAGCTCGGCCGTAAGCTGCTTGTATTGCTCGTTACCGGGGCGGGTCAGCTTCTGGGCGACCACCGCCGAGCCGAAGCCGAACGCCTGCTTGGTTTGGTGAACCACGACGTCCGCGCCCGCCACCGCGTTGCCATTCCGATCCTGGACCAACACCGCCAAGTCCTGCTTGCGAAGCTGGTCGATGCGCGCGGCGGCCGCGCTCCGCCAAGCCGCATCCGCTTGCATGCCCGGGTAGCTGAGCTTGGTCGTCGGCAAATCGGACAGCGCGAGCTTCTGCCCGAAATTTTCGACGCTCACCCCTCCGATCAGCAAGGTTTGAGGCTCATAGCCGAGGCGAAACAGCAGCTGGGCCTCCCCCGGCGCGTAAGAACGCTGGGCGGTGTAGCGCACGTGAACCTTCTGCCACTCGGCGCCGGCGCGCATCGGGTAGCTAACCGATTTGCTCCAAGGCTCGCGCCCGAGCTCCATCACGAATTCGGTCCGCGCCGCGGCGTCGCCGTGACCAGGCTCGGCCTTCAGATAAATCGTGGCCAGCAGCACGTCGCCGGCCTGAACCGCCCGCGCCACCGGCAACCTTAGCTGCACGTCCCACGGATTTCCGGAACGTTCTTTGATCTCGAGGCGCAGCGCTCGCTCGAACGGCTGCGACTCGACCGTCACCTGCGACAGCGCGGCGCGCTCGACCTTGCCCTGCAGCTCGAACGACGCGACGCCGCCCGGCACCAGCTCGACGCCCTTGACCTCACCGTATTTTCCCGTGGGCGCCCCGACCGCGACCGGAGACGGGGCCGACGCGGGCGAAGGGGTGGGAGCGCGCTGCCCGCTGCAAGCGAGGCAGGTGACGAGGGATGTCAACGCCAGCGCACGTAAACCTAGACGCATGGGGTCCCATAGCAGCGCCGGATCGGCAGGGCCATGGATGAAACCGCCGAATGGTTGCACTTTCGCGCCGCGATCGACGGTAAAATCATCGAACCAACCGCCGCCGCCGCTGTAGCGCCCTCACGTTCCCCAACACCGATGCCGAAGCTGCCCCCCGAACCCAAAAGCTCGGAGATTACCCCGCCCGCGCTGCACGCGCGGCGGCGCGAATTTCTGAGAACGGGAGCGCTCTACGTCGCCAGCAGCGCCGGCGTTGCCGTCGGTTTATCGCAGCTCTCCGGCCTGGGCAGCGCCGATCCGCCCCGGCGCCCCCCCCCCATGGCGCCGCCCGCGCCGGGCGCGGCGGCCTGGAAGGTCGAGCGCAGTCGGTTTCAACTCGACGAGCCGCCCACGCCCTACGAGGACGTCACGACTTACAACAACTACTACGAGCTCGGCCTCTCCAAGTCGGCGCCGGCCGAGCAGGCTTTCCACCTCGCGCCGCGCCCGTGGACGCTACGTGTCACGGGCCTGGTGGCGACACCGCGCACTGTCGACATCGACACGCTGATCCGTTGGTTCGGCCTCGAAGAGCGCGTCTACCGCATGCGCTGCGTCGAAGCCTGGTCGATGGTCATCCCGTGGGTCGGCTTCTCACTCGCGGCGCTGATCGGTCGACTTGCCCCGCTATCGAGCGCCAGATACGTCGCCTTCACCACGCTGTTCGATCCCGAGCAGTTGCCGAATCAAAACAGTCGCGTGCTGCGCTGGCCGTACGTCGAGGGTCTGCGCCTCGACGAAGCCACGCACCCGCTGGCTTTCATGGCGCTCGGTTTGTACGGAGCACCGCTACCAGGCCAGAACGGGGCGCCGCTGCGGCTCGTGGTGCCGTGGAAATACGGCTTCAAAGGCATCAAGTCGATCGTGGAGCTCGCGTTCACCGAGCACGAGCCGCCCAGCACCTGGAATCGCGCCGCCCCCGACGAGTACGGCTTCTACGCGAACGTGAACCCGAAGGTGGACCACCCGCGCTGGAGCCAGGCCAGCGAACGCCGCATCGGCGAGCTGACACGAAGACCAACCCTCCCCTTCAACGGCTACGCTGCCGAGGTCGCCCACCTCTACCGCGACATGGACCTGTCGCGCTCCTTCTGAGACGCATGGCTGCGTCGTCTCGCCACGCCTACCTGTCGCCCGGCATCGTCACCGGCTGGCTGATCGCGCTCGGGCAGCTAGCGTATCGCCTCGCGACGCATCGGCTGGGCGCCAACCCGATCGCGACCGCCATCAACCAGCTGGGGTTGCTGGCGCTGGTGCTGCTCGTCGCGTCGCTTTCGGCGACGCCGCTCAAGCTCACGCTGGGGTGGACGTGGCCGCTGCGGGCGCGGCGCACGCTAGGCTTGCTCGCCTTTTTCAGCGCGCTCTTGCACTTCTTGGTCTACCTCGGCCCCGATCAGGGCTTCGATGTTTCGGCGGTGGCGGCCGACATTCGCAAGCGCTCTTTCATCTTCGTCAGCTTCTTTGCCCTCGTGCTGTTGGTTCCCCTGGCCTGGACCTCGTCGAAGCAAGCCGTTCAGCGCCTGACCTACGGCGTTTGGCAGCGCCTGCACCGCTTGGTGTACGCGGTAGCGGTCCTCGCTTGCTTGCACTTCTATTTACGAGTCAAAGCCGATCACACCCAGCCGCTGATCTACGCGTCCCTCGTGCTCGCCGGCTTCGCGATCCGGCTCGTCGCGTGGCGCTGGAAGGCGCGCGTCAAACGCGCGCGTTCGGCCGTAGAATGAGCGACGCGTTCACGCCTTGAGCGGCGCCGGCTCCGCCTGCTGCGCGGCCAGCAGGCGTTCGGCTTCGCCGATCACGCGCGAGTAGGGATCGAAGCGATCGTCACCGGCGATCTCCTTGGAGCGCGACGACACCGACGAAGGCGGTGGCACGCTGTGGGGACCGACGGTGCGCGCCGCTTGCTGCGCGAAGCTCGAGACGCTCGAGGCCCGCGCCGAGCGGTCCACGCGCACACGGCACAGCAACCCCAGACGATCGACCAGCGTGTCGAGGGCGCTCGCCGGGCTGCTGGCGACGATGCCTAGCTCCCGAAAATCGAACGAGCGCGCGTCGATGCGCGCGATCCAGGTGACGGAATGAAAATGCAGGTCGGCGGCCGCGAACGCCTCGAAGCTGGCCTGGGGTGACTCACGGAAGACCTGCAGATCGTCGGCGTTCGGCACCACCGCCCGGAACGTCGAGCTGCTGGTGGCGCTGCCCGGGCTGGCCATGCGTCCGGAGCTACCTTTACCCACCTGGGCTTCGCCGCGCACGATGCTGCACAGGGCCCCCGCGGCGAACGTCATCGAGCGCTCGCTGAGTCGCAAGGTCAGCTGTTGCTCGTCGATCGACAGCCCTTTGAGCCAGACGATCGGACGCTCCGGGTCGCCCGCTACCTCCCTCGCCATCACGACGGTCGGAAAGCCTTCCGCCTCGAGCGCGCGAGCGAGCCGGCGCGCCTCGACCTCGTCGGCCAGCGCCTTGACCAGGCCCCACATGCCAGGCTTGAGCCGCGCGCGCAGGTCGTAGGCCACCATGCCCGTCACGCTCGACAGACGTTGGTATTCAGCGTCGCCGCCAGCGAAGCTCGGACCGAGTAAGACCAACATGGGGCTCGACGGCAAAACATACCCCACTACGGCGCAACCGGCTCACGATCGTACGAGCGTACGAGGCGTCTTCTCACTTCAGGAAGCGTTTATTTGCGCAGCACCCGTGGTAGATCCCCGCTTCATGCAAGCGCTAGGTCGGGTTCTTCGCCCATCACTGCCGTTGTTTCCGCTCCTCGCCGCGCTGGGCGCCAGCCCCGCTCTGGCGGCGCCGAAGGCCACGGCCACGCCTTCGACGGCCAACCCGTCGAAAGACGGAGGCGAGCCGCCCGATCCCGCCGTGCTGTCTTTGGCTCGCTTCGGTCAGGGCATCGAGCGCCTGACGATCGAGAATGGGCTGCGGCTGGTGCTCGCACCCGACAGCAGCGCGAAGACGGTCGCGGTGTCCGTCACCTACGGCGTCGGCTCGCGCGACGAAGGACCGGGCCAGAGCGGCTTCGCGCACCTGTTCGAGCACATGATGTTCCAGGGCAGCCAGCACGTGGCCAAGGGCCAACACTTCACCTTGATCTCCGAGCGCGGCGGGAGCCTGAACGGCACGACGTCGGCGGACCGCACCAACTATTTCGAGGTCCTGCCGTCGACGGAGCTGCCGCTCGCGATGTGGCTCGAGGCCGATCGCATGCGCGCGCTGGCCGTCAACGCCGACAACTTCGAGAACCAGCGGGCGGTCGTCAAAGAAGAGTACCGGATGCGCTACGAGAACTCCCCCTACATGACGGGGATGATGCGCCTGGGAGAGCTGGTCTTCGCCGAGTACTCGCCGTACACCCGCCCCACCATCGGCAGCATGGCCGATCTGGACGCGGCCAAGCTCGAGTGGGTCAAAACCTTCTACGACTCGCACTACGCGCCGAAGAACGCGGTGCTGACCGTAGCGGGCGACTTCGATCGCGACGAAGCCGTGAAGCTTGCGCGTCAATACTTCGGCAGCATCGACAAACCGGTGCCGGCGCGCGCGCCGCTGCCGGAAATGCCGAACCAGGTCACGCCGCGCAAAGACGTCGTGCACGACGCCAACGCCAGGACGGCCGGCTTCTACTTCGGCTTCTTGATCCCCAAGACCAGAACCCCCGAGCACTACGCGCTCGAGATGGCGGTCTCGTTACTGGCCGACGGCGAGAGCTCCCGCCTCGAAAAGCTGCTGGTGCGCGACCGTGCGGTGGCCCAGCGCGTCTCGGCGTGGACACACGACTACGTCGGCCCCGACGAGCTGGCGCTGCAAATCGTGCTCACCGAGAAGGCCAAGCTGCCCGAGGTCGAGAAGCTCGTCGAAGCCGAGCTCGAAACTCTAGCCAAGAAGCCGGCGCCCGCCGCCGAGTTGGCCAAGGTCAAGCGCCGGATCCGAAGCTCGTTCGTGTTCGGCTTGCAAACCAACCTGAGCCGCGCGACGCGCCTCGGTGAATACGAATCTTATTTCGGCGACGCCCGGTTGTTGACGCGCGAGCTCGCGCAGTACCAGGCCGTCACCGCCGAGCAGATCCAGCAAGCGCTGAAGAAGTACCTCGGCCCGGAGCGACGCCAGCTCGTCGAGGTATTGCCAGCCGAAGCCGCCGTCACGCCAACCGCCCACCCCGGCGCGCCCCAAGCCGCCCCCGCCCCCAAGACGCCCGCGGTCACGAAAGGAGGCAAGCCGTGAAGCGCCTTGCCAGTCTGCTGAGTTGTTGTTCATTGCTCGCCTGCAGCTCCGCGCCCGTCCCGGCTCCGGTAGCACCCAAGCCAGCTGCCTCCACCACCGCGTCCGGGGCCGCTCCCGCCGCCAAAGATCCGCTCTCGGAGCCGCCCGCTTCCGGCATCACGCCGAGCGCGAGCTTTCCCGCCATCGCGCGGCGCACGCTGTCGAACGGCATGGAAATCGCGGTAGTCTCCCGGAAAACCCTGCCGATCGTGGAGCTGCGGCTACTGCTGCGCTCCGGTATCGCGAGCGATGGTCCGAAGCCGGGGCTCGCGGTGGTGGCGGGCGAGCTCACCAAGGCCGGCGGCGCCGGTCCGTGGAATGCCGAGGCATTGCTGGAGCGCGCAGAGTCGCTCGGCGCCGATCTGAACGTGACCACCGATCGGGACTCCACGCGCATCTCGCTCGGTGTCACGACCGGCGACCTCGACTCGGCGCTCGACATCTTGTCGGCGGTGGCGACCAAGCCGCGCTTCGACCCCAAGGAATTCGGCAAGCTGCGCACGCGCGAGATCGAGCGCGCCTCGAGCGCCGCCAAATCGAGCGCCGGCTATGCCGCCGCCATGATCCTCTACCGAGAGCTGTTCGAGGTACCGACGGCGATCCATCCGTACGCGCGGTACGACGCGCTGCCGTCCGAGCTCGCGGCGCTGACGCTGGCCGACTGCAAGGCGTGGCACAAGCAGCACATGACGCCGAAGAACGCGGTGCTGATCGCCAGCGGTGACGTCGACGCGGACGCGTTCGCCAAGGCCGCCGAGCGCGCGTTCGCGGGCTGGCGCGGCGAGAAGCCGGAGGAGCCACGCTTCTCCGAGCCAATGCCGGACGCCGAACGTCACCTCTATTTGGTGGATCGACCGGGGAGCGGGCAAGCGCAGGTCTTGGTCGGGCGCCTCGGTCCGGCCCGCCAAACCCCGAGCTGGCCGAGCCTGGCCGTGCTCAATCAGGTGCTCGGCGGCGGCGTGGCAGGACGGTTGTTCCTCGACGTACGCGAGAAGCGGTCACTGGCGTACTCCACCGGCTCGTCGATCGAAGAGCCGGCGCACAGCCCGGTACCGATCGTGCTGTCGGCGGGCACTCAGACCGGCAAAGCGCCGCAAGCAGTGCAGGCCTTGCTCGAAAACCTCGACCGCATGGGCAAGAGCGCCCCGTCACCGGCCGAGATCGAGACAGCGTCGCGCTACCTGTCCGACAGCTTCTTGTTCAAGACGGAGACGGTAGGAGCGCTGGCGGACATGACGGCCAAGCTGAGCGTGCTCTCGCTGCCGGACGACTACTACGACGAGTACCGCAAAGCGGTGCGCACGATCGACGCCGCGACGGCGCAGGCCCAGGCGGGCGGGTTCTTCGGCACCGATCACGTCGTCATCGTGGTGGCCGGCGACGCCGAGAAGCTGTCCCAGCGCCTCACCCATTTCGCCAAGGTCATCGTGATCGATCCTCAGAAAGGCTTCACGCCTGGCCGGATGCTGCCGATGAACGCCGCTCAGCCCCTCGAATGACGATGAACGCCGCCTGGTGGATGCTCACCGCGCTGGCGGTGCTGGCGGTCGCCTATCGTTATTACTCCGCGTTCATCGCGGCCAAGGTGCTTTGCCTCGACGACGCACGCGTCACCCCCGCGCACGAGAGAAACGACGGACACAACTTTCACCCGACCAACAAGTGGGTCTTGTTCGGTCACCATTTCGCGGCCATCACCGGCGCCGGCCCCCTGATTGGTCCGGTGCTGGCCGCGCAGTTCGGCTTCCTACCGGGCTACGTCTGGATCTTGTTCGGAGTGGTGCTGGCCGGCGCGGTGCACGACTTCGTCATCTTGGTTTCGAGCACACGCCGCGGCGGCCGCTCGCTGGCCGAGATCGCTCGCGACGAGCTAGGGCCGACGCTCGGCACCGTCACCGCCGTCGCCATCTTGTGCATCATCATCGTGGCGCTGGCTGGCCTCGGCAACGTCGTGGTCGGCGCCCTGGCCGAGAGCGCCTGGGGCATGTTCACGGTCAGCCTGTCGATTCCGATCGCGCTGTTGATGGGTGGGCACATCTACGGCGTGCGCGGCGGCTCGGTGCGCGGCATCCGCGAAGCCAGCGTCTTCGGCGTAATTCTGCTGATTTTGGCCCTGATCGGCGGCAAGCACCTGGCCGACTCCAGCTACGCCGAGCTGTTCCGCATGTCGCGTACCAACATCACGCTCGCGATCGCGGCCTACGGGTTCATCGCCAGCGTGCTGCCGGTGTGGTTACTTTTGTGCCCGCGCGACTACCTGTCGAGCTACCTCAAGCTTGGCACGATCGGGCTGCTCGTCGTCGGCGTGGTGATCGTCAACCCGCCGATCCAGATGCCGGGCTTCACCAAGTACATCCACGGCGGCGGGCCGATCATCAAGGGGCCGCTGTTCCCGTTCGTATTCATCACCATCGCCTGCGGCGCGATCAGCGGTTTTCACGCCTTGGTCTCCAGCGGCACGACGCCGAAGATGGTCGACCGGGAGCAGCACTGCCGCCCGATCGCCTACGGGGCGATGCTCCTCGAAGGCTTGGTGGGCATCACGGCGCTGATCGCGGCTTGCGTGATGCCTCCCGCAGACTACGTAGCCATCAACAGCGACCCGAAAGTCGCCGTCGTCCAGAGCGGCCCGGAGGGCACGGGCCTGGCGCGGTCGCTGGCGCAGCTGTCGAGCGCCGAAGCCGTGCTGTCCGCCCACGATCGGGCCCTGCTGGGCCTCTCAGCGGGCGACGCCATCACCAAGTTGGCGACCCAAGAGCTCCCCGCCTCCAAGCTGCTGGCGCTATCGAACCCGACCCTCGCCGCGCTGGGTTACGAGGTCGATCCCAAGACCCAGACCGCCACGAGCCTATCGGACGGGGACTTCGCCCGCTTGGGCATCGAGGTCAAAGAGCTTCCGTCGCTTTCACGCCACGCCGGCGAGGTCGTGGCGGCGCGGACCGGCGGCGGGGTGTCGCTCGCGGTGGGCATGGCGCGCGTGTTCAGCGGATTGCCCGGCATGAGCACGCTGATCTCGTATTGGTATCACTTCGCGATCATGTTCGAGGCGCTGTTCATCCTCACCACCATCGACACCGGCACCCGCATCGGTCGCTTCTTGATGCAAGAATTTCTCGGGCGCTTCAGCCCGGAGCTGGGTAAGTCCACCAGCTACACCGGCTCGTTTTTGGCGACGGGACTGATCGTCGGCGGCTGGACCTATTTCATCCTCACCGGGAACATTTCGACGATTTGGCCGATGTTCGGCATCGCCAATCAGCTACTGGCGTGCGCGGCGCTGTGCGTGGGCACCACGATCATCCTGCGAGAATCCAGCAAGAAGGCGTACGCCTGGATCACCGCTGGTCCGCTCTGCTTCGTCGGCACCACCACGCTGACGGCCGGTGCTCAGAGCGTGCTCACCATCTACTACCCCATGTCGCAGGTGACGGCGACGCGCGTGACAGGTCTCGTCAACCTGATCGTCACGAGCGTGCTGCTGTGCGGCGTCGTGTTCATCATCATCGGCTCCGTCACCCGCTGGCTCGCCTTGCTCAAGACCCCGCCCGCCGACGTCGTGCCCGTCGGCTGAGGGTCAACGCTTGCGTCGCAGCACGCTGACGAAGAAGCCATCCGTCGTGTGCAGCTGCGGCAGCAGGCGCACGCGGTGCGGGGCGCTACGCGAAAAGCGCTCGATGTAGCCGCGATCGAAGATCTCGGCCAGGTTCACCGGCTCGAGCTCGGGGTGGCCAGCCTCGACCTCTGCCATCAAGTCTTCGCCCTCGGCGCGAAGCAGCGAGCAAGTGACGAACACGAGACGGCCCCCGGGCGCGAGCAACGGCAACATCCGCTCGACGATCGCGCGCTGGGTCGCCACCAGCCGCTCGAGCGATTCACGGGTCAACCGCGCCCGCGCTTCGGGGTTGCGGCGCAGCACGCCGGTGCCGCTGCACGGCGCGTCGATCAGCAGCCGATCCGCTTTGCCGAGCAGCGCCTGGACCGCTGCTGGCAGCTCACCCTGCTCCGCGATCGCTGTCGCCTGCACGTTGGCGGCACCGGCTCGTTTGGCGCGACGGCGCAGCTCGACCAATTTTTGCGCGTCCACGTCGAGCGACACGACTTTGCCGCGGTTTTCCAGCGCCGCCGCGACGGCGAGCGATTTGCCCCCTGCCCCGGCGCAGGCGTCGACAACCAACCCACGCGGCGGCGGCGCCACGAGCTCGCAGGCGATCTGGCTACCCTCGTCTTGAAGCTCGAACAGACCGTCGTGGAAGGCGCGGGTCACGAACGGGTTGAACGCACCTTCGAGCACCAGACAACGCCGGCCGAAGCGACCGACGCTGACGCGCGCGCCTTCACTTTGGAGCCGCTCGCGGGCGTCGAGCACGTCGGCCTTGAGCGAGTTCACGCGCAGCGCGCGCGGCGCCGGCTCGGACAGGCTCGCCGCGAGGGCTTCGGCCTGCTCGCCGTACTCGTCGCGGAGCCGCGCTGCCAAAAAATCGGGCAGTGAGCCCAGCAGCGCCACGCGCGCGTTGCCGTCGCTGCGCTCGAGCGCGGCCCGATCGGCTTGAGCGAAGCGTTGCCAGGATACCTCGCTCCAGGCGAGCCGCGCCGCCTCGAGGTCCAAGAGCTCCGCGCCGTCGAGCAGGGCGGCTCCGATCGTCACGAGCCGCAGCGCCTCCGGTCGACCGAGGTCGACGCCGAGCTCACGCAGCGCCGCGCTGACGCGCCGCTCGCGGCGCAATGCCCCATACACGAGGGCCGAAAGCTGCTCGGCTTGGCCGGGGCCGAGGCGCCGGGCAGCGATCGCCTCTGACAGTCCGGCGCTGGCGCGGGCGCCGCGCGCGACCTCGTTGATGATGGCGGTGGCAAGCTCGAGCGCGGCGGGCGTGGCGGGGGGCATGAACAACGTGTGGATTAAGCTGGGGACGGCCTATTGGGAACGTTGGTATTGATTTGGGATATCCAAAGGACAAGCTGTTCAGTGCATCTTTTGTTCAGAGCACCCCCGCGTGCCCGCCGACACAGAAGGTGCTGTGATGCCGCTGAGTTGAGCATTGACCTTCAAGCTCCGGGACCCATGTTGATAGGTCTTGAGCCCCATTCGTCGTGGATTTTTGTTTGGCCGAGCCCTACCCCTTGGGGTACAAGCGGTTTCTGCCTGGGGCGCGAGGCCATCGCTTCGCGCGCCATTGGGGCGGCTTCGGTGCGCGAGGTCGCCGCTGTCCACGCGCTCGATGGCTGAACGCATCGACCCTGGACAGACCTACAGTACTGCTGTAACGCCCGCACGACGGGCCCCAGTTCAATGAGGAGAACGCGAGCCATGGCGCAGTCGACGGTAGTGGGTCAGGAAAACGGACGCGTGAAGACCTCGGCTTCTGCCAGCGACGCCGCCACGTCGAAGCGTGGTCAAGGCAACGGCGAGCTCCGCTCCTCCTCGAAGGCCGGCGCGACGTTCGTGGCTCGCTACAGCGAGCCGGGGGCGGACCCGCTCAAAGACGTGGTCTGGGAGCGCCGCCAAAGCGTCATCACGAACCCTGACGGCTCGATCGTGTTCAAGATGGAGGGTGCCGAGATCCCGGCGCCGTGGTCGCAGCTCGCGACCGACATCGTCGTCTCCAAGTATTTTCGCAAGGCCGGTATTCACGGCGATAAGGACGTCGGCGAGACGAGCGTGCGGCAAGTGGTCCACCGCATCGCCCACACGATTCGTCGCGCAGGCGAGGACTTCGGCGGCTACTTCGCGACCCCGAAGGACGCGGAGGTGTTCGAGGCCGAGCTGAGCTGGCTGATGACCAACCAGTACGGCGCGTTCAACTCGCCGGTCTGGTTCAACTGCGGACTGTTTCACGAGTACGGCATCACCGGCTCCGGCGGCAACTGGGCCTGGAGCGAGCAAGCCGCCGACGTGACCGAAACCGTCAATGCTTACGAGCGCCCGCAGTGCTCGGCCTGCTTCATCCAGGCCGTCCCCGACGACCTGATGGGCATCTACGATCTGGTGAAGTCGGAAGCTCGACTGTTCAAGTATGGCTCCGGAACGGGCTCGAATTTCAGCAGCATTCGCGGCAGGCAAGAGAAGCTGTCGGGCGGCGGCACCTCCAGCGGGCTGATGAGCTTCCTCGAGGTGCTCGATCGCGCCGCGGGCGCCACCAAGAGCGGCGGCACGACGCGACGCGCCGCCAAAATGGTGTGCCTCGACATGGACCACCCCGAGATCGTCGACTTCGTGCAGTGGAAGACGCGCGAAGAAAAGAAGGCCAAGGCGCTGATCGCCGCCGGCTACGACAGCGACTTCAACGGCGAGGCCTACCACACCGTCAGCGGCCAGAACTCGAACAACTCGGTGCGGGTGACCGACGATTTCATGCGCGCGGCAGCTGCCGGCGGAAAGTGGCAGACGATCGCCCGCACCACCGGCAAGGTGGTGGAGACGCTCGACGCCAGCGAGCTTTGGAACATAGTGGCGGAGTCGGCTTGGGCCTGCGCCGATCCGGGCGTGCAGTACGACAGCACCATCAACCACTGGCACACCTGCCCGAACAGCGGAAAGATCAACGCCAGCAATCCCTGCTCCGAGTACATGTTCCTCGACGACACGGCGTGCAACCTGTCGTCGCTGAACCTGACGAAGTTCTTGGACGAGCAAGGTAAGTTCGACGTCGAGGGCTACCGCCACGCTGTCGACGTCTTCTTCACGGCCCAGGAAATTCTCGTCGATCTCTCGAGCTATCCGACCCAGAGCATCGCCAGAAATTCGCACGACTATCGCCCCCTCGGCCTCGGCTACGCCAACCTCGGCACCCTGCTCATGCTGCAGGGCATCCCGTACGACTCCGACGAGGGCCGCGCCATCGCCGGCGCGTTGACCGCGATTTTGTGCGGCCGCGGCTTCGCCGTCAGCGCCGAGATCGCGGCCAGCAAGGGAGCGTTTGCCGGGTTCGACAAGAACCGCGAGCCGATGCTGCGGGTGATGCGCCAGCACCAGCAAGCCGCGTACGCGATCGATCGCGAGCAGTGCCCGGAGTATTTGTGGCGGGCCGCCATCGAAGACTGGGATCTGGCGGTGCAGCTCGGCGAGCAGCACGGCTACCGCAACGCGCAAGCCACCGTGCTCGCGCCGACCGGCACGATCGGTCTGTTGATGGACTGCGACACGACCGGCATCGAGCCGGATTTCGCGCTCGTCAAATTCAAGAAGCTGGCTGGCGGCGGCTACTTCAAGATCGTCAACCAGTCGGTGCCCGAGGCGCTGAAGCGGCTGCGCTATTCGGACGCGCAAATCAGCGAAATCGTCGCGTTCGTGTCCGGCACCAACACGCTGCTCGGCGCTCCGCACGTGAGCCGCCCCGCTCTCAAGCAGAAGGGTCTCACCGACGACGACCTGAGCAAGGTCGAGAACGCGCTGCCGGGGGTGTTCGATCTGGGGCTGGCGTTCGCGCCGTGGGTGATCGGTCGCGAGGCGTACGAGCGGCTCGGCGTCTCCGCCGAAAAGCTGGCTCAGCCGGGCTTCAGCTTGCTCCGCCACCTCGGCTTCAACGCGCAACAGGTCGAAGAAGCCAACGACGTGATCATCGGCCGCATGACCATCGAAGGCGCTCCCCACCTGCGTGAGGAGCACTACGCGGTCTTCGATTGTGCCAACCGTTGCGGCCGCACCGGCAAACGCTACCTGGCGCCGATGTCGCACGTGAAGATGATGGCGGCGGCCCAGCCGTTCTTGTCGGGCGCCATCAGCAAGACCGTCAACCTTCCGAACGACGCGAGCGTCGAAGACGTCAAGCAGATCTACGAAGAAGGCTGGAAGCTCGGGCTGAAAGCGGTGGCGCTCTACCGCGACGGCTGCAAGGCGTCTCAGCCACTATCCACGAGCAGCAACGAAAAGACGGAGAGCAAGGAGCAGGCGCTCGAGGCGGCCGCCGCCGCGCTCGCGGCACCGGCCGTCGCGGCCGCGATCGCGCAGGCACCGCGCCCAGAGGGTCACCGCGTGCGGTTGCCGCAGAAGCGGCGCGGCTTCACCCAAGAAGCGCACGTCGGCGGCCACAAGGTGTTCTTACGCACCGGCGAGTACGAAGACGGCTCTCTCGGCGAGATCTTCATCGACATGCACAAAGAAGGCGCCGCCTTCCGCTCGCTGATGAACTGCTTCGCGATGGCGGTGTCGGTAGGCTTGCAGTACGGGGTGCCGCTCTCGACGTTCGTAGAGCAGTTCACGTTCACGCGCTTCGAGCCGCACGGCGTCGTGTCGGGCCACCCGAACATCAAGTTCTCCACCTCGATCGTCGATTACATCTTCCGCGTGCTGGGCGTGGAGTACCTGCGCCGCTACGACTTCGCGCAGGTCAAGCCTTCCGAAGATGCCGCCAGCATCGAAGATCCGACCGCACCGAAGCTGATCGCGGCCGACGCCGGCTCGTCGACCTCGATCGCTCCGCCGAGCCCGTCATCCATTCCCCCCGAGAAGGTAGCCGCGAAGGTCGACCCCTCACCGTTCAACGCCGAGGCGCACGGCGCGCTCGACGCGCAGCTCGAAGAAATGATGGGCGACGCGCCGGTCTGCGACGGCTGCGGCCACATCACGGTCAGGAACGGCGCTTGTTACAAATGCCTCAACTGCGGCAACTCGATGGGCTGCAGCTGAGCCGAGGCCGTCTAGCCGCCGCCGTCGATCGCCGACCGCGGCGGCCGTTCGGCCCGCCCAAACTCACCGGGCCGGGCCAGAGGGTGGAAAAGTCGCCGGTTACGCCTATTTCGCTTTTCGGACGTCTAAGCTAGAAACATGGGCATGAAGCCGCTTCGTTCGGTTGTTGCGATCATCGCGTGTGGGTTCCTGGTGCCGACGCTCATCTCGGCGACCGGCTGCAAGAAAGACGAGCCCCCGCCGCCCCTGCCGGCAGCGCCCCCGGCGGCTTCGACGCCCGCGGCGACGACGCAAACGCTCGAGCTTGCGCCCGAGCCGGTGCCATCCGAGACGGCCGAACCGAAGAAGGCGACGGGCACCGGGGTTCCAGGCACCAGCTTGAAGAAGTGCTGCGACGCTCTCGCCCAAAACGCCAAGGGAGCCCCGCCGCCGAACGACACGCTGATGCTGCAAGCATCACAGGCGTGCAACGTCGCGGTCGCGGCGGGCGCAGCGTCGCCGGCGGTGATGGCGGCGGTTCGGGCTGCCATGGGCGGCGCCGCGCTGCCTGCCGGCTGTCAGTGAGCGCTCGCGGCGAGACTCAGTCGCGCAGGTGATCGAAGCCGGCCGCCAGCGACAAGCGCCGGCCGGTTTCGAGCTCGAGCTCAGCTCCGCGGCCACGTTCGAGCTTGCCGACGACGCGTGCCTGGCGCGGCCGTCGAGCGCGCGGTCCGGCCGCGAGCAGCGCATAGTCCTCGCCTCCGATCAGAGCGAGCCCAACCGGCGCTTCGCCGAGCAGATCGGCCAGGCTCGCCAAATCGTCGGGGATCAGCCGTGCGAGTCGCTCCGCTTCGATCACGGCTTTGACCCCGCTGGCGTCCGCCAGATGCCGCACGTCGCCGGACAGGCCGTCCGAAACGTCGATGGCGGCGCGGGCGCGTCCCCGCAGCTTCTGACCGTCGGCGATGCGGGCTTCAGGGCGCGCCCAGGCAGCGCGAGCGCGCGCGGCGGCGCCCCGCAACGAAACCGGCACCCGGGGCCGCTGTTGATGGAGCAGCAAGCCGGCGCGCGCGAGGCCGAGCTCGCCCAAGACCCAGAGCTCGTCGCCCGCCCGCGCAGCGTGACGCACGAGCGGCTTCGTTACCTGGCCGAGCACGGTGGTCGTCACCGAGAGCCGATCACCGCGCGTGATGTTGCCGCCGATCACGGGGCACCCCAGCTGCAGCGCCGCTTGCGCTTGGCCGCGCGCGAGCCGCCGCAGGTCGGCCACGGGAAAGCCGCGCGGCACGTGCAGGCTGGCGACGGCAGCGAGCGGCTTGGCCCCCATCGCGGCGAGGTCGCTAGCGGCGGCCTGCAGGGCGCGATAACCGACGTCGGACGCGTCCAGCCAGTGCAGATCGAAGTGGACCCCCTCGACTTGGTCGTCGACGCTGACGGCCAAGCGTCGGTTGCCCACCCTCACGATGGCGGCGTCGTCGCCGATGCCGAGCTCGACGTGGCGGCTCCGCGCGCGCGATAGCTCCTGCGCGATGCCGGCGATCAGCGAGAATTCGCCGCGCGCGGGGCGGCGAGCGTTAGCCTTGGCCATTTCAGCCGATGGTCGCGCGTCTCACCGGAATCGTCACCACGAATACGGCGCCGCGCGGCTCGTTCGCCTCGATGCGGACGGCGCCGTCGTGGGCGTCCACCAGACGTTTGACGATCGACAGACCGAGGCCGGTGCCGCCGACCTCCCGCGTGCTGCTCGAATCGACCTGATAGAAGGCGTCGAACACCCGCGAGCGTTCGTTTTCGGGGATGCCGATGCCGGTGTCGAGCACGCGCAGCTCGACGGCGGTGCGCCGCGCGCCGAGCAACACCATTCCGCCCGCGTCGCCGCCGGTTTGGGCGTCCATGCCCGCGATCTTCGCCGTCAGCCGCACCGAACCCGAGACGGGAGTGAACTTGATCGCGTTCTCGGTCAGGTTGAGCAGCACCTGGCGCAAGCGCTCCGCGTCCGCCCAGATCGCGGGCAGCCCCTTTTCGACCTCGAACGCCAGCTCGACCTCTTTCTTGCGCGCCGTCGGCGTCATCGTCGTCACGACGTCCTTGACTAGCGCCGCCACGTCGACCTGATTCTTACGCAGGCTCATCGTGCCGCTCTCGAGCTTGGAGAGGTCGAGCAAGCCCTTGATCAGCGCCAGCAGCTGATCGCCCTTGTCGCGGATCGTCTGGACGAAGTCGCGCTGCTCGCTGGTCAGCTCGCCGGCTAGCCCTTCGACGAGCATCTCGCTGTAGCCGATGATCGACGTGAGCGGCGTGCGCAGCTCGTGGGAGACGGTGGCCAAGAAATTGCTCTTCAGACGATCGAGCTCTTTGAGCCGATCGTAGGCGACCTGCAGCTTTTGGTTCTTGTCCTCCAGCTCCCGAAAGCTCTCCCGAACGCTGGCGAGGTGCATGTTGCTGGTGAGCAGCGCGCGGTGCCCGCTGAACAGCAACAAATCGAGCACCCGCGCCAGGTGGCGCGCGACGAGGCTCACCGTCTGCTCGCTGCTCTGGGGCAGCTTGCGATGCAGCGCGCGCAGGTTGTCGGTATCGAGCTGGGGATCGAGCGCCAGCAGCGACGCGGGAGGCCCCGCGCTGGGATCGGCGGAGAAGGGGCCCAGGATCATGCGGCCGATCTGGCGCGAATCGTAGATGATGGCCGCTACCCGATAGCGCGCGCCGGTGACGCAGGTGTATTCGGCTTCACCTTCGGGTCCCGGGGCCAGTGCCTTGACGGCGGCCACCACCTCCGAGAGCGCGGCGCGACCGGAGCGCGAGGTGTTCAGGTAGGCGTAGAGCTCGACCGACTCGGCCGCGTCCGCCAGTAGCTTGCCGTCTTCTGCGAACACCCGGATCGGGAGCCCGAACAGCTCGTTGGCGCTCTTGACTACCTCGGTCAGGCCGTCGCGCGAGACGAGATCTTCGAGCGCCACGTTGCCGCCGAGCGTCAGCTCGTCGAGGCTCTTTTGGGGCAGAGGAGGAGCCGTCATCAACCCGCCTCCGGCTTCAGCACGTCGAGCGCGCCCCCCACGCACGCGCCGAGAATGTCGCGGAGCGGTCGTGGATCGCCGAGCTTCTTCGCCACTGTTTGCAAGAAGGCGTCGGAGTCGAAGCCGAACTTCTTGTTGAGGTCGTGCTCGGCGTCGAGCGCGCTCCACGTCAAATGCAGCAGTCCGACGAAGCTCTCGACCACCCCTTGCCCGCGCATCGCGACGGCCAGATACACCGGCTCGCGGCCGTGGGAGGCTAGCTCGGCGATTTCGGCGTCGCTGCGCACCTCCGGCAGATCGCGCTTGTTGAACTGAATCACCACCGGCATCTGCTTGAGGGTCAGGCCGTGTTGCTTCAGGTTCTCCTTCAAATCGATGAAAGACTCGGCGTTGTGCTGCGTCTCGGCGCTGCGCGAGTCGGCGATGAACGCAATCCCGTCCGCTCCCTGCACGACCAAACGCCGGGTCGAAGCGTGGATGACCTGCCCCGGCACCGTGAACACCTTGAGTCGCACCGCGAGGCTGCCCTGATTGCGAAAGGTCAACGGCAGCAGATCGAAGAACAGCGTTCGGTCGTCGCGGGTCTCGAGCGTCATCAAGCGGCCGCTCGCGCCGGGCTCGGCCGCCTTGTGCAGCGCTTGCAGGTTGGTGGTCTTGCCGCTCAGCGCAGGCCCGTAATAAACGAGCTTGATGGTCAGCTCGCGGTTCACGAAATCAAGCTGCACGGGCACCTCTCAGCAGCCAGGCTTCCAGGCTGCGAAACGAGAAGGTTTTCATACTAACATGGCCCATCGTGGTAAATACGGTCGTTTTCCTCTGGATTTCAGCGTCGGCACCGATCGCGCCGTCGACGGCCGCGCCCGCGCGGATCCAGGCCGGCCCGAGCCGTGAGGCACTTTCGACCTTGAGCGACTTCGGTGTCGCCCGCGGTATCACGTTCGTACCGCCGACCGAGGCGGGCCGGCCGCTGGGCTTGCCGGCGAATGACGCCGCGATCGTGGATGCGATCGAGGCTGAGCTCGAGCAAGCGCGCACCGCGCTATCCGCGCTCGAAGAAGCCTCCGCGGGCGCCCGGCTCAGTCGGGTCGAAGGTCAGCTCCTCGCGCACCCACACTTACCTCAGGCCGCATTCTTGATGGGTGAGTGTCTGGCCTTACAGGCACAAGCTGCGCGCGAGCAGAGCCCGGCGCGGGCCAGCGCGCTCGAAGCGCGGCGCACCGGCATCGAAGGCCCGCGCGCGACGCCGTTCGGCGCGCCGAGCGCGGCGTCGAGCGGCGTCGGTGCGCGCGAGCTCGGCGTGACCGGCTTGAGCGACGCCGACGAGCTCGAGCTCGACGGGGCGACTTGGGGCCGCTCGCGGCGCTTGAGCGTGCGGCCAGGCTTGCATCACGCCCGAGTTTGGCGCCGGGGCCGCCCAATTTTCGCCACGTTCCTGGAGATCGCGCCCCAGCAGAGCGCGCTCGAGCTTTCGCCGCCCCCGCTCGTGCCGTGTGACGGCGAAGATCTCGGCGAAGCGGCCCGCGGCGCCGCCGCGTCCCACGTCGCGTGTGAGCGTTGGGTCAAGGTGCGCGACGAGAAGCCGGGGATCGGTGTGGCCTTCTGCGAGCACGAGCGCTGCCGCCCCTTCACGCATTGGCAGCGTCGAGCCGCGCCGGCGTACTCAGCGATCCGGGGCGAGCGCGCGCCGTTTCCCGCATGGGCGGGGTTCACGATCGCGAGCGCCGCTGCAGCCGTGGTCACCGGTCTCGTGCTCTGGCAGTCGGGCGCGTTCGAGCATGGTCGCCCGACCGCGGCTACGTGGGAGTACGGCGGGCTGAACCCGCAGCCGCTTCGCTTTTAGCTGAGCGCCGACGTAGAGCACGGGTGACGGCCGCTCTATCTAGTCCTTCGTCGAGAAGTCGGCGAGCGCTTCGAACGAGGGTCGACGGCGCCTCGATCCGAGTCGTAAGCGCCTCCCGATTTCGGGGGCTGCCAGCAGCGCAGCGCTCCCGGCAGAAGCTCACGTGTCGTCGCTCGGTCTCCATGGTCCGCTCGAGCGTCGAAGCCAAACCGCGCAGAAAGGGCTTGCCGCGCGCGGGGTGACTTTAGCGCCAGCGCCCCCGCGACGCGCTGGGCTACACTGCCGAGAAAGGACCCCCGATAGATGAGATTTGGATTTTTGCCCGTTGTGTTGGCACTAGGCGGAGCGCTCGAGATCACCGGTTGCAGCGGCGACGACAACGGTGGCGGCAGCGCCGGCGGTTCGAACGGCGGTGCTCCGACGAGCGCCGGCGCCAGCGCGGGAGGCGTCACGTCGCCGGCTGGCGCAGGCAACAGCGCGGGCGCTGCACCGATGGGCGGAGCTAGCGGCGCGAGCGGCGCAGCGACCGGCGGCGCTGCCGGGAGCAGCGGCACCGGCGGCGGCGGCAGCGCCGCGGGCGGAACCGGCACGGGCGGCGGAGCCGGCACGGGCGGCAGCGGCGGCAGCGGCGGCATGGGCGCCAGCGGCGGTGGCGGCGGCGGCAGCGGCGGTTGGTCGTGCCCGCCCGCCAGCAGCTTCACCGGCAGTCCTCTGCCCGGCGCGACGGCGATGGCGACCCGCATCGACGGCGCGCCGCCCGCCGACGCCTTCAACAACACGGGCAACAACTACACGACCGTCGAAGGTCCGGTGTGGATCGGCGACGCCCTGTACTTCTCGGAGATGCTGACCGACAACGTGCCGAAAGCACGCATCCTGAAGATCGCGGCCAACGACAGCGTGTCGGAGTACATTCCCGACGCTGGCTCGAACGGCTTGGCGACCGACGGCGCCGGCAACATCGTCAGCGCCAACCACAAGGCTCACGGCATCGTGCGCTTCAGCACCGCCGACAAGGCCGCCACGACCTTGGTAGCGACGGCGGACGGCAAGCCGCTCAACTCGCCGAACGATCTGGTGATCGCCAAGAGCGGCACGATCTACTTCACCGACCCGTCGTACCAAAACTCGGCCAATCCGCAGGGCGCGACGCGCGTGTACCAGTTCGTCCCCGGTCAGACCGAGGCCACCGCGATCACCGACTACACGATGCAGCCAAACGGCATCGGCCTGACGCTCGATGAGCAGACGCTGCTGGTCGGCGGCAAGAGCGGCATCAAAAAATACCCGATCGCGAACGGAGCGGTGGCCATGACGGGAACCGCGTTCGGCCCCAGCGAAGTGACGATGTCGGGTGTGAACACCGACGGCATGACTCAAGACTGCGCCGGCAACTTGTACGTGGCCGTCGCCGACAGCGCCAACATCGTGGTCGTGAAAGCAGACGGGACTTTGCTCGGCACGATCAGCAGCCCCAGCGCCCTCGTAACGAACGCCGCGTTCGGCGGCGCCGATCACCAGACGCTCTACATCACCGGACAAGGCTCCGGAAAGAACCAAGGTGTGTTCAAGGTGCACCTGAACATACCGGGCCTTCCCTACTAACGCTCAGGCTCGCGCGAGCTCGGCGCGATTGCGTTGTTCGACTATCCGAGGCGCAAACTCTGGAGTAGCGTCGACAGCATGCCGATCTCGCGTCGTGTCATCGCTGAGGCATTGGGCACTTTTTGGCTGGTTTTCGGGGGCTGCGGCAGCGCCGTCCTCGCTGCCGGCTTCCCGAAGGTGGGCATTGGCCTGCTCGGCGTCTCGCTGGCGTTCGGTCTGACGGTGCTCACGATGGCTTACGCGATCGGTCACGTCTCCGGCTGCCACTTGAATCCCGCCGTCACGATCGGATTGGTCGTCGGTAAGCGGTTCCCCGCGCGCGAGCTCCCCGCGTACGTCGCGGCGCAGCTCGCGGGCGGAATCGCAGGCGCCGGCGTTTTGTACATCATCGCCAGTGGGCAAGCCGGCTTCAGCCTCAGCGGCGGCTTCGCCGCCAACGGCTACGCCGACCACTCCCCCGGCGGCTACACGATGGTCGCGGCTTTGGTGGCGGAGCTGGTGCTCACCTTCTTCTTCCTGCTCGTCATCCTGGGCGCCACCGATAGTCGAGCCCCCGCCGGCTTCGCTCCCATCCCGATCGGCCTCGCGCTCACGCTCATTCACCTGATCGGCATCCCCGTCACCAACCTGTCGGTCAATCCCGCGCGGAGCACGGGACCGGCCGTGTTCGTCGGGGGTTGGGCTCTGGAGCAGCTCTGGCTATTTTGGCTCGCGCCGATCGCCGGCGCGGCCTTGGCCGGCGTCGTTTACCCGCTCGTGTTCGGGAGCGTCCACCCACCGGCCGTACGCGGCGTCAAAGAGCAAGAAACCGGCACCGTCGCGCGCGGCGCCTGATCAGCGCGCCCAGCGCGTGCGAGCGCTGGCGATCGCGGCCAGCACCGTCGGCTTGGCGGGACCGCCGATCAGCGAGCGACGCTCGACGGCGGCGGCGGGATCGAGCGCGGAGCGTAGCCCGTCCCCGACCAACGACGGATGCGCCGCGACCAGGACGTCGGGCGGTAGCTCTCCGAGCTGCACGCCGCGCGTCTCGGCCTCGCGCACCAAAGCGCCGACGACGTGGTGCGCCTCACGAAACGGCAAGCCTTGCTGAACCAAGAAGTCGGCCAGATCGGTGGCGCACAGGTGCCCCTGATCGAGGGCCGCCCGCAGGCGTTCGCGACGCCACTCCGCGGTGGCGATAGCGCCCGTCAGCGCGTAGAGCGAGACGAGCACGCAGTCGAAGGCCTCGAAGATCGGGCGCTTGTCTTCCTGCAGATCGCGGCCATAGCCGAAGAAGAGGCTCTTCTCGAGCGCCATCAAGGTGGTGACGGAGCCCATCGCGCGCGCCGCGCGACCGCGCACCAGCTCCGCCACGTCGGGGTTCTTTTTTTGCGGCATCATCGACGAGCTGGTCGAAAACGCGGCAGACAGCGAGATGAAGCCGAACTCGGTGCTCGACCACAGCACGATCTCTTCGCCGATGCGCGACAGGTGCACGGCCAAGATCCCCAGGGCGCTGGCCAGCTCGATCAAGAAATCGCGGCTGCCCGTGGCGTCGATCGAGTTCTGGGTTGGCCCGTCGAAGCCGAGCTCGGCGGCCACGCCCGCGCGATCCAGTGGAAAGCCGCTGCCCGCGACCGCGCCCGCGCCTAGCGGCGACTCGTTGAGACGCGCGCGGGCGTCGCGTAGTCGGCCCCGATCGCGGAGCAACATCTCTTGCCATGCCAGCAAATGGTGGGAAAGCCGGCTAGGCTGAGCGCGCTGCAGGTGGGTGTACGCGGGCATCAAGGTCTCAATCTCGCGCTCCGCCGCCGATAGGATCGCGTCGGCCAGGCCTTCGACGGCGGCACACGCCTCGTCGGTCTTGCGCCGCGCCCACAAGCGCAGATCGGTCGCCACCTGGTCGTTGCGCGAGCGGCCGGTGTGCAGCTTGCCGCCGACGGGCCCGCAAATCTCGGTCAACCGCGACTCGATGTTCATGTGCACGTCTTCGAGCTCGCGCTTCCAGACGAACTGCCCGGCTTCGATCTCGGCGCGGATGCGCTCGAGCCCGTTGACCAGAGTCTCGACCTCGCCCAGGGTCAAGACCTCGGCGCGCCCCAGGCCGCGCGCGTGCGCGATCGAGCCTCGGATGTCTTCGCGCCACAGCTCGCTGTCGACGTCCACACTCGTGTTCAGCCGCTCCATGGCGGCGTCAATCTGCTCCGGAAGTCTGCCACCTCGCGCGACGGTCATGGCGCGCCTTATAGCGCGAGCAAAAACCTCAGACGAGGGCGCGCGTGAAACAAGCGTCCAAATCGCCGGCTTCGATCGCGGCCAGCCGAGCGAGAAATCGGCGGTAATCTCGCACCGGCGGCTGGCCCTCGGGGGCGCGCAGCGAAAAATCGGTAATTCGCGTGGTCGCGAAGCGCAAGCACCCCACCGCGCCTTCGACCTTGAGCGCCGTGACCTCGGGGCCGGCGATCGGCCGCACCGCGTGGTAACCTCGCAGCAGCGCCTCGGCCAGCTCGGCCTCGAAGCGCGTCGTGTAGCACCACGCGCAGATCGTCACCATCACGTCGTACGCAAACGCGCCTTCGCACACGCTCTCGAAATCCAGCAGCGCGAGCAGCCCGCCCTGCTTCGTCCACAGTACGTTGTCGCGAAACAAGTCTTGATGGATGACGCCGCGCGGCGCGCTCTGCGTGCGACGTGCCGCCTCGTAGTGGTCGAGCCGCTCGCGGATGTGAGCGATATCGGAGAGGTACTCGCGATGGCCGGCGCGCTCCACCCCCGCGAGCCGCTCGCGTAGGTCGGTGATGCGAAAACGACCTGCGCTCGGCCGCGGCACGTGCGGCGTCGTCAGGTGCACGCGGGCCAGGGCCGCCCCCAGCGTTTCACAAGCGGCGGGCGTCACCCGCCCCTGGCACAAAATCTCGCCATCGAGCCACGGGAACACCGCGAACGCTTTGCCGTTGAAGTCGCCGACGCCCGCGCCGTCAGGCCGGGGCAAGCATGCCACGACCGGTACGCCGGCGCGTCCGAGCGCCGCCACCAGCGCCACCTCTGCTCGCGCGCCTTCGCGGTCTTGTTCTTCGTACAGCCGCGCGAAATAGCGCTGCCCGTCCGCGCCGGTGAGGGCAAAGTTCGAGTTGACGGAGCCGACCGACAGGGCCTCGATCGCCGCCACCTCCAGCCCGAATTCGCGACCGAGCCGCTGCGCGTCGGCGAGCGGTAGAGAGCTCAAAAGCGCCACGGCGCCGACTATGCCTAAAAAGGTCGAGCGCGGCGCGCAAATCCGGCGCGCGGGTTGTCGAAGCTGGAGCCAGAAGCTAGGGTTCGGGCGTCCCCCGCCTGAATGCCCGAGCTCTACGGCAACACCACCGGCCTCAGCGCCAACGCGATCCGAGCCCTCGAGCGCATCTACCGCCGGCGCGTGCCGAGCGACAAGATCGCGACCCCCGAGCTGGTACGCTCGCTGGCCGACGCTTCGCGTGAGACCAAGCGCCAGGTTGGCGCCCTCGTGCACCGCTCGGGCGAGGTCGACTACGTCGTCGTCGGTCACGCCTCGGGCTTGATGCTGCCCGACATCGGCCGCCTGCGCGCCGCCGAAGGCCGCTTTCGCGCGCTGCGCCTGGTGCACACGCACTTGTTCAACGAGCCCCTGACGCGCGACGACTTGACCGATCTCACGCGGCTGCGGCTCGATCTGGTGGCGGCGATCTTGCTCAACCCGGTGGGCGAGCCGCAGCGCATGACGTGGGCCTACAACACGCCCACGTTCGAGGGCCGCGGCGAGCCGTACGCCGTCGCGGGCCCGTTTCCGTACGGTCAACCGCAGCCCAACTTCGGCGAGCTGATCGCGGCCCTCGAAGCCGAGTTCGCCCAGCAAGCGCGCACGCGCGAGGTCACGGCCAAAGACGGGCGCGCGATCTTGATCCACGTCGGCGACAAGCGAAAGGCCGGCGCCTCCACCCGTGCCCGCTCGCGCCTGTCGGAGCTCGAGAGCTTGGCGCGCACGGCCGGCGTCGACATCGTCGAGCGCGTGATCCAGCTGCGCGATCAGCCGGATCCGCGCTTCGTGATCGGCGCCGGCAAGCTCGAAGACGTGGTGACGCAAGCCATCGATCGCGGCGCCGAGACCTTGATCTTCGACTGCGATCTGAGCCCCGCCCAGGCTCACGCCATCGCCAAGCAGACCGACTTGAAGGTCTTGGATCGTACCCAGGTCATCCTCGACATCTTCGCCCAGCGCGCCGAAAGCCGTGACGGCAAGCTGCAGGTCGAGCTGGCTCAGCTCAAATACACGTTGCCGCGCCTCGGACAAAAAGACGACTCCCTCAGCCGCCTGACCGGCGGTATCGGCGGCCGCGGGCCCGGCGAGACCAAGCTCGAAATCGGCCGCCGCCGCGCGCGCGAGCGCGTCCACCGGCTCGAGAAGGAGCTGCAGGGGCTGGAGCGCCAACGCGCCGAGCGCCGCCGCAAGCGCGCCGGCAGCGACCTGCCCGTGGTCGCCATCGTCGGCTACACCAACGCCGGTAAGAGCACGCTGCTCAACACGCTGACGGACGCGGGAGTGCTCGCCGAAGATCGGCTGTTTGCCACGCTCGACACGCGCGCCCGCAAGCTGCACTTGCCGGGCGGTCGCGACGTCGTCTTGACCGACACCGTCGGCTTCATCCGGCAAATGCCGAAGGATCTGTTCGCGGCGTTTCGCGCCACCTTCGAAGAAGCAGCCGACGCCGACCTGATCGTCGAAGTGGTCGACGTCTCGGATCCCGAGCATCAAGAGCACATCACCACCACCGGCGAGGTGCTGCGCGACCTCGAGCTCGACGACACGCCGCGTCTACGCGTCTACAACAAAGTGGACCGCTTGAGCGACGACGAGCGCCACGCCTTGCACAACGAGCCCGACAGCGTCTCGATTTCCGCCCTCGACAAGTCGTCGACGAAGACGCTGCTATCGCGCATCGAGTCGTGGCTCGCCCTGATCGAGCACCAACGGCAGACGCGCGAAGCGGCGGCAGAAGCCGAGCGGCTACGCTACGAAGCGTGACCCGGCCGACGCGGGGCCGGCGTCATTGGTAGGTCGACGCCGGCAAGACCGCGTAGAAGAAGCTGTCGGGGTAATACGGCTCCCCGAGCCGGTAGACGTTACCGGCCACCGCTCGCCCGTCGTCCGAGAGCGCCACCGCTCGCAGCTCTCGACCGGTCAAGTCGACGCCCAGGGCTTGGAAGAGCGAAGTCAGATCCACGAAGCCGCTGCTCTCCGTCCAGATCGAGCTCTTCGTGCTCGATTCCGCGGACGTGTTCACCAATACGACGGCTCCCGTACCGCTGATGTCTACGACACGGCAGCTGGCAGGACACGTGACCGAGCGTGGCGCCGCGCCCGCCCGCCAAACCAAGAACGAGTCGTAGTGAAGATCGGCAGCTTGAGCCCACGCCTCGCCGCTCGGGCTGACCTTGATTGAAGGACGAGTCCGCGCGCCGTAGTCGGGGAAATCCACCGCCGCCATGCCGATCGGCGTCTTGACGTCGGTCGCTGGGTCGTACTCGAACAGCACGTCGGCGTTGCCCGCGATCAACGTACCGTCGGGCGCGACGCCGTACACTGCTTCGTCGGTCAAGCTCGAGAGCGGTACCGTGCCTGTCGCCGCCGACCACAGCTCGGGTGTGCTGCTAAATTCGCCTAGATAGCCGAGCCCGTCGACGATCACGGAAGCATCGGGGCTCATGGTGACGGCGTCGGCGCTGGGTGGCCCGGGCAGGACATCGAGCGCCTGGCCACCTTGCGTGCGATGGATGGAGTCGAGCAATCTCCGCTGCTGAAGGACAACCGAGCCATTGCAGCTCGCCTGCATGCCGCGCGCTTCGAAGGGCGAGCCTTCGATGAGGCTTGGCGGCAGGTCGACCAGACCCTGAGTCGCACTCCAGGTCACCGTCGCTTCACGACGGTACGGCTGGTCCTGGCTCGTACCGACGACGACCGTGCCGTCGCCGCTGAGGCCCGCCGCCTCCATGCGAGCGAGCATCGCCTCCTCCCTGGTCGAGAATTCGTCGACCGGCGGCGGTGCGAAGTACCACCCCGCCTGGGGCCACGACGCCGCTGAGCAGCCAATCACCGAGTCAGGGGCGCCCTCGCTCGAGGTGCCGGCGGTGCCTGCCATACCGCCCGAGCCGGCGCCACCGCCTCCCGCCGGCGAGCCACCGACACCGGCTACCCCGCCTGCACCGCCGTTTTCATAGGGCCCGCACCCGCACACGAGCGCGGCGAGCCCGAGCGGCCAAAGCCGCGCAAGCGCCGTTCGCTCATTCCTGCGTCCCGAGCCGTTGGACAAAGATTGCATCGGCCTGCTCCTCGCTCGCGCGCGGGCGAGCTCGTATCTGTCGCCATGCGTAGATACGCCCCGTGCCGCAGTCAGAGTGAGCCGCAAATTGCGACTCCGCACAGGAGGCGCTTTGGAGGTCGGCAGCTGAGCGTCAGATTCCGGCGTGATCGGGGACGCTGCCGCGGGGCTACCACGGCAGATCTCGCCCCCAACCGCCGTTCAGCCCTCGTCGCGGCGCGGGCGGCGGTTTTGGTCGAGGATCTGCTTGCGCGCGCGCACCGCATCGGGCGTCACCTCGAGCAGCTCGTCCTTGTCGATCCACTCCATGGCGGTGTCGATCGTGTGCAGGTGCGGCGGCGGCAGGGTCACGTTCTCGTCGCGGCCGGCGGCGCGAATGTTGGTGAGCTTCTTCTCGCGCGTGCAGTTCACGTCGAGATCGTTGGGGCGGTTGTGCTCGCCGATGATCATGCCCTCGTAAACGGGCATGCCGGGCTCGATGTGCAGGATGCCGCGCGGCAAGAGGTGGAACAGCGCGTAAGGCGTGGTGACGCCCGCTCGATCCGAGACCATCGCGCCGTTGGGACGACGCAGCATCGGGCCGGCGTACGGCATCCACCCGCCGAACAGCGAGTTGAGCAGGCCGAGGCCGCGCGTCTCCGTAAGGAACGCGGAGCGGAAGCCGATCAAGCCGCGTGAGGGCACCTTGAACTCCATGCGCGTGCGCCCGAAGCCCAGGTTCTGCATCTTCATCATCTGGCCGCGGCGCTCGCCGAGGCGCGTGGTGACGGCACCCACGTAGGCGTCGGGTACGTCGACGATCACCAGCTCGAGCGGCTCGCTCTTCACGCCGTCGACGTCTTTCACGACGACCTCGGGCATGCCGAGCGCGAATTCGTAGCCCTCGCGGCGCATGGTTTCGGCCAAAATCGCCAGCATCAGCTCGCCGCGACCGAAGACCAAGAACGTATCCGGCTCGGCCGTCTCTTCGACGCGTAGGGCCAGGTTGCGCTTCGCTTCCTTGAAGAGGCGCTCGCGCAAGTGACGCGAGGTCACCCACTTACCCACCTTGCCCGCGAGCGGCGAGGCGTTGACGACGAAACGGACCTTGATCGTCGGCTCTTCGACCGAGATGCGCGGCAGCGCCTCCTGGCGCGCCGGATCGGTCAGGGTGTCGCCGATTTGCACGTCTTCGAGGCCTGCGACGGCGACGATGTCGCAACAGTCAGCCGACTCGACCTTGACCCGCTTGTTGCCTTCGAAAGCGTAAACCGCCGACAGGCGCGTGTTGATGGTCGCGCCTTCGCCGAGCAGCGCGACGGTCTGTCCGACCTTCACGGTGCCGCGCTTGATGCGACCGATGGCGAGGCGGCCGACGTACTCGTCGTGCTCGATGTTGTGCACGAGCAACTGCATCGGTCCCTCTTCCATCAGCGGCGGGCGAACGCGCTCGATGATGGTGTCGAACAGCGGGGTGAGGCCTTCCTTGCCCTCGTCCTCGAGGTTGTGCTTGGCCATGCCCTGCTTGCCGATGGCGTACACGGTCGGGAAATTCGTCTGCTCGTCGCTGGCCTCGAGCTCGCAGAACAGGTCGAACACCTCGTTGAGCACGTCATCGGGCCGCGCGTCGTGGCGATCGATCTTGTTGATGCATAGAATGATGTTCAGGCCGAGCTGGATCGCCTTGCCGAGCACGAAGCGCGTCTGCGGCAGCGGCCCCTCAGCGGCATCGACCAGCAGCACGACGCCGTCGGCCATCTTCAAGGTGCGCTCGACCTCGCCGCCGAAGTCGGCGTGGCCGGGCGTGTCGATGATGTTGATCAGCGTGCCCTTGTATTTGACGCTGCAGTGCTTCGCCAAGATCGTGATGCCGCGCTCGCGCTCGAGATCGTTCGAGTCCATCACGCGCTCGGCGACGGCCTCGTTGTCGCGGAACACGCCCGTCTGCCGCAGCATGGCGTCGACCAGAGTGGTTTTGCCATGGTCGACGTGAGCGATGATGGCGACGTTTCGGATGTTTTCGCGACGGGCTTCGGACATTGTGGGCGCGCGCTAGTAGCCCGAGAAGCGCCGGCCCGCAACTCGAGCCGGCGTCGGCCCGCCCCTCCGGGCCCAGATCGGTTCAGCCGCAGGCGGAATAAACGATCGAAACGCCCCGACTCCGGCTCTCGAACGCGGGCCTGGCGGCGGCGTCGATCACCGCCACCTCCCCCGCCCGAAGCCGATGCTCGGCCTGCCCGATCGTGATGCACAGCTCCCCCGCCTCGCACACGACGACCCGACGCTCCCCGTTCCGACCCGCGCCGCGCTCGAGGCGGGCGCCGCGCGACAGCTCCCAGCGCTCGAAGCCAATGCCCAGATCCATGCCGAGCGAGCGCAGCTCGACCCCGCCGCGCGCCTCGCTCGGCAGATCGCCGCGCGCCACCACCCGCACCTTGGGTTTGGTGGCCGACACCAGCGACTCGATGCCAGTGCCGAGCGCGGCGGCGACCTTGCTCAGCACCGAGAGGGTGGGATTGCCCTGCCCCGATTCGAGATGGGCCAGCGTCGGGCGCGGCACGCCAGAGCGCTCCGACAGCTCCTGCTGCGTGAGCCCTCGCGCCTCGCGCTGGTCTTTCAGGTTCACGGCGAGCCTTGTTCTCTCGTCGTCAGGCATGTCGATGGATTATCACGCAACCGCGGCGCCTGGTGACCGAAAGGCGTGCATGCGGCTTTCGACGCTGTTCGTGGCGCTTTCACTCGGCGGCTGCGCCTCGCCGCTCGCGCCCGCCCGCCAAGCGTTCGCCGAGGCGCGCTACCCCGACGCGATCGAGGCATATCGCGGTCTGCGCCGCGAGCTACCCGAGCTGAGCCAGCGGCAGCTGTTCGAGTACGCGCTGTATCGTGGGCTTTCTCACCTTGCCCTCGGGGATGCACGGCCGGCCGAACGCTGGCTGCTCGTGGCCAAGCGGCTGGCCGAAGCCACGCCCGAGCTGGCTACGCTCGAGGAGCAAGGTCGGCTCAACTCCGCCTGGCGCGCGATGGGTCACATGCCGGGCGACTAGCAGCAGCTCAATCGAGTAGGGCTGAGACGGTTACCCAACGAACGCTTCAGCCGCCACCGCCGGAGCAGCCGCGGGCGGCTCATTTTTCGAGTCGTTCTCTGAGAGCGCGTTCGTCTCCGATGCGTCTGCCGCGGAGCTCGACGTACAGGACTCTCGGCACCGGCGCGACCTCACGCGTCGCGACGAAAACGCTGTCGAGGAACGCGAGCTGGCCGCCAATCGAGATTTCGGCTCGGAACACGCCGGCGCGCCGGCGGACGCTCAACGGTCGACCTTTGACCGCGATCAGTCGAACGCCAAGCTCGCTGGGCTTCGCGTTCGGCAATAGCTCGAAGCCGTAGGCTCGCCATTCGAGTGCCGAGAGCTCCGAGCGCCGCCCGTCTTCTGCGAGCATCGACCAGTACACGTCCAGCGGACGCCGCACGTCGTAGAGTCCCGATTTGTCGAGCCGGAGATCATAGCGAACGACGTTTTTGTTCTTGCTCCGCTCAATCGCGAAGAGCGGCACCGCCCCCCTCGGCGGGGGCGCCGCATACGCACCGCGATCGGGCAAGAAGGCAACGCCGCCCGCGAGCAGCAGCAGGCGTCTGGAGAGGAGCCGCGACACTCACGAAGCTTGCGCCGTCCCCGGGGAACGACAACCCCGCCTAGCGGCGAAGACGCGCCCGCGGAAACCTACGTCTCGAAGACCATGGCTACCGCGCCCAAATGCTCGACTGCCCTGACGAGTCGGTCGCGTCGCGCTCCAGGCCGAGCCGCTCCAGAACCTGCGTCAGCTCGTGGAGTGGACGAAACGCGACTGAGCCGAGCCTTGCTCCGATACGCCGGAAGGTTCGAGAGCCCGCGCCACCTTGACAGCGCTACTCGATGCGCGAGACTCGAAGTTTATCATGACACCTGAGCGCACG